>Ga0302326_10032245_pt1 | contig 10444 bp, 6 predicted proteins | sample Palsa_T0_3_FD_202264 | JGI IMG/M metagenome (GOLD analysis project Ga0302326, IMG submission 202264) | Peat permafrost microbial communities from Stordalen Mire near Abisko, Sweden - Palsa_T0_3 | ecosystem: Environmental > Terrestrial > Soil > Palsa > Peat permafrost | place: Sweden: Abisko... | reverse complement strand
CCGATGTGCACCTGGTACCCGTGCCCCCCGGCCGGCGCGGAGCCGTCGTAGCGGATGGCGATGGGCAGGAAGTGGAACATGAGGTTCGGGTAGGCGACCTCGTCGTTGGACCGGACGAACCCGCCCGCCTCGAAATGGTTGGTGGCGCCGGGACCGGAGCGGGCCAGCGCCCAGCGCAGCGCCACCCCCGGCCGGTTCCGCCACTTGAGCGCGGGCGCGACCGAGACCGGCTGCTTCGACCCGTACTGGATGTAGACCTCGAGGTGGTCCTGCAGGTTCTCGCCCACGCCGGGCAGGTCCGCCACCACGTCGATGTCGTGGTCGGCCAGCTCGGCCGCGTTGCCCACCCCCGACAGCTGCAGCAGTTGCGGCGACCCGAAGGCCCCGGCGCAGACGATCACCTCGCCGCCGTAGGCCCGCCGCGGCTTGCTGGCGATCTTGACGTCGAGCTCGCCCGCCCCGGCCGACGCGCGCAGCACGAACTCCACCCCGGTCGCGCGGGTGCCAGAGAACAGGATCCGCGTGGTGTGGGCCAGCGTGACGACCTTCAGGTTCGGCCGCGACATGGCCGGGTGCAGGTAGGCCCGCGCGGCCGACAGCCGCCGCCCGTTGGAGATGTTCCGGTCGAAGGCGGCGAACCCCTCCTGCCGGTACCCGTTCACGTCGGTGGTGAGCGGGTACCCGGCCTGCTCGACCGCCTCGAAGAAGGCGCCGAACAGGGGATTGGTCGCGGGCCCGCGCTCGAGCACCAGCGGCCCGTCCTCGCCGCGGAACGGCTCGTCCGGCGTGCCCGGGGCGGCCAGGCAGTTCTCCATCCGCTTGAAGTACGGCAGGCAGTGCGCGTAGTCCCAGGAGGACATGCCCTCGTCGGCGCCCCAGCGCTCGTAGTCGAGCGGGTTGCCGCGCTGGAAGATCATCCCGTTGATGGACGAGGAGCCGCCGAGCACCTTGCCGCGCGCGTGGTAGATCCGCCGCCCGCCCAGGAACGGCTCCGGCTCGCTCTCGTACTTCCAGTCGTAGTACCGCGAGCCGATGGGGAAGGTGAGGGCGGCCGGCATGTGGATGAACGGGTCCCAGATGAAGTCGGGCCGTCCGGCCTCGAGCACGAGCACCCGGGTGGTCGGGTCGGCCGACAGCCGCGCGGCCAGCGCGCAGCCCGCGGATCCGCCGCCGACGATGATGTAGTCAAACTGCGCTGGCGCCATGTGCCCCTCTGTCGTTGCCGTCGCGGCCCGTCACTTCGTGGCGGCCCGCAGGTGGTCCCTGACCGTGCCGGTCATCGGGTGGCCGGGGCCGAGGTACCGCTCGCAGTCGGCCAGGGTGCTGCCGAGCAGCTTGACCGCCTCGGCCCGCCGGCCGGCCTCGGAGTACGCCCCCGCCAGGTTGAGCCTGGTGGTCAGCGCCTCGATGTCGCCGGGGCCGAGCACCACGTCGCCGTCGGCGACCGCGCGCTCATAGGCGTCGATGGCCTCCCGTGGCCGCCGCGCCTCCAGGTAGGCGACGGCGAGGTCGGCGCGGGCGGCGATGGTGTCGCGATGGTCGTCGCCGAGGGCGCGCGAACGGGCGGCGACCACCCGTTCGTACTGCGGCACGGCATCCTTCAGCCGCCCGACGGTGCGGTAGGCGTAGGCCAGGTTGCCGCGGGCGGTGATCGTGTCAGGGTGATCATCGCCAAGCAACCGCGCCCGGTCGGCCAGCACCCGCTCGTACTCGCGGAAGGCCTCCTTGAGCTTGCCCGCGAACCGGTAGGCGTTCGCGAGCTGCGCCCGCACCGCCAGCGTGTCCGGATGGTCCGCCCCGCTCGCCCGTTCACGGTCGGCCAGCGTCCGCTGGTAGCCGGCCACCGCCTCGCGCGGCTGGCCCGCCGTCAGCTGCTCGGCCGCCAGGCCGGCCCGGGCGGTCATCGTGGCGGAGTGCCGCGGGCCGAGGTCCTGTTCGGCGACGGCCAGGGTCGCCTCGTGCAACCGGAGGCTGTCGTCGTGCCGCCCGGCCGCCGAGTACGCGTCGGCCAGCTGCAGCCGGACCGACACCGTCTCCCGGTGGGCCGGGCCGAACAGTCGCTCCCGCGCCGTGACGGCCTGCTCGAACAGCGCGATGGCATCGGGCAGGCGGCCGGCCGCCTCCAGCGAGCGGGCCGCTCGCACCCGCGCGACCACCGTGTCCGGGTGCTGCGGCCCCAGGATCCGCTCGCGGTCGGCCAGCGCCGCCTCGACCGCGGAAAGCGCCTCGGCCAGCCGTCCGGCGGCGGCGTAGGAGTCGGCCAGCCGGCCCCGGGCCAGCACCGACTGCGCGTGCCCGGGGCCGAGCAGGTGGCTGCAGGTGCCCGCCAGCGTCTGCCAGTGGCTGACGGCGGCGTCCGGCAGCGCGGGCGCTTCGCCCAGCGACATCCCGGCCCGGATCAGCACCGGGTGCGCCTCCGGCTTCCAGAGCAGCTCCCCGGCGAACGCGCGCAGCGCCGTCGTGCAGTCCCGCAGCGCCTGCGACAGGTCAGCGGCCGCCGCGCCGCCGCCCCCGGCGAGCGGCCAGGCCTCGAGCAGCGCCGCCGCCCCCGCCTGCACCAGCTGATCGAGGCTGCCCGGCGCCAGGTAGGCGCGGACGGCGGCGCGGACGCAGGAGTGCAGCCAGACCGTGCGCGCGGGGCTGGTGGTGTCGACCGACGCGAGCTCCAGCTGCTGCAGGGTGGCGTAGGCGGCCTTGACCAGGTTCTGCTCGGTGCCGTCGGCGTCGGGCCTGCCGGTGATGTAGCCGCACGCGGCGGGGGAGGTGAGCACTACCGCCGGGATGCCGCCGGTGTCGAAGACGGCGGCGAACGCGAGGGCCGGCCAGGCCAGGCCGGCCGGCTGCATCTCGTGCGCGTACTCCACCGCGAGCGACCAGGTGGCGAGCAGGGACTGCGGGCAGCCTTCGATGCTCGCGGGCGCGGTCGCCCGCAGCCGCTGCGCGTATTCGGTGCGGTAGTCACGGCAGGTGCTCTCGGCCACGATGATCACCGCGGCCGCCTGGGCGATCGCGATCGGCAGCCCGTCGACGTCCTCGACCAGGTCGAGCGCCTCGATCCGCTGGTCGGGGAAGCTGTCAAGCCGGGAGTTGAGGTAGCCGACCGCCTCGCGCTTGCTGAACCCGGGGACGCCGTAGGCGATCCGGCCCGGGCCGTCAAGCTCCGACGCGCGCAGCCCGGTGGTCACCACGACCTGGCCGGCCGGCCCCTGCGGCCAGAGCCGGTCGAGGTCGGAGGGCGACGTCACCCCGTCGAGCACGACCGCCCAGCGCTGGCTGGTGCGCCGCAGCCAGTGCAGGAAGCGCTCGGCGCCGCTGTCGGCGGTCTCGCCGACGGCGGCGAGGTTGAGGTCCGCGGCCGCCTGCGCGTAGCCGGCGATGATCGCGGTCCGGTTGCCCGCGGCCACCCAGACGAGCAGGTCGACCGACCGGCTCGACCACATCGCGTGCGCGAACCCGACCGCGAGCTGGGTCTTCCCGGTACCGCTCGACGCGCCGCCCGCGGCCATGCCGCCGCCCGGGTCCTCGCCGGCCGGCACGAGCAGGATCGTCTCGCCCGGGCGAAGCCCATCGGCCAGCCGGAATCCGCTCTCCTGGCGGGACTGGAAGTCAACCGCCAGTGGCGGCACGGACCCGGACAGGACCGGCGCGGTTGCGGGCTGCGGGCTCATTGCGCTGTCCCTCCCCACAGGCTAAGCGGCGTCGGGGGCATCATAATGACGAAATAGCACCAGGAACCCGCTTTTTTCCAGAAAACGCCTGATCAGCCCATCGGGCTCATCTCAATTGTTACATAAGCCTCATTAACCACCTCCACCCTCCAAGACCGCCCTTTCCGCGGGCCGCTATAGCCGCAGATCTAAGCAGCGCCCAATTGCTCAGCTCGGTCGGCCGAGCGCGTCCCGCAGCGCCGGGTGGTCCGCCACCACCGTGGCCGATCCGGGAGCCACCTCGGTGAACCCCCCGTCGGTCACCACCGGCAGCCCGCTCGCGAGCAGTTCCTTCCATTTCCCGACCGCCGCCACCCGGACGGCCAGGTCAAATTCAAGTTCCTGCCATTCTGAACGGTCCCGTGGTGCCAGCTCCCACCAAGCCAGCTGCGCCCCGTGGCCGACCTGCGCCATTGCTTTTCCGGCCGACATCGGCAGCTCCGGGTTCAGCCAGAGCACCGGGGTGGCCGGGCCCGGCGCGGCCGGCGTCTCCGGATCCTCGAAGTCGGTCCCCGAGACCTGGAGCTTCGCCAGGTCGGGCGGCCACCCGTCCACCGGGACAGGCGGGAACACCCGGACCTCGGCCGATCCGTGCACCACGGTAATCCCCGGCAGCGCGCTAGCCCGCTGCCAGGCGGCCCCCCGCGCCCGCCGCACGACCTTCCGGATCCGCGCGTCCTGCCACGCCCGGGTCGCCGTCGCCCATTCCCCGTCCGGCTCGGTCACCCGAGGGTCGGACAGGAACGCGAGCACGGCGCGCCCCGCCGCCTCCAACGCATCGGTCCGGCCCGGAGCGCCCCCCCGCTCCACCCGAACGACCAGCGGCAGCGCATACTGCGGCCCCTCATCCCGACTAGCCGCCTGCATACCCGCCGCGACCTCCCCCACCCCGCCACCCCCCGGAGCCCACTCAACCCCGCCGCCACCAGCCCCGCCACCCCCCGGAGCCCACTCAACCCCGCCGCCACCCGGAACCCCCGCCTCTCGGCCATCAGCAGCAGCCCCGGCCGCCCCGCCATTAGCAGCAGCCCCGGCCGCCCCGCTGCCGCTTGCGGGTCCCGCCGCCCCGCCGCCCCCGGTGGCCGGATCCTGACTCGGACCTCGATCCTGACTCTCATCCATCACCTATCCAGGATGTCAGCCGTCAGCTGCCGTTCAGGCTCCGCGTCGCCGGAACGAACGCGGCCATTCCGCCCCACCAGCCGAATCAGTCACACGGATCACATGGTTGACTCAGCAAGTCGATTTCTCGTTCCATGATCGCGAAGACTTTTCTCTTGAGGTAAGAAATTCGTGCTATACGCACGAAAAATCTTCGCCGTAAGAAAACCTTTCGTGATCAGTAGGCAGCCAACCCGGGAAGCGTAGATAACAGCAAGAAATGAGAGGCGTAGCGTAGCTCACAGGCTCACCATCGGGTCGTTGGCGTAGCTGACAGGGCCGGCGGCGCTACGCCGGGACGAGTTCCTCGGCCGGCGGGGCCCCGAGCGGGGCGGGGGCGCGCAGCGCGGCGGCGTTGGTGGCGGCGAAGGCCTGGTACTCGCGGACCTCGGCCGCGCGGCGGCGGCGATTCCAGCCAAGCAGCGGGGCCATGATCGCGGCCACCTCGGGTGCGGCCGACGCCCCGGAGTCGGCCGACTCGATCAGCAGCCGGACCCGGCGGGCGAGGACGTCCGTCACGTGCAGCGCGCCCTCGTGCGTGACCGCGTAGGCGACCTCGGCCCGCAGGTAGGGGGAGCCGCCGGTCAGCCGCTGGCCGAGCGACTTGTCCGCCCTGATCAGGTCGAGGAGCTCGCCCGCGATCGAGCCGTACTTCGCGACCAGGTGCTCGACCGAGGCGAGGGGCACGCCGTAGTCGTCGGCCAGGCGCTGGGCGCAGGCGCGGACCGCGGGCAGCCCGTCGGCGCCGAGCAGCGGCAGCTCGCCGGTGACCGACGGCGGCACCGGGCGGGGGAAGTTCTCGACCGCGGCGTCCACCACGTCCTTGGCCATCAGCCGGTAGGTGGTGAACTTCCCGCCCGCGATCGAGACCAGGCCGGGCAGCGGCGCGTCGACCACGTGCTCGCGGGAGAGCTTGGTCGTCGGCTTCTCCGCGCCGCCGCCGCCGCTGGCGCCGGCGCCCTTGGCGTCCGCGTGCCTGGCGTCGGCGTGCTTGACCGGAGCAGGCTCGGCCACCAGCGGGCGCAGGCCGGCGTAGACGGCGAGCACGTCAGCCCGCGACAACGGCCGGGCCAGCACCCGGTTGGCCTCGCCGAGGATGTAGTCGACGTCCTCGGCGGTGGCAGCGGGCTCGGCCCGGTCGCCCGACCACTCGGTGTCGGTGGTGCCGACGATCCACCGGTCGCCCCAGGGGATGAAGAAGAGCACGCTCTTGCTGGTGCGAACGATCATGCCGGTCTCGGCGTCGATCGCGGACCTGTCCATGACCAGGTGCACGCCCTTGGACATCCGCACCTGGTAGCCGGCCCGCACGCCGCTCGCCTGGTGCACCAGGTCCGACCAGACCCCGACGCAGACCACCGTCCTGGTCGCCGCCACGTCGAAGGTCCGCCCGGTCTCCTCGTCCCGCACCCGCGCGCCGGTCACCCGCTCGCCGTCCCGCATGTCCGATAGCAGCGACACCGCGCTGGCCCGGGTGACGACGGTCGCGCCGTGCAGCGCCGCCGTCCGCGCCACCGTGACCGTGTACCGCGCGTCATCGACCTGGGCGTCGTAGTAGAGCATGGCGCCGGCCAGCCGGTCGGGCCGCAGCGCCGGGACCCGGCGGAGCGCGCCGCGGGTGGTCAGGTGCCGGTGGTGCGGGACCGGCCGCTTGATGCCCTCAAGCGCGTCGTAGATCACCAGGCCCGCGCCCACGTAGGGCCGCTCGACCACCTTCCGGTACAGCGGGTAGAGGAACGGCACCGGCCGGACCAGGTGCGGCGCGAGCCTGCTGACTAGCAGGTCGCGTTCCCGCAGGGCCTCCTTGACCAGCTTGAAGTCGCCCTGCTCGAGGTAGCGGAGGCCGCCGTGGATGAGCTTGCTCGACCGACTCGAGGTGCCCGCGGCCAGGTCGCTGGACTCGACCAGGCCGACCCGGAGGCCGCGCGAAGCGGCGTCGAGGGCGGCCCCGGCACCGGTTATGCCGCCGCCGATGACAAGCACATCGAGCGGCCCCGCGGCCAGCCTCCGCATCGCTTCGTCACGATCACGAGCGTCAAGAACACCGGGCATCGACGACTGCTCCTCCCCGGCCCCATGAGGGGCCACCACTCCCCATGGTAGGTGCCGCGGGAGGCCGGGCCCCGCTAGCCCGCCTGCAACTCGATGAGGTTGACGCGCTGGCCACGGCCCTGGTCGGACAGCAATCCGGCCGCGGTCACGACGCTCAAGCCGACCAGCGCGGCGCTGACCAAGAAGCCGGTGTGAAAGCCGGCCGTGAGCGCCGTCGGCGCGCCGTGCCCCAAGGCGGCCGAGCGGGCGGTCGAGCTGGCGACGACGGTGGAGATGACGGCCAGGCCGAGCGCGCCGCCAAGCTGCCGGCTGACGTTCAGCAGCGCCGAGGCGACGCCGTGACGGGCGGCGTCGACGCCGGACATGGCCGCGATGGAGGTAGGAACGATCATCAGGCCGCCGCCCAGGCCGACGACCACGGTCGGGACGATGATGTCGGCCAGCAAGCGCCCGTCGGCCGGCACGCGGGCCAGCAGGACGAACCCGATCAGCGCCGCCAGCGCCCCCGCGATCGTGGTCCAGCGGATCCCGGCCAGGGACACCAGGGCCGGCGCGACGGCCGCCGCGACCAGGATCGAGAGCCCGAACGGAATGTAGGCGAGGCCGGTCCGCAGCGCCGAGTGCAGCACGAAGTACCCGATCAGCGCGGCCGCGACGGCCAGCAGCGCGATCGTGGCGGCGGAGCCCCACGCGTGACTGCCCGTCTGCACCACCGCGTACGCCAGCAGGCTCGTCCCCGCGGTCACGCTGAGCGCGCCGGCCGCATCGAAACGGCCCCCGCGCCGCCCGGCTCCGTCCGTCCCCGCCGCGCCGCGCTGATTCGCGCCAACGCCGCGCTCGCGGTGGCCAAGGCCGCCACCCTGGCGGCGGTGCAGCTGAGCGGCGGCCCGCTCGCCCCGGCCGACCGGGCCGAGGTTCTCGCCGCCGCGCTGCGGGTCCTGGAGAACTAAAAGCCTTGATCTGAACGGCCGGTGGTCGCTCCCTCAGCCGACACTGATTCATCGCACTCGGCGAGACGGGTAGCGTCCTGTCGTCGTCTGGGTAAACGATGGTTAATATCTGCCTGTCAACGAGGCGGAAGCGGAGCAGAGAGGAGGCGGTCCCGATGATGAGTGTTCGCGCGGCGGCGGCGATCGAGCCGGTTGGAGACGTGACGGCAGTGCTGGGGGAGGGCCCGTACTGGGTTCCTGAGGACGACTGCCTGCTCTGGGTGGATATCGAGAGCGCGAACCTGCACCGCACCTATTTTCCCTCGGCGGAGACGGTGACGGACAACCTGAGCGCGGTCTCGGCTGCGTTCCCGGTCGTCGGCGGGGGGATTCTCACCGTCGGCGGCGCCGCGCTGACCCTGCTGTTCCCGGCCGAGCGCGGAAGCCAGTGGTCGAGGCGGATCATCGCCGAGGTCCCGGCCCGCGACGACCTGCGCTTCAACGACGCCGGGGTGGACCCGGCGGGCCGGGTCTGGGCCGGCTCGATGCACACTCTCGAGTCAGAGCCGCTCGGCGAGCTGTACCGGCTCGACCCCGGCGGCACACTGACCACGGTGGTCAAGGGCGTCACGACCTCCAACGGGCTCGCCTGGTCGCCCGACGGCTCGCTGATGTACTACGCGGACTCGCCGCTGCGCCGCCTCGACGTGTTCGACTACGACCCGGCGACCGGCGAGGCCTTCGCCCGCCGCCCCTTCGTCGACCTGTCCGGCGCCGAAGGCGTCCCCGACGGCCTGACCGTGGACCTGGACGGATGCGTCTGGGTGGCCATGTGGGGCGGCAGCGCGCTGCGCCGGTTCACCCCGTCCGGCGAGCAGGACGCGGTGCTGCCCGTCCCGGTCTCCCAGCCGACCAGCTGCGCATTCGGCGGCCCGGCACTAGCCGACCTCTTCATCACCACCGCCAACATCGGCCTCACCCAAACCGAGCGCGCCAACCAGCCCCTAGCCGGCCGCCTCCTCCACGTCCGCCCAGGCCCCCTAGGCCTCCCCTCAGCCCTGGCCAAAGCCGCCCTCCCCGCCTAACCCGCCCCCCGCAACCCCGTCTCGCCCGCAACCCCGTCCCGCCCGCGCCCCCCGTCCCGCCCGCATCCCTCATCTGGCCCGCAACTCTCGTCCCGCCCGCAATCCCCCGTCCCGCCCGCAACCTCCGCCCCATCGCCAACCGTGTCTCCGTTATCGTGTGCAGTTTGGGGCGCTATACGACCCGAACGGCACGCAATCATGTCGATGAGTCGATATGTCGGAATCTTGAGTTCGCGTAGCGGGCAAATCCCGTACCGCTCTCCGCGCAGGCGCATCGTAAGCCACCCGCGCAACTCGCGTTAGCTAAGGCGCTGGCGAAGGGTGACGGCGTCGTGGGCCACGGCCGTGACCAGCACCCCCGGACCTGCCAGTTGCAGCGCGGCCACCTTGGTGGTCGCGCTGCAACTACTAGTCGGCGGCTCGACCGGGCAACCGTTCACCCGGAGCAGCGTGCCGACTGCCCGGTGCCCCGATAGCATCGCCGGCCCCAGGCTGACCGGGTCCGCGCCCGACACCTCAAGCGAATGCCGGAGCAACGGCCGCCCCGCGTAATCGACCCGGAGCACCGTCCGCCCCGCGCCGCCGTCCTCGCCGTGCCGCCCGAGCAGCAACTCGTCGCGGAGCAGGAGCGACGCGCCCTCGTCGAGCGAAACCGAGACGATGGTCGCGTGCCGCGCCCCCGACGACACCACGACCGGTTCCGGGAGGTACTCGAGGTGCCCCCCTGGTTCAACGGACACCAACAATCGCAGTACCGACTCGAGCCCGTCCGGCCCCGGCAGCGCAATCGACGCCGCCGCGGTCCGCACCCGCAGGAACGCCCCCGCGCCGACGGAGATCCGCAAGCCGAGTTCGTCCCCGCCAATCGGCCCGGCCGCCCCTCCGACCACGTAAACGGCCTCAGGCGTCCGCCGAAGCACCAAGGGCACCTGCGACGCCAGCACCGGCAGCCGCGTCACGCCACCGGGCCCGCCCACAGCGACAATCGACGCGGACGCGCTGACGCGGTTCCGCGCGAGCTGACCGGGGCCCGCTCCGGCTCCGGTCGCCGCGACGACCGAGGGGGACGCGGTGATCCGGTGACGCGCGAACTCACCGGCGCGCGCGCCGCACCCGGCCGAGCCAGTCCCGTCCGCGGACTGCTCCGCCGTTGCTGGCGGGCTAGCCGGGTCCGGCAGCAACGTGCCCTCCAGGGGAACCCACCGTCCGTTCGGGCTAAAGGAAGGACGGTGACCGGAGGGCGGCCCGCACCCAGTCGGCGACCTCGGCCGCCAGCGGATCCTCCCGCAGGCAGGTGAAGAACACCGGCCGCCCCTCGCGCACCGCGGCGGCGTCCCGCTCCATCACCGCCAGCGAGGCCCCGACCAGGGGCGCAAGGTCAGTCTTGTTGATCACCAGCAGGTCTGAGAACGTCACCCCGGGACCGCCCTTGCGCGGTACCTTGTCGCCGCCGGAGACGTCGAGCACGAAGATCTGCTGGTCGGCCAGACCGCGCGAGAACGTCGCGGTG
>Ga0302326_10032240_pt1 | contig 10445 bp, 4 predicted proteins | sample Palsa_T0_3_FD_202264 | JGI IMG/M metagenome (GOLD analysis project Ga0302326, IMG submission 202264) | Peat permafrost microbial communities from Stordalen Mire near Abisko, Sweden - Palsa_T0_3 | ecosystem: Environmental > Terrestrial > Soil > Palsa > Peat permafrost | place: Sweden: Abisko... | reverse complement strand
CGATCATGTTACCCGGGCTGGACAGATTCGGGTCGCCGGGATTATCCAGATTGGGGCGGTTGAACAAATTGAAGAACTCGGCGCGGAACGTCAGCCGGCCGGCCTCTCCAATGAAGCGCAGGGGGAAGTTGCGGAACATGGCGAAGTCCACATTTGCGAAGCCGGGACCCACCAGCGAATTCCGCCCGAGGGTTCCGTAGGTGCCGGGCGCCGCCTGAGTCACAGCGCTGGTGTTAAAGTATTCCGCGATCTGCGCCCCGCGGCTGCGCGAGCTGGAGAGCTGTACCGTACCGGTTACATCGGCATTAGCAGTGCCCGCGCCGGCCACCGCGTCGTCCGTGCTATAGATGGTGAACGGGCTGCCGGACTGCAGCGTGATAATGGCGCTCGACTGCCAGTTCGCCAGGATGGCGCTGGCGAACTTCGAGCCCATCGCGCGGCCCGCGTCGGGGATTTGCCAGACCAGCGAATCCACCATGCGGTTGCGATGGTCGAAGTCCGAGGGGCCGCGGAAGCGGAAGAAATCGAACGGATCCGGGATGGTGTTGGAGGTGGCTTCGAAGTTCGAAGACATATAGTCGAGGTTCTTCGAGAAGGTATAACTGAGCTGATTACTGATGCCGTGGCGGTAGCGCTTGCCGAGCGATACCTGCAGCGAGTTATAAGACTGATTCAAACCGCTGAACAGCAGATCGATGCTTTCATACTGCTGCCGGGGCCGCCGCGGATCGTAGCTTTGTTGGTTCTCGCTCAGGGACTCATTGAAGTTATAGATGGGCGCGTTGGTGTCATAGTCGGCCCACAAATGGGTGCCCTTGGTACCTACATAGCTGAGCCGTAGTATCCAGTCCTGCAGAAACTGGTGCTCCAGTGTCAGATTCCAGTTTTGCTCGTAGGCACGCGGCATGTGGGCCTGCAGCGCGACAGCGTCGTCGGGCAGCGGGAACGGTGAATTTCTGCTGAAATCGCCGCTGAATGGGAAGATGTTATTTTGCTCGCGCCCCGCGTAGGGATTGTCGAACGATCCGTTGAGGAATTCCACCGTGAAGCTGAACGGCGCCTGATCGTTCATATTATTAAGCTGGAACATTTCCGGCGTGTCGTAATAAATTCCGTAGCCCCCGCGCAAGCTGGTCTTTCCGTCGCCCAAAACATCCAAGGCAAATCCAAAGCGCGGCGTCACGGCCAGCAACTGGTTGGCCGTGCCTGCCTGGGGAATCACCTGGCCCGTGGGACCCTTGTCTCCCGGAAATAGCAGGCCGGGCGGTGCGTTTATGTAGTATGGCGAGGTGTAGTTATCAGCATATGCCTGCTGGCTCCATTGCGCGATGCGGTTGTTAAGGTCGGTCATGGGGAAATAAGGTTCGTAGCGCAGCCCGAAGTTGAGCGTCAACCGCGGCGTGAGACGGAAGACGTCGCCCGCGTAAAAGCCGAAATAGTGATACCGTTTGAACTCAATTTCCCCGTTGCCCTGCACGAAATCCGACATATCTCCGATCAGGAAATCGGCCTGATCGAATCCGGTCCAGCGCCCGTTGAACTGGAACTGGCCGGAACCCTCGTAGGTATTGTATTCGTTGTACCGGGAGTCTTCTATGTCAGCGCCCCACACCAGACTGTGGCGGCCTTTAACCCAGTGCCAGGAGTGCGTCAGCTCGAAATTGGTGCGCGCGAAAATCGCCGGGCGGTTGGTGCTCAGATTGATGTCGCTGGTTCCATTGATCGCCACGGAAACCTCGTTCGATGAAGGATTGATGTCCACGCCCAGAGTCCGAATACTCCCAGGGAAAAGGTTAATGCGGTCGCCGCCGAAGCGGTTCACGGTGAAGTTGGTCTCGATGACCAGATTGGGCGACGGCGTATAGGTCTCCGCTATGGTTCCGTTATCGGCGGTGCCGGTAACGCCGCGCTGGTTCGAGAAGATGTTATTAGCCACCATCTCGGGCGGTGTCTGGTCGATGTTACGGTAGAGCCTGCCGAAGACGCTGTTCTTGTCGCTGATCCGGTAATCCACACGCGTGATCCACTCGTTGACATTCTCCTGAGATGGCGTCGCGAAGTATACCAGGCCGTTCGGTCCGGGTACCGGAGCGAATTTGAGCAGATTCTGCGCCGCCGGCGACAACTGCGATTGAGGTATCTGATTGTTGGGATAAGGTGCGCCCGTAGTGGGATCCTGGAGCACTACCGGGTTAGGCCCGGTGAGCAGCCCGGAGAAATCGCCCGTGCGGTATGCCGCTGGAATGCTCGGGGCCGTCCCGTTGCCCGCGACTTGCCTGATCCAGGTCTGCTGATAGCCGCCGAAGAAAAACAGCTTGTTCTTGACCGCAGGGCCGCCAAAGGTGAAGCCTGCCTGATTGCGCTTGAGCTCGTCGGGAGTATGCGAAAAGAAATTGTTGGCGTCGAAAGCCGTGTTGCGCACGAACCAGAAGGCGTCGCCATGGTAGGAATTGGTGCCGCTCTTGGTTACGATGTTGATCGAACCGCCCGAGCTTTTGCCGAACTCCGCGCTTCCGGTGCTGGTTTCGACGCTGAACTCTTCCACCGCGTCGGGGAAGGGAAATGGCATTCCGGTATTTTGCAGAGTGTCCTCATTGTCCCCTCCGTCGAGCGTGTACTTCAGGCTATTCTGGCGCGAGCCATTGACCGAGAAATAACGCGCCGCAACCGGCGCCTTGGCCCCGTCGCCGCTACCTCCCGCGACGCCGGATGCGGATTGGACGCCGGGCACCAGAAAAGCCAGGTCCGCCAGGTTGCGGCCATCCAGCGGCAGATCCACCACGCGCTGGCTATCCACCGTATCCTTGATCGTCGCGCTGCTGGTCTCAACCGCGGCTGCGGCGGCTTCGACATCGATGGTAGTGCTGACCTCGCCAATCACCAGCGAGACATCGACCCGGCGATTGTCGTTCACTTGCAGGAGGATGTCACGCTCATCGACTTTCCGGAAGCCCGGTTTCCGCACCGTAAGACTGTATTCGCCCACGGGAATCGCGGAGAAATCGAATTCGCCGGCCAGATTGGATTGGGTCGTGTGCGCAACTCCCGTGTCCATCTGCACGAGATCTGCGCTGGCGCCGGCGATGGCCGAGCCCTGTTGGTCGGTAACCCGGCCGTAGAGTCGCGCTGTATTGCGCGCCTGCCCCCAAACTGTAGTGGCGGCAAACTCCATCAGGAATAACATCGTCAACACTATCCGTGTTGCGTGAAGCACCATAGCGTCTCCTATTCGCCGACACTGGCTCCGGCGTGTTCCCAGTGGGTGCAGACACTGAACCCTGATCGCGTCGAAGCTCCGGCCGTTGATTCGTTATAAGGCCGCTCCCGGAAAATTGCAATGCTGCTCTACAAGGTTCGTTTCAGCCTGAAAAGAAATCTGACAGTTCTCCGCTCATCGGCTGGAGATTGGCGAGTCTATTGATGGCTGCGTCCTATGGCTTTGCGCTTGTATGCGGCAAAGGCCGCCTCGGCTTCCGCTGAGCGGTGGTGCCGGCGATACAACAGCCCAAGAGAATAGAGCGGCTCGATGAGAGCCGGATCGAGGGAGATCGCCACCCGGTATTCGTCGATCGCTTCGTATCCCGGTCCTCCGCCTCCAGCGTACGGCCCAGATGATAATGCGCAGTCGCGAATCGGGGATCGTACCGCAAAGATTCACGAAGGGCAGTTTCGGCCTCCTTGAGCTGGCGGAGCCGGAGCAGCAGGTAACCCAGGTTGTCCGGCGGCCATGCGGATGGAGTGGGCAGTTTGCGGTTGAGATCCACAGCCGTAAGGAGCGCTTCGCGAGCTTCCTCGGATTTTCCCAGCATGTCATAGCCGAGACCGAGATTATCGTAAGCGCGCGCCGAGGCCGGGTCGAGGACGATCACGCGTTTGAGCTTTTCCACTGCCTCCAGATACCGCCGCTCGAAATAGTCCACTCTGGCGAGCCAATAAAGGTAGAGGGGACGGTTCGGGCGGCTGTTGTTCAGACGCGTAAACTGCTCGCGTGCGCCCTTGGTATCGCCGAGATTCGCCAGCGCCAAAGCCAGCATGAAGCGGTCGGATTCACCCAGCGGAACCTGCGAATCGGCTTGGCGAAAATCGAGGGTAGCCCGATCCATGCGTCCGTTTAGAAATGCGGCATTGCCGGCCAAGATGTTGAATTCGGCGGCCAGCGGAGAAGCTCCGGCGGCGGCAGCCAACATCTCCGCGTTTGAGCCCGCGTCGGACTTCAACGGATTCTACCTCGGCATCGGCCCGCGCGTCAGCACCATACGCGGTTCGCCCTATCGCTGTCGCGCAAGTTCGCCATCAAGGAGCGCCTGAATCTCGAAGTGCGCGCCGAGGCCTTCAACGCGTTCAACCTTCACTACTTCACGCGTGACGGTCAGATAGGCAGCGATTGTCTTCCCTTTAACAACGATCTTCGAGCGCCCGTTTCGACCGGCTGGGACAGGCCTCCCGGCCTGTCCCGCCACTCAGGCCAGAATCCCGTTCACCACATTGCCCGCTATCCCGGTCAAGCGCGCGTCCAAACCTTGGAACTTGACGGTCATGCGCTTATGGTCGATGCCCAGCAGGTGCAGCATGGTGGCGTGGAAATCGGGCACCGCCACGGCTCCATCCACCGCTGCGTAGCCTAACTCGTCCGTAGCTCCGTGGCTGATGCCGCCTTTGATCCCGCCACCGGCCAACAGGAAGCTGAAGCCTTTGATATGGTGATCGCGGCCGTCGCCCTGCGACATGGGTGTGCGGCCGAATTCGCCGCCCCACACCACCAGAGTGTCGTCGAGCATGCCGCGCTGCTTCAGATCAGTGATGAGCGCGGCGGTGGGTTGGTCGGTCTCACGCGCTTTGATCACGACGTTGGCCTTGACGCCGGCGTGGTGATCCCAATCGCGGTGATAGAGCTGTATGAATCGCACGCCGCGCTCGGCCAGGCGGCGGGCCAGCAGACAGTTCGAGGCGAAAGACCCATCGCCCGGTTTGGCGCCGTACATCTCCAGCACGCTGGCCGGCTCTTTGCGCATATCCACAAGATCCGGAACGCTCGACTGCATGCGAAACGCCATCTCGTATTGCGCGATACGGGTCAGGATCTCCGGGTCCTGCATCCCCTTGTATTCGACGCGATTCAGGGCGTTGATGGTTTGGAACGATTCGCTCTGGGCCGCGGCGCTGACTCCCGGCGGATTCTTAATGTGGAGCACAGGGTCGCCGAAGGAGTTGAGCTTGACGCCTTGAAAGCGGCTGGGCAGGAAGCCGGCCGACCATTGGCGCGAGGCGATTGGCTGCATCTGTCCGCCCTTGCCCGCGGACATCAGCACCACGAAGCCGGGCAGATTATCGGTCTCGGCGCCCAGACCGTAGAGCGCCCACGATCCCATGCTGGGGCGGCCGGTGATGATCGAGCCGGTGTTCATCAGCGTGTGCGCAGGGTCGTGATTGATCTGCTCGGTCCACATGGAGCGGACGATGCAAATATCATCGGCCACGCTGCCGATGTGGGGGAACAGCGAGCAGATCTCCTGCTGCGATTTGCCGAACTTCTGGAACGGATGCTGGGGACCGAAGCAGATGAGCTGCTGACCCTGAAGCTGGGCGATCTGCTGCCCCTTGGTGAAGGAGTCCGGCATGGGCTTGCCGCTCAATTCGGCGAGCTTGGGCTTGTAGTCGAAGGTCTCCAGGTGCGACGGGCCCCCTGCCTGATAAAGGAAGATCACCCGCTTGGCTTTGGCTGGAAAGTGCAGCGGATTGACCACGCCGGTGGAAGCGAACAGACGCCGGTCGAGCAGCGCGTTCAGGCCCAGCAGGCCGACGCCGGAGAGGCCGCTCCGCAGGAAAGTGCGGCGGCAGACTTCAGTCTTTTTGGATTCGGATAGCATGGCGGATTTTCCTTAGTACTCAAGTTAGTTGCGCGTGATGGTTTCGTGCAGGTTGAGGATGGCGCGGGCCACCAGGGCCATGGCGGCCATTTCGGGCTGATTGGCTCCAGCAACGCCAGGCGCTTCACCGACACTCATCAGTTGCGCGGCGGAATCGGGCGCGGCCTGAAAGCGAGCCAGATTCGCACGGTAGAAATCCTTCAGAATGCGGCGCTCCTCTTTGTTGGGAGCGCGGTTGAGGGCCCGCAGGAAAGCCCAGTCGAGTTGCGCGTCGAAGGCGGAGCCGCCCTGCCGTACGATGTTTTGGGCGAAAACGCGCGCGCTCTCGACGAAAATCGGATCGTTCATCAAATCGAGGGCTTGCAGCGGCGTATTGGAGCTGACACGATTTACGGTGCATTCTTCGCGGGTGGGCGCGTCGAAAGTGAGCAGCGTGGGATGCAGGAAAGTGCGCTGCCACTCGGTGTACAGGGCGCGGCGGTAAAGGTCCGCGCCGCGGCTGGCGGAGACTTCGCGCTTGGGGAAGTTCATGGCGGCGAGGTAGCCTTCGGGCTCATAGGGGCGCACGCTGGGGCCGCCGAAATTTTCGACCAGAAGCCCGGAGACGGAGAGCGCGATGTCGTGTACGATCTCGGCATCCACCCGGTAGCGGCTCTGGCGGGCCAACAGCCGATTGTCGGGGTCGCGCTCGTCGAGCTGCGCGTTGCTGAGCGACGATTGCCGGTAGGTGTGGCTGGTGACGATGACGCGCACGATGTGGCGCACATCCCAATCGTGTGCGTCATCCGCTCCATGCGCGTTCCATTCCGGGTGCATGAATTCGGAGGCGAGCCAATCGATCAGCTCGTTATGGATGGGCCATTCGCCCTGCGAGCCGAGATCCTCCAGAACCTTTGAAAGTCCGACTCCGAAGAACTCGCGCCACAGGCGATTGACGTACGCGCGAGCGGTCAGCGGATTGCTCGGCGACACCAGCCAGTTAGCCAGATCGAGGCGCGTGGCGCGGCGCCCATCGGTTTCGAGTTTGCCGAGAAATGCGGGGACGGCGGGCTCGACGATTTCGTGGGTCTCGTCCATCCAGTTGGCGCGCGGCAGGATGCGCGTGACGCGCGGGCGGGTGGCTTCGGTAAGGACCACGCGGGGGATGGCCGCGTCGAGAAGATTGCGTTCGGCTTGCAGGCGGGACAGCCGCACATAGAGCTCCGCCAGCTCCGGTGCGGACCATTCGAAGTGATCGAGAACCAGGTCATTCTGTTCATCGTCACGCTCGTCCTCGTGGGTGCGGAGCGCTTTCAAAAGATTGGGCGGCAGACCTTTGTCGACGGCGATGGTGAGTGCGCCGGACGGACTATCGGGAGGAGCGGCTTTGAGTTTGCGCCCGGCGCCGCCCGTCTCGGGCCAGGAATACGCGGCGGAGGAGAGCGCCAGGCGGAAGCGGCCGATGATGGCGTGGCGCAAATCCGAATCGTGGTGCAGCCGGACGGTAAGAATGGAATCCGCGCGCGCATGCACCGGTTGCGCGAAGCGCAGCGCGAGAAACGGGTTCAGCCCCTCGACTCGCGTCACGCCCCACCCGGTCTTCGGATCCGCGTCGATTACGGCCATGGGCGGGTTCTCGGGACGCTCGCCGAAGCCCGCGGAGGTGGCCAGTACAAAGGGAAGTTTTTGAGGCGCAGCGCCGGGCTCCGAAAGTTCGGCTTCAACTTCGGTGAGCACGAAGCGGTCGGCGCCGCGGGCAAAGCGCCCACCGGGCAGGCTTTCGTCCTGGAATATATCGATGCCCAGCGCGGTCCAGAGGCCCTCGCCGGGTTTCAGCGTCACCGTGTAGGTATCGTTGTCTGGATTGGTGCCCGATGCGACGATGAGTCCTTCGCCGCGCTTTCGATCGGAGACCAGCGAGCCGTTGGCGTCGAAGTTGCTGTCCACCAGCTCGTCATTATAGATGGTGAGTTTGGCGCCGCTCGACGATTCGGCAGTGAGAGGGCGCAGGTAGTTCCATGCCAGTTTGCCGGCGCCGTATTCCGTCAGGAGACGATCTTCCCAGGTCCAGCGCTCGGCCTTGAGCTGTTGCGCCTTGGCGTCCAGGCCGCGGCGCAGAGCGAGGATCTGGTCGTCCAGTTCTTTCAGGCGCCGGTCCTGGTCCACGGTGGGCAGGGGGAGCTTCTCGCCCCAGGCTTCGCGGCCATCGTCGGGAACCAGTCCGGTTTCTTTTATATCGGCGAAGAAAGCCTTGATCGAATAGAAGTCTTTGGAGGTGAAGGGATCGAACTTGTGATCGTGGCATTCCGCGCAGCCCACGGTGCTGCCCAGCCAAACCGTGCTGAGCGTGCGCACGCGGTCGGCGCCGTACTTCGCGAGATACTCTTCGGGCTGCAACCCGCCCTCCGCGGAAGTGCGGTTCATGCGGTTGTAGGCGGCCGCGACTTTCTGCTCCACGGTGGCATTGGGCATGAGGTCGCCCGCCAATTGTTCGCGGGTGAATTGATCGAAGGGCATGTTTTCGCGGAAGGCGCGCAGGACATAGTCGCGGTAGGGCCAGGCGGGCCAGAGGTTGTCGCCGTGGAAGCCGCTGGTATCGGCGTAGCGCACGGCATCGAGCCAGTGCATTGCGCGCATTTCGGCGTAGCGCGGCGAGGCCAGCAGGCGGTCTACCAGCTTCTCATAGGCATCCGGGGACGAGTCGGCGATGAAGGCGGCGGATTCCCGAGGCGTGGGCGGAATGCCGGTGAGGTCGAGCGTAACGCGGCGAATGAGCGTGCGGCGATCGGCTTCGGGTGCGGGCGTCAACTGCTCGCGGGCGAGGCGCGCCTGGATGAAGTTATCGATGGGATTGCGGATCGGAGCATTGCCATTCGCGGTGTTAGCCACGGCGGGGACGGGCGGCCTGGTGACCGGTTGATAGGCCCAGTGGCCTTCATACACGGCGCCCTCCGCTACCCATCGCCGTATGGTTTCCTTTTGGGCGGCGGTGAGCACCTTGTGCGCGAACGCCGGCGGCATGGTGCGGGGGTCGGGGGCGAAGATGCGCTGGACGATGGCGCTCTTATCCGGGTCACCGGGCACAATGGGAATGGCGCCGGTGGCGGTCGGTTTCAGCGCTTCTTCGCGGCGGTCCAGGCGCATGCCGGCCATACGGGCACGCTTGTCCGGGCCATGGCAGCGAAAGCAGGTATCCGACATGATGGGGCGGATATCGCGATTGAACCTGACCGGCTCAGCGCCGCAGGCGAGCGCCAGGCCGGCGGCGAGCAGAACGATTCGCTCCGGGTACACCATGAAACTTATGTTACTACTTCACTCTGCTGCTTTTGCTGCCAGCGCTTCTACCCCGGCGATGTTCTGGACGAGATCCTGAGGCACTCCATGACGGGCCTGAAGGTACGCGGGGCTATTATAGGAGATCCAGACCTGGCCGTCGGTATCCTCCCAAACCAGGATCTTCAGCGGCAGATCGATGGCAATACCGGGCGTGGCAATCATGAGGGGAGTTCCGGCTTTCGGATTGCCGAAGATCAAGAGTTTGGTAGGGCGCAGATGCATTCCGGCCTTTTCCGCTTCGCCGCTGTGATCGACCAGCGCAAACAGCTTGACTCCCTTTGCCTGGAGGATTTGCTGTAGTGTTTCGACCGTCTGGTCGACTGAATGGCGGCTGGGCTTGCTGACGATTCCGTTATCTGGATTGGATGTCATGGGTTACTCGTATCTCAATGCTACGACCGGATCGATTCTGGTGGCGCGCACGGCGGGGATGAGGCTCGCCATAATCGCGATCACCACCAGAATCAGGGTTACTGAAGCGAAAATCACCGGATCGGTGGAGCTGGTCGCAAACAGCAAGCCCGCTAGTACGCGGGTCAGCAAGAGGGCACCTCCGCAGCCGATCGCCACTCCGGCAATGGCCAAAACCGCGCCGTGGCCGATGACCTGTGTGAGCACACTCGAGCGCTGCGCTCCGAGTGCCATTCGGATGCCGATCTCATTGGTGCGCTGCGCTACCGAGTACGCCATTACCCCGTAGATGCCGATCGCGGAAAGCAGCAGCGCCACGCCGGCGAACCCGGCAATCAGCACTGTGCGAAAGCGGGGCTGCGCCACGGATGCCGATTTGACTGTTGCCAGTGTTCCCACGTCACTCAGTGTAGCGTTCGGATCGATGGCGCGAATCTCCCGCTCGATTTCGGGCGCAAGCGCCGCGGCAATCGACGACCGCACGACCAGGTTCAATTTGGAGTTGTCATCGAACCCGCTATACAGACGATAAAGTGCCGGCTCCGACGCCTTGTCGAGCCCGGTATATTTCACGTCGCGCACCACGCCGACAATTGGCTGCCAGGGATTGTGGTTGTCCGGTCCGCTGGGCGCAATGTAGCGGCCAATCGGGTTGCTGCCCTGGAAATAGCGGCGCGCCAGGCTTTCGCTGATGATCAGGGCCCCTGGTTCCGGAGCTGTGTCGGCATCGATGAAGTATCGCCCTTTGAGCAACGGGATACGGAGCGTGCGAAAGTAGTCGGGGCTCACGACGACGTCGGTCACGGCCGGGAAAGCAGACTCGGTCCACGGTTGGCCTTCGATCTGGAA
>Ga0302326_10032239_pt1 | contig 10446 bp, 7 predicted proteins | sample Palsa_T0_3_FD_202264 | JGI IMG/M metagenome (GOLD analysis project Ga0302326, IMG submission 202264) | Peat permafrost microbial communities from Stordalen Mire near Abisko, Sweden - Palsa_T0_3 | ecosystem: Environmental > Terrestrial > Soil > Palsa > Peat permafrost | place: Sweden: Abisko... | reverse complement strand
CTGGTCGATCCGGAAAGTCAGCATCGCGTTGCCGTTTCCGTCCTTCTTGGATTGAACCGCAGACACTTTGCCAATGAGTTTCGATCCCTTGGGAATGTCGGTGCCGTCAGTCAATTTCACCGCCTTGACCGTTTTCGCCACAAAGGTGTCTCCAACCTTTGCATTCTTGGAGCTCAGATTCGCGGCAATCTTCGCCACCAGAACAGGTGCGGCCGGAGAAGCGGTGCTTTGAGCGTGGCCAAGCGCAGCAGACAAGGCAACGAGCAGAGCGGCAATTATCAGGCTCGCAGGCATTTTTCTGGGCAATAATTTCATGGCTCCCTCTCTTCATGAATTCCAAAAACTGAGGGCGCTGCAAACGGACGTGCACAGCCCGATAGCAATTCTCCGCAGAAGTCCTGGGAAAGTCAACCAGAACCGAAGCAAAAAGCCATACCGGGCCGTGCGCAGAACAGCTCCGACGCAATTAGAAATTAACCGTAATCTTCGCCGTCAACGCCCGCGGAGTTACATAGTGCGTTCCGCTGAACGTCGAAAGGAAGTTATACAGCGCGTACTTATCCGTTACGTTGATCGCCGTCAGATCGAGGTTCGTCTTGTAGCGATCACGGTGGAAGATATTGTCCTTGCCCAGCGAAGCGTCGAACAGGTCGCGCGGCTGAATACGCTGCGGATTATGATCGTTATCGCCTGCGCCGGCAGCGGGAATCCTCACCAGTGAGGAGCCATACTCCGAGGCCAGGCAAACCGCCGGCAGTGGATTGCCGGGAGTCGCCGTCTGTCCGCCGCACATGAGCCCCGCTTGAAACTCCTCATCCGCCGTAAGACTGCTCAGGATCACCGCCGGCTGGCCGTTCAGCAATGTGGAGGTTGGTCCGCAGGCGCTGTTCGGATCGTTGGATAGCGGGTTGTAGCAGGGCACGGAGCCGGCCACCTGGCCTGAATCGTAACGCCAATTAAACCCGCCCCAAAGTCCACTCAGATATTTGCCGTGCGACCACGTGTACTGAACGTGCGTCTCCTGGTTGAATTTTTCATCGTGGTCGATGCGGAAGGGCAATCCGGTTGATCCAACCGTAGCGCCCGCGCCGGCCACCTGCGGCGGGAAGAACCGCGCCGCCACTGAAGACGCCACCACATAAGCGCTTACATGGTGGTACTCCGGCACATCCACGTGCAATGCATAGCCGGGAATCTTCGAGTTATGCCAGTCAATGGGAAAAGTAATCGGCGTGTTACCCAGCACACTGAAGTCGAAAGCATTGTGCGTGTACTTCCAGATGTATTCGCCGCTTACCACCACGCGCTTGCCAAACGCCTGTTGCAGGCCGGCATGGAATTCGTTGCGGAAGCCCGGCTGCATGGTTCCCGCCACGCCCGAGGTGCAGTTCAAAAGCGGCGCCAGCACGGCATTCGAGCATCCTTCGCTGGAGAGAATCAGGTTCTCGTTGAACGGCGTCTCCAGCGTTCGAGCATAGGAGATGCGCAGTACACTCGTGGTTGGCTTGATGTTGTAGGCAATTCCCACGCGGGGCTGTGTCTGTTTGGCATCCGTCAGTCCGTTGTAAACATCCTGGCGCAGGCCCAGGTTGAAAAGCCAGTCGCCCACTTTGATCTGGTCCTCGGCAAACAGCCCCAGTTCCTTCACATCGGTGTGGCCGAGGTAGCTGTAATAACTCCCGCCGCGGGTAAGATCGTAGGGCGCGAGCACCGCGAGATAACTCGGATTCGGCCCCACTCCGTCGCCGGAACACTGAGACGGATTAGCGTAACCGGGCAATGGATTGCCTTCAGCATCGACGCAAGGCGCGCTGAAGCTGTACGTTGGATCGACCACTCCCAGGCTGTCATTCTCATTCAGGAAGGTCTGCCCGTACTGCGCGCCCGCCTTGAAGGTGTGGATTCCCTTCGAATACGAGTAATCCGCATGCACCGCGGAGTTAGTCAGCGTGCGATTCTGCAGGATGGACGAAGTTTGCAGGTTAGCCGGCCCCAGGTCCGCCAGCGGGTTACCGCTCGGAAAGTAGTTATAGTCATCCCTGCGCACGAATGCGCCCAGATCGAAAACCGAGTTATTGTCAATAACGCGCGTGTAAGTCGGAGAGATATTGATGGTACCGATCTTCGAGCGCTGATCGGCATTGCCCACAGTCGCGAACACCGGGTCGGCGCTCGTTCCTCCGCTCACCACGTTTTGCACATCGAGGCTGTCATAGGAGTTCGGCGTCTGGAACCAAGACCGGCTGTAGTTGAAATCCAGGTGCATTGAATCGGCGGCCGAGAACGTATAATCCACGCGATCGAAGAAATTCTGTTCGTTGCCCTTGTCGTGGAAGACCTGAAATTCGGGAGGGTCAAGGAAGCGTCCTGAATTCATCCCATCCGCCTCAATAAAGTTGCCCCAATTCTTGCCGCCATACGCCAGATCGAACCCTGCTGAAGCCGAACCGAACGCGCCATAGGACGTATTAATGCTGCCGGTGGGCTTGGTCACTCCCTGGCCGGAACGCGTGGTAGCCACAATCACCAGGCTGGTCTTGCCACCGTACTCGGCCGGCGGTGCGCCGCTGATTACTTCGATCGACTGGATGGAGTTGGCCGGAATCTGATTCGAAAACACCTTGCTCTGCTGATCGGTGATGGACTGCCCGTCGACCGAGAATGAATTCGACGCGTGATCGCCGAGCCCATGGAAGAGTCCGTTCGAGTCGGCCGATACGCCGGGAGTGGTCGCCGTCACCAGCGAACTAAGCGACGAAGATTCGCTCTCCATCGGCACCTTTGTAAACATCTCTCGCCCCACGTCGGTGTGGAAGGTCGAGTCAGTCTCCACCAGGTCGCCCCCCGCCTCAACCGTTACGGTCTGGTCAGCAGCGGCGATCTGCAGTACCAGTTTTACGGTCGCCCCCACTGCGGATTGAAGGTCGACCGCTTGCCGCAGCGACGCAAATCCATCCGCCTTTACAGCAATCTGGTAATTGTCGAAGGTGATATTGGAAAACACGAACTGTCCCAGCGCGTCGGAAGCGACGGTTCGGTCCAATCCGCTCCGGGGATTTGTCAAATGGACGGTTGCATTGGGAATTACGGCCCCTGTGGGATCGGTGACTGTCCCGCGAATGGCGCCGGCGTTGCCGCTTTGGGCAGACGCGCTGAACGCCACAAAAATCAAAAGCAAGGCCGGAAGAATGCGAAAAATCGTGCCGCGAGTAGACGGCATAAGGTGCCTCCAAATATTACCTCTTATGATGCGTAAACAAGGCCGCGGGGGAATGCCGCGGAGTCCTTTGCGCATTGGGGGCGTCGGTCCGTTCGTTCGCTTACCCTGTAACGATGCGTCGCGGCTTCGTCCTCAATAGAGGAACGAAGCGCATGCAGAAACAGATCGAACGATAAATCGGAAATTAGCCCTGGAGGCCGTCCGGAGGGGGACGTGTGAAGAGCTGTGGATGCCAGTAGCGTGTGACGGTGCGCGCCTCAAAGACCGGCGCGGCGCTCTCGACCTGCACCAGCACCACCACTGCAGCGGTCACCGCAACGGGTGCTGCGGTGTGCATCACAATGCAAAGCGGGCAATGGTCGGCAGCGGTTTCCACCGGGTGTACGTGCGCCACCTGCACCACGGTCAAAAGCGCCAGCAGGACCAGACACACCACGGTGACCATCGGCAAAGCGCCATGCTTTGCGCGCCGTCTTCCGGTCAAATATGTCTGCGGTCCTGTCAATACACCTTCCCTTGCTCTAAGAATACACATAGTTGGATGCATCCGGGACGGAAACGTTTAGGTCTAACACCTGCATATCCCATAACTCCTTTGCCACCCGTCTAGGTTTCCGCACGTCTAACCCTCGTTGATCTACACTTGTGGCGGGCCGAAGACACTCCCGTATGAGACCTTTTCACCATCTGCGCCGCCTGCTTCCAGGCTTGCTGGCCGCCTTTCTGCTGGCGGCGGCCGCGGCGTCGCTGCCCGCGCAGAAGACCCTCACCGTCAAGCCCGACACACCCGGCATGGCCACCAACCATCGCCTCATCCTCAAGGACGGAACCTATCAGCTGGTTCGCAAATATGAGATCGTCGGCGACCGCGTGCGTTACATCTCCATTGAGCGCAGCGGCGATTGGGAAGAGCTGCCGTTTGACCTCGTCGACTGGGACGCCACCCGAAAATGGGAGCGAGACCACGCCGCGCAGCCGGAAGAATCCTCCGACGCCATGAAGGAAGCCGCGGCCATCGACAAGGAGGAAGCCGCCGAACGTGAGGACGCAAAAGCCCGCCGCCCCGAGGTGGCCAAAGGCCTTGAGCTTCCCGACGAAGACGGCGTGTTTGCGCTCGACACATACGAGGGAAATCCGGAGCTGGTTGAGATGATGCCCAGCGAGCTCAACGCCAATACCAAATCGAAACACGGGCTGGCCACCCTCAATCCCATGGCCAGCAACAATGCCAGCCTGGAACTCGACGGCGCGCACGCCAAGGTGCACCTGCACGTCAACGACCCGGTTCTCTATCTCTCGCTCAATGCACGCGACGACGCCGAGCAGGTGGTCTCGCACGCCATGACAGTCAACACCAGCGGCGCCAAGGAAGTCGCGAGCCGCAAGCACGGCGCACATTCGGCCAGCTCCGGGTTCGCCGTCGTACGGGTCGATGCCCGCCGCGCCATCCGCATCGTCGGCGCCATCCACATGAGCCCCAACGGCACCGTCACGCAGGACGAAGACATCATTCCGGCAAAGGTGGATGTGCTGCCAGGAAAGCACTGGCTCAAGATCACGCCGTCGCAGCAACTCACCATCGGCGAATACGCGCTGGTCGAGATTATCTCTTCATCGGACATCAACCAGTCGGTCTGGGACTTCCGCATCGACCCGCAACTGGGCGACAACGAAGGATCGCTGGGGCCAATTTACAAGCAGTAGATTGCCCGCGCTACTCTCTCGCCAGCTAAAGCATTTTCGTTTTTGCTGTAGTCCTCCGTGCCCCATCTGGGCGCCCTCTGGGCACCGCTTTTTTCTGCGGAATGGGTGGGATACCAACAAAGCTCAGCGATACACTATTTCCGAAAATTCTCTTGCCCCTCATCGATTGAACGGAAACTCCGAAACCCAATGAAAACCGCGGCTGACGAGCATGAACTTGCTTCTGTCAACCAGTTGCAGGCGCATGTGAACCTTTTGGCTACCCATGTTGCCGTCGAGGATCAACTGATCGGGCGCGGGGCGCTGCAGTGCTAAATTTCCCTTCCAGTTTTTGTCGCCCCTTGTGAGCACGATCATTCCGGCCTTGGTGTCGATCGATGCTCCATACCAGGCAAACGAATCGTCCATGCGCTGAAAAGCGACATTCGTCGGGAAATCGAAAACAACGCGGCGCCACCGGCCGTAGTCCGTGACCAGCGGCGAACGTGTTTGCCCGTCGATGGAAAGCTCCTCCACATCCCAGATGCCGTAGAGCGCAGACTTTGCGCGGCCGCCCCCATACAGGTGCCATGAGGCTTGGGCACCCCAGACGCTCATTCCTACCAGCCAGATGCCAAACACGATCTGCGCTGCCAGTGCGATGCGATTGGCGCGGCGTGTCGCGAAGAGTTGCGGTTGACCTGACGGCTCCACGGCGCGACCGCTGAAGAAGAAGACCGTAAACCGCCGGAATTCGGGAGCCAGAAGATAAAGCGACAGCAGGATCAGATGAAACGACAGAAGTTTCACGGGCACGTCGTAGGTCATGTTGAGCATGAAGACCTGGATCATGTCCACCAGGCAAACCAGCGCTCCCAGCGTGGTGGTCCGCGGGAAGATGAGCAGGATTCCGCCCAGTAACTCCGCGCACCCGGCGAAGATTTCATAGGCCGGGGCGGCGCCGATCGACGACCAGAGAACGCCCATGGGCGAGAAGTTGTGGTACGGCTCCAGCAATGTGGTGAGAAACGGGAACGGCATTTGCAATGGAACCACTTTGGCAAACCCATATGAAATCAGCTGCCCGGCGAGCGCAAACCGAATAAAGAGCCTGAACCATTTGTAAAGCGCGGCGTAGTTTTCGCGTCTGCGGTCCAGAATCGACCAGAGCGCCGTCGCCAGCGCGCTGACCATCAACAGGAAAACGACCAACGCCCAATCAAAAGTCTTGTCGCCGCTGCCGGTTTCGATCCAGGGAATTGGTTTTGCAATCCGCAGGACATGGGCTTCGGTCCAGAGGACGATCGAGCTCATCGGCCGGAACGATGCCGGATCTGGAAAATCGACATTCGGCAAAGGTGCCAGGCTGGTGATGATTTGCGTCGCAAGACAATACAGCCCGAAATACACAAGGCTGAATCGAAACGCTACCCGGCTTGCGACGCTCCACGTTGGCCGAATCGTTTGCTGCTGGAGTTGAGCGACTTGCACTCCCATGCGGAACCTCCCGGCGAACAGAGTGTACATTACGCTCGGACGCCGCCGGGAGATTTTTCCCTTGATTTCTCGAAATTGCCGCAGTGCCTATTTAAGAGCTTCCGGAGACCTGGCCCGCGCGAATTTAACCCGCCGCTTCTCCCACTCGTCCGATTTGAAGAAGCGCGGACCCACCTCGATCAGCCGCGGAATCATATTGAAGACCGCGATCCGGCTCCATGGACGCCCATCGCGCTGCCGGAATCCCTTCTCGTTCAGGTCGCTCACAATGGAGGAGTAGCTGAAGTCCTGCACCAGCAGTTCCATCATCAGCATCAGCGCCTGATGCTCCTTGGGATGGACTTCCAGCCGCCGGCAGTCGTCCGAGACGCGCAGACCGTATGGGATGTCCTCGTCAAAGCCGCCCTCCGGCGGCGTTTCCGAGTCGGGCAGCTCGCGCCGCCATTCGATCGAGACCATCTGCCACCCGCTGGCCGTCCGTTGCTGGATCACATCGGGGCTAAATGGCCCGGAAACCACATCGCGAACCCGCTCGAAATATGCCACGGCACACCTCCAGGAAGTCTTACATGGCTATTCTCCAGCAATTTACCCGCCAAACCTTCGCGGGTCAAGAACTCATCCAACTTGCTCACCGGATTGCTAATAGCAGGAACCAATGCACGCCTTTGCCACTTGCTCCGTGTTCAATTTCGCAAATATTTGTCCAATTCCGGACACACCCGGAATGATTTAGCCTGAGCACGAGCTGACTATGCGAGCCCAATATCATTTTCGAAGTTCTCCCCATGGGCTGTGCGCATGGGACGTGGGCCGCCTCATCCAGCTTTCGAGCGCCTTGGTTCGTGAGCGCGTGCCGTTGTCGGCAATCCGGGAACTCGACGAGCCGTATTGGGCTGGCGAGCCCGATCAGCGACTGACCTGCCGCGAGGTGGTCGACCACGCACGTCTGATGCTCGAAAGCGATCTTGGCTTCCCCGTCATTCTCTCCAGTGACGGCCGCGTGATGGATGGGATGCACCGCATCTGCAAGGCACTTTTAGAGGGGCGCGCCGAAATCGAGGCTGTTCGCTTCGTTCAAGACCCGGAACCCGACTATATTGGGATCCATCCCGACGATCTACCCTATTAGCGCCGAATGGCCGAATGTTTTGCGCAGCCAAATGTCGCAACTATTCCCGCACGCTAATCCCCAACGCCTTCATCTTGCGATAAAGATGGCTCCGCTCCAGGCCCAGCAACTCCGCAGCGTGACTCACGTTGTTCCGCGCCTCTTCAATCTTCTTCAAAATATATTCGCGCTCATAGGCATCCCGCGCCTGCTGCAACGACGAGAACTCCTCGGTCGACCGCGTGCCTGCCTTGTGTGTCAACGGCGGCAGATGCTTGCGCTCAATGCGCAGCACGCGCGGATTCAGAATCATCACCCGCTCGATCACATTCTTGAGTTCACGCACGTTGCCCGGCCAGTGATAGAGCGCCAGCGTCGCCAGAGCCTCTTCGCCGATCTCCATCCGCGGCCGCCCATATTGCCGGCCAAACTCCGCCAGAAACTCCTTGGCCAGCAGCGGAATATCCTGCTTGCGCTCGCGCAGCGGTGGCACGGCGAATGGAACCACGTTGAGCCGGTAAAAAAGATCCTCGCGAAAATTTCCCTTGGCAATCTCCTCTTCGAGATCCTTGTTAGTCGAGGCGATCAGCCGCACATCCACGCGCAGCGGCTGCGTGCCGCCCACCGGCGTAAACAACTGATCGTCAAGCGCGGACAACACCTTGGCCTGCGTCTTCAAACTCATATCACCAACTTCGTCCAGAAACAGCGTTCCGCCATCGGCGCGCTCCAGGGTCCCGCGCTGCTCCACCGGGCCGCCCGGCTGCGCTCCATGCCGGTAGCCGAAAAGCTCCGCCTCGATGTGCGCCTCGGGAATCGCCGCGCAGTTCAGCTCCACAAACACCCGGTCCCGCCGCAGACTCTCCGCATGAATCGCGCGCGCAATCAGCTCCTTGCCCGTGCCCGATTCGCCGTAAATAAGCACCCGTCCATTCGTAGGCGCCATCAGTCTTATCTGCTGCCGCAGCGCCTTCAGCGGTACGCTCTCGCCTGTCAGCACCGAGCCCACGTTGAACTGGCGCTTGAATTCCGTGTTCTCCGTGCGCAGGCGGCGCGCTTCCACGGCATTCTTCAACACAATCAGCGTGCGGTCCAGCGACAGAGGCTTTTCAAGAAAGTCGTAGGCGCCAAGCTTGGTCGCCTTCACGGCGGTCTCAATGGTGCCGTGGCCGCTGATGATCACCACTTCCGGCCGCATTTCAACAGCAAGCTTGTGCATGTCGGAAAGCACATCGAGCCCGTCGCGATCGGGCAGCCATATATCCAGCAAAACCACGTCGTAGGACGCATCCTGCAACAGCACCATGGCCTCGGTCCCGGTGGCCGCCGTAGCCACGCCATAGCCTTCCTCGCCCAGAATCTCCTCAAGCGAATTGCGAATCTCCGCCTCGTCGTCCACCACCAGGATGTGGTTCATGAAGGCAGGCCCTTGGCCACGGTCTCAGTCGAGCCCTCGAGAACCGCTTGCACCTGAGCGGCCGGATCCATCAGCGGCAAGCGCAGCAGGAATCGCGCGCCCTTGGGGCTGTTGGATTCGGCGCGCAGGCTGCCGCCATGCTCCTGAACAATTTTTGCCGCGATCGACAACCCCAGCCCCGTGCCGCGGCTCTTGGTCGAATAAAAGGGGAGAAACAGCCGCTCGCGAATCTCATCGGTCAGTCCGTGCCCGGTGTCGGATATCTCAATCTCCACCGAGCCGCCATCCTCGCTCAGCGAGCTGTGAATCCCCAGCACGCGCAGCAAGCTGCCCTGCATGGCTTCGGCCGCGTTGTCGATCAGGTTAGCCAGCGCCCTTCGCATGCCCTCATGATCGGCCAGCACCGCCGGCAAGCCCGGCTCCAGATCCCACTCGACCGTAATGCCTTCGAGCCGGCCGGCAAACAGTGCCATCGCCTCTTCGGCCACGCGGTTCATGTCGCAAGCGCGCGGCTGTGGCGCCGGAAACTGTGCCAGCGCGGAAAATTGATCCACAAGCGTTCGCAGCGTACCCACGCAGCCCAGAATCACTTCACTGCATTTGCGAATCACCTGCGGCGAGTCCTTCTGTCCCCGCTCCAAGTGGCGCCCAATGCGCTCCGCTGAGAGGGCAATCGGCGTCAGCGGATTCTTGATCTCGTGCGCAACGCGCTGCGCCACTTCCTTCCATGCCAGTTGCCGCTGCGCCCTGAGCAACTCGGTCATGTCTTCCACCACCAGCACCGCGCCCGGCCGTCCGGCCGTCAGTTCAAGCCGCGCGCTGGTTACGGCAAGGTGGATGGTCCTGCCGCGAGCATGCAGTTCAATCTCCGTTGACGCCGCGCCCATGCGCAGTCCTCGCCGGATCACCCCGGCAAGATCGTCAAGGCACTCTGCCGGAAGCAGCGTTTCGATCCGCTCACCGGCCAGGCTCACGTCCGCGCGCCTGCCAATCAGCGCCGCAAAGGCGCGATTCGATTGCAAGACTGTGCCCGATCCATCCAGCGTGACCACGCCGCTGGGAATCGTCTCCACAATCGTTTCCAGCTCGCGCCGCCGCTCCTCGATCGCCTGGCTGGCTGCGGTTAGTTGCGCGGAAGAGCTGTCCGCAAGAGATCTGCTCGTTTCCAGATCCGCCGCCATGTGGTTGAAAGCCCGCACCAGGTCGCCCATCTCTCCCGTCGCCAGCAGCGACACACGATGGTCGTACTTGCCGTCCGCAATTTCGTCCATCGCGTCGCCCAGCGCTTCCACAGGCCGGGTTATCTGCTTTGACAAAAACAGCGCCAGCCACACGCTCGAAAAGAATATGAATACCGTGATCAGCAGCAGAAGAAGAATGAACGTGGTTCGAATGCGGTTGCGCGAGCGGAATAGCGCCCAGTATGCGTCGGCCCCGGCACGGATGCGCGTTACCGTCTGGCTCAACCCCTTCGGCATGGGCAGCGCTACCACCACCACTTTGCCCGACGCCGTGGCT
>Ga0302326_10032237_pt1 | contig 10447 bp, 8 predicted proteins | sample Palsa_T0_3_FD_202264 | JGI IMG/M metagenome (GOLD analysis project Ga0302326, IMG submission 202264) | Peat permafrost microbial communities from Stordalen Mire near Abisko, Sweden - Palsa_T0_3 | ecosystem: Environmental > Terrestrial > Soil > Palsa > Peat permafrost | place: Sweden: Abisko... | reverse complement strand
ACCGAAGGCATGGGAATGCGCAGCAATGCAGCATGCAGGATGGCGCCCTGCTCCTCCTCGGTCTTGGCCACCCCTTTGAGAACCAGGATCAATGCCCGGCGCGCGCCACAAATATTGATCGGCTCGTAGGACGCGTTCAACACCAGCACCGGCTTTTGCATGGTGTAGGCGGAAGACACCCGTTGCCCCGGCCAGCTTTCGTGCGGATCAGCGGGTTCGTGAGGCAGCGCGCGGCCTTGCGCACTGGCCTTCGGTTTGCGTGCGTGGATCATGGCTTTTCCCAAAGACATCTTGATCCTCCGTCTCAGTTCACTGTTCTCAGAAAACCGCTATCCCACAAGGCGACTCCCTCGCGCTGGGCACGAGCAACCGTCGCCACCCGGACCGATCGAGCACCGGCGTTCATCAACACCCGGCTGCAGGCCCGAACCGTGGCCCCGGTGGTGTAAATGTCATCGACCAGCAAGACATCCTGCCCAGCCAGACGGGCGGAGCGAGGCGCAAAAAAAGCGCCACGCAGATTCTGCCGGCGCTGGTGGGTAGTCAGGCCTGCCTGACTCACCGTAACGCGCACACGTCTCAACAAGCTCGTTTCCAGATGGAGCACCCATTGGGGGTGGCGACGGCGCATCTCCGCCATGGCCGCCCGCGCCAGCAACTCAGCGTGGTTGTAGCCGCGCTGACGCTGCTTGACGGCATGCATGGGGACCGGAATCACCAGCATCGGTGTGGGGGCAAAAGGCTCCAGAATGTCCGCCAACAGAGCACCTAGCCGCCCGGCAATGGGCTGCATGCCCTGGTATTTCAGTAGATGAACCAGGGAACGAAGCTCGCCGTGGTAACCGCCATAGGCAACTGCTTTGACAAAAGCGGGAGGGGCTAAACGGCAGGGCTGGCAGAGGGGCTGGGAACCAGAGTCGTCACCGGGCAGCGGGGAGAGGTTCGCGATGCCAAGGTCCTCACCACAGCAGGCACAGAGAGTCCCCGATTGCGGAGGGAGTTGCGCGCAACAGAAATCGCAGATGGGAACGCGGGTAAAACGCAGGAGGGAACCACCACAGAGGGCGCAGGAACAGGGGAACAATGCACAGGAAAGGCTGTCCACGGGACTTCGCAGCACACGAACCACAGCACGCCAAACCGAAGTTTGCGACAGCGGGACGTCGAGAGTCAGGGATTCAGTCTGACCAGGAAAGACGCACCTCACACCCGGCCGGCAAGGCTACGCAGCTGCCCAGCCGCCGATGTGACGAGTATACGGGTAAGGCAAGGCGGAACGCCAGCCCCGGTTTAGGCCACTTTCTCGCGAGATTCACGCTGTACAACACGCTTCCCGGCGATGGTTGAGGCCACCCCGGCCACCACCAGCGCGGCCCCCGCGTACTGCAGCGGAGTAGGGCGTTCGTGGGCCAACCACGAACCCAGAAGCAAAGCGATGAGCGGATTCACATAGGCGTAACTGGCAACACGGGTGGTCGGATCGCGTCCAATAAGCCAGACATAGGCGGTGAAAGCGACGATAGACGCAAACAGGATGAGATAGCCCATGGCGAACGCGAGCTGCCAGTTCCATTGACGGGAGAGGCCAGGCAGCCGACCTAGTTCGCCCGTCAAAGCAGAGAACAGGAGCAGGAAACCGCCACCCCAGGCCATCTGCAAACCGGAGCTCATACTAAGTTGCCGGGGCAGCTGAAGGTGGCGGCTGGCCACTGTTCCTCCCGCCCATAAGAAGCAGCCGAACAGCAGAACCAGGGCGGAAATACTGAAAGCGTTGTTATGAATACCTGCGGGGAGCATGAGCATGACGACCCCCGCGATCCCCAGGACGATGCCGGCAATCGACTTCGCGGTCGGCCGTTGCGAACCGGCAAACAACCACTCGGCGAGCAACACCCAGACGGGAATGGTCGCTGCGATCACCGCCGCCAAGCCTGAAGGTACTTCCTTTTCCGCCCAGAAAAGGCAGCCGTAGTCGCCGCCAAACATGATGAGGCCGAGCACAGCGGTGCTGATCCATTGGCGCTTGTTCGGCTGGGGCATGCCTTTCCAACAGCTATATGCGTAGAGGATTCCCCCGGCGCACAGGAAGCGAAAAGACGCGGCAAAGAACGGGGGCGCGACCGCAACCACCTGGCGGATGGCCAGGAACGATGCGCCCCACAGGATGTAAATTGCGGCATAAGCGAGCAGCTTGCGCATGGCAATAGATTAGAGTGTTTCCATCCGGAGGCACGCCGAGTGCAAGAACCTCTACAAGATTTTCAGCCTTTTGTACCTCCCGCCGAAAACCGCCCTGAACTCACCACCCGCGCGCTGGTCCTTGGCTGTATTTTTGGCTTGCTGTTTGGCGCCGTGACCGTCTACGTGGGGCTACGCGCGGGCTTGACGGTGGGGGCATCGATCCCTATCGCCGTGCTTTCGATCAGCGTGCTGCGGGCGTTCGGGCGAGCCTCGATTCTCGAAAATAACATCGTTCAGACCACCGGCAATTCGGGGCAGTCGATCGCATCCGGAGTGATCTTCACCTTGCCGGCGTTGATTTTTCTTGGCTTCGACCTGGAGTACTCACGGATTTTCCTGTTGGCGCTCCTGGGCGGATTGATGGGCGTGCTCTTCATGATTCCTTTGCGGCGACAGTTGATCGTAAAAGAGCATGACCGTCTCATTTATCCCGAAGGCACGGCCTGTGCCGACGTCCTGCTTGCGGGCGAGCGCGGCGGTTCCTTCGCCGGGCGTGTGTTTCTTGGCCTCGGTTTAGGCAGCATCTATACCTTGTTCCAAAACGAAAATCTGTTCGGCGCGTGGCCCGTCACCCCGGAATATCTGGGTGTGGGCTACATCATTGGCCCCAGGATTGCCGGTTTGCTTTTTGCCGGCGGCATCTTCTCCTGGCTAGTGCTCATGCCAACGATCTATTTCTTTGGCTCTCACTTTCCCGAGGCAATTTATCCCGGAACCAAGCCGATCGCGCAAATGTCTCCCAGCGATCTCTGGGCCTCTTATATACGCCCCATGGGCGCGGGTGCGGTGGCTGCATCCGGTCTGATCACGCTGATCAAGACCATGCCGACCATCTTTGGCGCGCTTCGTACCGCGCTGGGCAACATGCGCTCCAGCGGCGGGGTCAAGAGCACTCCTCTACGCACGGATGACGATCTTCCCTTCAGCGTGGTGGTCGGCGGCTCGGTGGTGCTGGTGTTGATGATGTTTTTCTTCCTGGAGTTTAAGCCCGTGCCGGGCGCGCAGGTGAGTTGGATGGCGAATCTCGCGGCCTCATTGCTGGTGGCTTTCTTTGGGTTTCTCTTTGTGACTGTCTCGTCTCGTATCGTGGGGTTGATCGGCAGCTCTTCGAATCCTGTCTCGGGTATGACCATCGCGACGCTGATGGCGACTTCTGCGATCTTTCTGGTGAAAGGATGGACCGCTCCCGCGTTCGGCGCGCTGGCGATCACCATCGGCGGAGTGGTCTGCATCGCGGCGGCCAATGCGGGTGATACGTCGCAGGACCTCAAGACCGGCTATCTCATCGGCTCGACTCCGCGCAAGCAACAGATCGCCTTGGTGATCGGCGCCTGCGTTTCGACGTTAGCGATTGGCGCCACGTTGCAGTTGATGAACGAGGGGTTGGCGGAATTCCGTCAAACCGCCCGGCCCTGGGATATCGCGGCGGTTCACAGCGGCGTGCAGGTGCAGGAGCAGCACTTTCACCAGGCGCAGATCCGCGTCATGAACGCCGGCAAGCTGGTCGACACACGGCCAGGCAATGGATATGTTTTGCTGAACGCGCTCAACTCGGCTGAGTTGGCCGATGGGAAGTATCTGTACAATCCGCAGACGCAGCAGATCGAGGTGCAGTGGATCCAGGGGATTGGAAGCGAAAAAGCAGCGGCGCCCCAAGCGCGCCTGATGGCTACAGTGGTTAATGGAATTCTCGGCCGCAAGCTGCCGTGGGGGCTGGTGTTGCTGGGTGTCTTCCTGGTGATCGCGATTGAGATCCTGGGGATTCGCTCACTATCGTTCGCGGTCGGTGCGTATCTTTCGATCGCGACCACGCTGGCGATCTTCGCCGGCGGCGTGGTGCGATGGATGATCGATCGGGCGGTGGAGAAGACAGAAAGCGAGAGTGAGGTTAGCCCGGGATCGCTTTATGCCAGCGGACTGATTGCGGCTGGTGGGATTGTGGGGTTGATGGGGGTTGCGCTGAAGCTCTATGAGACCGCTACCGGCAAGCAGGACGTGCTGTTGTTTCCTCCGACCAATTTCCTGCACCACGATTGGGTTTCGGTGCTGATGTTTGTGTTGCTGGCGGGTTCGCTGTATTACTTTGCGCGTAAGCCTCTGAAGTGAGGGTGACGGTGGAAGAGGACCATCACTACTACGTTTATATAATGGCGAGCCGTTCGCATGTTCTGTATGTCGGAGTGACGAACAACGTTCAACGGCGCACGGAAGAACATCGAGAGGCGGAGATGCCTGGTTTTACTGGCGATTACCGGTGCAATCGGCTGGTTTGGTTCGAACACTACCGGTACATCGGGAATGCGCTTAGTCGGGAGAAACAGATCAAGCATTGGGGACGTGCGAAGAAGATTTGGCTAATCGAACAGACGAACCCTACCTGGGCCGATTTGAGTGACGCGTGGAGAAAAGACAACGCAGATCTCTCCACTCCGCTGCGCTCCGGTCGAGATGACAAGTTTGAGTGACGGACACGTTTCCTTTGCCATGAAAGGCTTTGGATTAGACGTCTCCTTGTCATGACAAGATTGAGGGAAGGGCGCGCAGTCCAGGGCCTCTCATGACAGAGAAACGCGCCCCTACTCAGAGGCAAAGAAAGAATACCTAATCCAAAGCCTTTCATGGCAAAGGAAAACGCGTCCGTCACTCAAACTTGTCATCTCGACCGGAGCGCAGCGCAGTGGAGAGATCTGCGTTGTTCTTTTCCCTGGCATCAGCCCATGCGATAAGCGCGCTCTTTCCAGGTGACCTGCTGGCCGGCTAGTTTGCGCAACAGGGCATACCACTGGAGCACGAGCAAAATGGTGACGCCGAAGGGGTGCAGCAAAGCACTCAGCAAAGACTGACGATACTTCCACACGGAAAGCACCCGAGGCACGAACGAGGCGGCCAGTGCGACCAGGATAAGCGTGCACGCATACCCCGTGTAGGAACCCGGCGAGAAGGCTAACGAGAGCGCGAGTAGCAATGGAAGAACCTGTCCACAAAAGAGCAGAATGGTGAACGGCAGGATCCGCGCCGGCGCCGCCATGCCCTCAGTAGCATTCTTTGCCAAGCCACGCCAAACCTCGGCCGCACTGCGATACATGCGGCAAGTCGCCAGATGGGTCAGGTCGGCTATGTCGGTACGCAGACCGTGGCGGCGGAAGAGCTGGGGCAGCAATAGCCCATCATGCATGGTGGCACGGATTTGCGAGTGGCCGCCGCTCTTGCGGTAGGCATCGCGACGCACCATGAGGAATTGACCGCAACCCACTGCGAAGCCGGGCGCCGGCAAAGCACGCATGCAGGCCAGCGGCAGATAGGAAAGCAACACAAAGTGAATCAACGGCAACAATAGCCACTCCAGAGGGGTCTCCGTCTCCTGGCGGGGAAAACCGCTCACCAGGTCGGAGCCGGAACGAAGCAGAAACGCCGACATATAGGCCAAAGCCTCGGGTGCGAGACGAACGTCCGCGTCCAGAAAACAGAGAGTATCCGTACGGGCAGCCATGGCGAGCTCATGGCAGGCGTGCTGCTTCCCATTCCAGCCGCCGGGCAGCGGAGCCGAGGACCGCAGACGCACGCGCGCATCCTGAACTGCAAAACCTCTGACAATCTCCGCTGTGCGATCGGTCGAGCCATCATCCAGGACAACGACCTCGATCTCGACCCCGCGCGAGGCCAGCAGGCTGGTGAGGGTTGCCCCGATGACGCGTTCTTCATTGCGTGCCGGGATGAGCACCGAGACACAATCAGGGAGAACGCAATGGCCTGATTCACTGCAGCCGCCAGGCTGGGGCTCGCGATAAAGCAACATGTTCCAAACCCAGAGCACGGCGGGCACAGTCGCACAGAAGAATGCGAAAACAATGACTGTGCTCATAAGCGATGGATGCTCCCATGACTGCCTTGATACGCGCGCCCGGTTAACAGGGCGAGGAGCCGCTTCCAGGTTTCATAGACGCCGCTGATCCCAACCCTCCCGGAGAGGACAGTTTCGAAGCGAGCAGGATCGCGAAGCTTGGCCAGAGCAGCAAGCTCATCCTGAGTGGTGGCCAATGCAGCGCTGAGGCGGTCGCTCCACTCGGCGTTGCTGTGAAGATGTCCATCGCTCACCTCAATGGGCTGGCCACAGCAGATCAGGAGCTCAGGCAGCCGCTCATCCCAAAAGGTGTATTCGAAGGCCAGCGGGACGAACGTGCATGCGCCGGCCCTTGCGGCCAAGGCCGCCAGCCCCGGACGGAAGATTGCGGGACGGGTGCGCATGTCGGTGAAGCGGCCTTCAGGGGTGATCCAAAGAACTGAGTTTGGAGCAGAGAGGATTTCATTCGCGGCACGCAGGAACTGAGCCGCTCCGCGCCGGGTTCCCGCTTCAACCGGGAAGATGCCCAGCTTGCGGAGCAATGCGTAGTGCTTCAGGGCGGCGGCGTCCATAGGAGCATAGTGAGAGGCAGTGGGGAGAAAGTATCGCGAAATTACGATGAAAGCAAGCGGATCCCACCACGAGGCGTGGTTGGCATAGACGATCAGGGGGCCGGCAACCCGAGGAAAGCGAGGAGAGTTTGCCAGGCGAATTGCGTGAAAGTGACGACCGATATACCAGTTCAGATAGTTGGCGAAGAACGAGAGCAGACGCCGCGACGGCTTGACCAGGGTCGATTCATCGTGCATCGCGGGGCTCCTTTCTCCTCCGGCTCCTCCCCTACACTACGCTGGAAGGGAAAGAGCTTGCTCGCGATAATGCTGGTCGAGGGCGTCCGCCGCGATCCAGCCGCTCATCATCACCATCGGCATTCCGGGTCCGGGATGCGCGGCCCCTCCCGCCAGATAGAGACCCTGCAGGTCGGGGCTGGCGTTGGCGGGCTTGAACGCTCCGTTCCAACGACCGTGGCTCGAGATTCCGTAGATCGCTCCATTCAGTACCTTGTATCGCTGGTGAATATCAAGGGGAGTGAGCGCTCGCTCAAAAACGATGCGGTCCTCAATGTCGATTAGGCCGGCAGTGCGCTTCAGTTTGTTGAGAATTACCTGGCGATAGACGGGAAACATCTTGGACCAGTCGTGCCTCGGGCGCAGAAACGGGGTGTGCACCAGCACGTAGAGGGCATCGCCCCCGGCTGGTGCGGTGGTCGCATCGGTCGCGGAAGTCGAAGCGAGATAGCAGGTCGGGTCAGGCGCCGGCTCGCCCAGATCGTAGATGTGGTGAAACTCCTCGTGCGGATCGCGGGAAAACACGAAGTCGTGGTGGGCCAGGTGCTCGTAGGGTTTGTTCAGACCGAGGTAAAGCACCACGCCGGAGCATGCAGGCTCGTAGTCTCTTCGCTTGTCAAAGCTATCGGCGACGGCACCGCCCAGCAGTTCGCGATAGGTTCGCACCGCGTCTTCATTCGAAACCACGGCGTCAAAAAGGCGCGTTTCGCCGCTGCTTGTTTCAAGGCCGTAGATAGCACCGCCTTTTGCGAGCAAGCGCGCAACCTCGATCGAGGTGTGGTAGAGAACGCCGAGCTCGGTGCCCAGACGAACCAGTGCCTGGGGGATAGCGCGGGTACCTCCCTTCGGGTACCAAATGCCCTGTTCTGCCTGCATGTGGCCAATGGAGCAAAGAATCGCTGGAGAGTTGTCCGGCGACGAGCCCACGTATTGCACATAATGATCGAGCATCTGGGCCACCCGCGGGTCCTTGATAAATTCGCGAATAGTTCCCGAAACGCTTTGCCCCAGACGCATGCTCAGAACATCCTTGAGCACCGAGATCTGGAAGCTGCCACCGATATCGAAGGTGTCGCGCATGGAGCCAACCGACTTCCAGAAGAAAAACTTGTCGGAGATGCTGTGTAGCTTTTCCGACAGCTCCATAAACGCAGTGAAGCGGGCTCCCAAGCCTGGTTCCCTGCCCTCAAGCGATGCGGCCATTTCGCGGACATCGTCTTTCAGATCCAGGACTGTTCCATCATCGAAGAAGCAGCGCCACTGCGGATCGAGACGCACCATATCAAGGTAATCGGCCATGTTGCGGCCGGCTTCATCGAAGATGCGTCGCAGCACCGAGGGCTGAATCAGAATGGTGGGACCCATATCGAAGCGGAATCCCTGCTCTTCCAGCACTGCTGCCTTGCCGCCCAGCCATGGATTCTTCTCGAACACCTCGACCTGGTAACCGCGCGCGGCCAGGGTGCAAGCCGCCGCCAGCCCTCCTAATCCTGAACCGATCACTGCAATGCGCATGCTGTCATTTCTCCTGGGACTCAATCGAGCCGGGCGGCACTGCGTAAAAACCGGCGCAAGCCATTCCAGCGGGTGAGCCAATTTCCACCGTGCACAGCTTCGAGGTACCCAGCAAAGAACGGCTGGTGGCCAGGGGTTGTGGGGCGATAAGCACGCAGGTCATGGCTACGCTGAGCGACGATGGTCTTGAGCGTAGTCATCTCCAGCAAACCTTCGCGGCCCCGCGTGGTGCCAAAGCCGCTCGATCTGCGGCCGCCGAAGCTAACGCGCGGATCGGCCGTCGCGACGATGAGGTCGTTGATCAGCACGGTGCCGACGGGCAGGCGCTCGGCCAAAGCGCGAGCTTGAGGCTCGGGGCCAAAGATCGCCGCAGTAAGCACATAAGGACACGGTGCGTGAGCGGCAATCGCTGCTTCCGCATCCGGCACATCGAAAATGGAAAGCAAAGGAGCAAAGATATCGCTCTGCGCGATGCGCATTTCTGGGCGGGCGTGGCTGATCAGGGCGTAGCGAAGGCCGGCAGCGGATTCATCCATCAGCACCGTAGCGCCCAGCCGCTGGGCATCGTGGACCAAATCAGCAACCTCAACATGGATGTGCGCGGGCAGGGTTACAGGAGCCAGACTCTTGCACTGCTCGAGGAGAGCGGGCAGCAGGTGGGGGTGATCACCCACTAGAAAGAGCCTTCGCGGAGCCATGCAGGTAGCCGAACCATTGAGCCGCAATCCGAAGGTCAACGCGGCCACCGTACGATCAAGATCGGCACCGGGCAGCACGAAAACAGCGTCGCAGCCGGACAGTTCCATAACCGCGGGCGTCAATGTACCCGCCAGTTGATGCAGCACAGCCTTGCCGGTAGCGGCGGAGCCGGTGAGAAATACCTTGTCGACGCCCGCAGCGATGGCGTCGCTGCCCGCCTGCGCCGATTCGTCGAGCAGTTGCAGCAAGGCAGGGTCCAGGCCGCAACCCAGCAAAATGTCGCGCAGCGCCTGCGCGGCTGGCATCCCGCCAACCGCGGGTTTCCAAAGAACGGCATTGCCGGCGGCCAACGCCTGCAGCGCCTGCACCCCCGGCAGGAACAGAGGGTAGTTCGCGGGCGCAAGAATCAGCACCACACCCAGCGGTTCGCGCCGACTCTCCGCAGAGACCCCGCGGAGCCAAAAGGGACGGTTATGCGAGCTGAGCCGCTGAGGAGCGAGGATCCAGCCTGCCTCACGCTCCAGAAAACGGCAAGCCTCAACCAAAGGCAGCACCTCGGAGACCAAAGTATCCGCGACGCCGCGATGCAGCGCGCCGGCCTGCTCACAGGGGACGCTCTGCGCAATTTCCTCGGAATTCCCGGCGATGCGGTGGCGAGCGCGGCGCAGGAGTGCCAGACGCTCGCGTAGGCGCTTACGCCCCCAGATTTGCTGCGCCGTCCGCGCCTCCCCAAGGGAGACGGGCGGAAGGGACGATCCTGCGTTTCTACGCTGCGTTTTCAGCGGCATAGTGTTGATTGTGCACCCTGGCGCCATTTTATGAAGCGGCAGCCTCGTACATCGCGGTTTCGGCCAGGGCTGGGGAGGTATCCCACTGGGGTTCGACCTTCAGGTCTTCGAGAAGCAGGCGCGAGGTAATGCGCGCCGATTCAAAGATTACGGGCAGACCGCTGCCGGGATGGGTTCCGCCCCCCACCAGGTACACACGGTCAAGATCCTCAAACCGATTGTGGGGCCGCAGATGAAGCATCTGCCTCAGGTTGTGTGCCATGCTGAAGGTAGAGCCTTTATGCAGCGCGTAATCCCTGCGCCAGTCCGCGGGCGTGAGCACTTTCTCAAAGCGAATGCGCTCTTCCACATCCGCAATTCCAATCTTCTCCAACTGGCACAGGGCCAGGGATCGGAAGCGCTCCTTTTCAGCCGCCCAGTCGACGTTTTGGTGCTCGTGGGTAACGGGCAGCAGAACGTAGAGCGTACTCATGTTCTTCGGCGCCAGGGACGAGTCGGTGACACAGGCGTTCTGA
>Ga0302326_10032235_pt1 | contig 10447 bp, 7 predicted proteins | sample Palsa_T0_3_FD_202264 | JGI IMG/M metagenome (GOLD analysis project Ga0302326, IMG submission 202264) | Peat permafrost microbial communities from Stordalen Mire near Abisko, Sweden - Palsa_T0_3 | ecosystem: Environmental > Terrestrial > Soil > Palsa > Peat permafrost | place: Sweden: Abisko... | reverse complement strand
CGCATCTCCCGGCGACCACGCCGCAGACCGAACTACGGCGATTCCAGCGTTGGCGCCATTGGCGCCATTTGAGGCAAATGCAGGGGCCGCAAGAAAGCCCGCCCACGCGACTGTGCTCGCAAGCGTCCCGATCGATTGCCAGTTCCTCCTTCTGATTGCCACCCGCCTGCAACAGCAGGCCCCGTGCCAATGCCGCGCGATAAGCGGACACAATAAAGCCGGCCTTTCGGCCGGCTTTGTGGAGGAGGATTGGTTCGGGGAATTAAGCGCTGGGCTTGCGGCCGGTCGCGTCGTTCAGGGCCGACTGGAATTCCGCGCGAATCGACTCAGGCTGACGGTCGAGCTGAGTCCGGCAGATTTGCAGGACATGCGGGTCGGCGGCGGCGTTCTGCGCAAGCGTGAAGCAAGCGGATGTGGCCAGGCCGGGCTGATTGGAACCCAGCGCCGCGAGCACGTTGGTGATATAGCGTTCATTGCCGGTGGCGAGAAAGGCGCCCCATTGCAAGTTCAGAGCCGGCTCGGAGCTTACAGCAATATCGGCCACAGGCGCCGAAGGCCCGTTCATAGCCATTTGCACCACCGCGGCGCGCTCATCGCTGTCGTCGCGTGCGCTCATATCGAGCATCCGCTGCGCTCCAGCGGGGCTGCCAGCCAGCCATGCAGCCGCGGCGAGGATGCGACGCGGCCTCTCGCTCAACAGCGGCGCGGAGGCCCGCAGCCAGCGTTCCACCTGCTGTGGGTTCTGCTTGAACACCGCGGAGAAGAAGCCAATGGCGATATCGGGCTGAACAACCGCATCGAAGTAACCTTCGCGGTTGAGACTGTCGACGCCGCGGACAAAGTCGTTCGGGCGGGGATTCTGATAATAGTGATCCATCCACTGGCGGCCAAAGCTGGTTTCGGCACGGAGGGAGGAGAAAGCGACGAGCGAAAGGCCCATCGCGAGGGTTACGCGAAGGATTCTCATGGGGGGTTTTGGGTTAACGACCTAACTTCTGACTTTGTTGCAAGGGTTATGCAACAAGTCAAATATAATCCATTTCCGGCGCCTGTAAAGGGCGCAGGAATAAATCCTATCGGCACCCATGGCGGCGGCTGAAGGCCGATTGGAGAGAGGCGTCTGATTTATCGCCCCCGAGGTCGTTTCACTTCGCCGGTCCGAGATATTTGTCCCCCGCCAGCTCGAAAAGGGAGACGACAAGACCGTTCTCGTACTTTTCTTCAATGTGCAACTTGCCGATCACGACGACGGGTATGTCCTGAGCCGGGCTTGCTCCGTCGCCGGACATCGTCACCACCACATAATCGTTCATGCCCGGCACCGCACCGTAGCAGCATGTGTTTACATCCTTCATCAGAACGAACTTCTTCGCCAAGCCGTCCTGGAGTTGCAGGGGCAGTAAAAATCCGGTGAGCGCCACGCGCTTGTCTTGGTAGAAACGCAACCAAGCCGGGATCTGATCGCGCTTCCGCGCCGCCGCAATCTGCTCGGGGGAAGCCCCCGTTGCTTCATCGACAATCGTGTAGCTAAATGAAGCGAGCTTGTTGAAACCCACGTCAAAGACCTGCTCTCCGCCGAGCGTCACCCGGGTCGCCTCAGGCGGGCTGGCCGCCGGGGAGCCCCGGCTTCCAGCAGCCAGCAGCAGAGACAGTCCCAGTGCGCGCCAACTTTTGCGATTGGCCCAAAGAGCGAATGGAGGCTGTGGATTCATCTCAAATAGGTGGAGAATACTGCGGACGCAGCTGCCGCCGTGCCAACTTGCGGGCCATAACTCCAGGAATTATCACCCATCGGTACGGTATCCCCATCGTCATGTCCAGACCGGGAGCGCTCCCGTTTTCCATTCGCAATAGGTGCGAGCAAGTCCCCAATCCGTTGCCGGCGGCGCGCGTGGTCTCCCCCAAATAAGCCGCCTTCAGAACGGATGGTACCAATACGTATTGTGGTCGTTGATGAAGAGGCGCTTGGGAATCATCCCATGAATGCCGTTGGTCTTGTCGACATCCTGGGTCACGTGAAAGTCGATCCCGATGCTCGTCAGCGCGTAGGCCCGGAAGAAATCATAGCCCTCCTTCTCTTTCAGAAACTCGATCGTTTCCAGAATGGCTTGGTGCATCGCCAGGTTCAAATCGGGATCGAGCCCAAAGGTGATGTAATGAGTCGCTGTTTCCGCCCGGGGCATCTTCAGGGAGTGCCCCTTGTGCAGGATGAACTGCAGCGTGCAGGTATCGGCCGTCTCGATGGCGTTGACCGTCACTTCGCCGTCTCCCTGAGCCGCGTGCGAATCGCCCGTATAAAAAAGAGCGCCCTTTTGGAAAACGGGGAGGTAGAGCGTCGAGCCCGCGGAGAGGTACTTGCAATCGAGATTGCCGCCAAAGGCCCCAGGAGGACCGGAGCGCCGGAAAGGGCCCTCGGAGTCCGCCGGACAGGTCGCCATCACGCCCATAAAGGGCGCGAGGGGCACTTCCACTTTGTCATCGAAGACGCCGGCATTGCGTTTCAGATCGAGCGGCACCACATAACTGAAGGGCCGCTTGGTCTCGGCCGGAAGCGCTCCGCCTCCCGGCGAGCCCCCGACGGTTCCGTACGGGATCCGAGGCGTCACATCGAGAATGCGGATTTCGAGCATATCGCCGGGTTCGGCGTCCTCGACGTAAATCGGGCCGCTCAAAAGGTGCCCGCCGCCCAGCACTTCCTTGGGCCGATAAGCCTCCTTCATCACTTTTAGGGTTTCGGCCAGCGCAGGGCAGGTCGCGACGGTGGTCGCAATATGATTTTCCTTGAGCCAATTATCGACCCACTCGACGGAGGGAATGGGCGGGATTCCACCGGCCGACGGAGCGGCCGCTCCCGGCGCAGCCGCCACCGCGGGCGCCGCCGCAGCGGCCGTGCCGCCGCGGTTGTAGCGGATCCCGCCGCCCCCGTCGATGGCCACGACCGCTCCCGATTTGACGACAAGCGTCGGCTTCTTGGTCGGCGAGAAATAGCCCAGGATCGCGTTCTCCGGAGTGAACGGCACGTGATAGTCGGCCGTGATTTCCATCGCGGGAAGCGCCGCGCCGGAAGCGGCCGCGAACGCGACCAAGGCCGTTCGCAGGCCCAATGGGGAACACCGGCCGAATGGCAGGGAAGCAAGGGAGTGGGTCATGGGGAGGAAGGATCGCAATGCAAGGGTGGCGGATAATAGCTATGGTGTGTCGGCAAGCGGGCCGAAATTGGGAGGCGGTTCGCGATGATGCGTGGCCTGCTCGTAGGCGCCGGCGATCATGAGGAGCGTCGGCTCACTGAAGGGCCGGCCAATGAAATCGACACCAACCGGCAGTTTAGCCGGCGTGGGACCCGTGAGGACCAACGGAGCGCCGCCCCCCTCGCCGTCGCCGCCCCGGCCGCCACGTCCGCCGCGGCCGGCGCGAGCACCCTCGGGAGGAGACGGAGCGGACGGATCGATCACCCAGTCGTACACCTGCGTGGTAAATCCAGCGGGAACGGTGATCACCGGCAATCCCTGGGCTCCGACGAGCGTGAACATGCCATAATTCCCAATCCCATTTGCCGAAGGCTCGTTGGGCTCAAGAAGTTTGCGCGCCGGCGCCAAACCCGTGGGAGCCACCACCGCATCGAGTTTCAAATCGGCCATGCACGCCAGAACGATCTGCTGGATCGCGAACCGCCTCTGCATGCGCACGGCGGTGTCCAAGATCAGGGATTTGTCCTGCGACTCGAGACCCGTCTTCTTGGTCGGGAAATTCGGCGAATTGAAGAAGTTCGCTTTGCTGGCCAGATCCGAGAGCGTCCTGATGTTCGCGTCGCCGCGTTCCTTGAGGTAGATGTCATACCCGTACTTGCTTTCGCCGATCGCCGCAGCGCCGCCAAAATCGCCGAAATCACGGAGGGTCACCTTGCCCGGCACCTTCGAGGGGTCCGCGGCCATGTCAACCAAGGCCAGGACTTGATCGGTCGTGGCCTTGCCGGCGGCGTCCACAGGAAACAGCTCGGGGAACAGCTTCGTCCACGAGAGATTGCTGAGCATCGGATTGTAACGGCGGATGTAAGGGGTGAACAAACCCTCCGGACCCGGCTCGACGACGGTGGCACCCGCCTTGCGCAGGCCCTCGATGGCGCGCTCGATCAAATCAATGCTCTGATAGGCGCTCTTGGGATACACGCTCTTGTCCATGTATTCGCGGACCACGCCGATTCGAACCCCCTTCAAGCTCTTGGCGTGGGTGAAGCTTTCATAGGGCTCCTTCGGCAGATGGCCGACGCCGAAGGCGGTCATCTCGTCCTTCGGATCGTAACCGGCGATGACGGTGAGAATCCGGGCCGCGTCCTCCACGGTGCGGGCAATCGGGCCGATCCGGGTGTTGATGCCGATATTGATCATCCCATGACGGCTGACCAGTTCCTGGGTCCCTGAAATGCCCACGGAATTGGCATACTGGGCGGGTGCGCGGATCGACGGACCTGTTTCCTCGGCAATGGCCACCGTGACCATGCTGGTAGCCACCGCCATGGCCGACCCGCCGCTGGAACCGCCGGGGACTCGATCCGTGGCGTACGGGTTCTCCTCCGTTCCCCCAAACGAGCTCCGATAGCCCGAAGCGTATTCGCCCATATTGGCCTTGCACAGAAGGATCGCTCCGGCGGCGCGCAGGCGCTCGGCAAACGTCGAATCATGCGGGGGGCGATCATTCGCATAAAAGGCATCGGCCCCCGAGGTCGTGCGCATATCGAAGGTGTCGAATTGATCTTTGACCGCGATCACGACTCCGTGGAGCGGACCGACGAGCTTGCCCGTCTTCGCGAACGCAGCGTCCAGCGCCGCGGCCGTTTCGAGGGCGTCGGGCATGTTGGGATCATTGTCCACAGGGTCGGTCATGCTGCGGGCCTTGCGGTCGTCGAAACCCATCGCTTTGCGGGTCGCGGGACGCAGGTTCAGCGTCATGATCGCATTCACAACCTTGGAATCCGGAATCGGCACGATCGGCCCTAGGATTCCCTCGGGTTCCTCGACGCCCGGCCCGTTGTAAGCCTTGATGCGGGCGAGGTAGAGTTTGACCAGCTCGGTCGAAGTGACCTTCTTCGCGAGGATCGCCTTTTGGATATCGGCGATGGTCGCTTCCTCCACCTGGAATCCACCCTTTTGGCCCGCCGCAGCGAGATCGCGGGGGCAGAGCATCGGGCCGAGCAGGAGCAAGCCCCCGGCGACGCAGACGATTGAATTCCGGCGAAAGGCGAAGGCCCGGCAGATCGCGGAAATAGGGCCGAGACGTTCCCGCCGAGAGTTCGCCGGGCGTAGGGAGTTTGGAAGCATGGGTGAGCGGTGGCGAAGCGGATTGTGTGCCAAGAAGGCGCGTACAAGGACGGCAGCCCCCTATCCGCGCACAAACTGGCATGTTTGTAGCTGAACGCCGGCTGACCCGAAGGCACCACCGGCCCTCGAAGACCTCAATGAAAACCCATATTGGTAAGTTTCGCGCTTCGCCCCAAATTCTCGCCGCGACCGCTCTTGGGCTCCTGCTCGCCGGGACCGCCCGTGCAATCGATATTCCTTACGACTTCCACGTTCCGCTCACTCCGGAAAATGCGATCATCGGGCACTATTCGGCCACGAAGAAACCGGTCATCATCGTCAAATCGGGCTCGGTGGTGAAGATCGACGGGGGTGGCGGCGGCGCGGCGGTCCGCGGCGATAATCCCGACCCGGTCAAGTGGCTCGCCGACAATAATATTCCTTCGACTCCGGAGACCCTGGTCTGCCTCAATGAGACCGCGTTGGTGCAAAAGGAAACGCCCAAGCTTCCCGGCAAACCCGGGGGCCATCTGCTCGTCGGACCCGTGTTCATAGAGGAAGCCGAACCGGGCGACATGCTCGAAGTCCGCATCCTCGACGTCACGCCGCGTATCACTTTTGGAAGTACGGGAAGCACGCCTGGGCACGGCGGCCTGACCCTGGGTTCGGAGACCCCGCCCGAGCCCCGGACCCCGGAATCGTCGCGCGGCACGACTCCGGGCGCCGTCATGCGCCCCGCCGGCAATATCACGGTCCTCGATCTCAAGCGTAATGTCGGCATTTTTGCCAAGGGCATCGAGGTGCCGCTCAAGCCCTTCATGGGCGTCATGGCGACCTGCCCACCCGACTCCGAAGGGCCGGACCGCGGATCGACGGAGCCCGGCACCTTTGGCGGCAATCTCGATTGCGCCGAGCTCGGCGCGGGCTCGACGCTCTATTTGCCGGTCTACCAGAAGGGCGCCCTGTTTTACACAGGCGACTCCCATGCCGGACAGGGCGATGGCGAGGTGACGGGAACCGCGATCGAAACCGCCGATGCCTGCACCCTCCAGTTCATCGTGCACAAGGGCGCAACCCTCAAAATGCCGCGGGCGGAGACTCCCACCGATTTCATCGCCTTCGGCCTGGACAAGGACCTCAACAAGGCGATGAGGCAGGCAATCGTGGAGACGATGGACTTTCTCAAAGAGCGCCGCGGGCTGGACCCCTTGAAAGCCTACGCGTTGGCGAGCATCGCCGTGAACTACCATGTCACCCAAGTCGTGGACGTCACGCTGGGCGTGCACGGAATGATCCCGAAGCGCGTGTTCGTCGACGAAGCCTTCCCTTATTGGTATCGTCCGGCAGGCCTTTGACCCGCGCGTCCGCGCTCACGGCGCGGCGGCGATCACGTCGAGTTCGATCTTCCAATCCGGCCGGGGAAGACCGTACACCGTGAAGGTCGTCCGGGCCGGCTTATGCGTCTGATCCGCATTGCCGAAATAGGCAAGGTAGGCGGCGTTCCAACCCTCGCGGTCGAAGGCCCCGTCTGGGCCCGGCACGACGTAGGCATGGAGAAAAACAACGTCCTTGAACGAAAGTCCGGCCTGAGCGAGCCGGGCCTTCAGAGACTCGAGCGCCGAGAGGCCCTGCGTCTTGAGGTCGCCGCCCACGGTGGGCCCGGTCCCCGCGGAAAAATAGAGCGGCGATCCCGCCTTCACCGCGACCCCGGAGGCAATCTGCGCCTCGGGCTTTCCGTAAGTCCTCAAATGGGGGTTTCCGGCGTCGGCCGCGGAAAACAATGAGGGTGCGTCTGGAAACGCGGCGATGACCTCCACCTCGAGTTGGCTTGTCGATTTCCCGAATCCCATGATCGGGATCGTCGTCCGTCCCGGCTTGTGAGGATTTTCCGCCGTGTTGAAGAATTCGGAATAGCCTTTGTTCCAACCGTCGAGGTCAAAGGTTCCGCCCTCGAACGAATCGGGGCCCGCATAGGCGTGCAGATAAACGATGTCCTTGAAGGACAAGCCGACGCTCGCCAGATTGCGTTCCACTTGCTTGAGCGTGCCCACCGCCTGGGCATGCATGTCACCGCGGTATTCCCGGGAAGTGGGAGCGGCGTCCTCCTTGGCGGCAGGGGCCACCATCCCCGAGGCGAAGTACAGCGCCGTTCCCGGCCTGATACCCATTGCGGAATAGATTCTCCCTTCCTTGGTGCCATAGGGCGCCAGTCGCGCGTTGGTCTTAGGAAGTCCAAGCGCTTCCGAACCAGCGGCCATCTGGTCGACCGATCCGCCCGCGCAGATATACTCGATCTCAATAACGTGCCCCGGCGCCCCCAGCTTTGGAATGGCCACCGTCGTCCGCGCCGGCTTCCAGGATGTCGTGCCCTGGTTGAACACCGTATTCCACGCGGCGTTCCACCCCGCGTAGTCAACAGCTCCAGAGGCGTCGGGCGCCAGAAAGGCCCGGACGAACACCACTTGATCGAGGGTGAAGCCGGCCTTCTCGAGGGTGGCCTGCAGCGTACCCATCGCGGCGATCGCCTGGCTCTTCATGTCGCCCACCCCCTTCCCGGAAGGTGTTCCGGAACAGAATAGAACCGGCGCGGCCGATGCGACCGTAACACCGGTGGCGTAGACAGTCGACGCGTCGCCAAACGGTTCGAGCATGGCGGCGGAAGCTTTGACGGTGCCGACGGCGCAGCCGACCATGGTGGCACCGATCGCCGCGCACCAAACGCCAAGCTGGATTTGAGAGAAGGGGTAGAGCTTCACGCTGGGAATTGAAAAGCGTTTGTAGCCCTCACAGTCAATGGCCGCGATGACGGCCCCGTGAATGCCAACCCGCCGGGCATGGTGACTGCCACCGGCCCACTCCTCCCATCCCTTCCAATCGGTCTGTCTAATACTCGAACTTCTCCCCAGGCAGGGCCGGCGTGGTGGACGGGCTCACGCGATGATGGGTCGCTTGCTCATAGTCGTAGGCGTACCCGAGCAGCTTGGGTTCGCTGAAAGCCGGCCCCAGAAAGGAGATCGTCACGGGCATCTTGTCGACCGTGACGCCAGCCGGGACAACGACATCGGGGAACTGCGTGACGTTGGCGATGCTCCTGAGCGATGGCGGGGCGACCCGGTTGACGATGTTGGCTACATTCGGATCGATGACCCCGGGGCGTTTGGGGCTTGTGGGATAAACCAGAACAGCGAGCTGCTTTTCCTCCATCAGCCCGAGAACGGCGCCGCGAACAGCGGCCATTCCATTCTCTTTAGCGGAGAGGTAGCTCAGTCCCGTCACCGATGGACCCTGGCTGGCGCGCTTGAGTCGAGTGTAAATGCTGGGATGCGGCACGAACATTCCGTTGGGCTCCTTCAAGGTCATGCCCCGGTCGGCGAGTTCGCCAATCGTCCGGGGAAAGCCGGGGCGAAGGGTCCCCAAATAGGCGTCGTAGTCGTCCTTCACTTCGGCCACGCGGATGGGTTCCATGACGGTGGCGCTGCTCTGGAGGGCCATGGCCGGATAGTGCACGTCGTCGACAAGAACGGCGCCGAGGGAGCGCAGTTCGCCAAGCGCGGCGTTGAACACGCGGTCCACCTCGGAATCGGTGCCGGTGAAGTCACGGATCACGCCGATGCGGACGCCCTTGAGCGCCCCGACCTTGAGGAACTGCGTGTAGTCGGAGTAGGACAAGTCGCGGCTTGTGCGCGTCAGCGGGTCCTTCGGATCCACGCCGGTGAGGAACCCCAGCGCGAGGGCCGCGTCGAACACCGTCCGCGCCATCGGGCCTCCCGTGTCGAAGGTGAGCGTGCAGGGCACGATGCCCGTCCGAGACGTAAGCCCGTTCGTCGGCTTGATCCCGACGATTCCATTGGCGAAGGAGGGTCCGCGAATGGAGCCGCCCGTGTCGGTGCCAAGGCCGAGAGGAGCGTACCACGCCGCCAGACCCGCGCCCGTACCCCCCGAGGAGCCCCCAGGGATTCGACTTGGATCGTGCGGATTGTGCGTCTGTCCGCCGCGCGAACTGAAGCCGACATTACCCTGGGCAAATTCATCCAGATTGACCTTGGCGAGGACGATGGCGCCGGCGGCGCGGAGTTGCTTGATCATCGGCGCGTCCTCGTAAGGGATCGAATCGGCGAGAACCCAAGAGCCTCCGCTGGTCGCCAGGTCGAAGGTGTTGTAGTTGTCCTTCACGATGACTGGAATGCCGTGAAGCGGAGAGCGCCTGCCGCTGGCCTTGAATTCGGCGTCGAGAGCCCGGGCTGTCTCGAGGGCCTTTGGATTCAGGGTGATGATCGCATTGAGCCCGGGACCCTGATGGTCATAGGCGGCGATTCGCGCGAGATAGAGTTGGACGAGCTTCTCGTAGGTCAGCCCGCCGGCGGCAACCGCCTCCTGGATTTCGGGTATCGAGGCGGTTTCCAGTTCAAAGGTCTTGGCGGGCAGACGCCCGGCGCCGCCCAGGAGTGCGGCAATCAAAAGTGCCGGAAGAATGCGGTTGCGCATAAGCAGGAGGATCGAGGGGGGAATGATGAGGAGGCGTGGTGAGTGCCGGCCCGAACGGTGAAAGGGCCGGCAATGAAATGGCTACGAGGTAAACGGGTTTAGGGAAGCAGCGGAGTATACTTGGGCAAAACCCGGGCCATCGTCGCCTGCTCGAAGTCGTAGCCGTACGCCAGCAGCTTGGGCTCGCTGAAGGCCTTGCCGACGAAGGAAATGGTCACCGGCAGGCCCTCGGATGTCATTCCGGCCGGAACGATCAGGTCGGGGAATCCGGTTTCGTTGGCCAGATTTCGCCCCGAAACCCGAGGCGGCGCGGGTGTATCGGGAGGCTGAATGGTCTCGGCCGGTTCCGAGGAGGTTGGGTAGACGAGCGCATCGAGGTTGTACTTGGCGAATTCGGCCAGAACCGTCGCGCGGATGAGCTTTAGGCCCTCGTCGTGGGCCGCGAGGTACACCGGATCGGTCAGGGACAGGGCGGTCTCGTCGATCTTCTTCAGGCCGTCGCGCTTGGAGGGGCTGCGGTAGCCGGTCGCGGGATCCTCGGCCTTCGCGACCAATTCGGACAGGGTGCGGGGAAATCCCGGTTTGAGTGTCGCCAGGTAGACGGCGATTTGCGCCTTGAATTCGGCATTCATGATGAGGGGGGACAGCGCCTGCTTGGCCTGCAAGAA
>Ga0302326_10032233_pt1 | contig 10448 bp, 10 predicted proteins | sample Palsa_T0_3_FD_202264 | JGI IMG/M metagenome (GOLD analysis project Ga0302326, IMG submission 202264) | Peat permafrost microbial communities from Stordalen Mire near Abisko, Sweden - Palsa_T0_3 | ecosystem: Environmental > Terrestrial > Soil > Palsa > Peat permafrost | place: Sweden: Abisko... | reverse complement strand
ATCTACATACGAGCGGTATCACACGCAAGACAACATAACCCGGCCGTTCGGATGTTAAGCGGTATGGAGGGTACCCCGCGCCTCTGGCCTTTCCGACCGAAGCAGAAGTTGTGAGGAAACCTCGGCGTTCCTCTGCTGCACCTCGCCGGCTCCCGCACCGGGAAAGAAGTGGTCCACCGCAAGCAAAGAAGTAACCTCCCCCCCATTTGCAGCCGCAATGGAGATCGCGTGCGGCTGTTGAGCTCGCGGTACTTCGCCAAAATGAGAGGAAAAAAATGAGCATAGCCGTCATTACGGGTTCAGCGGGCCTGATCGGATCTGAAGCCACGTCGTTTTTCGCCAGCCAGGGCCTCGATGTCGTCGGTATCGACAACGACATGCGTAGCCACTTCTTCGGCGCGGAAGCGTCGAACGCATGGAACCAGCAGCGCCTGAAATCGGAACTGGGCTCGGCCTATTGCCACTGCAACTTCGATATCAGGGACGCAGGTCGCATCAACCGGCTCTTTGCCGAACTCGGTAAGAACGTCTCACTGGTGATCCATACCGCCGCACAGCCTTCCCACGACTGGGCGGCGCGCGACCCCAACTTAGATTTTTCCGTGAACGCGCTGGGCACGCTCAATATGCTCGAAGTCACACGGCAATACTGCCCTGACGCCCCGTTCATCTTCACTTCCACCAATAAAGTTTATGGAGACCGACCCAACCTCCTGCCTTTGATTGAGCTCGATACCCGCTGGGAAATCGATCCCACTCACGAATATTGGGAGGGCATCGATGAGCGAATGTCCATCGATCAAACACTGCATAGCGTCTTTGGGGCTTCCAAGGTGGCGGCAGACGTCATGGTGCAGGAGTATGGGCGGTACTTCGGCATGAAGACCGCTTGCTTTCGCGGCGGTTGCCTGACCGGACCCAATCATAGCGGCGCGCAATTGCACGGCTTCCTGGCTTACCTGATGCGCTGTACCGTCACCGGCCGGCCGTACACCGTCTTCGGATACCGGGGCAAACAGGTGCGCGACAACATCCATTGCGCGGACTTGATCGATTGTTTCTACGAGTTCTTCCGCAACCCGCGAAGCGGTGAGGTCTACAACATCGGAGGCGGCCGGGCGAGCAATGCTTCGATGATGGAAGCGATCCAGATTTGCGAAGAAGTTTCGGGCAGAAAGCTCAACTACACCTACAAAGAAGATAACCGGACCGGGGACCACATCTGGTGGATCAGCGACACCAGCAAGTTTTCCCAGCATTACCCCGGATGGAACCAACGCTACGACGTAACAGCGATCTTGCAACAGATCTTCGAAAACAACCTGGATCGCTGGGCAGTGGAGGAGGTCGCATGATTGACTTGGGCAAGAGAAACCTTCTGGGCGTGGGCATAAGCGCCGTCGACTATGAGTATGCGGTGGCTAAAGTGATTGATGCCGCACGGAACGGCCGCCGCTGTACGACCACGGCACTGGCGGTCCACGGTGTGATCACGGGGGCCCGCGATCGCGCGCATCGCTACCGTCTGAATACCTTCGACCTGGTTACTCCGGATGGCCAGCCAGTACGGTGGGGCTTGAATCTGCTCTATGGAACCAAGCTGGACGACCGAGTCTACGGACCGACCATGACGTTGAAGGTCTGCAGGGAAGCCGCGTTGCAGGGGATTCCCGTCTACTTCTATGGCAGCAGCGAGTTGGTTCTCGACCGGCTTTGTCAGCGTTTGCCCCAGCTTTGCCCTGGTCTGAAGATCGCCGGAGTCCAGCCGTCGGAGTTCCGGCATCTGTCAGAGGAAGAGCAAGAACTAACCGCGGATCGGATTCGCAGTTCAGGAGCGAAGATTCTGTTCGTCGGCCTCGGCTGCCCACGGCAAGAGGTGTTTACCTATGAAATGAGCAAGCATCTCTCGATGCCCATGCTGGCCGTTGGGGCCGCTTTCGATTACCACGCCGGCCTGCTGCAGGAGCCGCCGGCGATGGTGCAACGGTATGGTCTGCAATGGCTCTACCGCCTGATCCAGGAACCTGGCCGGCTGTGGCGCCGCTATCTCTTCACCAACAGCCAGTTCGTGGGCTTGTTCCTGGCCCAGTGGCTTCACGTGTGGCGTCCCGACCTTGCGGACTGCGAGCCGCCTCTGGCCGAAGTACGCTTTGGCTGATCGTGCCTGGTGGTCACATTTTTGTTGAGTAGGAGGGAATGGCGCCATAAGCCCCACTGTAGTTCCATATGCCTATCTTTGTGTTGCCAGTGATATCGTTTACGCCGATGTTGGCGCCGTTAGCATTAAAGCCCAAGACATCGATCTGGTAGCCGTGATTTTCGAAGACCGCCTTGGTATTGGGCGGTGCGACTTCGGTTTTCGCCAGACCTCCGTGAAAGTGAATGGGTCCGACGTAGGGATCAATGATCACCATTGAGGTAGTAGCGTCAACCATGCCGTTGCCTTCCATGTAGGCGTTAAAGAAGTCGACTCCAAACACGTTGGTCACATAACCGTCGCCCAGAATATGGATGTTGGGAAAACCCTCACCCGGATCATTGAAGGTTGAATCATAAAATGCCACTCCGTCTACCTTGCCCGGCCCGACGCTAAGAGGGACGCCTCCCTGGGCGCCATTGTTGATTGCGCCGTTGCTGATGCCCTGAATGTTTTCGAATTTCGTTCCGCAGCATGCGCCCGAGACATGCCATGAATCGCCGTAATAATTTCCCGCGAAGATGCGGGTGAAACTGCTCTCATCCGCCACGTTCTCGATGTGCACCACACCGTTGGCGAAGGTATTTCCTGCCTGGTTGTTGAAGACGGAAAATCCCTCAGCTCGGATGTAATAGCCGACGGAGCTGTCTGTGCAGTAGATCGAGTCCATGGACGATCCGCTGGCCGCTGTGAGAATCATGTTGTTGCCGCCGCCGCCGGGCTGGTGGCCGATGATGGCTGTGCCACTGTACTGGTGTATTCCGCAACTGTCGCTATTCGACATACGCCACTGCCACACTGCTGCGTCTGGCAGCAGCAACGTGACGCCAGCGCGGGTAGACGCGGCCTGAGCGCTACCGAGCTCAACCTCTTCGGCAAAATTTTGCGTACCGCCGAGGCCGGTGGCATCGCAGACTCCTCCGCCGGCTGCGATAACGGCTGCCACACAGGCGTTGATCTTTACGCCGGCGTCCGTACCAGGATAAGTTGCGGCCTGAAACGTCACGTCGGGTGTGCTTGCCGTTTGCGCAAAAGCGCATGCATGGAAAAAAACAAGCGCAAGAAGGGTGTTCAGCGAAAGGAAGCTCCTGGCTCCTTGCATATTGGCTTTCCCCGGTGTTGGTGTGCTTACGATTGCTTTTTCGGCGGTAAAGCGTGGGCAGAGATAACACGTCCGTGGGATTCGGTTCGGCGCGTCACAGGAGATTGGCGGATGTTTGCCGCGCAGGATTGAGTGTCACTAACCCGTGGCGTGCAAGAGAGTCCGCGTCCCGGCGTGCATCGCAGTTTGATCGCGATTGCACCACGCCGAGTGTATGAAGGTAAGAATCGCCTAAGAAAGATGAAAATTCCTTCATAAACGGCATTAGAAGGCGAAGCTATCGAGCGCAGATACAAACGGTTCACGCCAAAGCTCGTCCAGAGTGTTGTGGAGTACTGTATCCACTAATGAAGCGTTTACTGGCACATAAACGTAGCATTAGGAAAGATTCAGCGGAGAGTGGCCACTTAGCGCGCTGTTTGTTGAAAAGATCCTTGCAAGGTTACCAATGTACCCGTTACTCTTCAAAGTAAGGTCCTACTGCTGGCAACAATCTCCGGACTCAATTGAAGTTAACGGCAAAACATCCGTCTCCGCGTGGGAGATTTCTTTCCCACTACCTTTGACAGCCCAGTCCAGGGTCCGATTCAGCCAATTGCAAAGAGGACACATGTACAGCGCTCGAAGCAACGCAAATGGTTCCGTGGCTTCTCCGGCACGGCGAGCTAGCGTGATTGTTGCCGATCCTTACCCGATTATGTTGCTCGGAATCAGAAAGATCGTGGAAGATGATCCCCGGTTTCAACTGGTCGCAGAGGTCTTGACGATGCCGTCACTGCGGGAAAAAGTTACGGCGGAAATACCTGACGTGGCCTTGGTGGATTGGTCGATGGCTTCGCAGGATCTCGCGGCGACCGCCGGGCTGCTGCGGTCAGATCAGGCAACCTCCATGGTGTTCCTTACGGTTTCTGAGGACGCTCACCAGAGGCGGGAGATTCTCCGTCTCGGGGCTCGATGCGTCTTGAGCAAATGCGCCTCTCCCTCCGAGTTGCAGACGGCTATTTGGCGCGCATGCCATGGCCGCATGCCGTTCGAGACATCGGCTGTCGACCCGCCGGCCGCGAGCACCGATCCGGAGTATCACATCCGGCAGCTTACCCGCAGAGAGCGTCAGCTCATCCCGCTGGTGTGCGGCGGGCTCAGAAACAAGGAAATCGCGCATCAATTGGGCATTGCCGAGTCCACAGTATGGCACCACCTTACCTCAGTCTTTACGAAACTTCGGGTTGAGGATCGTCTGGGGCTCGCTGCCTTCGCCTACAGGCACGGCCTGGTTCTCCCCGCCGCCCAACCCAGTATCGCGCTAGGTCTAAGCGCTGATTAACTTGGGAGCGGGGCATCCTTAAAGCATTTTCACTTCTACCCGGCACAGGCAGAAGTAGTGAAGTGCGTCTTTTCTTGAGGAAAAGCCGCGCCGAGGGCGGTTGCCCTGTGTACACCAGAAGTGAAAATGCTTCAGCGCAACGAGGATACTGTCTTGATCCGCGTCGCTTTCATTACCGGTTGCGCGGTGATAGCGTGGTCCACATCATGACCCTTGCCAGCGGCTCACGCAAGGCGCCGTTTCTGATCGGCGTCTTTTTGATTACCACGTCCCTCCTGGTATTTCAGATCGTGCAGACCCGCATCCTGTCTGTCATCGCCTGGTACTACATGGCGTTCTTTGCCATCAGCGTGGCCATGCTGGGCATGACCGTCGGCGCCGTGTGGGTGTATCTTTGGCGCGCACGATTTGCCTCCGCACCCCTGCCCGTTACCCTCTGCAAATTCTCCCTCCTCGCCGCCGTGGCCATGCCGGCATCCGTGGTCCTCCAGTTTTGCCTCATCACCTCCATTGTCCCTTCGCTGACTACTTTGGTTTCGTGGAGCGTACTGCTGACGGTGATGGCCGTGCCCTATGTGTTCTCGGGCGTGGTGGTGAGCCTGGCGTTGACCCGCAGCCCCTTTCCCACTGGACAGGTTTACGGCGTAGATCTGCTGGGCGCGGCCTTTGGCTGCGTCGCCGTTATTGCCATCCTTAACGTGCTCGACGGTCCATCGGCCGTGATCCTGGCCGGAGCCGTCTCCGGGCTGTCGGCCTTGGCTTTTGCCGCCAGCGCCAGGGGCGAGGACCGGCAACTTCTCGGAGCCGAACCCTGGTGGCGGAAACCGACGCCCATCGTGATGGCCCTGCTGGCTCTGACCGTGATCAATGCACTCACGCCTATCGGTTTCCGCCCGCTCCTGGTGAAGGACGTGATCGAAGGATTCCACTTATCCCGCTACGAGAAATGGAATTCCTACTCCCGCATCGTTGCCGGCCGTCCGCAGGTACAATCGCCTCCGCTGTGGGGGCCCTCGCCGAAGCTGCCTGGCGACATACTCGTGCCCGTCGCGGGGCTCAATATTGACGGCGCGGCGGGCACTTCGATGTTCCACTACGACGGCACCCGCAACTCCATTGCCTTTCTGCAGTACGACCTGGCGAACCTGGCGTACCATCTGCCCGGGATCCATAAGTCCGCGGTGATTGGAGTGGGCGGGGGGCGCGATATTTTGGCGGCCCATCTTTTCGGCGTGAACGATATCACGGGCGTGGAATTGAACCCGATTTTTATCAATCTGCACACGCGCGATCCTTTCTATAAGAGCTATTCGAACCTGACCGCGCTGCCTAACCTGAAGCTGCAGGTCGACGATGCAAGAAGCTGGTTTGCTTCCACACCGCAGAGATTCGACCTGGTGCAGATGAGCATGATCGACACGTGGGCGGCGACCGGGGCCGGCGCCTTCAGCCTGAGTGAGAACGGGCTCTATACGCTGGAGGGTTGGCGCGCCTTTCTGCGGTCGCTCAACAGCAACGGCATCTTTACTGTCAGCCGCTGGTACAGCCCGGGCGACGTGAACGAGACCGGACGCATGATCGGCTTGGCGACGGCGGCGCTGCTCGACGCCGGGGTGGCGGACGCGCGTCCGCATCTGTTCGTTGCCAGCGCGGACCATATCGCTACCCTGGTGCTGTCGAAAACGCCGTTCAGCCCGGAACAGGTGCGGGTGCTGCATGAAGCGGTGCGGGACGGGGGCTTCCATGTGCTGCTGGCGCCGGACCAGCCGCCCGCTTCGAGCCTGCTGCGCCAGGTTGTCGAGAGCCGGGACCTGGTCGCTTTGAATCGCGCACTCAATGCCTCGTTCCTCGATCTCACCGTACCTACGGACGCCCGGCCGTTCTTCTTCAACCAGTTGCGTATTTTCGATATCCCGAGCCTGATCACCGTGATGCGGCTGGTTGGGGGTGGGCCGATCAAAAACGGCGTGCTTGGCGGGAACCTGGTCGCGTCCGGGGTGCTGGCGATGATCCTGTTCCTCTCGGTGATCGCGGTGGTGGCGACTATCCTGATACCGCTGAAGGGCGCGTTGCGGGCTTGCGCGCCGGAGCTGGTGTTCGCCGGCAGCGTCTACTTTTCACTGATTGGCCTGGGGTTCATGCTGGCCGAAATTGGGCTGCTGGAGCAATTCAGCGTGTATCTTGGGCACCCCATTTACTCCCTGGGGGTGTGCTTATTCAGCCTGATCCTGTCCTCCGGGCTGGGCAGCCTGGCGTCGGACCGGATCAAACTCAACACGCGGGGACGATTGGTAGCGTGGGGTGCGGTGGTTGTTGCGTACCTGGTGATCATGGAGCGTTTGCTGCCGATAGTGTTCCAAGCGACGACCGGCCGCGAGCGTTTGGTGCGCATTGGGGTTTCGCTGGCGGCGATTATGCCGCTGGGTTTTCTGCTCGGCTTCGCCTTTCCTACCGGCATGCGGCTGGTGGAGGATGTGGATAAAGAGCCGACCCCGTGGTTCTGGGGCATCAACGGGGCCATGGGGGTTCTGGCGTCGGTGCTGGGGGTGATGCTCAGCATGGCGTTTGGCATCGACGTGACCATGTTGATTTCCGCGGCGTGCTATCTGCTGCTGATCCCTACCGGCATTGCCTTGTTGCGCTTGCCTCAGCGGATGGGGCACCCGGGCACGGCCGCGGCCAGGACGCAATCTACCCCGCAGGCAGTTACGTTCTGAGACCGTAAAGACAGTCTCAATACAGCCCTGTTAAGATACTGTGCATGTCACTACGTATCAATGACACGGCACCTGATTTTACTGCGGAGACCACCCAGGGGACGATCCATTTTCATGAGTGGATTGGCGATGGTTGGGCCATCCTGTTTTCTCACCCCAAAGATTTCACCCCGGTCTGTACGACGGAATTGGGGAGCGTGGCCGGCCTGCAGGAAGATTTCGCGAAGCGCAATACCAAGGTGATTGGCCTGAGCGTCGACCCGGTCAGCAATCACGGGAAATGGGCTATCGATATCGAAGAGGTGGGCGGCTTTAAGGTGAACTATCCCATGATTGGGGACACCGAGCTCAAGGTGGCCAAGCTGTACGACATGCTGCCCGCTGACGCAGGAGACACTTCGGAAGGCCGTACGGCGGCGACCAATGCTACGGTACGCACGGTTTTTATTATTGGTCCGGATAAGAAAATCAAACTGCACCTGAGTTATCCCATGAGCACGGGCCGTAATTTTGCGGAGCTGCTGCGGGTGATCGATTCCATGCAGTTGACGGCCAAGCATAAGGTGGCGACTCCGGCAGATTGGAAGCAGGGCGACGAGGTCATCATCCTGCCTTCGGTTTCCGATGAGGAAGCTAAGCACACGTATGCCGACGGGTGGAAGTCGCCCAAGCCTTATTTGCGGCTTGTTCCCCAACCGAAGTAATGCAGCGGGTCGCCTTTCTTCTCCGCTTGCAGCCCGGCACGGAAGAGGCGTACGAGCAGGCTCACACGGCCGTGTGGCCTGAGATGCTGGCGCTGCTCAAACGGGCTGGGGTGTCGCAGTATTCCATTTTTCGGCGCGAGCTGCTCCTCGTTTTGACGATGCAGGTGGAGGACTTCGACGAGACGTGGGCGCGGATCGAGGCGGATCCGGTGAATGCAAAATGGCAGGCGGCGATGGCCCCGTATTTTGCTCCGCTCGATCCGCTGCAGCCGGGGGAGCGCTTTCCTATGCTGCGCGAAGTTTTCTTCATGCCGTAGGTCAGGTCGCGAATTGGTCCACCAGCAGATGGAGCGACTGCCGCAGGAGTTTCTGGTTGTCCGGCAGTTCTTGCGCGAGGGCTAGCGTGGCATAACCATGAACCAGGCTCCAGGCAGTCGCTACCAGGGCTTTTTGCCGGGCTGGCGGCGCACTGGGCAACAGGTCCGTCGCTGCTTTCTCTAACAATTGATAAGCTTCCGTTGCGGCCTCGCCAACCGCGGGATAATCTGCTTTTGAAATTCCACTCTCCCACATCACCTTGAAGTGCGAGCGATGCTGTAAGGCGAACTCGACATAGGCGATGCCCATCTCTACCAGGCGCTTGGTGTTGTCTTTCGGATTGCTTTGCAGCGATCGCGCCAGCTCATCGCGAAAAATCACAAAGCCTTCGGCGGCAATTTCCGCTAACAGGGCTTCCTTGTCTTTGAAGTGACGGTAGGGAGCAGCGACACTCACCCCAGCCAGGCGCGCGGCATCGCTCAGGGCCAGGCCCTTGACGCCGTGTTCATCGATCAGCGTCAGGGCGGCGCGGAGCAGGGCGGCCCGCAGGTCTCCGTGGTGGTAGGGGCGCTTCAATAAAATAAATATACAGGGATGTGAATCGATTTAACATCTATGTTAATCTCTCTTACATGGACAGTCGATTTGGGAAAAGTCTGTTTGCGGCGGCGCCCGCGCTGACCGTGCTGGGGTTCGTGATGGCCGCCGACCTGGTGTTCACCCTGTTGGGTCTGGCGGTGGACCACCGCGTCATTACCGGAGCGCCGGCGTGGCTCAAGCCGGCTAAGTTCGCGCTCTCCACCATGATTGCGTGCTGGAGCTTCGGGTTCTGTATTGCTTCCACCAGCGTGTGGCCGCGGCTTACCCGCGCGCTCGACTTGGTGTTAGCGACAGGCCTGGCCATCGAGATCGCGCTAATCGATATGCAGGCGGCGCGCGGCACCACCAGTCACTTTAACGTCGCCACAACATTTGACGCGGTGGTGTTTGCCGTTATGGGGGTGAGCATAGCCTGCATCTGGCTGGCGATGCTGGCGCTCACGGTGGTGCTGTTCTGCCAGTCGTTTGCCCAGTCTGCGTGGGGATGGTCGCTTAGGTTGGGTATGGTGCTGGCGGTGGCCGGCACTGGCTCGGGGGCGCTGATGACTGTGCCCCCAGGCGCGCACACGGTGGGCGCTCCGGATGGCGGGCGTGGGCTGCCAGTCACCAACTGGAGCATCGATCACGGAGATTTGCGGGTGGCCCACTTCCTGGGCATGCATGGGTTGCAGGTGTTGCCTCTGCTGGCGTGGTGGATGGGGAGACGCCGGGTACCGGAACGGGCGCAACGGCAGCTCGTTTTTGCGCTGGCGGGGAGCTACCTGGCGCTCTTCGGATTGATTCTGTGGCAGGCTCTCCGCGGGCAATCGATCGCCCGGCCGGATAATCTATCGCTCGCAAGCTTTGCTGGCTGGCTGGTGCTTACAGCGGTTGCCGTGGTCATATTTAGACCTAGGAAGGCAATTTCATGACTGCTGATGAGCTTTTTCGACTTTCGAACAGCACGGCGTTGGCCGGCTGGCTGCTGTTGGTGGCCACGGGGTGGTCGGCGCGGGCTTCCCGGCTTGTTTCCTCGCTGATTACGGGTTTGCTGGTGCCTGCGCTGTTGGCTGGCTTTTACCTGGTGCTCATCGTCACCCATTGGGGTGGTCACAAGGGTGGGTTCAGCTCTCTTAGTGGAGTCATGCTGCTGTTTACGGATCGGTGGCTGGTGCTCGCCGGTTGGGTGCACTACTTGGCCTTTGATCTCTTCATCGGCAGCTGGCAGGTGCGGGATGCCCGGCGCAACCGGGTTCCGTTTTTGGTGGTGCTTCCTTGCCTGGTGCTGACTTTTCTGTTTGGCCCTATTGGGTTGCTGCTTTATTTGTTGTTGGCGGGGTTGATATCCCGCGGTAAGGCGTGGCCTGGCCATCCTGCGGTTGTTACCTAAGCAGTACGGGCGCCCGGGAGATCCCACCCACATCTCGCAAAAAACGCGAGATATGGGGCAGCCATCTATTCTTACCCCTAAGAGAAGAGGTAATTCGGGGTAAATAGGGGTGCCCCA
>Ga0302326_10032232_pt1 | contig 10448 bp, 8 predicted proteins | sample Palsa_T0_3_FD_202264 | JGI IMG/M metagenome (GOLD analysis project Ga0302326, IMG submission 202264) | Peat permafrost microbial communities from Stordalen Mire near Abisko, Sweden - Palsa_T0_3 | ecosystem: Environmental > Terrestrial > Soil > Palsa > Peat permafrost | place: Sweden: Abisko... | reverse complement strand
CAGTTACTTTGGTGGGATTCGTTGATGATCGATCGGTTGGAGAAATGGCGCCGGATATCGCGGACCGCTATATCGGAATGATAGACGACTTAGACGAGCTTCTTCTCCGAAACGTCGTCGACGAACTGTTGGTCGCATTGCCCTTGAGGTCTTGCTACGACGCTGCACAGCGGGCAATCGGAATCGCGGAACAGGTAGGTGTAAGGACGGTTTGCATGCAGGACATGTATTCTGCCAAGGTGCAATATAATACCTCCAATGACTCGCATCTCTTCAGCGATCTCGTACCCTACCATGAGGAATACATTGCCCGGCAAGAGGCCAAGCGCTTGTTGGATGTGGTCGGGGCGTTAATCGGTCTTATTTTGCTTTCACCTGCCTTGCTTCTGATCGCGCTGGCCATAAAGGTCACCAGCAAAGGCCCAGTCTTTTTCTCTCAACAACGATTTGGGTACCGACGACGGCTGTTTCGTATGTTCAAATTCCGAAGCATGGTGAACAATGCGCAGCAACTGATGGAACAACTCGAGGCGGCGAATGAAGCTACAGGTCCAATTTTCAAGATACGCAACGACCCTCGAATAACTCGTCTTGGTAGATTTCTCCGGGCTACGTCACTGGATGAGCTTCCCCAGTTGTGGAATGTACTCGTTGGAAATATGTCGCTTGTAGGTCCGCGGCCAATGAGCGTGCGAGATGTGTCGCTCTTCAACGAGGCTATCCTAATGCGCCGTTTTACGGTGAAACCAGGGATCACAGGGCTATGGCAAGTCAGTGGACGGCACGCACTCAGTTTTGACAAGTGGATTGAGCTGGATTTCCACTACATCGACCGTTGGTCGCTGGCGTTGGATTTGGAGATTTTGGCCAGAACGGTGCCCGTGGTCTTGAGGCGAACAGGAGGCGTCTAAGGATGCTTCTCAATTTCGCGGAGGACAATGCGAATCGCGCTTGTACATGATTATTTCACGCAATTAGGGGGGGCAGAGAAGGTCGTCGAGGAACTATTCACCATGCTGCCCGGCGCTTCCTTGTTTGCAACGGTGGCGCTTCCGGAGTGTATGCCTCCTCGTCTGAAGAACGTAGTCGTAAACACCTCGTGGATGCAGCGCCTGCCAAGGATTCATAGGTATTACCGCCTGTATTTTCTTCTTTACCCGCTTGCCGTTGGAGCTATGAATTTGTCGCAGTACGATCTTGTGCTCTCAAGTTCCTCATCTTACGCCAAAGGCGTCAAAACCAGTCGAGATGCCTTGCATGTCTGCTACTGTCACACACCAACGCGGTGGGTGTGGAGCTATGAAGATTACTCCCGTCGAGATTCCTTCGGAAGTGCGCAGCGCCTCGTACTTCCGATATTGATCGCTGGCCTAAAGAAATGGGACGAAGAAGCCTCCCGCCAACCCGACCACTTTGTGGCAAATTCCAAGACGGTGGCCGAGCGCATACAACGGGTCTATAACCGTTCCGCTGAAGTTATCCATCCGCCGATTAACGTAGATAGGTTTCGGCTCTCCTCAGAGCGAGATGACTATTATGTTACGTTGGCACGACTTATCTCCTACAAGCGAATCGACCTCGCAGTTCAAGCGTGCACGGAGCGAGGGAAAAAATTGCTTGTGATTGGTGACGGGCCAGATCGAGAAAGACTCGAGAAGTTAGCTGGGCCATCGATCACGTTCGTGGGTCGGGCGTCAGATCGAGATGTCGAGTACCACGTTTCCAGATGCCGCGCGCTCATATTTCCCGGTGAAGAAGATTTCGGCATGGCGCCCTTGGAAGTTGCGGCCGCCGGGAAGCCTACGATCGCTTATCGGGCCGGAGGCGCCGTCGAAACGATAAACGATGGAATCACAGGGCTTTTCTTTGGCCGCCAGACGACCGATGACCTAGGCGACGCGATTGAGCGCTTTGAAAAACAAGACTGGCACCCGCACATTCTGCGAAGGCATTCTGAAGATTTCAGCGTCCACGTTTTCCGAGATCGGTTTCGCTCCTTCTTGGAGCGCATTGGCGCAGTACCTCGCCATGGCAAAATCGTCTTGGATGTTTTAAACGAAGTAGTATCGGCGAGAGCCAGACCGGAGTCACAATTTGCCAGCTGAGTTGCTTCGGATAGCCTCCGCTGTGAATTCGGGCTCATAGGTATGAACGACTTCCTCATTTCTGGTGAATCGCTAAATTCTTATGTCCGGGAGCATATTCGCCGGAGACGTCCGTCTGCCAGACTCCTAATCGCGCTCTGCGCTTCGATCTGGATACTGATAGCCGCAAGTGCTCCAGGCGTATCGCGCTACGCATTTGTGGCGATGAGTTTTCTCTGCGCACTCTACTTGTTCTGGCGAAGTGAGCTTCAATACGTGTCGTTCGTTTGGTGGCTTTATTTCTTGACGCCTTGCATTCGGCGGGCAGTCGACTACCGGGTTGGTTTTGATGAAACTAGCCTGATGCTCACAGCTCCGCTGCTAGCCGGTGCGATTTCGTGTTTCGAGCTGCTGAGATTGCGCCGCCTCGACTTAAGATCCCTGCCATTTTTACTGCTGACGCTAAGCGCAACATATGGGCTTGTAGTGTCTCTGATAAGCGGGACATCCATCGTTATCGTGACACGGTATTTTCTTGAGTGGTTGAGCCCCGCAGCTTTCGGTTACCTGCTGTATGCGCGCTGGCCGTGCTATTCGGAGTTCCGCGACAGCCTCCAAAATACATTCAGATGGGGATTGCTGGTGATGGGGGTATATGGCGTCGTTCAGTATTTGTACGCTCCCATGTGGGACCGTTTCTGGATGGAAAACGTATCAGAAAAGATTTCATCATTCGGAACTCCGGAGCCAATGGGAATACGGGTGTTCAGCACCATGACTGCCCCGCAGTCCTTCGCTTTGGCGCTAGTTCTAGGACTTCTGATCACTTTTTACGGGCACTCGTCTCTCCTTCAGAAGGCGGCGTGGATTGCGGGATACGCGGGCCTCCTGCTGAGTCTGGCTCGAAGCGCTTGGCTGGAGTGGGCTATCGCTTTCTTGGCGCTAGCCTTTCTGGGAAGGTCGCGCAAGATCCTCTCATCGGTTGCGGCCTCAATTTTCTGTCTCGCGGCACTCAGCCTAGTCACCGCCAACCTCCCAGTGAGTCGGTCCGTGACCGAACGACTCCAGAGCTTAAACGATGCGGATAAGGATACTAGCGGACAAGAACGCGTAGCGGGATCTGAGAGTGTCCTTGCGTCGTCATTGTCGTCTCCCCTCGGAGAGGGGTGGGGAATTGAATATGAAAATGGGAATGCGATTCCAATGCACGATAGCGCTGCTGTTGAACTGATATTGTGCACGGGATGGATTGGCTTTCTGTTGTTTTATGGAGCTTTGGTCTTTGGAATATTTGAAATGCTTAAGTACAACGGATGTTCGGAAGACCGGTTCATTTCGATTGCTGTTGCACTTCTGCTTGCGCTTTTCGTCGAAACATTTTTCAACAGTGTAGTGGGCGGTTCTAATCAGCTAGGTTTGATGACAATCATGGGACTAGGCCTCGCTGCTACCCGCAATCTAGACTGGCGACTTTCAGAATTTCGAGCTGCTGCGTGAGCTGCGCGAGAACCCGCTTGCTTTGATTCATCTATCATCCGTGCGCAGCGCTGCCGCGGAGCGTGGTAGGAACCGAGGTCCGAGATTCAAGTGATTCAAACACTAAAACGATTCTTCACGCGGCGTGGTGTCTCGCGGGATCATGATCGCCCATACCGGGTATTGTATTTCGATCACACGTCTGTGCTTGGCGGCGGCGAGATAGCACTCCTCAACCTACTCCGTCACCTAGATCGAAAGCGAATTACACCGATGGTTGTGTTGTGCTCGGGCGGTCCGTTCGCGGACCAATTGCGAAACGTGTGCGAGGTTTACGTTCTTCCGCTGCCTGAGCGTGTACGAAAGACAAGAAAAGACAGCTTGGGATGGAGATCCGTGCTAAACCTGCGAGACTTTGCTACCGTGGCGATTTATAGCATCAGGTTGGCAAGATTCGCAGTTAAACACGACGCGAAACTCATTCACACGAATTCCCTCAAAGCCGACATCATCGGCGGTTTGGCAGGTCGGTTGGTGCGGTGCCCAGTTGTTTGGCATATTCGTGACCGTATCGAGGACGACTATCTACCAAGATTGATCGTCCGAGCATTCCGTCTTCTATGTAGATTCCTTCCCACGTATGTTGTTGCGAACTCACAAGCGGTGCTTAAAACGCTGCATCTTCCAGGAGAGCAATCGCAAGTCGCGATCCCGTCAGGAGTTGATCTCAGATCCCGGGTTGTCCACGATGGCACGATCTCCCCTCCCGACCCGGCAGTAAGCGTCGGTTCAGGGCATAAAATTGCGCTCATTGGACGAATCAGCTTGTGGAAAGGCCAACATATATTCCTCCAGGCCGCCGCTACGGTACGTCGACGTTTCCCGAATGCGAGGTTTAAAATTGTTGGAGCTGCCCTTTTCGGCGAGCAGCATTATGAGATGGAAGTTCGTCAGCTTGGCGCCGATCTGGGCCTCGACGATGCAGTTGAGTTTACCGGCTTTTGCGCGAATGTCCCCGAATTGATCGTTAATTTTGACATTGTGGTTCATGCCTCGATAACCGGCGAACCCTTCGGTCAAGTCATCATTGAGGCCATGGCTGCCGGCAAGCCCGTTGTCGCAACAGACGGAGGCGGCGTTCCTGAAATTGTTCAAAACGGCGAGACGGGAATCCTAGTGCCAATGGGAAACGTGCAAGCGATGGCCGACGCCATTTGCCGATTGGTTGCGGATCCGGCCCTCGCAAAAGCAATGGGCCTTCGCGGACAACAGAGAGTTCGCGCTCATTTCGGGGTCGAGCAAACGGCCCGAAAGGTCGAAGCCGTCTATGAGGCGATCATCACAAATTAGTGCCGGACTCGGCGTGGCGGAGTGCCCGGGGTCATGCAGCGAATTCGAATGATTCCAAGCAAATTTCGCCGCGCGGCACGCCAAGCCACAACACGAAGATTCCCTGTAGGCTGGGCCACGCATCGCAAGATGACAGTGGCAGGTAGCGTCGAACTTGACCATATTTGCAAAGGAAACCCGCTCAAGCGCTTCAAATCGTTGATGTTTTGGATGCACGAGATGTCTGCGAGATTTCCGCTTTCCAGTGCGGGACGCGCTAAACCTCCCTTGAGCGCCGAAGTGGTTTCCCTTTTTGTTCCAGTCTGGACGATACCGACTGCCGACGTAGCGTTTCAGGTGTGGAGCTTCGCCCCCTCAAGACCTGGCGGTCGGAGTAACTGCTCTTCTGCCGACCGGTTCGGGCCCGCGCAATGGCACCACGAAATCGCGCATTTCAACCGCGAAGGATAACCGCATGTTAGCCGCGACAAAGATAGCGGACGGGATCCCCAGTGTACTGCTCAAAACCGGCGTCAACTTTGAAGAGCGCGACGGGTTAAGAATTTACCTGCCCCCAACCAGCATCAGTCTCAGTGATGCTAAAGAATTCAATTATACGGAACGATATGAAAAGAGTATCAGTCAGAGAGGTCCGGCGCGCCAGCTTTTTGAAGATGTGCTGCGTAAATCGGATTTCATCCGTACTTTTCAGATCGTTGCCGGCCTGATCGACGTGAGCAACGGCCAGACAGTTCTGGAACTGGGCGCGTCGCACTCTTGGGCCAGCGTCCTCGTGAAATGCGATTTTCCCGGAGCCTACGTCGTGACGAGCGATTTAGTGCCGGATTCCGTGCGCCACGCGTCCGGCTATGAAAGCGCTCTGGCCACGTCAGTGGATGAAAAGTGGGCGTTCAGCGTTCGCGACATTCCTTTTGAAGATGCCCAGTTCGATCGTGTCTTCACGTTCGCTGCCTTCCATCATTTCGGTGATCGCGGTGACTACTCGCGCCCCATGGAGCAGATCGCGCGCATCCTGAAACCCGGCGGCAAGCTCGTTTTACTTTATGAGCCAACTTCCCCGAGCCCGCTCTATCAACCGGCCTATCGACGTGTTAACCGAAAGCGATCGCAAGACCGCGTCGATGAAGACGTTCTCGTGGTCAAGAAGCTTCGGCGTACTGCCAAAGCGCTTGGACTGTCGCTGGAATCTAAACCCTCCCCGATATTCCGATATCGCGCGTCGGTAGGGTCCACAGTGTATTATTACTTGCTCGCAAAGCTAGGACTTAGCAAGATGATGGTCTGCACGGCAAACATTATCATCGAGAAGTATAGGTAAGTCTTTTGTCCGTCGGTGGATTCGCTCCACGAATGATTCGCACCTTTATCAACCGGGCCAAGAACAGTACTCTGGTACGAAATGCCGGATGGTTGTTTGCCGGGCAGGGACTATCGTTCGCCATGCAAGGCTTGTACTTCGTGCTGCTGGCGCGACTGCTCGGGAGCACGCAATTCGGAGTTCTGGCGGCAGCTTTTGCGCTCGTCACGATAGTCGGCCAATACAGCACCATGGGTTCCGGCCTGGTGTTCTTGCAGTACGTGAGTCCAGACCATTCGCGCTTCCGCGAATATTGGGGAAATATCCTGCTTTCGACCGCGATAGTCGGTAGCCTGCTGGTTCTTGCGCTGCACTGGAGCGGTCCCTGGATCGTGGGCAGATCAAGCGCTTCAGTCCTGATCCTGCTGGCAGTCGGAGAGTGCCTATGTGGTCCACTCGCGATTTGCGTCAGCCAGATTTTTCAGACATTCGAGCAGATGCGGATGACCGCGACACTGAACCTCCTAACAAACTTCCTGCGATTGTTGCTGGTTGTTGGAATGCTCGTAAAGTCGCACCGCGCGACTGCCTGGGATTGGGCGATCGCCTCTTTGATCGTTTCGACCGTAGCTGCCGTCGTCGCATTCACGGTCGTGACCGTTCAGCACGGCTGGCCGAGGCTTGCGCCCAAGCTGTTGGCGGCGCGCGCGGGGGAGGGATTCGTCTTCGCCGTCTCGGGTTCGACGGCCTTGGTTTATAACGACGTCGACAAAGTTATGCTGGGCCATTACGGGATGACGGTAGCGAATGGCATCTACACCATAGCCTATCGCGCCATCAATGTTTCCACTCTGCCGATGGCGTCGATCTTCTCGGCAGCGTTCCCCCGGTTCTTCCGGGAAGGAGTGAATGGAATTCGCGGCGTCGAGCCCCTCGCGCTTCGGTTATTGAAACAGACCTTAGTGATGGGAATTCTGGTGGCTATCGGAATGTTCGTAATAGCCCCCTTGACCCCTTATATTGTTGGACGAGGATTCTCTCAGAGCGTCACCGCCTTGCGCTGGCTGTGCCTTATACCGGCATTTCGATGCTTGCACGTTAGTGCGGGAAACGCGATGTCGGGAGCGGGATACCAAAGATACCGCCTCACTTCGCAGTTCATCGCCGCCGCTTCGAATTTTGGCATGAACCTATACCTCATCCCGCACTACTCATGGGTCGGCGCGGCATGGGCCAGTTTGCTAACCGATGGAGGTCTAGGCGCGATGAACTGGGCGGTTCTCCTGTGGTTGAAGAGGAACTCAGTGGCAGAGGCTTCTATTATCGAGCTGGCGTAGGCTCGACCTAATGGCGTTGGACTCGGAAGGCCTAACCCGGCCTCCGGATGCCGTGAGATTTGTTGTATGGCGTAGAACTAATGCGAGTTCTCTATGGTGATCTGAATCGAACGCCAAAACGGGCGATCGGCTCGGACGTTACTTAGAGGGCAAATGCTAGCCTCGATGGGGAGAGTTCAAATGGAGTCCTCAAATCACGCCACCGACGTGCCGTCACCTCTTGTTGTATTTCTCTATAGAGTGTACGTGAAGCTCACTGGCTGGCTTTATCCAAGGCGGACAGCGCTCACCTTCTTCGGGTGCGAATTCAACTGCGACGTTCGCGATCATTTGCAGAAGCGAATATATTTCTTCAAAACGTGGGAGCCGGAATTAAGTTCCTTTATGATCGAGCGACTTCGGCCGGGAGACGTAGCGGTGGATGTCGGCGGAAATGTGGGGTACTTCACGACGCTGATGTCGAGGCTCGTGGGGCGAGATGGGCGTGTCGTCTCAGTAGAAGCCTCCCTCCCAACGTTCGAACTGCTCAAGGAAACGGTCACTAGGAACCAATGTGAAAATGTGACTGCCGTTAACGTCGCAGTGTCGGACAGAAAAGGACAAGTCGACTTATTTAGATCACCCTCCGATGGACGGAACCTAGGGATGGTCGCGGTCCGCAAACGAACGGATTCGATCAAGGTTTGTACGGTTGATTGCGATCGATTCTTCGACATAATCGGCGATCTAGCGGGTGATGTTTCGTTTGTGAAAGTTGACATTGAAGGCGCAGAGCGCCCCCTACTGGAGGACATACTAGCGCGTAAGGACACCCTTAAGAGGCCATTCACCCTGGTAGCCGAGATCAGTTTGAGCAATCGAGAATTGATTTCAGATTTTGCGAGCGCTGGCTTTAAGTGCGCCTTCCTTAGAAACAACTATGACTTTGCTTTCTACATGACTTGTTCCCGGGGAGGTAAGTCGCGTCACTACCACAAACTGGAGGAAATCCCGAACTCACCGTTCGGGGAGATCGAGGGTGATTTTGTCTTCATCTTGGAGTGACGACTGGCCTGTTCGGTGAGGGCATGCGTATTCTCCACATTCTGAGGGATGTCCGAAACAACGGCAATGGAGTGACAAATGCGGTGGTTGACATGGCCATCAGCCAAAGGCAGCTCGGGCATACCTTGGCCGTCGTTGCGGAGGGGGGGGAATTCGAGACCCTTTTGAAGACCTGTAACGTTTCTCACAGGGACCTGCGCCAAGGTAGACGCCCAGTATCTTTCGCGCAGAGTTGCTTCGAGTTTCGCAAAATCGTTCGTGAGTTTCAGCCCGACGTCATCCATTGCCATCTAGTGCCCGGGTTGATCATGGCCATGGTTATGCGGCCTTTCTTGACTTGTGCTTTGATTTCACACGTACACAATATCCAACTGCAGGCTTCTGTTTTAATGGGTCTCGCTGACGGGATGGTCGTCGGCAGCGGCTCTGGCGCTGAAATAATGCGCAGTATGGGTATTCCCAAGCGGAAGATATTTGTCGTTCGGAATTGTGTCGTTGGGAGCCTTCGTTGGTCGTGCGTTTCCTTTCGGAAGCCTGCGCCACTCTCTCAGCCAGCCATCGTCACGGTTGCTGGGATGAATAGACGTAAGAATATCGACGGGCTTATCGTTGCCTTTGACGCGATTGCAGCCGATTTTCCTAACGTCAATCTTTATCTGGTTGGAGAAGGCGTTGACCGCCCGGCATTTGAGGCCCTGGCGCGCCGATGCCGAGCAGCCGACCGGATCCATTTTGAGGGTTTTCAACAGGATCCACGACCGTATTTGGAACGCGCAGCCATCTTTGTCCTGGCGTCTCGGCGCGAAGCATTCGGCTTGGTTCTCCACGAGGCGCGTGAGGTCGGCGCGGCGATTATCGGCAGCGATGTAGATGGAATCCCCGAGGCGCTGGACTTCGGGCGTGCGGGCCTTCTCGTGCCAGCGGGCGACGGAATAGCTCTTGCGAATGCGCTCCGCAGGCTACTCGGGGATCCAATCGAGCGTCAGAAATGGGCAACGGCATCGCGGAGAGACATCTCCAAACACAATGTACAAAGAATGGGAGAAGAGCTGCTTGCGGTGTACCGCAAAGTCCTCGGGGAGGAAGAAGGCGGGCAACCTCCCGTGCCGGTGCAGAAACTGAATGAAAATTCCGAATCGCGATAGTCGCTTGACATCAAGTCTTTTCCTCGAGTTTTCCCTGGCGGCAGTCATAGCCACCGCTGGGTTGGGTGGTGTTGGTCCTATCCTGACTTCCACAACTCAAGGAGGTTCGGCCGGGCTTGGGGTCAGAGCCACTTCGGCGGACGCCTTTGTGGACAGCATTGGCGTGGACACGCACTGGTCCTTCCCCACTTACTCTGCTCATCTTTCGGAGCTGGAATCGCTCTTCTTGAATTCTGGAGTTCGCCATTTTCGCGACGGGGCTGTTCCAGCCGTGATGAAAGAGCTGGTAAGCCACGGAATCAGAGAAACCCTCGTAATAGATCCGGCACACGGCATGGTACCAAACGACTCATATTGGTCCGCCGCCGCGCCAGGCGCATCTCACATAATCGCGGAATATTTGAAGAACTACGGGCCGGTCGGCTCGGTTGACGCTCTGGAAATGCCGAATGAATTGGACCTCTTCCACCGTTTGTATAAGTGGCACCCGTCAGATGCCTCCACTTTGAGTACTGACCCGTCCGATGACAACTACTACGGGGCGTACGGCCAAGCCGTAACAAGAGATTGCTGGCGAGCAATTAAGTCAGATCAAGCTCTTAAGTCCATTAAGATCATCGGTCCAACAGTTGGAATCCAAGAGCCATCCCCTTATCCGCCCGGTTCTCTTTATAAATACGTCGATTGGGGTGGCTTCCATCCTTACCCCGGAAGA
>Ga0302326_10032231_pt1 | contig 10448 bp, 9 predicted proteins | sample Palsa_T0_3_FD_202264 | JGI IMG/M metagenome (GOLD analysis project Ga0302326, IMG submission 202264) | Peat permafrost microbial communities from Stordalen Mire near Abisko, Sweden - Palsa_T0_3 | ecosystem: Environmental > Terrestrial > Soil > Palsa > Peat permafrost | place: Sweden: Abisko... | reverse complement strand
GCGGCCGCCGCAACCTGGTTGGCGCCGGCGGCCGACCCGACCAATCCCAATTTCGCCTTGCCACCCGACGTGCCACGATGGTCGCCGTCCGAGTCGGCGCCGACACAGGAACCCCATGCGGCACGCGAGCCCTCGCTGGCCCAAGCAGCCGAGGTGGCGTGGTCGCCATCCGCGTGGGCGCCGACGCAGGACCAGGTGCCATCCGAGCCCGCCGCGGCGCAGACATCCGAGGCGCCGCCATCGGTGTGGGCCCCTGCAACCGCCGCGCCCGCCCCCGTCGCCGACGAGCCGCTGTGGTCGCCAGCGCAGTGGGGGCCAGCGCCCCTCGGGCCGTCACAGGCGCCCGCACTCGACGCGCTCGCCGCGGAGGCGGAGCCAGTGGACGATGCCCCGTTCGTGCAACCCTGGTCGCCCCCGCGGGCGGCGCCCCAGCCCGTGACCGACCCGAACCCGTATGCGCGACTACTAGGAGGGTGGCAACCCCGCACCGAGGCCGTCACCGCCACCCCCGCACCCGACGAGGGAGCCGTGCCAGTCGCCCAGCAGGACGACGAGTGGCGTTGGGGCGACGGCCGCGCCGACGACCCGACACCGGTGGCCGGCCAACGCGCCGTCAGCCCCTGGTCCGACGAGACGACCGACTGGCGGCCCCAGGTATCGACCTGGTTGGACACTGACTCCAGCGGAGCGGTGGCGGACGACGAACCGGTTGATCGTGACCCGCCCGCGCCCTTGTTCGCCGACGACGAGGCGGGGACCCCTGCCGACTCGGGGCGCAAGCCGCGTTTTCGCTGGGGCCGGCGCAAGGACTGACCGGGCGATGCGTTAGTGGTCCGTTTCGGAAGATCTTGCGTGAATCGTGACCGGACCGGTGACCGATAGAAGCTGTCTCGTCGCGCAGCGAGGACATCATGCCGGTCGAGGAGCTGCTCGGTCGTTCGCCCCTTAACTGCGTCGGATCTGAAGTGCCATCGCCTTGAGACCGACCCTTCTGGGCGAGGTCCGCACGTTTGGCAGGCTGTCGCAAAAATGCGCTTGGCGGTGGTGTGGTCTCGGCTGCGGCTTTGGTCAAACAGGGCCCTACGGGCCTGCAGTGGGTGATTGGGGGCGACCGCGGGCGGCGTCATAACGTCGCCGACTGAGGATTTTTGTGCCGTTTGGTGGTTTTGATAGCGATTCAGTGCAAATAGCAGCAACCAGACGGCAAATATCCACCAGGTTCCACAAAAGCTCCCCCGCCAGCCGTCGACGGGCGACAAATCCGCCTCATTCACGCGGGAACTTCCGAAACGGACCAATTAGCGGTCGAAGCGGGCGACCGTCTCGACGTGGAAGGTGTGGGGAAAGGCGTCGACCAGCGCCACCGACGACAGGTGGTAACCGGCCTGGCGAAGAAGAGCGGTATCGCGTCCCAGCGACGCCGGGTCGCAGCTGACCAAGACCAACCGGGCCGGGCGGGCGGCGACGACGGCTGACACCCCGGGGCGGGAAAGACCCGGTCGAGGCGGGTCGGCGACCATCACGTCCACCGCTGGGCTACCCCGCCTTGGATGCCAGCGATCCACGTCCACCGGCGCTACCTGGGCGTCGACATCGGCCAGGTTGACCCGAGCGTCCGCCACCGCCGAGCGGTCGCTCTCGATGGCGGTGACCCGTGAGCCGAGCCGTGACCCGAGCACGGAAGCAAACAAACCCACCCCCGCATAGGCATCCACCACCTGTCCCGACGCGCCCTCGGGGGCGGTCACGGCGTCGGCCACCGCCGCCACCAAACCTGCTGCCGCTACCGGCCCGGGCTGAAAAAAGGAACCGGCGCTGACCCGGAACGTCCGGCCGGCCACTGTTTCGTGCACGCAGGCGTCCCCACTTGCGCCCACCACCACGACATCGGCGGGTACCAGCGCCGCGCCTACGGCTGCGTCCGGCCGCACCCTGGCCAACCGCTCGCCCGACGCCACACCGACCCGCAACAACACCTCGTCGGCGCCCGGGTAGCGCCCGGTGGCGATGAGCTCCTCCAGCAACGGGTGGGCGGCTAGGCACGAATCGGTCGCCACCGCCCCCTCCGACCCGCGGGGCCGGTACCCGGCGCGGCCGTCGGGTGTCACGGCCAACCGGGCGGTCGTGCGCAGCGCCGGGCCGTCGAGGGAAACAATGACCGGCTCGGGCGCCCCCCGCAGATGCCCGATGCGGCGCAGGGCGTCGAGCACGATGCCGACCTTGAAGCGCACTTGGGCCTCCGGGAGGATGTGTTGCCACGAACATCCGCCGCACCCGTCGGCCAGGGCGGGGCACGGGGGCGAGATTCGATCCGGTGACGGCTCAAGCACCTCGACCGTGGTACCCCGGGCGAAATCGGCCCGGATCTCGGTCAGGCGCACCGACACCGTCTCGCCCGGCAGCGCGCCGTCGACGAAAACCACCCGCCCGCCGTCGTCATGGGCCAGCGCCGCCCCGCCCGCCACCATCGTGCTCGGGGTGAGCCGCACGTCAGCCGGTTCCGACACGCCCACATCCTGCTCGGATGAGGGGGGGTAGCGCGATAACTAGTGCGTGCACACTAATTATCGCGCTACCCCCCCTCGTCCAGCGAGGCTTGCACCACGGCGGCGGCGAAGCTCCCCGCCGCCTCGACCGCCTCGGTCGTGCGCGCCGCCCGGCTGAGCACGAAGGCCCCCTCCAGCGCCGCGATCACCACGATGGCCAGCTCCCGGGCCTTGTACGCTCCGATGCCCGCGGCCGAGAAGCGCTCGCCCACCCCGCTCACCCAACTCTCGAAGACGTCGGCCGTGGCCTGGCGCAACGGCTCGTTGCAGCTCGCCACCTCCAGCGCCACCGTTTCGATGGGACAGGCGTCGATGTAATCGGTCTGGCGCAGCACCTCGGCCGCCCCGAGGAAGAAGTCGCGCACGCCGGTGGCCACGTCGGGCGCCCCGTCCAGGATCGTCTCCGCCAGTTCCAGGTACATCTGGCCGGAGCGCCGCACCACCTCGACGCCCAGCTGTTCCTTGCCCCCGGGAAAGAAGTGGTACACGGACCCGAAGGTGGCGTTGGCGTTGCCCACGATCTGCTTGAGCCCGGACCCGTTGTACCCGTAGCGCCGGAAAAGCTCCGCCGTCACCTCGAGGATCCGCTCCCTGGTATTTGGGTTTGCCACGACTGGACATGTTAGCTACCGTGTCTAACTAGAGCGATCTATCCAACTGAGACCAACTGAGACCAACCGAGGACCAACCGAGCCCGAGGACCTGATGACCGGGGCCACCACAGTGAGGAGCACCTATGCGGCTGCGAGACGAACGATTCCTGCGCTACGCCACCGCCGTGTACGCGGTCGGCCTGGTCATACACTCCGCCGACCATGTTCGGCGCGGCTTCAACGTGGTCACGCCCGGGGTGCTGTGGCTGGGCTCCGTCTCGACTGTGGCCGGCCTGGCCACGATTGCCTTGGTCTACATGCGCCACCGCTGGGGCCCGTTGGCCGCGGCCGCCTTGGGCCTGCCCGTCGCCCTGGGTGTGGCGGCCGTGCATTTCCTGCCGAAATGGGGCGAATTCAGCGATGCCTTCCCCGGTGCCCATAACACCGGGGTGACGGCGTTCTCGTGGTTTGCGGTGAGCGTCGAGATCCTCGGGGCGATCGCCATGGGGCTGAGCGGCATCGCGATCCTGCGGCACCCAGCCAGATCAGAGGAGCGGCGGGCGCGGATCTCGCTCGGACACGGATCGCCCTAGCAACGCGCTGCCTCGGTGCGTCCCGTCCCGAATGGTGCTCAGCAAGACGGACAGAAAACGTCGGCCGCCTACGCTACCGACGAATGACCGCACCCCCCCTTGACGTCGAGGGCCCAGCCGCACCGCCCCGGCGCAACGGGGAGTTGGCCTTCGCCGAGCCGTGGGAGAGCCGGGCGTTCGGCTTGGCGGTAGCCCTTGATGCCGCCGGTGTCATCGAGTGGGAGGCGTTTCGTCGCCTGCTCATTGCCACCATTGCGGCGTGGGAGGCCTCGCATGCCCCCGACGACGACTCGTGGAACTACTGGCGGTGCTGGACCGAAGCGCTGGAACAACTGCTGTACGACCAAGGGGTGCTCGGCCCCCACGAAGTCGATGCCCGCTCCGAGGTCCTGGCGGCGCGTCCCGCAGGCCACGATCACGACCACGCGCACGATTACGACCACGACGACCGCTAGGCCAGCCCCGTGCGACGTGGCAGGATATCCGGCCAACCGCAGGGGTGACGGAAGGACGAATCATGCGTTGGTGCGCCGGTTTGGCCGTGGTGGCTGTGGGGACGATGTTGGCGGCGGGATGCAGCAGTAGCCACCCCGCCACCAAGGCAACGGGCGTGCCCAAAGACCCGGCCGCCGCCGCCCTGGTGCCCGCGGCCATCCGGACCAAGGGCTCGTTGATCGTTGCCCTGGACGCCACCTACCCACCCGACGAGTTCGTGGCCACCGACGGTCACACCGTGATCGGGATGGACGCCGACTTGTCCGATGCCCTGGGCCAGGTGCTGGGGCTCAAGATCAGCCTGCAGAACGCCACCTTTGACACCATCATCCCGGGGCTGCTGTCGGGCAAGTTCGACGTGGGCGCCTCGTCGTTCACCGACACCAAGGCCCGCGAGCAGCAAGTCGACTTCGTCACCTACTTCTCCTCGGGCGAGGGTTTCTACGAGTCGGCCACCGACGCCACGGCGTTCGACGGGCTGGACTCGCTGTGCGGCCACACCGTCTCGGTGGAGAGCGGGACGACCGAGCAGAGCGACGCCAGCGGCCAGGTCAAGACCTGCCAGACCGAGGGCAAGCCGGCCGACAACGTGCTCGTGTTCCAAGATCAAAGTGAAGCCAACCTGGCGGTCTCGACCGGTCGGGCCCAGGTCGGCTTCTCCGACTCGCAGGTGGCGGCGTACATCGTCCAGCAGTCCAGCGGGCAGTTCAAGCTGACCGGGCAGCCGTTCTCCACCGCGCCCTACGGACTGGCGATGCCGAAGAACGGGCTGGCCAAGGCGATGCTGGCGGCGATGAAGGACCTGGTGGCGGACGGCACGTACCTGAAGATCCTGACCACATGGAACATCCAGTCCGGGGCCATCACCACCCCGGTGATCAACGGGGCGACGAGCTAGCCGCTCCGCCCGATCGTGGCCCGGCCCAGCGGCACCCCGGAAGACACGCCGGACCAAGCGCCGCACGGCCCACCCGGTTCAGGGCTGCGGGCGGTGCCGGTGCGCCATCCGGGCCGTTGGGTCGTAACCGCCGTCATCGCCGTGCTGGCGGCCATGTTTGTTCACTCCATCACCATCAGCGGTCTGGTGCGCAACGGCAAGCTCCAGCCCCGTTTCCAGTGGCGCGTGATCGGCCAGTACATGCTGTCGCGCCCGGTGCTCGACGGCTTGGTCATCACCATCGAGTTGACCGTCATCGCCATGGTTATCGGCATCGTGTTGGGCGTCGTGCTGGCCACCATGCGGCTGTCGCCCAACCCGCTCGTCTCCGGCGCCAGCTGGCTGTACATCTGGTTCTTCCGCGGGACGCCGGTGCTGGTGCAACTCCTGTTCTGGTACGACGTCGCGTACCTGTACCCCACGGTCACGCTCGGGATTCCCTTCGGGCCGGCGTTCCTCCACCTGAATGCCAACACCGCGGTCACGCCATTTTTGGCCGCCATCTTTGGGCTCGGGCTGAATGAAGCGGCGTATATGGCGGAAATCGTTCGCGCCGGCATCTTGTCGGTGGACGAGGGGCAGACCGATGCGGCCAAGGCGCTCGGCATGACGCGGTTGGGCACCATGCGCCGCATCGTGTTGCCCCAGGCCATGCGGGTGATCATCCCGCCCATGGGCAACGAGACCATCTCGATGCTCAAGACCTCGTCGTTGGCCAGCGTCATCACGGTGCTGGAGTTGCTGCAGGCGGTACGCAACATTTACAGCCGGACTTACCAGACCGTGCCTCTGCTGATGGTGGCCAGCTTCTGGTACCTGGCCCTGACCACGGTCCTGACGGTCGGCCAGTACTACCTCGAACGCCATTTTGCCCAGGGTGCGCTCCGCCAACTTCCTCCCACGCCGCGCCAACGAATGCGCCAGTGGGCGCAACGAGCGCACGCAGCTCGCGGTGAACCGCCCGAGGGGTCGGTGCGCCGCCCGACGGCGAGCCCATGACTGAGCCGACCCCGATGGTCGAAGCCCGAAACGTCCGCAAGGAGTATGGACGAGTCGAGGCGTTGCGAGGGATCGACTTGACCGTCGCGCCGGGAGAAGTGTGCTGCCTCATTGGGCCGTCGGGTTCGGGTAAGAGCACGCTCCTGCGTTGCATAAACCACCTGGAGAAAATCGACGCCGGCAGGCTGTCGGTCGACGGGGCGCTGGTCGGCTACCGCGAGCAGGGGGACAAGCTCCACGAGCTACGGGATCGGGAAATATGTTCCAAGCGCGCCGAGATCGGGATGGTGTTCCAGCGGTTCAACCTCTTTCCCCACATGACTGCCCTGGCCAATGTCACCTTGGCTCCGGTCGTGGTCAAGGGCGAGGCCAAGGCGGCGGTCGAGGCCCGGGGCCGGGCGCTGCTCGACCGGGTGGGCCTGGCCGACAAGGTGGATGCCTACCCCAACCAGCTGTCCGGGGGCCAACAACAGCGCGTCGCCATCGCCCGAGCCTTGGCCATGCAGCCCAAGTTGATGTTGTTCGACGAGCCCACCTCGGCCCTCGACCCGGAGCTGGTGGGCGACGTGCTCGACGTCATGCGGGCCCTGGCCAACGACGGGATGACCATGGTGGTGGTGACCCATGAGATGGGTTTCGCTCGCCAGGTCGGTGACACCTTGGCCTTCATGGACGCCGGCGTGATCGTCGAGCGAGGAGCGCCGGGCGACGTGCTCAGCCACCCGCAAGAGGAGCGAACCAAGGCGTTCCTGGCCAAGGTCCTGTGATCGACTCGGCCAGTCCGTAGCCCAGGCCGAGCGCCAGGTCGGCGCCCGAGCTGTGGCCGTTCGCCAGCAGGTCGGCCCCTGCCGTGGCGTCACCCGCCAGCAGCCGGTGCACCGGTTCCACGCTCTGGCCCCGAGCCGCCCAATGGAGAAACGCCCGGCTGATCTCATGCGTCTCGACCCCATCGGCCAGGGCAACCAGGTCGTCCTCCGCCTCCGGCCGGTGCAGCCGGGCCGCCAGCAGCATGCCCGCCAGGGCGTCGTCACCGCTGGGGGTCAGCCCTGGCCCAAGTCCGCCCAGCAACTGGCATGCCTGGGCGAGATCCCGCGCCCGGCTTGCCGCCCTCCATCGTCGAGCCAGCGGTGGCGCGAGCAGCGGGGAATGGCATGCCACGGCCCCCAGCGCACGGAGCACGTCGGCACCGATGGTGGACCGGTCGGGGAGCTGTCCCGTCCATATGGTTGGGCGGTATCGCCACTCGTCGGGCACATGAAACGTGTCCCCGACACCCAACCCGGCCGGGGCACGGGGCAGGCGCACGTGCAGCGGCCCAAGCGGCACCGATGGCGCCGTCAGCGCCACCACCCGGTTGGCGAGGCGAAGGTAGACGGCCCGGTCGAACGCGGCGATGACCGTCCCGAACGGGGACGACTCGATCGCTCGGTAGGCACCCAAGCCCATCGTGACGGGGGTGGGCACGGGCTCCACGCTAAGCCGCCGCCCTCCCCCCCGGCCCGCGATCCGTACAAAGGATCCTTTGTGTTGTCCTGACACAACTTTGGATCCTTTGTACGACCGCTCGGGTCGAGGGACCGACCGTACCCGCCGTCGGGGCGGGGCTAGGACGTTGGGGTGAGCAGGCGGCGTAGGCCGGTATCGGAGTTCCTGGTGGCGGCGCGATCCAGGGCCGCGGCCAGCAGGTCGGCATCCAGGGGCTTGGACAGATAGTCGTCCATGCCCGCCATCATGCACTCCTCCCGGTCGCCCGCCATGGCCGAGGAGGTCATGGCGATCACGTACGTCCCCCGGGCCGGTCCCTCTAGCGCCCGGATGCGGCGGGTGGCCTCATAGCCATCCAAGTCGGGCATGCGACAGTCCATCAGCACGGCCCGGTACGTGGTTTCCTGGACCGCCCGCAACGCCTCCTCGCCGGTGGTCACGACGTCGACCCGGTATCCCATCTTCTCCAGGCGCAGCGACGCCACCAGCTGGTTGACCGCGTTGTCGTCCGCCACCAACACCCGCTCCCCGTCGGCCGGACCGGCTGCGGTCCTAACCGTCCTGACCGGCGGAACTGGCACAACTGGCACAACCAAGGCAGGAGCGGCTGCGCACGATGGCGTCAGCACCTCGGCGAAGTCCACCTCGAACCAGAATGTGCTGCCCAGGCCGGGTTGGCTCACAAAGTCGAGCACCCCGCCCATCATCGCTACCAGCTGGCAGCAGATGGCCAGCCCGAGCCCCGTCCCGCCGTAACGCCGAGTCGTCGAACTGTCCGCCTGCCCGAAGGCATCCAGCACCGTGGAGCGCACAGCCGGGTCGATCCCGATGCCCGTGTCGGCCACCGAGATGCGCACCCGGCCCGGTGATGGCACTCGGGCGCTGACGGTGACCGTCCCCACCTCGGTGAACTTGATGGCGTTGCTCACCAGGTTGGTCACGACCTGGCGCAGCCGCACCGGGTCACCCCGAACGAAGCGGGGCAGCTGGGGATCGGTGGCCAGGTGCAGGCCCAGCCCCCGGTCGTGGGCCGCCACCATCATGGCGTTCGTCACGCTGCCCAACGACGTCCCGAGGTCGAACTCGACGTCCTCCAGGTCGAGCTTGCCCGCTTCGATCTTGGAGAAGTCGAGAATGTCGTTGAGGATCACCATGAGGTTTTCACCCGAGTCGCGGATGGTCGCCAGGTAGGCGCGCTGCGTCTCGTCGACGTCGGTCTCCAGCAGCAGCTTGGACATCCCCAGCACGCCGTTCATGGGTGTGCGGATCTCGTGGCTCATGTTGGCCAGGAACCGCGTCTTCAGCCGCGACGCCTCGATCGCCTGGTCGCGGGCCACCCGGATCGCCGTTTCCACCTCGTGGCGTTGCGAGATGTCGCGGAAGACGATCACGACGCCCGCCATCCGGTCGCCGTCCAAGATGGGTGAGGCGGTGAAATCAACAGGCAGCACCGTGCCGTCGTCGCGCCGGAACTCGGCGTCGTCGCAGCGCAGCGTCTCACGGCTGGCGATCACCTGTTGGGCCGGGGCCAACAAGAAGGCGGGTGTGGCGGCTGCCCCGTCGTGGTCGTCCTGCGAGCGCAGCGTGACCGAGTCGGGAGGTTCGGCCCAGTCCAGCATCCGGGCCGCCGCCGGGTTCATGAAGGTGACCCGGCCGCACCGATCGAGGGCGCACACGCCTTCGCCCAGGCTGGTCGTGATGGCGGCCAGGCGCTCGCGTTGGAAGCGACCCTCCCGGTAGTTGTGCCCATTGGTCAGCGCCCCCGCGCCCACCGCGGCCAACGCTTCCAGCAGCGCCTTGTCGGCCGCGTCGAACGGCTCGGTGTGGCTGCGCCCCGACACCACCAGCCAGCACGGCTCGTCGTTGACCATCATGGCCGCGCCCAGCTCCAAGGGTCCCTCGGGCGCCGAGCTGACCTTGGCGTCGGGGCAGCGCAGCAGTGTCCGCGCCGACTGCAAGATGGTGGTGAGGACGTCGCCCTCGCCCAGCGATCGGTTGGCTTCCAGCGCCGCGTCGAACAATCCGAGCAGCCGGGCCCGGTCGTGCCGGGCCTGGAAATGCCCGGCCAGGACCTGGCGCAGGATCAGCAGCGGGAGCACGGCGACGGGCAGGGCCCAGCGGTACTCCGAGATGGCCAGGGCGCTGACCATGGCCACCGCGCCACACGAACCGAGTACCAGGAGACGGATCTCGATGCCGTCGAACACGCCCCGCCAGGGTGAGCCCACGCTGGCCACGATGGCGGCGATGGCGGCGCTGTTGAGCACCGAGAACACCAGTGCGCCCACCCCGGCCGCCGCCAACTCGCCCACCGTGAGCCGGGGCGTCGGCGGGGCCAGGACATGCACGACCAGGAGCGCCACGCCCGTGGCCGTGACCAACTGCCCCCAGTTGTACAGGGACTTGGCCATGGGCAGCCGGCGCATGGCTTGGGCCACCGCCGTGGCCAGGGCGAACATCAACACGCCGGCCCCGGCCGGGAGCAGGAGCGCCACCAGGATGAAGAAGCCCTCGTCCAGGTTGATGCCTTCGGACTGGCTGTCGCGGTACATCACCAGGGGCCGCACCCAGGTGACGCCGAGCACCAGCGCCAGGGCGGCAAACAGCGCGGCCTCGTTGAGGTCGGCCAGCGGGCTGTGGAACAGTGACACCACGGCGGCCGCGAACGTGATCAGGCCACCGAGGACGGCGGCTGCGATGAGGGCCTTGGTACGGCGGGACAGGACCACAGCCCCTCCTAGCCCCGCTGGCCCGCGCCCAAGGCGCTCAATTCCAAGCCGAACTGTTCCACGAGGTCCCA
>Ga0302326_10032227_pt1 | contig 10449 bp, 8 predicted proteins | sample Palsa_T0_3_FD_202264 | JGI IMG/M metagenome (GOLD analysis project Ga0302326, IMG submission 202264) | Peat permafrost microbial communities from Stordalen Mire near Abisko, Sweden - Palsa_T0_3 | ecosystem: Environmental > Terrestrial > Soil > Palsa > Peat permafrost | place: Sweden: Abisko... | reverse complement strand
AACCTTGGCCGGCGCCGCTGTATTGCTGCTCCTCATAGCGCTCCTGGCCGCATTTGGCCCGGCAAGGCGCGCATCGCGTGTGGATCCGGTTCACGCCCTGCGCCATCAGTGACTAACCCGGAGGAACCGATTCCTTGATCACCGGCGGCTTCTTGCGCCTGGGTCTCCGCTTCACCACCGCTTTCTTCGCCGGAGCCTTCTTGCGTGCCGTGTGTGGCGCGAAACGCGAACGCAAAAACTCTTTGTAGTCGACCTCGGTCTGGTCGGCATAATCGATTGCAAACTCCGTGATGGCGTCAATAAACCGATCGGAAGTGCCGATGTATCCCGAAAGCGCGATCGCGTCGCCCGAACGTGCGTGACCTCGTGCCATCAGCTCGCCGCAAATCTCAGCGTATTGATTCAGACCCTCGCCCTTGAGGTCTTCGATCGTGACCGACCCCTTATGGTCATTCAACTGTCTTACCAGGTAGTGGCGGTTGTTGATCGTGGTCCAGCCGAGGAGCAGGTCGGACAGGAACTGCATCGCCCGCTGGCCCTGCACTACCCGGCGGCCTTGGTGCTGCGGCGCCCCCATTTCTCCCAGGTATGGAGCATAGGCGGAGTTAGGCTCCTCCTTGATCTGCAGGAAAAGCGGATCGTCGCTGCCGTTGCCTTCCATGTAGACGATGTAATCACGCAACCCAACGCTGCCCGTGCCCACCACCCGGAAGGCGACGTCGAGTGGGCGATACAGATCGAAGAAGTGCTGGCGCTCAGGCGCCAGAGTTTCGCGGTACTGGCTGAGCGAATCGAGAACGAGGCGCGCTTTCGCAGGCTTCAGCCGGAACTGCAGAGGTTTGTGTTCGACGAAGATGCGGTGAGCCGGTGGCGCGTTCTTTCCCCCTTTGGCGGGCGCCATGGGCAGTTCGGTAAGGTGCGCCTGGTTGTTCAGAGGCGTCGCCCGTTCGGCCTGGCGCAACACCTGCGAAACCGGTCCGACACGTTGTAGCCGATGTACCTGAAAGCGGGCCACGTCCATAACCGGCATGCGTGCGAACGCATGCATCGATCGGCGATAACTCCGCAGCAAAATTGCCGCCGCCTCATCACACATCGCGCTCTTGCTACCGGCCTCGCGGCCGGCCAGGATGAAGCTGGTAGCCAAACGCTTCACATCCCACTCAAAGGGGCCCCGGATCGTTTCGTCGAAGTCATTGATGTCAAAGACCAGCCGCCCGTCGGGAGCGGCGAAGGCGCCTAGGTTGCGTACGTGCGCGTCTCCGCATAGCTGAGTAAAGATGCCGGTATGGGGCAGCACCGCCAGGTCGGCGGCCATCACCGGAACGGCGCCGCGAAAGAACCCGAACGGAGAAGCCGACATCCGCTCCCACTTGATGCTGAGCAGCGCCGGCACCCGCCCCACAGCGGAAGCGGCCAATGCGTCGGTGGGATCAGTCTGCCGGTCGGACGCACGCCATCGCTTCTGCTCCTGGCGGCGTACCTCCTTGCGCCGGGATTGTCCGAAGGCACGCCGATCCGGCGGAGGCAGCGCGTGATTAAGGGCCATTCTTTATTCCTGGGTTGGTGGATTCTAACAGGTGTTCCAACTCCACATAGACCGCATTGGTCCAGCCGAAACCAATCACATTTTGATAGCCGGCGATCAATTCAACATTCGACGATCCGGTCTCGACGTTATATTTTTCATGGATCGTCCCCTCCTTCTCGAAACTGGTGCGGACAGTATGAGTGAACTGTTCCGCAATCTGGCGCGCATCGTTGATGTAGCCATTCGTCCACAGGCCGTCGGCTGCCAACCAATTCAGCGGAGCCCATCCAAAGGGTAAATCCCACTGCAGACCGCTCACGTAGGTGCTGCTGGCCAAGCCGCCAGGTCGATCGAGCAAGGCAAAATTCTTGTCAACCGCCGCGGCTTGTTCCTTCGTTGCCAGGCCCGCCCAAAGCGGATAGAAAATCGTCGCATACACGTAGGTGGACTGCTGCCCAGTGGTGAAGTCGTAATCGAAAAACATTCCTTTGCTGGGGTTCCACAGGTATTTGTTGATCGCCTGGCGGCGCACGTCGGCCATTTTCTTCCACTGGTCGCGTTGCGCCCCCTGGCCGGCCATGTCGGCAAAGCTCGCCAGGTCCAGTTCGTAGCGGTAGAGCAGGCTGTTCAGGCCAACGGCAGCGTAATGGTGGGTCGAACCGCTGAAGGGGCTGAAGCGGAAGGAAATATCGAAACCAGACTCGCGCACCGCGCGGTCGCCCTTGTAGAAGTCGCGGCTAAGGCGATAGTCGTGGGCCCACGCGAGGCCGCAGACCACGGAATGGGTCGGATCGCAACTGGTTTTCGTGAGCGCCGCTTGCTCCGCCCTCGAAGGGAATTGCGGCGCCGCGATCAGGTAGCTGGTGTGGACCTCAGGGTGAGCGACCAGCCACTCGATGACGTCGATGTAGTAGCTGCTGTGGTCGGCGATATCGGGCACCGGACCCTCGCCGATATCGATATACCGTGCCAGGCCCGTGTTCCCGGCCCGGTGGATGCTACTCAGCCAGAAATCGTGATCGCGTCGGGCGTAGAGATAGGCGCGTGCCAACCACTGCTTTTGCCGCGCAACATTCGCTGGCGACCGATCGCGCGCACACTCTGCATCGAAAACCGCGCGAATCATCGAGCTCAAAAAGGGGGGCTGAGAGCGCGTGAGGAAGTAAGTGCGGTTGGCGTTGAGGACTGCTCCATAGTTCTCAATCTCGTAGAAGAAGTTCTCGACCATGCCCCGAGCCAGATCCACCCGGCCGTCGCTTAGCAGGCCTAAAATGATGAAGTAGCTGTCCCAGCCGAACATCTCGTTGAACCGCCCTCCCGGCACGACGTAGCGGTTCGGCAGGTACAGCAATCCGGGCTGCGGAATTTCCGATTCCTTCACGTCGCCCAGGTGCACGATGCGATGGGGCAGATGGGCAATCTGGATCTTGCATTGCGACCGCAGCCGCAGCAACTCGGGTGGTGTGGGCGCTCCGAAGGGAAGGTAAAGCACCGGTGGAGCGGTGACCTTGGGGTCAACCAGGGAGGCGCACTCAGACATGGAGCGGGAAAGACTATCCCATCCCTGGTGGATATAGGCATCAATAGTCAGCGAAGACGAAGGGAGCGCCTGGGCCCAAGTCCGTTGACCAACGAACTGCAGCAGTAACAGGACAAAAATCCGAACGGTCCGCACAAGCTTTTCTCCTCCGGTGCGATGTTACATGCCGCTTCACAAGAAAGGCGAGGTTGTGACGGGTCAAAGACACAGGGCACTGTTTTGGGTGGGGATTTGCGCCCTGGTGCTTGCCGTGGCAGCGGCGGGGTCCTTCGAAATCCTTCTCTCCCGGGCGGCACCAATCCTGCGCGCCCGCTTGCTGCAAAGCCTTTCCACCCGTTTCCACAGCCGCGTGGAAATGGGAGCCTTTGACGTTTCTCTCCTGCGCGGTTTTGAGGTCTCGGGCAAAGACCTCGCTATCTACCCCTACAACATCGACTCCTCCACGCCGACGTTCTCGGTGCGGCGCTTCGCATTTCGCACCGGCTATCGCAGCCTGGTGCGTTCACCCATGCACATCAGTCACGTTGAGATAGAGGGGCTGCGCATCAATCTGCCGCCAAAAAGCCAGCGCAAAGCGCTACCCCGGCTGAACAGCGGCCAGGGTAAAGGCAGCAACGTAAGTATCTTTGTCGGCGAGATGGACTGCACCGACACCGTGCTCTCGCTGGGCACAGACAAGCCGGGCAAGCTCCCGCAAAGGTTTGTCATCCAGAGCCTTGTCTTGCGTACCATCGGCGCCGGCCAGCCGCTGGATTTTACCGCCGTCTTGACCAATCCCAAGCCGGTGGGCCAGATCGAGAGCCATGGCTACTTCGGCCCCTGGAACGCAGCTCAGCCGGGAGCGACCGCGGTGGGCGGCACCTACTCCTTTCACGATGCTGACCTGGGTACCATTAAGGGCATCGGCGGGATCCTCTCCTCCCAGGGTCAATACCAGGGCACTCTGGACAGGATCGTGGTCGATGGCAAGACCGACACCCCGGACTTTCAAGTCAAGATCAGCGGCCACAAGGTCCCGTTGCATACCGAGTTCCACGCCATTGTGGACGGCACCGATGGAAACACCTACCTGCAGCCCGTCAGGGCGCAGTTTCTCCATTCTTTTCTGACCGCGCGAGGATACGTCGTGCGCGACCAGGGAGAGCCGGGACGCCATGTCTATCTCGATGTAGCGATGGACCAGGCCCGGATTGAAGACCTGCTACGGCTGGCCGTGCGCACCGATCCGCCCGTAATGGACGGCCAAGTCAAGCTGCAAACCAAGCTGGATCTGCCGCCCGGACCGCAGGACGTCGCCCACCGCCTGCGCCTGCAAGGTGACTTTGTCATTGTCAATGGCCGCTTCAGCAGTGACAAAATCCAGACTCGGATTGACGAACTCAGCTTGAGGAGCCAGGGCCAGGTGGAGCTGGCCACCCAGGAGGCCAGGGACGGCAAGATTCAATTAGTGCGCTCCCAGATGCGGGGTGACTTCAACCTCGCGGATGCGGGCCTGAATTTATCGAATGTGCTTTACGACATTCCGGGCGCAAGCATCAAGCTCGCCGGCGTCTATAGCCTGGATGGCGCAAAATTCAACTTCACCGGAACGGCCGACATGCAAGCCACCGTCTCGCGGATGGTCGGCGGCTGGAAGGGGATGCTGCTGATGCCGCTCGATCGCGTCTTCCAAAAGAACGGCGCAGGCACGGAGATTCCCTTCAAGATCGATGGCACGCGATCGGATCCTCACTTCGGTCTCGACTTCGATCGCCTTAAAAAGAAATGAGCTGAAGCCTACGGGCTCCAATGTCTGCGTGAGGCTTTGCAGGCTGCGGAAAACTCAGTCTTGTATCAGGGCACGACTTTAGTCGGGCCGTAAATGACTGAAAGAGAATTGGGCTTTAGCCCCTGAGGGCAATGTTTTCTCGCTGGATGCCCCATTCAAGCCTTCCTTTGGCTTGAGTGGGATAATGGCTGTCGATGTGCCACTACCCGTCCGCCACGCCCGCACAAGGAATTTCAAAAAATTCCGCAGAAGGATACGGGGTTCCCCCGTCCCTGCGAGACTAAGTTCGTACGCGGAGTTCTCACCCAGACTCTCCGGCCCGTACATACTGCTGGTGAAAAACGACGGGCTTTGCAGGCTGCGGAAAACTCAGTCTTGTATCAGGGCACGACTTTAGTCGGGCCGTAAATGACTGAAAGAGAATTGGGCTTTAGCCCCTGAGGGCAATGTTTTTTCCTCGAGCGGAGCGAGCACTCCCCCTACTTGCCATGCTTGGCAAGCACCTCATCATAGGTGCTGTAAACACCCTCGAAGACCGAATCCCACGAAGCTGACAGCGCATAGGCCCGCGCCGCCACCCGCATCCGCGCATGAAGCTCCGGATTCAGAATCAGCGCGGCGACCGCAGCAGAAAATCCGTCGTCTGTGGCAATCGAACCTGTCTCTCCATCCTTCACGATGTACCGTGGCCCGCCATCGGGTGTGACGATCGCCGGAACCCCGGACGCCAATGCCTCCAGCACGACATTGCCGAAAGTATCGGTGTGGGAAGGAAACACGAAGAGGTCCATGTTGGCGTAAGCGCGGGCGAGCTCCACGCCGCGAAGCACGCCGCTGAAGTCCGCATTCGGCAGATGTTGCCGCAGCCAGCTCTCTTCTTTGCCGTGCCCAATGATGAGAAAGCGAAAATTGCTGATGCCGCGCTCCATCAGCTCAGTTCGGATGCGCGCCAGTAAAAATACATTCTTCTCAATTGACAGGCGGCCGCAAAACCCAAGCACAAAGGGTTCCCCGGTCCCGCTGCGGTCTCGATATTCCGGCGAGAAGGCGATGGTATCGACGCCGCGAGGCATCAGCGCGCAGTGGCGGCCGGTAGACTGCTCCAGCAGGCGGCACAAGTCGACATTGGGAGCAAAGAGAGCCTCCGCCATTCGGTAAAACCGGGCGCAAGCCAGCAGCGCGGCCTCTTCAATTTTCTTTTCCGCGGCTGCTTGTTGGTTGCGCGGGAGCATGCCCAGAAACCAGGCCGATCGCTGCGCAGCATATTCGTGCAGGTTCGTATGCCAGGCCGCGACCAGCGGAACCTTCAGATTCCTCGCCAACCACACGCCCAGAATGCCCGGCTCGCTCGGCCCGGTGATGTGGACAATCTCCGGGCGAAATGCACGCACACGTTCTTCCAGGAATTTCTTGTGGCGCAGGAATGCGGGATCGAAGGTAAGATCTTTTTCCAACCGAAAAGAAACCGCGCTGCCGCGAGGTATGTCCAGCGTGGTCAGTTCGCCCAGCTGTTGCTCGCGTATCGCACTATCCCTCTTGCCCGGGTGCAAACAAAAGAAAGGTAGATTTCTTCGTTGCGCGAAGGCTTCGAAGTGGCGGCTGGTGTGGGCCACGCCGTTGATCTCGTAAAATGTATCGGGAAAGTACGCCACCCTGGGGGCCGCCGAGCGCATAGGCAGAGTGTATCCGTGCGCGGGCGCAGCGAGAAGACTTGGCCGGTCGTCAATCGGGTCTAAAATGCTTCCTGCTCGCCCAGCGCAAACTGCAGCTCGTGCGGCTCATCCCAGGCAAACCGCAAACTATTGCTGACTGGGTTGCTCCCCAGCATGCGCACAGATTGGATGATCATGCGCATATAAGCCGGCGCTTGCCCGTCAGGCCAAAGCTGGCTGATCGGGCGATCGACCCCGTGCACATCCGGGTGATAGACCCGCTCATCCCAACGCCGCGATCCTTCGGGGAAGTCAGGGTAATCGCGAATGGCGTCCAGCGTGGAGCGCATGATGCGATGCTTCCACGGCTCCGCGTATTGCGGCATAAAGAGCACGTGGCTGCGGTTCTCGCGCCGAATCTCGTAGACGAACTCGTTGAAGCTGGTCGCCTGCGTCAGGTTGACGTTGGCGTTCGGCTCCAGGCCATGCCGGTCGCCCCCCGAGATCAGCAGTTTGTTCCAACGAGCGGCCAGCCGCTTCACCAGCCGATTCTCTTCCCAGTTGCGCAGGCCGTTCAGTTCCACCGCGTGGATGAAATGGCTGTTCTGGGTGAGGAACTCGTGCAATCGCAGTTGATGCAACTCCTGGCCGACCTTGTACAGATCCCAGTGCGGGTGATTGAACACGATGAGTACGTTGGGAAGGTCGTGTAGAGCGCAAAGCATCTCCGTCAACCGCGCATCGCAGGGGTTTGCGGTGAATTCTTCAAATCGCCGCATCCACTCGGCGCCGGACGCGCTGGGCAGATTATGGATGCCAAGGTGGAAGGCTTGATCCTTGCCGAAAGGCGTCGTCCACTCCACCGAAACCGGGATGTGGCGCGCACTGGCCACGGTGCGCAGCAGCATTGGCGCCTGGATATCATCGTGATCGGTGATCGATACCAGCGGTTGCACCTGGAGCCGCTCCGCAATCTGACGGCTCTCCAGATCGAAAGCCAATCTGGGAGTGAGCGGCGGCGTCCAATAACTCGCCGCATAGTTCACCTGCAGGCGATGGTTCTGCCGGCAACGCTTTTCCTCCCGCGCGATAATCCCCTTGAAGATGCGGTGCTCGTTGGCCAGTTTGACGATGAAGTCGAGCGTCTCTTTGGAGCGATTGGTATGACTGTGAAGCGAGACACCAGAGGCGAAGCCCTTTGCTGCGTGATCGTTGTTCCAGAGATACGAGATACGCGATCCTGTCATCTCTTCCTCCATCCGTCTTACCTACGTTGGAGCAACCGCACCTTGGCCCTTGCTGCCACACAGTAACTGTGTGATCGCTCTCATGTGCCCAGTATGTAGTGCAATCCATGAACGGCGAGTTACTGGGAAGCGAATTGATGTCGAATTTTGGCTGGAACCAGCCTGGATAACCCGTTTTCCTACAACGAAAGGTGACTGGATTTCTATCGTGTGCCGGTAATGTCGGGATTGAGCAGGGGCTCCTCTTCCGCATTTGTTGGCGCCTGGCGGCGCGCTTCAGGTTCCAGATGATACCGGGTTAGCTCTGCTTTAAGGATTTCAAAGGCCTCTTCGGGGGTATCCGCCATATGAAAGAGCGCGCGATCCTGCGCGGAAATTGCCCCCTTATCGACCAGCACATCCAGGTTGAGAATGCTGTTCCAGTACGCCGAGCCGTAAACCACGATGCTGATCTTCTTGGCCAGCTTTTCCGTCTGCACCAAGGTCAGCACTTCGAACATCTCGTCTAACGTGCCGAAGCCGCCGGGAAAGACAACCAGGGCTTTTGCCAGGTACGCAAACCAGTACTTGCGCATGAAGAAATAGTGGAATTCGAAATTGAGCGCTGGCGTGATGTAGGGATTGGGCGCCTGCTCGAAAGGCAGCCGGATGTTGAGTCCAATAGACTTGCCGCCAGCCTCATAGGCGCCGCGGTTGGCTGCTTCCATGATCCCGGGCCCGCCTCCCGAGGTGACGACGAAACGGTGACGCCGCCCCTTGAGCGTCTGCGTCCATTTGGTCACCATGGAGGCGAGTCGCCGGGCGTCTTCGTAATAGCGGGCCATCTCCACTCCGGCCTCGGCGCGGCGGCGGCGCAGCTCGGTCGCTGTTCCCTGGGCAATCTCCTCGTCGGTTGCCGGTTGCTCTTCGCTCGGCGCTGGAGTGGCGGACCCGGGTTTGTCCAGCAGTTCAAGCTCCTGGCTGGCGTGCTCGTGGGCCCGGAAGCGTGCTGACCCGAAGAACACGATAGTGTCCTGAATGCGCTCGCGGCGGAAACGCGCCAGCGGCTCGGAGTATTCCGAGATAATCCGCACCAGCCGGCCGTCGGGGCTGTTCACAAAGGCAGGGTTCTGGTAGGAGAGGGGAGCGCGAGTGAGGTCGGGTGGTTTGCCGCTTTTATGCTTCATGCTCTCAAGAGGTGGATGCGCGGAAGTGCACGGCTTCCATCACCGCGATCCACAGGTTCAGCAGGCCGAGGCCCGAGATCATTCCGCGCACTGCTCCGTACATCAGAAACGTGGCTACGCGCGGGAAGTGGTTGATAAGTTGATTGTCTGCCCACAGCGGCGCGTACCAGGGAAGCACGAGCACAATGATTCCGATGTAGATGCGGATGACAACATAAAGACACAGCTCCACGCGGCGAAGCCAGAGAGGAACCCGGGAGGGTCTTTGAGGCGCGCGTTGCCGTTCTTGCACGGTCGAGCCGTTTTGGGGACTGGACGAAAACAGGTTCGACTGTTGCGGCATTTTCTCTTAGGCCAGGGTCAAACGCGGGGCACCCCAGGGTGGTCTATGGCAACAGTAACACAGCGGCCCAGGCCGGATTCCGAACTAGATCTAAGGCGGGAGACCCAAGTCTGCGGTATGCGCGAGCACCCGCTAGTCACCGCTTTTGGCGCTGGATGTGCCACTTCCAGTTCGTCGTGCCGGCCCAAGAGAAATACAAAATCCCCGTAGCAGGGTACGGCTTTACAGGCTGGGAAAAAACTCTGTTTTGTATCAGGGCCCGACTTTAGTCGGGCCGTAAATGATTGAGAATACGTCGCGCATTAGCCCCTGAGGCGCTTCGGGAAGTTTACGCGGTGCGCATCTGGACCGAGTTGCCCGCCTCTGCCGCGGCCGCTGCCAGGATCCGATGGTGAATGGTAAACAGGGCAAGTTCGAGGCGGTCGGAAACCCCTGTCTTGTCATATACGCTGCGTAGATAGTTCTTGATCACCTGTTCGGTCGTCCCCAGCCGCAACGCAATCTCTTTATTCTTACAACCCTGCACGATCAGGGCGACGATCTTCATCTCTTTCGGGGTGAGCCGGTCGCGAACGCGGGCTCCCACAGAATCCTCTTCCTCGGAACCAATGGCCTCAGCCGGTCGCTGAATCGAAGAAAAGCCCTTGATTACGCGGTGCACGCACTCAACCAACGCTTGGCCGGTGGTGTTGCGATAGACCACTCCGCGGATGTCGTGTGCCGTGAAAATCTGGGCCGGCTCGCCGTTCTCCGCAATCACCACCGCGCGGCTCCCAGCGGCCTTCACATGCGACATCAGATCCTGATATTCGGGCCTCAGCGCAGAAGCAAACAAAACGATCGAGGAGCGGTACGCATCGACGGAGAGCATGAGGCGTTCCAGGTCCGCACATTGTGCAGCTACGCGGAAGTCCTCTTCGCTCGCCAGGACCTTTGCGATGCCGGCGCGAAAGATTGCTTGGTTGTCAGCCAGGATAATTTTATTCATCGTGCTGCCTTGTGCCTCGTGTCGCTTCGATTCGCAATCTTCTTGCCTTACTAACCCCGCCGCAGAGTATGCGACGCGAACTGCTGGCAGTATTCGGCGGCCGCATGATCACGCTATCGGCCACCGGCCATTCTTCGTTCTCAAGCTGTCCAGTTTTGCTACACCATCAGTACGTTTCGCTTCGCTATCGGCGCCCAGAGTATTCGTTGCTGGT
>Ga0302326_10032224_pt1 | contig 10449 bp, 12 predicted proteins | sample Palsa_T0_3_FD_202264 | JGI IMG/M metagenome (GOLD analysis project Ga0302326, IMG submission 202264) | Peat permafrost microbial communities from Stordalen Mire near Abisko, Sweden - Palsa_T0_3 | ecosystem: Environmental > Terrestrial > Soil > Palsa > Peat permafrost | place: Sweden: Abisko... | reverse complement strand
GACAATCTCTCCGAGACGATCCTCTATCTTTTATGGCAGGCTGCGGGTAACGCGCCGATGATCCCGCTCGACGAAGCCGGACGCCCGACGTGGCTGTTCGGTCACACCGTGCACGAAGGTTGCGACCGCGCCGGCTACTACGAACAAGGCGACTTCGCGACGGCGTACGATTCACCGAAGTGCCTCGTAAAACTCGGGTGCTGGGGACCGGTCGTAAAGTGCAACGTGCCCAAGCGCGGTTGGATGGGCGGCATCGGCGGTTGCCCGAACGTCGGCGGTATCTGTATCGGCTGCACGATGCCCGGCTTCCCCGATAAATTCATGCCTTTTATGGACGAACCGCCGGGCGGCAAACTGTCGTCGACGTTCAGCGGCATCTATGGCGGGATGGTGCGCAGCCTGCGTTCCATCACCCAAAAGACGGTCGATAAAGAACCGAAGTGGCGTCACAAGGGTACCGAGCTGACGACTGGATACACGAACCCCAAATACTAACGCATTCGCGCTGAAGTCGAGGGCATCGCCTGTGGCTATTCAGGATCTTCCCGGCACGTCGAGCGGAACCGAACAATCGCGCCTGGTCGAGATGTCGTGGGACCCGATCACCCGCATCGTCGGCAGCCTCGGCATTTACACGAAGATCGATTTCGCTCAAAAGAAGGTCGCGGAATGTCACGCGACCTCGTCGATCTTCCGCGGCTACAGCATCTTCATGAAGGGCAAGGATCCGCGCGACGCTCACTTCATCACCTCGCGCATCTGCGGAATCTGCGGCGACAACCATTGTGTCTGCTCCGTATACGCGCAGAACATGGCCTTCGGCGTGCGCCCCCCCGCGATGGGCGAATGGATCATGAATCTCGGCGAGGCTGCCGAGTACATGTTCGACCATAACATCTTCCAAGAAAACTTGGTGGGCGTCGACTACTGCGAGCAGATGGTGCGCGAAACCAACCCCGCGGTCTGGGAGAAAGCGAAGGAAACTCCCGCTCCGCACGCCGCGACGCACGGCTACAAGACGATCGCCGACATCATGACGGCGCTCAACCCGTTTAGCGGCGAATTCTACCGGCAAGCGCTGCAGATCAGCCGTTACACGCGCGAGATGTTCTGCCTGATGGAAGGGCGCCACGTTCATCCGTCGACGTTGTACGCGGGCGGAACGGGTACGGTCGCGACCCACCAGCTCTTCACCGACTACTACACGCGCCTGATGCGCTACATCGAATACATGAAGGTCTGCGTGCCGCTGCACGACGACCTTTTCGATTTCTTCTATCAAGCGCTGCCGGGCTACGAACACGTCGGCGAGCGTCGCATTCTGCTCGGTTGTTGGGGTGCGTTCCAAGACCCGCAGTACTGCGATTTTACCTACAAGAACATGACGACCTGGGGCCGCAAGATGTTCGTCACGCCGGGCGTGGTTGTCGACGGCAAACTCGTGACGACCGACCTCGTGCAAATCAATCTCGGCATCCGCATATTACTCGGGCACTCGTACTACGACGATTGGCAGAATCAGGAAACGTTCGTTCCGAAAGATCCGCTCGGCAACCCGGTCGACCGGCGCCATCCCTGGAATATGCACACGAATCCAACGCCGAAGAAGCGCGACTTCGCCAATCAGTACAGCTGGGTGATGTCGCCGCGCTGGTACGACGGTAAGGATTTTCTGGCCCTCGATACCGGTGGCGGCGCGCTTGCGCGCATGTGGTCGACCGCACTGGCGGGTCTCGTCGACATCGGCTATATCAAGGCGACCGGCAACAGCGTTCAGATCAACCTTCCCAAGAGCGTCCTCTCCGGTCCCGCGTCGTTCGAATGGAAGACACCGCAATGGTCGAACGCGATCGAGCGCAACCGTGCGCGCACGTACTTCCAGGCGTACGCGGCCGCCGCCGCGCTGCACTTTCTCGACAAGGCGTTCGAAGAGCTAAACGCGGGCCGCACGCAATCATGGGAACCATTTACGGTGCCGCAGGAGGCTATCGGCTGCGGGTTCACCGAGGCGGTGCGCGGCGTGCTCTCACATCACATGGTCATTCGCGACGGCAAGATCGCGAACTATCACCCCTGGCCGCCGACCCCTTGGAACGGGAACCCGCGCGACGAGTACGGCACGCCGGGGCCCTACGAAGACGCGGTCCAAAACACACCGATCTTTGAGGAGAACGGGCCGGAAACGTTCAAGGGCATCGACATCATGCGCGCGGTGCGCAGCTTCGATCCCTGCCTGCCGTGTGGCGTCCACATGTACCTCGGCAACGGGAAGACGATCGAGACCGTGCATTCGCCGCTCGCCCCGTTCGGCTGATCGTGGCCGAAAGCCGAGACGAACCAAAGGCACTCGCAGACCGGGTCGATGTGCTCCTGCGAAACTTCGACTCGGTCGCGACCCCACGCCAGGCACGCGAACTCGCCGACGAACTGGCCCGCACGCTCGTAACTCTGTACGGCACCGGACTCGAACGCGTCCTCGGCATCGTGCACGAAACGCTCGACGGCCGCTCCGAGGCCGTCTTCACGAAGCTCTGCGACGACCCGTTTGTGGAGAGCTTGCTGTGCCTGCACGATCTGCATCCGTATTCGATCGAAGAACGGGTGGCGCGGGCGCTCGACTCGGTGCGGCCGTATCTGAAGTCGCACGAAGGCGACATCGCGATCGTCGCGGTCGCAGACGGCGTCGTCACCTTGCATCTCGAGGGCACCTGCGATGGGTGCCCGTCGTCTTCGGCAACGGTCAAGCTCGCAATCGAGCGCGCGATTCTCGAACGCGTCCCGGAGATCCGCGAAGTCCGCGCCGAGAACCTCGCGCCGGCAACCCTGGACCTTCCGGAATGTCCCGTCACGAGTACCGATGAGCGAGGCCGCCTCACGATCTCGCTCGGAGTGTAACATGGAGCGTGGCCCGAGCGATTTTGCCTCACTGCAGCGCCTGCTGCGTAAAGTGCCGCCGGTCGCGCCCGGCGAGCAGTGCGACTACTGCGGTGTTCCGCTCGAAAGCGCGCACGGCCACCTGATCGACATGCAGGCGCGGCGCATCATGTGCAGTTGCCGCCCCTGCTGGCTCGTCTTCGAACCGGCCGGCGCCGCCCAAGGCCGCTACAAGCCCGTGCCGACGCGCTATGCCGAGGTCGGCGATCTGGCGATCGACGACGCAACCTGGGACCTCTTGCAGATCCCGATCGGCCTAGCGTTCTTCTTCGTGAACTCGCTCGAAGACCGGACGATCGCGCTCTATCCGGGACCGGCCGGTGCGACCGAGTCCGAACTCGACCTAGCTGCTTGGAGGGAGCTCGCGGCCGGGCACCCATTACTCTCATCGCTTCTGCCCGACGTGGAGGCCGTCGTTTTGCTGCGGCGCGGCGGCGCGCAACGCTGCTTCGTCGTGCCGATAGATGCTGCGTATCGATTGGTCGGCATCATTCGGCTCGCCTGGAAAGGCTTCGACGGAGGGCCGGACGCCTGGACCCGCATCGATGCCTTCTTCGAGGAGCTGCGCGAACGGAGCGCCGGCCGGGTACCGGCGGGCAGCCGCTTTTGAGCGCGCTCACCTTCTCGCTCTGGGGAGCGCAAGCGACCCCCTTCGCCGCGTCGCCGCAACTGGTGCTGCGTGCCCGGCTTGCCGAAACGAGCGCCACGACCGTGCACGCGATCACACTGCGCGCCCAAGTGAACATCGAGCCGCAGCGACGCCGCTATAGCGCGGGAGAATCGGACTTCCTCCACGAGCTTTTTGGCGGCCCGGAGCGCTACGGCGACACCCTGCGCTCGCTCTTGTGGACGCACGTTTCGCAGACGGTCGGAGCCTTTCGCGGCGAGGTCGAGTTCGAGCTACCGATCGCATGCAGCTATGATTTTGAAGTGGCGGCGCACAAGTATTTGAGCGCTCTCGAGGATGGCGACATCCCGCTGCTCGTCATGCTCAGCGGAACCGTGTTCGTGCGTGGCGAGAGCGGCGTTGCCGCCGAATTGATTCCCTGGACGTGCGAAGCGCGCTACCGCTTACCGGTTGCGGTGTGGCGCGAGACGATGGACGCCTTCTTTCCGAATAGCGTCTGGCTGCGCCTCGACCGCGACACGTTCGACGAACTCTACCGCTACAAGATCGCCGGCGGCTTTCCGACATGGGAGTCGGCGATCGCGCGGCTGTGCAGCGGGGCGAAGAGCCCACGATGAGCGAGTTTGCGCCCGCGCTCGCCGTCGCGGATGCCGTCCTCTACGAAGGATATCTGCTCTACCCGTACACGAAGTCGGCGCTAAAAAATCGCGTGCGCTGGCAGTTCGGCGTCATCGTCCCAAGTGAATACGCCCGGACCGGAACCGGCGAGACGGCGCTACAGCAAACCGAAGTGCTGCTCGAAGTGAGCGATCGTGCATCGGTCGCGGTGCTGCTGCGCTTTCTCCACGTTGAAGCGCGCCGCGTCGAATCCTGGACCGGCGACGTCTTCACGCCGGTTGCTTCGCTCACGCTGGACGGACGGACCTACCTGACGTTCGACGAAGCGGCGGAGTGCGAGTTGGCGGCGGGCTGCGGCGTGGACGGCCCGGTGGAATCGATCGTGCCGATCGCGCTTGAGGCTAGCCTCGATGAAGAGCTGTTGCGCGATGCGTCCGGCGCGCTGCAGGGGCGCATCCTGCGGGAGCGGTGGGCGCTGCGCGGCAGACTCACCGCGCGGATCGAAACGGTCGCAGACGCGCCGTCGCTGCGGAAAGTGCGGGTCCTGGTCGAAAACGAGTCGGACGTTGTCGCGGGCGAGCGAGCCGGGGCGCTACGGACGGCGCTCGTCTCGACGCACGTGCTCCTTTCGGCGAAAAATGGGCGCTTCGTCTCGCTGCTCGATCCGACGCCCGAGGCGGCGGCTGCAACCGCGACGCTTTCCAATCAGCACGTCTTTCCCGTCCTCGTCGGCGGGGCGAGCGCCGACGAACGGCACTCGGACCTGGTACTCTCGTCGCCGATCATTCTATACGATTTCCCGGCGGTCGCGCCGCAGACCGATGCAGACGCTTTCGACGCGACGGAAATCGACGAACTGCTCACGTTGAGCGTGCTGAGCTTGCCGGATGCCGAACGCGACGAAGCCAAGGCCACCGATCCGCGTGCGCGCGCGATCGTCGAGCGGGCCGAGCGCTACGGTGCGGCCGAGTTCGCACGCCTCCATGCCGGCACGCTCCATGCTCGTCCCGATGTCTTCGCCGCGGCCGACCCGTTCGCCGCAATCGACGTTCCCGCGCTCGACTGCGTGTTTGTCGGTGGAGCGAAGGTAACGAAAGGGTCGACGGTGCGGCTCCATCCCAAACGGCGCGCGGACGTGTGGGACATTTTCCTGGACGGCAAAGCTGCCACCGTGCGCGCGATCCATCAAGACCTCGAGGACCAACTCTACATCGCGGTCACGGTCGACGAAGACCCCGCCAGCGATTTGCACGACTGGTACGGGCGTTCGTTCTTCTTCTACCCCGAAGAGATCGAGCCGCTTAGAGCTGGGCCGTGAGCGGCGCCGCAGCGCGGGTGCTGGTCGCGGGCGTGGGCAACGTCTTCTTCGGCGACGACGGATTCGGTCCGGAGGTCGCGCGCAAACTTGCGCTCGAGCCATGGGCCGGCGCGAAGATCGAAGACTTCGGCATTCGCGGTCTGCACTTAGCCTACGAACTCCTGAACGGCTACGAGCGCGCGATCATCATCGACGCCGCGCCGCGCGGCGACCTGCCGGGCACGCTTTACGTGATCGAACCCGACCGCAACCTCGCAGCGCTTACGGCACCCGACGCGCACCGGATGGATCTCGAAAACGTGTTTGCGTGCTTGCGCATGTTGGAGGGCGCCGCACCGCCGATCACGATCGTCGCTTGCGAACCGGCTACGGTCGAGCCCGGCATCGGCCTGACCGCCGCGGTCGCGCAGGCCGTCGATTTAGCCGCCGCACTCGTCCGCCGTTTGCTCGAACAACAACTCGCGCCTCAGGAAGGTCAGCTCTGATGGGAGTATTCGTCAAGGTCTCTATCGGCATATTCGTCGCCATCTTCGCCGCTTGGAAGATCGGTAATCTCGACCGGGATCTTGCCCGTTACAACGCGATGCGGGCGATGTCGGGCGAAGGCCCGCTCGGCCTCCAGGAGTTCAAAGAGGCGATCAAACCCGAAGCGACGCCGGCGCCCGGCAAAACGACCCATCCGATCGCGGCCGCCTTCGGTCTCATCGGCAGCCTCCCGAGCGATCTCTCGCGCTATCTGAAGTTACGGTCGATGTGATCCGCGGGCGGAGGGGCTGAGCGGATGTGCCTTGCGATTCCGGGCCAAGTAGTAGCGTTCGTCGCCGAGCAGCCTGCGCTCGTGCGGGTTGACGTTGGAGGCGTTCGCCGGAACGTCAACATCGGACTGCTCGAAGAGGGCGAGCTCGCACTCGGCGACTGGGTGTTGATTCACGTCGGCTTCGCGCTCAGCAAGATCGGTGAGGCTGAAGCCCGCGATCAATTGCGCATGCTGCGCGCGATGGGCGAAGACGAGCTTGCAATGGAGGAGGTTCGCGGCTACTCGTTCGCCGCGGACGACGGTGAGCGTAGATGAGCCTGAAGTACGTCGACGAGTTTCGCGACCCCAGCCTGATTGCGACGGTCGCAAACGAGATCAAGCGCAGCATCGATCCCGAGCGCCACTACCGCATCATGGAGGTCTGCGGCGGTCACACGCATGCGATCTACCGTCACGGCCTGCGCGACATCTTGCCGGAAAACGTCGAGCTCGTTCACGGCCCCGGTTGCCCCGTCTGCGTTCTGCCGACCGGGCGTGTCGACGACGGCCTGGCGATCGCTTCGCAGCCGAACGTTGTGCTCGCGTGCTTTGGCGACATGATGCGCGTTCCCGGCACGAAAGGCACGCCGCTCGAGTTGCGGGCGCGCGGCGCGGATATCCGCATGGTGTACTCACCGCTCGACGCGCTGAAGCTCGCGCAAGAGAACCCGGACACGCACGTGTGCTTCTTTGCGATCGGCTTCGAGACGACCGCGCCCTCCACGGCGCTTACCGTTCTACGCGCACGGGAACTCGGCATCGGTAATTTCTCCGTTTTTTCCAATCACGTAACGATCGTTCCCGCGATGCGCGCAATCTTAGACTCGCCCGGCATGCGCCTCGACGGCTTCATCGGGCCCGGCCACGTCTCATCGATCATCGGCTGCCGTCCGTTCGAGTTCGTGGCGCAGCGCTACGGCAAACCCGTTGTCGTGGCGGGTTTCGAGCCGCTCGATGTGCTCGAGAGCATCCTCATGGTGCTGCGCCAGTTGCGCGCCCGGGAGGCAACGGTGGAGAACCAATACCGCCGCATCGTGCCGTGGCAGGGCAATGCTGCGGCGCTGCGGGCGCTCGCGGCCGCCTTTGAGTTGCGCCCGTACTTCGAATGGCGCGGACTGGGCTTCATTTCGCAGTCCGCCCTCAAACTCAAGAGCGCTTTCGCGGAGTGGGACGCCGAAGCGCGCTTTGCTGTGCCTGGAGTGCGGGTAACCGACCCGCGCGCAGCCCAGTGCGGAGAAATTCTCAAAGGCGTGCTCAAGCCGCCGCAGTGCAAGCTCTTCGGCAAGGAATGCAATCCCGAGCATCCGGTCGGCGCGCTGATGGTTTCGAGCGAAGGCGCCTGCGCGGCGCACTATCGCTATGCGCGTCTCGACGAGGCCGTGCATGCTTGAAGCGCGCGTCACGCCGCGGCGCCTGCGCTTTACGGACGAGCGTATCGAGATGTCGCATGGCGCCGGCGGCAAGGCATCGCGGCGTCTCGTGGAAGGTCTGATCGCGCCCGCCTTTGCGAATCCGGTGCTCGCGACGCTTTCCGATGCAGCCACGTTCTTGATCAACGGCACCCGGGTTGCCACCAGTGCCGACGGTTATGTCGTCAAGCCACTGCGCTTTCCGGGTGGTTCGATCGGCGAACTCGCCGTGAACGGAACGGTCAACGATCTCGCCGTTTCCGGAGCGCGCGCGAGCGCGCTAATGGCCTCGTTCATCTTGGAAGCGGGTCTCCCGGCGGACGTGCTTCGGGCCGAGGTTGAAGCGATGGCCGCCGCCGCGCAGCGCGCGGGCGTGCCGATCGTGGGCGGCGACACGAAGGTGGTGGAGCACGGCATGTGCGACGGGATCTACATCAGCACGTTTGGAATCGGCGCGGTCGACGAGCGGCTCGTCCTCGATCCACAAACCGTGCGGCCCGGCGACAAGGTTCTGCTGAGCGGCCCGATCGGCGACCACGGCATCACGATTCTGCTCGCGCGCGGCGAACTCGAACTCGAAGCCGAGCTGCGTTCCGATACACGCTCGGTGTGGCCGTTCGTCGAGTGTTTGCTTGCAACGTGTCCCGCCGGTTTGCGCTGGATGCGCGATCCGACGCGCGGCGGCGTCGCCACCGCGCTCAACGAGCTTGCGCGCGAATGCGGCCTCGGCATCGTCTTGCGCGAAGAAGATATTCCACTGCGCCGCGAGGTCCGCGGGGCGTGCGAGGTACTCGGGCTCGATCCACTGCACATCGCAAACGAAGGGCAAGTGCTCGCGATCGTTGCCGCGGGCGACGCGCAGCGCGCGCTCGAGGCATTCCGCTCGGTTCCGGGTGGCGCGGAGGCGCGGCTGATCGGCGACGTGCGCGCCGAAGGCGCCGGCACGGTCATCGGCCTGACACCCTATGGCGGAACGCGTGCGATCGATATGCTCGTCGGCGACCCGCTGCCGCGGATATGCTGAGGGAAACGCAGCGCAGCGCGCTCGCGCCGCAGATTGCGGCGCAGTTGCGCGCTCGAAACGCGGTCACGCAAGCATTCTTCGCGCGCGAGGCGGTGCGTGCCGCACGCGCTGCGCAAGCGATGGCCGACCGCTTTGCGGGCGGCGGGCGTCTCTACGCGTTCGGAAGCGGACCCTACGCGACCGATGCGGCGCACGTGTCGGTCGAGTTCATTCACCCGGTGATCGTCGGCAAGCGTGCGCTTCCGGCGCTCGATGCGAGTGCGGCGCCCGAGGCCTTCGCCGAAGCGCTGATCGAGCCGGGGGACATGGCGATCGGCTTCGGTCCGCCCGAAGGGGATCCGCGCGTGCTCGCGGCATTGCGTGCCGCGCATCGCAAAGGCGCCTTTACCGTCGCCTGGCCGGGAAGCGAAGCCGACTACGCGGTCGGCGCACCGTGCGACGATCCGCACCTGCATCAAGAGATCTTCGAAGTGCTCGGCCACACCCTGTACGAGAGCGTACACGTTTTTCTCGAGCATCGCGGCGAGTTCGGTGATGACATCGGCAGCTCGGCGTTCCTCTATCCGTATCTTGGGCCCGCCTCGAATGACGAAGTTCTGCTCGTCGACGATGTGGCCGCATCGATCTGCGCGAAGGCACGCGACGCTGAGGAACTCCGCGAGCAGGTTGCGAGCGAGCAGGCCGATGCGATTGCTGCGGCCGTTTTTGCGATGGGCGCCCGGCTTGACGCCGGCGGGCGGCTCTTGATCTTCGGCAACGGTGGATCGGCCACCGACGCGAGCGATCTCGCGCTCGACTGCGCGCTGCCGCTGCCCGGGATGGCCGCGATCCCCGCGATCTCGCTTGCGTCCGAGCCTGCCGTGCTGTCAGCGATCGCAAACGACGTCGGCACCGAACTGACCTATCTGCGCCAAATCGTCGCCCAGTCTCGACCGAACGATATCGCCTTCGCCTTGTCGACCAGCGGCGGATCGAAGAACGTCGTGACCGCTCTCGAGGAAGCGCGCAAGCGCGGCTTACTGAGCGTTGCGCTCCTCGGCTACGACGGCGGCGAGATCGTTCGGCGAAAGCTCGCCGACCACCCGATCGTCGTGCGCTGCGCGTACGTGCCCCGCATTCAAGAGACGCAGGCGGCAATTTACCATGTGATGCGCCGGGCGCTTGGAGAAGGCGATGCCGCTTGAACTGTACGGAACCAAGACCTGCCCGTACACCGCCGAGCTGCGCGAGGATTTGGACTTCCACGGGCGCGACTTCGTCGAATACGACGTCGTGGGCGACCGGGCCGCGCTCGAACGCATGAGCGCGCTTTGCGGCGCCGGCGCGGCAGCCGTTCCGGTGCTGGTTGAAGACGGCCGCGTGGTGCAGGTCGGGTACGGCGGGCGTTCGTGTTACGTTGCCGCCGGAGTCGACGAAGCCGAGTGAAGTCCGCGCCGGGAGCGCTCGAGCTGCGGATTCGCGGGGTCGTGCAAGGCGTCGGGTTCCGCCCGTTCGTGTACCGGTTGGCACGCCGGCACGCGCTCGCGGGCTGGGTTCTCAACGGCGAAAGCGGTGTCCACGTTCACGTCGAGGGACCACGGGCTGCGCTTGAAGAGTTCGCGCAGGCGGTGGTCGCCCAAGCGCCGCGGGCTGCGAGCATCGCATCGGTCGACACGCTTGAAGCCCAGCCCCTCGGGTTGGAGGCGTTCGCCATCCGCGAGAGCGGTGAAGGCGAACGGCCGA
>Ga0302326_10032223_pt1 | contig 10450 bp, 10 predicted proteins | sample Palsa_T0_3_FD_202264 | JGI IMG/M metagenome (GOLD analysis project Ga0302326, IMG submission 202264) | Peat permafrost microbial communities from Stordalen Mire near Abisko, Sweden - Palsa_T0_3 | ecosystem: Environmental > Terrestrial > Soil > Palsa > Peat permafrost | place: Sweden: Abisko... | reverse complement strand
CGAAGGGGCACATAAACTACAACGCGCAGGACAGATTCGCTATGCGCGCGGCCATATCACCGTGCTCGACCGAGCAGGATTGGAAAATCGCAGCTGTGAGTGCTATTCGGTGGTGAAGAAAGAGTACGATCGGCTGCTTCCCGCCCAGTTAACGAGTTGAGTCCTTCTGGCTGATTCCTAGGCTTTACCGCGCTGCCGAGCAGCGAGAGAACTTCCGCTTCGGTACCGATGCGAAATCCGCCGGCCTCGATTAATGGCTGACCGTTGAGGCGCGAGTCAAGCAAGTGATAAAACTCTCCTGTGCCTAGCCTATAGGTCCGTAACCTGAGGTGCAGTGTTCAGTTCCCAAAGCGAACCGACGTTAAGTGCGCGCCAAGCGAAGGGCAACCAACGTGTCAGCGCGAAGGCCAGCCATAAAGCCCACGCGAGCATCGCGGTCTTGTACCACCACAATGACACCGAAAGTACCCAGGCGCTGGGTAACCGATTCGCCGACTGGTCGGTGAACCACGAGAGACTGCCGGACGATTGGCCGGCACCCGCAATTCGCATGTCCGGACTGGCCAAGAGTCCATACGGGATGGCAAGTACCAATCCGAACACGACCAGGAGGGACAAACCCATTAGGGCCGCTTGCAGAATTTTGAATTTTCTCTGTCCGAACGCCTGGACGTTCAATCCCTCACGCCAGCGTATCGCCATCATCCAAACGACTACGAGCAGCAATACGAACCAAGAAAATGTACTCAGCCCAAGTCCTAGAAGCAGCCATTCATGAGTACGCAGCGGCGTCCTGCGGCTGCGCCCGAGCAACAAAGCCAGGACCGCGAATACTGCCAGCTCCCCCCAGTACAAGATTGCCGGCCCGACGCCGCGGCCTTCCGCGAACAACACCCACCGCTGCCCCACTTGCAGGGTCGTGGTCACGTTGCTGCTGGCTACCTGCAGATCGATAGGCGGAGAACGCACGATCACTCTGTCCGCATCGTCGGACTGCCAACGGATTTGCACATGATGCGCGCCGGGAATGAGCGCCAGCTGCACTTGGCCGTTCTCCGCTCGCAGCGGCACTACCTTGCCGTCGACGCTCACGCCGGTGAGGCGCGCCCCTGACGGTAAGCCAACGGAATGCTGATTGCCTTGAGTGCTGCGATAAGTGAACGTCAATATTGAGTCGCTGGTTCGCTTACCGACCAGGATCTCTTGGCTCACATTGTCGATTGCCAAGGTGTTACCTGCAACTGCCGCCGGCCGCGACACGCTTACCTTCAGGCGCTCGCCGGCCCGCGGATAGTATTCATACGTCCAGTTATTCGGCTGCACGGTTTCGGGCAGCACTGCGGGTGTGCCATCAAACGCCACGCGCCACATAGGGCTCACGCGGAATGTCCAGACTTCACTCCAAGGCTTGTCCACTGGCGCTTGCAGCTCGAAGGTATCGACCTGCGACAGGGCAGATTCCCACCTGAACTCGCTTGCGTCGGTATCGAAGCTCGCGGGCACTTGGGTACCTCCATTGGTATCTAGGCCGGCCGTCAACACCGACTCACCCGGAAGAAGCGGGATCTCCAGCGTGAATCCACCGCGCTCGGGTGCGATGCGCTCCACATGTGTAATGACCGACCAGTCCAATGCCAGACTAAAGTCACGGGTCACACGCACATAAGGCGAAAATCTGTCTGACGCCTGCGGGGGGGTACCCTCGTGCGCCGAGGATTGGCGCCTCGTCAACTGCAGCGTGTTGCCCAAGAGCTTGCCGCCGGCGATGCCCGAGACATCCCACCCTTGCGCGGATACCGTTATTCCCCGAGGGACCTGTGGAAAGAGCAATGCGATGGCATCCGCGGGAGACAGGTGCCCAATGACTTTCACGGAGTGAACTCCGGGCTTCAGCGCCAACCAAAGCTGCTGATTCGCATCACGATACGCCCCAGCCACCGCATTGCCATCGACACTGATCGCGTCCGGATCGGTGCGCTGTCCCATCGTGGGCAAAGTAATAGCAACATTGGCGAGAGCTGCGACACTCAGGGTGATCTCAAACCTGGCTGCCTCGATCGCGACATGCGCGCTCATGGTCTCGGCGCAGTTGGGTACGCAGGGGGAAGGCTGGGTCAGGCGTGTTTTCAACTCCTGCAACAATGACTTGTCGGGCGTTTCTGCGGCCCCGCTGGTGCTCATCAGTCCCCCACTTAGCAACGCGGTGAACGCCAGAGGCAGGAGCAGACCGCGTGCGCTGAACAAATGCCGGCCGATCGTCCTGAGGTCCCTATCGCCGCGCGTCATCCCCCAAAACATCGCAATCAACAAGGCAACGCCGACAATGCGCCAAATGGCCACGAGAGCCGGCGATAAAACCACGAACCGCACGGTCTGTGCCGCATCAACAGGTCCGGTCCACGCGTAGTCGTAGCGCACGTACTGCCACTGAGGAATACCGGGACCCGCCTGCACCATGGCGCCAGGCGCGTAGCGTTCCTTACGTTCGAACATGTCGAGCGGGCTCGCGACGCGCGATCCTAAGCCGTACGGATTCTCAACGACCGTCTCTTGAAGTTGTGGCGTAGAGGGACTGAACTCTGCAGGCCGCGGAGGGGGTGGCATATTCGATCGGGCAACCGCTAGCTGCGCGACCTCCAGCGTTTTGGCTCCTCCAGTCCAACCTGGGTCCGCCAATTGAGGATACAAAGCAAATCTGATCTGCTCGACCGCGAATGGGACTATTTGCATCAACAGTACCGCTAATGCGGCGTAGTTCAGCCAGCGGCTCAATGTTTTGAAGCGTCCTTCGGGAACTTGGCGAAATAGAATGAGTGTCACCAAGGCAAACAACAGCGCCCACACCACGAATTCGTTTTCCTGATGAACGAGGACCAAACCGAGGAATGCCACCGCGGCGTAGGCGACACCAAACAACCGGAACGCCACGGCGCTCGCCAGAAGCACCAGGAAAATATCCAGCAAGCTCCACTGTTCCAACCAAGCGCCCGGGGCCCGATCGGCACCCAATGCGGCCAGCAGCCGGTGGCCCGGCGGCAACGTTAAGGTCCCGTTGACTTGATCGAAGCGCTCGTTCCAGCCCGTTGCGGGCATTGCGCCGCCAAACCTATTAATGCGCGCCAAAGCGGACAGCTTGATTTCCGGGCTGCGAATCTCCACCCCGGTCAGCTCGCCCGTGCCTTTCGTGACCAAGAGGTCATCGGTTCCCAATCTGGCATGCGCGAGCGTGAAGGGCGGCCGCATGTCAAGCCGCCAGTCCGTTCGCATCTGACCGTCGATGGCGTCGACCACCGTAAATCCGTGATGCGAGAAATCCAAATACAGATCGCGATGGAGATTTAGGTGATTGGTGTCTTGCGAGAGAGACCCGCGATTATGTTCCGCGATTTGCAGATTACTGCCAGCGACAACTCCATAGCTCGGAAGCGCCCGCCAGTCCTGGGGCACGTTCGCCTGAGAAGGATCGACACCTTCCGCGCCCTCAATCGCAGCCACTCGCAATCGATCGTTGCTGCGATAGCTCCATACTTCAATCTTCGGCCATGAGCCTCGAGCGGCAGCGAGTGAAATTTTGGATAGGTTCTCAGGTGCTCGCGCGCCCACCGACACCGTCCAATTTCCAGCGCGCACTTGAAGCCTCAAGCTGCCATCCGGCCCCAGGCGCGCCGGCAATGGACTACGAAGCGCCGTGGCTTCAAAACTGCTGGGCAGTACCGCCGGCAGCACTTCCTCGCGCGGATCCCCGGTGATTCTCAACACGATCTGCGTGTCCAGCCGCAACGGAATACCGTCGGTCAGCAACCGATAGACCTGGACATCCATTTGTTTGGCCACATCTGAGTCCCGATGCTTGCCCAGCCAGATCGCGTTATCGGCGCGATCGAGTTGGTCAATTTTTTGACCGTCCACCGTGAGGGATATCAATCCCGCTTGATCCGGCACAGCCAGAGACTCTGGACGATGGGCCCAAAGAAATTGGCCCGAAACGTTGAAGGTCCCGGTGCCCACGTAGATTTGAGGAATGCCCTCTCGCGACACGACAGCGGCGGGCGCGCCATTCACCGCGACGCCGGCGGGCCAGTTGTCGTTATTGCCGGGTAGTGGGATCCAGCCCTCCGAGTAAGTTATCCAACCTTGTGTAAAACGGCCGCCACTTTGAGTCAGTTCGAGGCTGAGACGCCCAGGCAGGGCGCACACACGCGTTTCCTTCTGCGCACCGTTCGTGTTTGCAAAGAAGGGACATCGCAAGAACGGCTTATCCGCCAACACCCAAGATTGCCAGCCTTCGAGATCCTTGGGTATGAACGACTGCGGTAAAGCGCTCAGTGGCAACAACCACAGGAGAAACGACGCAGAAAATCCTCTCATTCTGCGCATAGCCCCTCCTTGCTCTGAGCCGTCATTCGGTCCCACCATATGCGAGCGCCGTGGTGTTGCGCAAGCGTCGAACGGGTCAACAATGCTTCGCAGCGCGAGCCGGACGGGCGGGGGAACCACAACAACAAGATTTGAGGCGATCTGATCGGTGCGACTACAATGGACATGGTGAATAGGAAATGCACCAGGGCGCTAAATTGTGTTTGTCGCAATTTCAGGGGAGCGCTCGCCATGATGATTCTAGCGAGCGGCGGCATTGGCCTAACCGCGTGCCAAACACAAGGCGAGTTGATTCAGCAGGAAAGCAACCTTGCGGCAGCGGGCTTCGTGGTGCAAATCGCGAATACGGCCGAACGACAAGCCATGTTGAACCGCTTGCCGGCCAATCAGTTTGTGCTGCGCGTGCACGATGGCGTTAGACACTATGTCTACGCAGACCCTGGCTGTGGCTGCCTCTACGTCGGGTCGCCGCAGGCATTCGACCAGTACGTATCTAATCAGCAGCTCGATTTTGCGCAGGCCCAGCAGATGGCGGTGCAGGACTACGTCGACCCCGCCTGGAATTGGGCCGCATGGGGCCCGTGGGGACCATTAGGTCCCCTTTATGGGCCAGGAATTGGCGGTTGGTAGCATTGAGGACGCGCAGCGCCCACCTGTGCGCCATCGCTCGCGACGCTTTCATCATTGACCGGGCGATCAGGAACTACCAGCCGACTCCCGGGCCATAAACAAATCCATAGGGCACGGGTCCCCACGGACCCCATGCATTCCAACTCCATGCCGAATCAGAATAGCTTTGCGCCGTCATCGCTTGCTCGTCGGCGAGATTTTGCTGTTGCTGATGCAGTTTGTAAGCGTTGTAGGCCTGCTGGGTACCCACATATAAGCATCCACACACGAGAGGATCCGCAAACACGTAATGGACGACATCGCCATTGACCCTTTGAACAAAGGTGTGCGGCGGCAAACGATGAAGCATCTGCTGGCGTTCAGGCGTGTTGGCCGGCTTAACAATAAAGCCGGCGGCCGCCAGGTTATCCTCGCGCTGAGCGACCATCTGGCTCTCGGTTTGGCATGCGACGATGGAAATAGCGGCGCCGATCGTGAGAATGATGAGGGCGGCGAATTTGCTTCTTCGATGATGCGACATGTAGCAACTCCCTTTGTAGTTTCGCACAACTGTGCGCAATCCCCTTCACACGCAATCATGGCGTGTTCGGCTTGATTCTATCTCAATTGAGTTCCTGCATGCTCACCTGCGCGCGCCTGAAAGCGAAATCACTGATGTGTACCCAGCCTTGGAATGGGCGATCGACATCGGCAATGGACAGCATCACCAGCGAGACCAGCAGGGTGAGGGAAAAGACCTGCATCGCATGGATCCGAGGATTCGCTGAGCCGAACATCGAGACCGACAGGACGGTCAAGACTCCCCCCACCAGGAGCACGCACCAAAAGATGCCGGGTAGCCGATAGGTGCTTTGCAACAGCCGGGCGCGGCGATGCTGCGTCAGCGTGCTCAATTCGGACAGGGCGTGATCTTCGGCGGTAATTTCAGAGGGCGATGCCACTTTGATGGCCATGAGCGCCTTCCACATGTTTTCGTTGATTTCGTGGCTTTCTTCTGGCAATCGCCCCCGGGCCATATCCGGCCAGTCGTGCTCGATCACAGCATCGACATAAGCTCGCGTGAGAGACTGGATTTGCGCCCGCTGTTGAGGCAGCCCTTCCGCCAATCGGTAGATATTCCGTAGCGCATTGGCCTCCATCTCGGCATTCAACGACGCGGCACTAAAGTTGGTCCAGCCGGTATAAAGCATGAATCCCAACGTCACCGCGTAGGTGGTACCAAGAACGCTCAACTGCCATCCCACCTGATCATTTTGGGTGTGGCGGCTCGCCACCGGCCAGAGGCGATTGAGGCCGACCATGAACAGCAGCGAAGCGCCCATGGTAAGGACGACGATCAGGATATTCTGCGTCAGCGATAGCATTATTGGTTTTAAGATACGCCTGTGATCTGTGGACGATGTTAGCCAAGGATGTGAGAACTTTCCAATAGGACGCGCTCGTTTTAGCGCACTGAGCCTTTGCTGCTCACCAATAGCTTCTGGCCAATGGTCCGGTCGTCTCTGGCCGCATCTAGCATGACGCGCGCCACATCGGCGCGCGAGACCTTCGGCAGGCCAGCTACCTTCTGCACCTGAGTCATCGGGCGTACCTCGACAGCATCCGCTAGCGGTCCATCGGTCAGGATCACAGGATAAACACTGGTCCATTTCAGTCCCGAACCCGGCAGCAGTGCTTCTGAGCGCTCCTTGTCCTGATATATAGCGCCTACTACCGTCTTGTACACGACACGCGCGATCAATTCCGCCGTGCGAGCGGTATCGCCCGCGCCGTAGGCTGACACCAGCACCAGCCGCTGGACATTGGCCTCCTTCATAGCTTTGATGATCGAGGGCACGCTTTTTTGCATCAGATCGACGCTTTTCTTCATCCTCTTCCCGTGGGTGCCGAGGCAGACAAGCACTGCGTCGGCGCCGTTGATGGCGGCCTTTAGGGCGAGCATATCGCTCAGTTGACCCACTGCGGTCTCTAAGCCAGGATTCGCGGCGATCCCTTGGGGATTGCGCACATAGGCGACAACCACATCACCTCGCGTCAATGCTTGCTCAACGACCAGGCGACCCGTCCGGCCAGTGGCGCCCAATACGACGATCTTCATGTTTTTCTCCTGACGCGTGAAGCGGAGCAGGCGGAAATTCTGATTGGCCTACTTTCTAATCGCACGATCCGGAGCTTATTTTTCGGACGCGAGTGCCAGCGCGCGATCCACCAAGCGATCCACTGAAGCATCGCGCAGCGGCCCCAGGAATAGTCCATGAAGATAAATGGGCGCGAGTACCAGTTCAAGCACATCCATTACTTTTGGTGTGATTTCACCGCGTTTTTTCCCACGGGCAAGCACCGTCTCGAGTTCGACGACGCGACGTCCAATGGGCAGTTCGCGCAGACTGCGCATATCCGAAACACCTGCACCCGCGGTCGGCGTCGCCGTCAAAATTCTGAGCAAGGTGATGTTGCGCCGAGTACTCAAGCTGCGCGCGACGGAGTTGCCCCAGCGAATGAGATCGCCACGCACCGAACCTGTGTCAGGAACCGGGTTGTCCCGCATGAGGCGACTGACTGCTACCGCACCCACCAGATCGCGCGCGTCGGTCCAACGCCGATACAGGGTGGTGGGATTCACGTCGGCGCGATCCGCAATCGCCGCGATGGAGGGCAGCTCGGATGGAGCTTCCGCCAGCAATGATTCCACGGCGTCAAAAACCGCCTGCGTGATGCGGCTGCTGCGACCGCCAGGGCGCTTCACTGGTAATTTCACCATGCCTACTTAAAGCAATTTATCTTGCATTTGTAAAGAGGCGGGTGTTTAATGCAAAAAAAGTGGCATTAAGGAAAACCCATGCGAATCTTTTGGATAGCACCGGCCGTAGTGTTGCTGGGGCTCGGAGCGCTCATCCTCTGGCCCGCGCCAGCCGATCGTGGCCACGGTGCGTTTTTCAAAGACGTCTCCTACAACTTTGAGGCGGTACGCGTACTTCATGACGTGGCAGCAGCGGGCGGCGACAGCAACGAAGCCCTGCAAGCCATCGGCGCCATCAAGGCCGGCGACGCAGACAGCTGGTATGCGGCTTGGCTGACGGCGGGCGATCTCGTGTTTGCGAGATCTCAGCACATCAACGATGCGCAGAGCCGCGGCAACGCCTTGCTGCGCGCACACACCTACTATCGAAGCGCAGAGTTCTTTTTGCCGCCCCAAGATGCACGCCGCACCGATGTTTATCGAAAGAACGTGCTGGCTTTCTATCAAGGGCTCGACGCCCAGGGTGTCCTCTACGAGCGCAGCGCGATCGCGTATGGCTCGCACCATTTGAATGCCGTGTACTATCCGGGATCCGCCGGCGCTGACAGCCGCCCACTTCTCGTGGTCGTCGGCGGTTACGACAGCACACTGGAGGAACTGTATCTCAGTATTGCCGCCGCTGCGCATCAGCGCGGATATGCCGTGCTCACCTATGAAGGACCTGGACAGGGCGCGGTGTTGCGTGAGCAAGGTTTGACCATGCAGGCCGATTGGGAGAAGCCCAACGCCGCCGTGCTCGATGCATTTTTGTCGAATCACGCCAAGCCGCGGAAAATCGTGCTGCTTGGAGAAAGCCTCGGCGGCTATCTTGCGCCGCGCGCGGCAGCCTTTGATGCGCGCATCGATGGCGTCGTCGCCTACGATATCTGGTACGACGGCTATGCCGTCGCCGCGCGCCACGTGCCGTCATTCGTGTTCTGGCTGCACGCTCACGGCCACGATGGACTGCTCGAATCGCTGGCGCGGCGCAATCCCGACAGCGGCTCGCGCTGGGCGGTGGCCAACGGTCAGTGGGTGTTCGGCGTACACGGCATGTTCGACGTGCTCGATGTGTTCAAAGCTTATCGGCTTGCGCCCGTGGCGGCTCAAATTAAACAGGACGTACTGTTATTGGCCGGAACCGAGGATCACTTCGTGCCAATCGAGCAGCTGGAGCTGACGAAAAAGGCCTTGACCGCGGCGCACAGCGTGACTGCGGTGACCTTCGACTCTGCTTCCGGTGGCTCTTTGCACGGTCAAGTGGGTGCGCCAAGCCTGTGGCAGGGCGTGCTGTTCGATTGGATGGCCACGAAGTTTGGCCCGGTAACGACCGCCAACTAAATCAGCTAACGGTCTGCCGAATCCAGCGTGGCCGGCTCGGCGAGAGCTACCTTTGGTCGGCGGTTACGACCGCAATCGACTTTTGGGTGTGTGATTCAGGACAACATAGGCGAGCAGGTTGACGCGTATCTTATAGATTCCCTACGCCACTTGGCCGGTTCGGGTGGTGACCTAGGGTCGTGCATCGCTGCTCAACGTCACTGAGGGAATCCTCAAGATGAGCCAGTACGAATATTCCCCCGGCGTGCGCCTCATCATCGGTGCTGTATTGGCCGTCGGCGGCCTGATCATGACTGTCGCGGGCTTCCGCCAACTGCTGTTGGTGGAACATCCGTTGCAAAGCTCCCAGATGGCCGGTGCGCTAATGGGCATTTTAGTTCTGTTCCCGGTGTGTCGATCGCCATGCCGACCACAGCGGGTGTTCTTCAGTCCTTGTTCGGGGCCCTGGCAATCACGTGCATGGCCCTATTGTTCGACTGGGTGGCGTTCGTCCCAGGCCCGAGGGAATTCCATACCGGTTCATCCTCTATCCATCGCGGCGGCTCCGTGAACTCGACTTTCGGTCGCGTGGCATTCGGAGTCTTCGCGGTTTTCTTAGATCTTTTCGCCTTTCATGCCTGGCGGCAGACGATTCGGGTGTTCAAACGGCAGACCGATACTGGCCCCACTTAAGAAGCCCACCACAGAGCGCGTGTTGTCTACTACGGGGGGTCTTTTAGGATATTGATAGGCTTGGAGATTGTATATGCGGCGAGCGCGAGCATCGAGGCCTTGGGCACACCGTCTCCGGGGATCATGAGGATGAAGTTCACGATCTTGCCTTTGGCGCGGAAGACGATGGATTGCTGGGTAAAGCTGATGCCGGGATATTTTGGGATCTGCTGGTGCTGTCGGAGGTCGTAGTAGGCGGCGTCGCCGATGCCGGAGACGAGCTGCTGGGTTGGACCAAGACTATGCAGGCGCTGATCAAAAATGGTCTTGTACATGCCGTCGTCGGAGACGGTGTCGGCGGTGAGGGTGACAGGGCCGGCGGCGGCGCCGCGGTAGTCACAGCCGTTACCACCCTGGGTGTTGGGAGCGGCGGCGAGGGTCGACGAGATGCCGAGAGTAGACTGCACGGCTGCGGCAGGGACAAGTTCGCAAAGACTTTGCGCGCAAGCTGGGTTCGCCGCGCAGGTCAGGGTTACGAGAAGGGCCAGCCGGTAGGATCTCATTTTTCGTTCAAGCCATGATGCGTGCGGACCGATGTTCATCGTTCGCCATTGAGATGCGAGTTTTCAGACTCTGGCAGTAATAATTCCATGGCGCCAGTCACGGCGCTCG
>Ga0302326_10032217_pt1 | contig 10451 bp, 5 predicted proteins | sample Palsa_T0_3_FD_202264 | JGI IMG/M metagenome (GOLD analysis project Ga0302326, IMG submission 202264) | Peat permafrost microbial communities from Stordalen Mire near Abisko, Sweden - Palsa_T0_3 | ecosystem: Environmental > Terrestrial > Soil > Palsa > Peat permafrost | place: Sweden: Abisko... | reverse complement strand
CGTCACCATCGACGGCGGCGATGGAGCCGGACAGATCGGTATCGGCGGAGGAACCCATGCGGTGCTCGCTGACGGTGCGTTTGTCGAGGGCGACATTCTCACCCTGATCCGCGGACGCCACACCATCAAGCTCGGCGGCGAACTGGACAAGAGCTACCAGAATTACACCAGTTGGGGTGACGTAAGCTCGGGCAACTTCGTGTTCAACGGGATTGGGACGGCTCAATTCTGGTCGGGAAGCAACTATCCAAATACCACCGGCGGCTACGGCACCGTGGCTTCGGGCTCGCCCTATGCCGACTTCCTTCTCGGCCAGGTTTGGGGCTGGTATGTATACGATTACGACGAGACCGGGGCGCGCATGTGGAACCTGGCCAGCTTCTTCCAGGACGATTTCAAAATGCGGCGCAACCTCACGCTGAATCTCGGCCTGCGCTATCAGTTTCAGTCTGGATGGGGAGAGGTGCTGAACCGCTTCGGCAGCTTCGATCCCACCCTGATCAACTTCGCGACCAACACTCCCGGCGCGATGATCTTCGGCGGTCAGATGGGCAGAAACAAGATCGAGAACGGTGTCAACGAATGGGATCCGCGCGTAGGGCTTTCCTGGTCGCCGGTTTCGCACACGGCAGTTCGCGCCAGCTACGGCGTCTTCGATGCGTTCCGCTCCGCCGAGTCGTACACGGACGGGGCCCTGGGCTTGGGCCTCAACCCGCAAGGCTCGAACGGCTATTCCTCAAACTTCACCACCGGGATCAGTTACTATCCCACGCCGTGGACCCTGCAATCCGGACCGCCGGCAGGCTCGGTCATCTACCCGCAACAGTCGGCGTTCAGCAATTCCAAGTACAACGGTCAGGGCGTCTACTACTACCCCACGCAGATGCCGATTGAGTATTACCAGGAGGCTATGCTCTCCATTCAGCAGGAGTTTCCGCAGGGAATACTGCTTGACGCCAGCTACGTGAATACCAAAGGCACGCACCTGAACTTCGAGCGCGACACCGACCAGGTGCCGGTGGGCGCATTGAGCCAGGGAGCATCGGCGGAGCCGTTTCCGCAATACAAGTACATCTACGCCGCCATGTTCGATGGCCGCTCAAACTACAACGCCTTCCAGTTGCGCGTGCAGAAGCGGATGTCGCACGGCATCGGCTTCATGGCTAATTACGCGTGGTCGAAGATATTGGATACCGGCACCAGCAACGGCCACAATGAAGGCATCGACGTGTGGCAGAATGCCTACGACCCAGCCGCCAATTACGGAATCTCGCAGCTCGACGTGCCGCAGAGCCTCAACGGCTATGCTACCTGGGAGCTACCGTTCGGCCAGGGTCGCCGGTTCGCGCTGCACGGCGCAGCTGACGAGGCTCTGGGCGGCTGGCGGTTCACGGGCGTCTTCCAGGCGCACTCTGGCATCGCATTCACCCCTGTGGTTGGCACCTCGGACGAGAGCAACTCGCAGGCCAGCCAGTGCTACTGCGGATTTTCCTGGCTCCCCAACCTGGTGCCGGGAGTAAGTCCAAAGGAAGCGCATCCCTCCACCAGCGCCTGGTTCAACACCGCGGCCTTCGCCGTGCCTGCGAATAACACCTTCGGCAATGAGGGCCGGAACATTCTGCGTGGACCCGATTGGCGCGATGTGGACTTCAGTCTCGGAAAGACCTTCTGGCTCGGGGAATGGTTCGGAGATCAAACGCACCTGGAGGTCCGCGCCGACGCCTTCAACGGGCTCAACCATCCAAACTTCGGCCAGCCGAATGATGGAATTGGAGCGGGCGGCGCCGGCACAATCACCTATGCCAATGGCGCGCGTCAGATACAACTCGGCGGACGGTTCACATTCTGACCGAAGTTGCGTGGGAGGAAGCACAATTCGATCGAGCACCCAGAGCCCGGCCCTGGAGGCGGAGGCTTCCCCGCCGGGCCTCTTCGTTCCGTATGCTGCTGGTCGAGAAGAATTAGAATCGTGCTGACAGACAGCGCACTCCGCGCCATGAGGCAACACCCACAATGGAATTCCCGGCACTTGTTCGCGCGCCTCTACCCAAACAAAACCACATCCTTGCATTGCTCGCATTGGTATTGTTCGCGTTGAACGCAACGGCCCAGGCGACCTCCGGAGCGGTAAGCGAACACCTGCGTAATGGCGAAGCGGCGCTGTCCGCAAACCGGCTGGATGAAGCCGAGCGCGAGTTTCGCGCCGCACTTGAGCTTGATCCGCACAGCGTGCAGGCGCATGCTGACCTGGGAACCGTGGAGTGGATGCGCGGCGATTGCGCTGACTCGCGGAAGGATCTGCGCACGGCCTTTGACGCCTCGCCTTCATTGATCAACGTGGAGGGGCCGCTAGGCATCTGCGAAAAGCGCCTGGGAGATTCCGCCGCAGACGCGCATCTTGAAGCGGCGTTTGCGCAACTGAAAGATGCCAAGCTGCGACTGGAAGTAGGCGTTGAACTCGGCGATCTCTACTATCAACGCGGCGACATGGACCACGCCGTGCCGGTGGTGCGTGAGCTGGTCGCGCTCAATCCCGAGAACACCGACATCCTGTTCTTTGCCCAGCACGTTTATCAGGAGATGGCCGACGAGACCATGAACAAGCTGGCGCTGCTTGCGCCGGCATCCGCGCGCATGCAACAAGTGATCGCTGAACACCTGATCAACGCCGGCGATCTGAGGGGCGCAGCCGAGCACTATCGCCAGGCGTTGCAGATCGACCCTTCGCTGCCCGGCGCGCACTTCGAACTGGCCGAGGCCGTCATTGAAGCCGCTCCGCAAGACAGCACTGCGCAGGCCGCGGGCCGCAAAGAGCTCGAAACCGCACTGCGCATCGACGGCGAAAGCGCACGCATCGAATGTGAACTGGGCCGCGTTGCCGAATTGCAGGACCAGTCCGATCTTGCCCTCGCTCACTATGAGCGCGCTTATGCATTGAACCCCAAAGAAGTCCAGGCGCAATTGGGCATCAGCCGCATACTCATGACGCAAAACAAGCCGCAACAGGCGCTGCGTTACCTGAACGAAGCGGTGGAACAGGATCCGCTCAATGCGGAAGCGCACTATCACTACGCCCGTGCGCTCAAGGCCGTTCATCGCAACGACGAGGCGCAGCGTGAGATGCAGGTGTTTGAGACGGTGCGCCGCGCGCAGGCCATGGTACGCGATCTCTACAAGCAGATGAACAAGCGCGTGGAAGTCCGCGACGACCGGCTTCCGGCCTCGGAGGCAAGCGAGCCATGAGGCCACAACAGCGGCAGTTGGGGAAGATTTGTCGGTTTGCACTCGGCGCAGTCTTCGCAGCGGGATTTGGTGTGCAGTTGGGGGCGCAGCAGTTTGCGGTCGGCGCGGACGTGTCCTTCCTGGCCAGCGCCGAGCAGCAAGGCATCGTATTCAAAGAGGACGGCGTGCCCAAGCCGGTGCTTGAGATTCTCAAGAACCACGGATTCAACTGGATTCGCCTGCGCATCTTTGTTCATCCCACCGATCTGCCCAACAATCTGGACTACACGATTGCACTCGCGAAGCGCGCTCGCCAGCTCGGCTTCCACATTCTGCTGGACTTTCATTACTCCGACACCTGGGCCGATCCCGGCAAACAGTTTATCCCTGCGGAGTGGAAATCTCTCAAACACAAACAGCTCGTCGACCAGGTCTTTGCCTACACGCGCGACACCATCGCCGCGTTTCGCGATGCCGGCGTCATGCCCGACATGGTGCAAACCGGCAACGAGATCACCAACGGCATGTTATGGCCCGATGGCAAGCTCCCCGATAACTGGGATCACTTCGCGGATCTTCTTCGCGCAGCCATCAGCGGCGTGGATGCGGGGCGCGGCAACCTTCCCCGCCCGGTAATCATGATTCACATTGAACGCAGCGAAGACTCCAAGGAGGCGATCGCGTTCTACGACAAGCTCCTCACCTATGACCTGCCCTGGAACGTGATTGGGCTCTCTTACTATCCGCGCTGGCATGGAACAATCGCCCAGCTGCGCCAGACGCTTCACGACTTGTCGTTCCGCTATGGCAGGCCGATCATCGTCGTCGAGACAGCATGCAACTGGACGCCCGGAGATTTCATCGGCAAGAAGGCTGACTTTCCAGAAAGCCCTGAGGGACAGAAAGCATTTTTGCAGGCAGTGGATAAGGCTGTTCGCGAGACTCCCAGAGGCCTGGGACGAGGCGTGTTCTGGTGGGAGCCGGCCGTTGCGGGCGGCCCGATTGCGGGGCGAGCGCTCTTCGACGACAAACACAACGCGCTGCCCGCAATCACCGCCTTTGACAACGACGCGCGAATACCGGCACAGTGAGGGAAGCATGCAGGAACAGGCCATCGACGCAGCATCGGCAACGGAGAGCGCAGCGCAGGCGCCCGCCAAGATCAAGGTGCTGGTAGTGGACGATCATCCCATCATGCGCTTCGGCATCGCTGCCATCATTCAGGCCACACCGGACATGACGACAGTAGCCCAGGCCGGCAGTGGCGAAGAGGCAATCGAGCTCTATGAAAAACATCTCCCGGACATCACGCTTGTCGACCTGCGCCTGCCCGGAATCAGCGGCGTCGAGGTCATTCGCACCGTAATGGCCCGCCATCATGAGGCCAGGTTCGTGGTCCTTACAACCTATGAGGGCGATGAAGATATTCATCAGGCGCTTGAGGCCGGAGCACGCAGTTACATCATCAAGGGGATGCCGCACAATGCGCTGGTCAGCGCGCTGCGGCGCGTCCACGCAGGGGGCAGATTCTTGCCCACTCCGGTCTCGCGCGCTCTCTCCTCCCGCATGCCCGATTCCGAATTGAGCGCTCGCGAACGTGAGGTGCTGAACCTCATTGTGCGCGGCAAGAGCAACAAAGAGATCGCCACCGAACTGGGCATCACGGAATCCACCGTCAAATGCCATGTAAGCGTCATCCTCATGCGTCTCAACGTAAGCGACCGGACGCAGGCCGTCGTGACGGCTTTGCAGCGCGGGCTTATTCATCTGTAGAGCTGCAAAGGACCTTTTTGACCTCGAGAACCTCGTGACCAGCGGCAACCGAAATGGAGATTGACCCAAAACTCCAGCTATCGCCGGCTGAGAAAACGAGGGCAGGTCGCCGGTACCAGCATTGGCGGACTAGAAAAGGGCCAAGATGCTCGAATTCGTCAGGGTGATTGGCAGAATCACGTGTTTTGATACATCCACGGCCACACCGGTATAGGGGTTTGTAGGGTTGGCAGCCGAGAACAAGAATCCAGTTCCAATGCCGGTGCCGGGGAACTCTTCCAGACCCATCAGGTCTCCGGCCGGCACTAGATAGTCGCCTCCACTCGGTATCGTGAATGGAATCGGATCGTCCAGGGTTGACACACTGGCCAGGTCGACGGTGGCCCCGCCGTATCCGCCCTTCGTGTCCGTGATGCCATGGATCTCCAATATGTTCCCGTTCAACTCGGTCGTGAATCCGCCGAACGCCCCAAAAACCGCATCCGGCAATACCTCTTCGACTGTACCGCCAGTGGTCAGCACCTGGCTTGAGTAACTGATTCCCGAGCTGGTCACGTCCGTTGCCGTGAGGAACAGCAGGTCGCCCGCGGGGCTGCTCGTGGGCGAGGCCAGGAATGTCGTGCTGAGAGTGCCGGCAATTGGACCGCCGACGGCCGTGGCGCTCTTGGAGGGCACGCCAACCGGTACGCTGAATACGGACGAGGTTATGCTGCCCAAGGTTTCCGAGTAATTCTGAAACAGCAATATCGAACCATTCGAGCCGATAAGGTTCGAACCCGAAGTATCCGATGCAGTGGGAAGGGAAACGAGCATCTGCGCGGGAGCGGTGGCGGGCAATGGTTCCTGGTAAATTGCCGAAGTCGCGGTGCCCGACGGAGTGCCGATGAAATAGAGATTCTTATCGTCGCTCACACAGCTGCCTGCGATGCCCGCGAAGAATTGCTGTGGGGTTCCGCCGGATGCGGTGATCCGATACGCCGCAGTCCCTGACGCGGTGCTCACGCTCAGCAGAAGACTATTGCCATTGAACACCCCATTGCCTATTGCGCTGGTGTTCACGCACGGAATTCCAATACTCACATTGCTGAGCAACGTGGTGGAGCTGGTAAAAGTGGCGTCCGAGTAGAAGAGGTAATTTCCGGTGGAGGCATCCCACAATACGATGCCGCCCAATTGGCCATTAGTTTGATAGAGCGGCGTGAAGCCGATGTCATTTTCAAGGGCAGACAAGAGCGTGCTTGCGCCCGGAATGTTCAGCGTGAGCGGGGTAACCGTCGGTCCGTCTGTGTAATGCGCGAGTTCGAAGGTACCTGGGTTCGACCCGCAATATCCGACTGTGCCCGGCTGAGCGCCCGCCACGCCCGCGGTAACGTACATCACCACAGCCAGGGAACTTGGCGTGGTCAAATCGCTTTGTACCTGGCCCTCGTAGCAAATGTGCTCCGACGGGGGCACGGACAAGTTGGTAATCTGCACCGGTACCGGAGGAGTGGACGCATCGGTAAGGTTCAGGCCGTAGACATGGGTATTTCCGTCCGAACCCACAGCGGCGTACATGATCAAATCGGGGGTTACGCTAGTGGGAGGCGCGGAGCCGCTCACAAACCCTTGATATGCTGCGCCGAGCAGAGTGGGTACGCTCGTGGTCACAAAAGTCGGAGTCGGTGCTGGCGTCGAGTCGATCGAATTCGATGCGATCACAAATAGCCCGCTTTGGCCCTTGGTGCTACTGACGGGCGTAGCGGAATACGGAATCCAGAATCCGCCCGAGCCGCTGCCGTTGGCGGTGCATGCAACATTCACAGTTACGTTGGCCGACGCGATGGTCCCCGATCCGTCGCTGGTTGCGCAGGTGTAGCCCGCCGGCTGCGTCGTCACCGTCACATCGTACATTGTGCCGTTAGCAATTTTGGGGAAGATGATCGACTCGGACGCCGGCGTTGCAGTGGGGTTCGTGACACTTGCCGAAGTGCTGCCGTTGAGCGTAACGCCGATCGTCCCTACGAGATTCGTGATCTGCACGGTAATGCTGTAGGTGGCGATGGCAGTACATGTAACGGTGACATTGGTGACATTGGAGGATCCTACGGTGCCAGAGCCATTGATCACCGCGCAGGTCTGTCCCGTTGGCTGGGTTCCTACCGTCACCGCGTAACCGGAGCCGTTTTCCAGCGAGGTAGCGAAGGTGAACGCGCCATTGGCAGTCTCCGTTAGCGCATCTCCGCCGTTGTCCAGCAAGACAATTGAGGAGCTGCTGGCCAGTCCCGAGATAGTTCCACCAATGGTGTATTTGTTCGCTGCACAAGAGACGATAACGCTGGTGACATTGGCCGTTCCCACCGTACCCGAGCCGCCACTGACCGTGCAGGTCTGGCCAGCAGGCTGGGTACCCACGGTAACCGCGTAACCAGCGCCGCTCACGAGCGGTGTTGCGAAGGTGAACGCGCCATTGGCGGTCACCGTCAGGGCGTCTCCGCCGTTATCCAGCAGGCCAACCGATGCACCGGTGCCCAGTCCCGAAACAGTGCCCCCGATGGTGTATGTGGTTGTGCTCGGCGGAGTGCTGCCGCCGCATGCCATCAACGCAATCAAGGGCAGAGAAGCTGTCAGAATTAGGATTTCCTTCATGAAGTGGGGGCGCATCGTGGTCTCCTGAATTCCTGTTCGCAGGTCGGGTCGCAATTGGCGTGTCATTTGCTGTTAGCCAAACCGGCGCCTGGATCCCGCCGTCAGACAGAAAAGCGGAAAGCACTGGCGAATCGCCTCATCCGAGAAACAAGATTTTTCCCGGCGCCGGATTTTCAAGCCATATCAAAAGGCCATTGGGGCTGAAACGCAATTCGCCCATCCGCCTCTATCAAATTGCAGAAATTGGACATGAAGGGCGTTGACGGCGGCCAAATCAGCGAATATGCTGGCCCTTATAGCGGTTCCACAATCGCCGTACCCCGAAACCGCCGCTCTCAAGTGCCTTTTTCCTCAAGTAAAAGGCACCTTCTACCGCACCACAAAGGGCACGTAAATTGTGGAACCGCTCTAACAGGGGCGCATTGAGACGCATGCCCGAAGACCTCTCCGGCCAGGTAACCGAGCTTTTGCAGCATTGGAAGCAGGGCGATGAAAAAGCCCTCGCCGATCTTTTGCCTCTGGTTTACAAGGAGTTGCGGCGTCTAGCCCATTACCACCTTCAATCGGAGCGGTCCGACCACACGCTGCAAAGCACTGCCCTGGTTCACGAGGCTTATCTGCGGCTGATGGGCGGCCAGCCGTTGGAACTTCAGAACCGCGCGCATTTTATTGCCGTAGCTTCGCGGCTTATGCGGCAGGTGCTGGTGGATTACGCCCGTGAACGCAGAGCGTCGAAGCGGGACGGCGGATGCAGGATCGCTGTCGAGTATCTGGGCGAGCTGGCTATCTCTGGAGATGACGAGTTGATCGCTCTGGATGATGCCCTGGGCGATCTGTCCCGTTTGGACGAGAGACAGGGGAGGATCGTAGAGATGAAGTTCTTCGGAGGCTTGTCCGCTCCGGAAATATCGCAGGTGATGGGACTCTCACGCGCGACGGTCGACCGTGACTGGGCAACGGCACGGGTCTGGCTGCATCGGCAAATGAGCCGGGAAGCATCGCCATGACTGTTGCGAAAGTATCCTGGCAGGAAGTCAAGGAGCTTTTGCACGAGGCAATGCCCCTCGCCCCGGAACAGCGCACCAGGTTCCTTGACGAGGCCTGCTCGTCAAACCATTCGCTGCGTGCCGAAGTCGAATCATTGCTTGCCGCCGGCGAAGAGGTCCGTCTCAGCTTTCTGCAATCGACGCCGGATGCCGGTGGATTCGAATGGGATCGAATTGGCCCTTCCGGTCACCTGGAGGCAGGTGACCTATTCGCGGAGCGTTTTCAAATCCTCCGCAAGCTTGGTGAAGGCGGCATGGGGCAGGTCTGGCTGGCCGATCAGATCTCTCCCGTGCGGCGTCAGGTCGCTTTGAAGTTGATCAAAGCCGGTATGTACGACGAAGCCGTTGTGCAGCGCTTCCAGTCCGAGCGCCAAGCGCTGGCGATCATGGACCATCCCGCCATCGCCAAGGTGTTCGACGCCGGGACCAATTCGCAGGGGCAGCCGTATTTCGTGATGGAATACGTGCCGGGACTGCCGATTACAGAGTGTTGCGATGAGAAGAAGCTCCCGATCAACGAGCGGCTCGATCTCTTCATTCAGGCCTGCGAAGGCGTGCAGCATGCGCATCAGAAAGCCATCATCCACCGCGATCTGAAGCCTGCAAACATCCTTGTGATAGAGGTCGACGGCAAGCCCGCACCGCGCATCATTGACTTCGGCTTGGCCAAGGCAACCACGCCCCTGGTTACCGGAGAGAATCAATCTACGCAGCTCGGGCATTTCATGGGAACGCCCGGTTACATAAGTCCCGAGCAGGCCGATCCTGGCGTGCAGGACATCGACACGCGTACCGATGTCTATTCGCTGGGGGTCGTGCTTTACGTTCTGCTGACGGGTTCGCAGCCGATCGATACCAGGCACTGGAAGCAGCAACCCCTGGACGAATTGCTGCGCAAGTTGCGCGAGGAAGAGCCGCCGTCCCCCAGCACCCGGGTGAACTCGGATCGAAACGCATCGGCGGCACTCGCCGGAGCAAGGGGAACAGAGTCCAGGCAACTGGTGAGCCTGCTGCGCGGCGATCTTGACTGGATCACGATGAAGGCGCTGGAGAAGGATCGCAGCCGGCGCTATGGCACACCCTCTGAAATCGCCGCCGACCTTCGCCGCTATCTGAACCATGAACCGGTCGTGGCGCGTCCGGCCAGCGCCGGCTACAAGCTGCGAAAGTATGTCCGGCGTCACGCGGCGCTGGTGACCGCGGCGGTGGCAGTGTTTGTGGCTTTAGCCGGTGGAATTATCGCCAGCACCTCGCAGGCAATACGCGCAAATCGGGCGGGACGAGCGGCGTTGCAGGAGCGAGACCGGGCAGTCGAGGCCGAGGCGCGCATCCGAATTGAACGCGATCGGGCAACGGTAGCCGACCAGGCCGCCACGCGGGACCGGAATCGCGCACTGGCAGAGAAAGAACGTGCAGATGAAGAAACCGCCTCGGCGAAGGCGGTCAACAATTTCCTTCAGGACGATCTCTTGGCGCAGGCGAGTGCCTATAGGCAGGCGCGTCCGAATGCCAGGCCCGATCCCGACCTTAAGGTGCGTACGGCGCTTGACCGTGCCGCCGCCGGTATTGAAGGCAAGTTCGACAAGCAGCCGTTGGTCGAAGCTTCCATCCGGCGGACAATCGGCGTGACATACGCCGGTCTGGGCGTGTATCCGGAAGCCCAATCGCAACTCGAAAAAGCGCTCGAGCTGAGGCGTCGGGTGCTGGGTGAAGCGAATTCGGATACGCTGATCGTCGACCAGAACCTTGCCGATGTCTATCTCGATCAAGGCAAATATGCGA
>Ga0302326_10032216_pt1 | contig 10451 bp, 9 predicted proteins | sample Palsa_T0_3_FD_202264 | JGI IMG/M metagenome (GOLD analysis project Ga0302326, IMG submission 202264) | Peat permafrost microbial communities from Stordalen Mire near Abisko, Sweden - Palsa_T0_3 | ecosystem: Environmental > Terrestrial > Soil > Palsa > Peat permafrost | place: Sweden: Abisko... | reverse complement strand
TGGAAGGCCTGGACGACATCGGCATGACCCTCAAACATGACCGCGACATTGCCACGTACGAAAAGAACCACCACCCCGGCGCCCCGCTGTATGCGCCGGTGGACTCCCAATCGTCCCCGGGCGACTGAAGCGCCTGCGCCAAAGAGCTACGACTGAGGCAATCCCCCGTCCTCTTCCGTTAGCGTGGACTCCGGCGCGACTGGCGCGGTCCCCATCAGTTCCGCCACCAGAATCCCCGCAAGAATCAGCGCCGCCCCGGCAAGCGCCCTCCAACCCATGCGCTCGTGGTAGAACAAATACGACGTCAGTCCGGCGATCACCGGCTCCAGCGAAAAGATGATGGCCGTATGCGAGGAGCTCGTGTATTGCTGCGCCCAGGCCTGCGCGGAAAAGGCGATGGCCGTGCCGCCCACTCCCGTGGAGACCACTGCAATGATGAGCGTCGAGGTCCAGTGCAGATGCGCGGGCTCCCACCCCGTAACGGATAACAGCGGAATGGCCAGCAGGGTCCCGGCCGCCGTGGTGGATATCTGCAACAGGGCCAGCGCGCTGGGAGAATATTGTTTGGTGTAGTGCCCCACGCTGATGATGTGCAGGGCATACATCAGAGCGCAGCAAAGCACCAGCAGGTCGCCGCTATTCAAATGCGTCACCCCGGAAGCGGGGATGGTCAACAAATAAAGTCCCGTTATCGCCGCGCCCGCGCCCGTCCACACCCACGCGCGAATGCGGCGGCTGCCGAAGATCGCCAATAAAACCGGCACCAGCACCACGGAAAACCCCGTAATGAAGGCGGCCTTGGACGGCGTCGTGAGGCCGAGTCCCACGGTTTGAAACGAGTACGCCGCGAACATGAAGCATCCAATCAACGCTCCGGCGCGATATCCCGAAAAGCTCAAGTCGCGCAGCGTACGCCCGTAAAAAATCAGCAACAGGATAGCGGCAACCACAAACCGCAAGGCCAGATACACAAAGACGGATGAGTCGGAGAGCGCTTCCTTTACGACCACAAAAGTGGCGCCCCAGATCACCGTATTGAAGATCAGCAGCAGATCAGCTTTGACTTTGCGAGACACAGGCGGTTCGACGGCTGAAAATTAGACATGCGAGCGGGGAGTCTAGCAGAAATTGCCCTGGCGATGTGCCTGGTCTCGGCCGCGAACAAAACTGTGGCCGCGATTTTGCCTTCAGGACAGCGAACCGCCGCGCGTCGTGGCGCGATGCCCGGCCTTCAGCAAAGTCTCTTCCTGACGCGCCAGTTCCAGATCGTGCTCCATCATGCGGCCCACCATCTCCACGAATCCCACCTTGGGAGCCCAACCCAGCTGCTTGCGAGCCTTGCTGGCGTCTCCACACAAAGCGTTCACCTCCGTGGGGCGCAGGTAGCGTTTGTCCAGCGTGACGTAGCTCTTCCAATCCAGGTCCACGCCTGCCGCGGCCACATCGAGAAACTCGCGCACGGTATGCGACTCCCCGGTGGCAATCACATAATCGTCCGGCTGCGGCTGCTGCAGCATCAGCCACATGGCCTCCACGTAGTCTCCGGCATAACCCCAGTCGCGGCGCGCCTCCAGATTTCCCAAATAGAGCTTCTTTTGCAGGCCGTAACGTATGCGCGCCAGCGCGCGCGTGATCTTCCGCGTGACAAACGTCTCCCCGCGGCGCGGCGACTCGTGATTGAACAAGATGCCGTTGGCCACATACAAGCCGTACGCTTCGCGGTAGTTCACCGCGAACCAGTGCGCGGCCGCCTTGCTCACCGCGTAGGGGCTGCGCGGCTGAAAAGGCGTGCGTTCGTTCTGCGGCGGCGGCGCGCCGCCAAACATTTCCGACGACCCCGCCTGGTACACGCGCACCGCGCGCTTCATCGACTGCTGATGATCGCGCACCGCCTCCAGCAGGCGCACCGTGCCTGTGGCCACCACGTCGGCGGTGTATTCGGCCTGGTCGAAACTCACGCGCACGTGGCTTTGCGCCGCCAGATTGTAGATCTCGTCGGGCTGCACGGCCTCCAGCACGCGCCGCAACCCGGTTCCATCGGTAATGTCGCCGTAATGCAGAACGATTTTCGGGTCTCCCTCATGCGGATCCACATACAGATGTTCCAGCCGCTCGGTGTTGAACGTGGAAGCCCGGCGAACGATTCCATGAACCTTGTAGCCCCGTTGTAAAAGACTCTCCGCGAGAAACGATCCGTCCTGGCCGGTGATTCCGGTGATCAAGGCCGTCTTCATTTGGCCACCGCCGCCTGAGACGACACGTACCACCGGTAGACTTCGCGGATTCCTTGTTCCAGCGGAATTCGCGCCTTCCACCCGATCCCCGTCAAGCGCGACACATCCAAAAGCTTCCGCGGCGTTCCGTCCGGCTTGGAGGAATCGAAAACGATGCGCCCGCTGAACCCGGTGATCTCCGCGATCAGCCGCGCTAGATCGGCGATCGAAATGTCTTCCCCGGTGCCCACATTAACGATCTCCGGATCGTCGTATTTCTGCATCAGAAATACCGTGGCGTCGGCCAGGTCATCCACGTGCAAAAACTCACGTCGCGGCGCGCCCGAGCCCCACACGGTCACTTCCCCCGCGCCGCTTTCGCGCGCCTGATGAAACTTCCGTAGCAAGGCCGGCAGCACGTGCGACGTTTGCAGGTCGAAATTATCTCCCGGCCCGTAGAGATTCGTGGGCATCAGGCTGATGGCCTTAAACCCGTACTGCGTCCGGTAAGCTTGCGCCAGTTTGATCCCCGCGATCTTGGCCACGGCATAGGCCTCGTTGGTGGGTTCCAGCGCTCCAGTCAACAGAGCCGTCTCCGTTATCGGCTGCGCGGCAAATTTCGGGTAGATGCACGAGGAGCCCAGAAAAAGCAGCTTGCGGACTCCCGAGCGCCACGCCGCATCGATTACGTTGAGTTCAATGCCCAGATTCTCGCGCAAAAAATCCGCCGGATAGGAGTCGTTGGCGAGAATTCCGCCCACCTTGGCCGCGGCCAGAAAAACATAATCGGCTTTGTGCTCCGCAAAAAAGCGCCGCACGGCGGCCTGTTCGGTCAGATCGAGTTGCTCCCGCGAGGCCAGCAGCAGATTCTCGAAGCCGCCCTCGCGCAACCGGCGCACCAGTGCCCCGCCCACCAGTCCCCGGTGTCCCGCGACGAAAATGCGGTTTCCTAGTTCCACAGCGCTCCATTGTACAGGTTTTTGCCGTTCGGCCGTTCGCGGCCCTTGCGCCTGAATTGCTTATTTCTTATGTCTTACGCTGCGGAGCTTTCGAACCCGGCCACCTGCAGGATCGTGAGCAGAATCCTGCGCAGTCCCAACTCTCGCCCCGCGGGATCGTACCATTCGGTGAGGGAGTGCGCCCCGCCCGAGCGCCCTCCGGCGCCCAGAGCTATGGCGTGAATGCCCAACGACAGAGGAATGTTTGCATCCGTGGAAGATCGTTCCGGCCGCGATCGATTGCCAAGATAGTCGTCGGCCGCCAGCAGTGCCGCCAGCAGCGGAGAATTCCCCGGCAGCACCCCATTGGGACGAATGCCCACCACTTTGGTGTCCACGGAGAGTCCGCCGCTCCCGGACATGCCGCGATTGCGCGACGCGGTCATCTCCTCGTCGACGCCGGCCTTGATCGCGGCATTCAGCGCCGCGTTCAGTTTGTTCAGCTCGGCATCGGATTCCGAGCGCAGGTCCACCTTCATGGATACCTTGTCGGGAATGGAATTCACGGATGTGCCGCCCTGAATTTCGCCGACGTTGAAGCTGGTGCGCGGATCGTCGGGCACCGGCGTATTCACAAATCGCGCGATGCCGCGTGCCAGGCCATGGATCGGATTGGGCGCGCCAAAATCGGACCAACTGTGGCCGCCCGGCCCGGTAATGGTGATTTCCACGCGGCGCGAGGCCAGCGCGGCCGTGGTCACGTAGTCGGTGGCCGAGCCATCCAGCGCGATCACGTAACGCAGCCGTTTGCGATAGGTGTCCGCCAGCTTGACGATCCCGCGCAGATTGCCTTCGCCCTCTTCTCCCACATCGGCCACAAACAGCACCGTGCTGCGCGTCCTCAACTTGGCGTCGCGCATCGCCCGCGCCACGGCCACCAGAGCCGCCAGGCCCGTGCCGTTGTCGGAGATTCCCGGAGCATACAGCCGTCCGCCGTCGCGGCGCACGTGCACATCGGTTTCCGCCGGAAACACGGTGTCCAGATGCGCGGTGATCATCACGATATCGTTACCTGGGGAGCCTGCCCGTTCGCCGATGACGTTGCCGACCGCGTCGGTTTGCACCTTCAGGCCGGCTTCCCCCAGCAGTTTTGCCAGGTACACCCCGCGGGCGGTCTCATGAAAAGGCGGCGCGGGAATTTCTGTGATGCGGATCTGCTCTTCGGTGGTGGCGTCCGCCGTGGCGGCCAGATTCGCAAGCGCCTGTTGCACGCCCGCGTCTTTCACAAGCGCCATTCGTGGAGGGTCCTGCGAGAAGGTCGAGGATGCCGAGGATAAACTCACCAGACAAAGAATAACGCACGGAAGGGCTCTGCGCATAACCCATTGCCGCGAAACCGTCGCCCCGGGACTGCCGGCAGGCGCCTGTGCCATGCGCTTCAATCCATCCCTTGGCGTGACGCCGCCTTTGTGCGCGTTAGGAGGTCCAGAAAAACGGTTGCGGAAGCCCCCGGATGTCCCCGGATATCCCCTGATATCTTAGTATCGCACCGTAAAACTGTTGGGCAACTGCCCGGGATCGGGCCGATACAGCGTCTTGCAGAATTCACACCTGTAAATCTCGGACTTGGGACCGACCAGCGCCGCAATATCCTTCGGATAATCGTACCAGTGTTTCAAATGCCCGGCGCACAGCTTGCCTTTGGCATCTCTTTCATCGCAGGAGCGCTGCTTGTGCTTGCGGACTTTAACTTTCGGCGTCTCCGGCTCTTGCACAACCGCTGCTGAAGCCGCCGCGGGAGCGGCAGCAGCGGGAGGAGGAGGTGCGGGAGTCGCAGGTGTTGCGGCAGCCTTCGGTGCCGGGTCAGCTACAGGTTCGGGCATTGTTTCCCTTTCCTCTGCTAGAAATTATCCCTCTAGATGCGGTGGCCGCGCCAGAGCGCTTGCACCATCGCCTTCATCTGGCTCCAGCGCTTGCGCCGGCTTGGCGCATGCGCAAATTCGATGAACCGCGCCGCCGTTTGATTTACCTCGCTACTGTAACCAAACCACCACGTCTTAGGCCAGCGCGGCAACCCATCCACATCCACATATTTTACTTGAACCATTTCCCGCAGGCCAACACTCCCGTGTGTCCGGCCCCATCCGCTGTGCCCGCGGCCTCCGACCGACTCCACAACGGAAGGACGCGTGGCGGATGCGCCCATAAAATGGCATTCTACTCGAAAAGATCGCGGGCGCCCCACATGCCCCGCGTGGAGATTGGGCGCTGCTCCGCCATGTTCGCGTCGCTCCTATTGCAAATCGTTAACGTCGATTGCCGGCGCCTCGCTCACGAAGGCTGGATATTCGCCCTGCGCCGGATATTCAACAGACATGAGGCATAGCCCTTGCGGCGGAGCCGTCGTGCCCGAGCAAGTGCGATCGCGTCTTTCTAGCAGCCCGGGAACGTCCGCCGCAATCAGCCTCCCGCGGCCAACCTCCAGAATCGTGCCCACAATCTTCCTGACCATATGCCGCAAAAACGACTTCCCTCGCACCACATACACCCACTCCTCGGATTGTATGGAGCCCTCGCCATCCCCGAAATGCTCGCCTGATAGAGCCTGCGCATGGGCTGGCGATTCGCCCTCCGCACGAATCAATTGCGAGCTGTAGACCGCGCGAATCATGGTCCGTTTCCGATCTTCCTCCTCCGAACCCGTAGAGGCCGCGAAGGAGGTGAAGTCGTGCTGGCCCTCAAACCTCCGCGCCGCATCCGCCATGGCCGCAAAATTTAGCGGAAACGGGTCGTGCAGCACATAGCGCCAGGTAAACGGCGGCAAAACGGCATCCCGGCAGATGCGGTATCGGTACGTTTTCGCCTGCGCCAGATGCCTGGCGTGAAACTCTTCCGCTACTTCCTGGGCTTCGCGCACACGAACCGATGGCGGCAACAGCGCGTTCAAGGCCCGCAGAAACTCTCCCGCGCCCATGGCTGAACTGGTCTTGAAATTGGCCACCTGCCCCCAGGCATGCACGCCCGCGTCGGTTCGTCCCGCGCCGTTGACGGTGGACCGCTCTTGCGTCAGCCGTTCGATTACATCCGTCAATAATCCCTGCACGGTCTGCTGCTCCGGCTGAATCTGCCAGCCGTGCAGGTCCGTGCCGTCGTAGGCCACTGTCAGTTTGATGTTGCGCATGAAAGCAGGATGGAGTCCGCGTGATCACTCCACGAAGCAGGTTGCCAGAACAGTCCGCGCCGCGGTTGCGCGATCTGCAAGGAGCCGGGTGCGGGCTGCACTTGCAGCCCGCCTAATTTTCGGGTGCGGGCTGCACTTGCAGCCCGTCCAGTCTAACGACTACAGTTTGAATCTGCTGCCCGGGCGGACGGCTTCCCCTCCATCGCGGCACAGCGGGCACGCCACGGCCTCATAGCTTTCGATGGCCTGCATCAGCAGAGCTTCAGTGCGCACGGCCAGCTCGATCTTTCCCCCGCTGCGATCGATCAACGCCCCGGCGGCAACCACTCGTCCTCCGGCATCCTCGATCACCCGAATGGTCTCCACGGTGGAACCCCCCGTGGTCCAGACGTCCTCCACCACAAGAACGTTCTCGTTGTTCTGGACGCTAAAACCGCGCCGCAAGGTCAGGATTCCCCGGGCGTCGCGTTCGGCAAAGATGGCCCGCACCTTCCGCGCGCCGGGCTTCAAAGCGAATGCTCGCGCTACCTCCTGCCCCAGCACGATGCCCCCAATGGCCGGCGAGGCCACCACATCGATTGGCAAGTCCTGAAAACGCCCCGCCAGCGCCTGCCCCAACTGCTCGGCCAGTAAGGGGTGCTGCAGGACCAGCGCGCACTGCACATAAGTATCGCTATGCCGGCCGGAGGAAAGCGCGAAATGGCCCTTCCGGATGGCTCCCACGGATTCCAAAATTTGTAGAACGGCGTCGTTTCGCATGTCCATCTTCACACTAGGAGGCCTGGGAAGGGCCGCCTGATTGCCGCTTGCGGCACACAGCCTATCGGCCCCAGCCTTTCGTTGTCAAGACGACGAAAGGACTGCTAAACTGACGGGCCGCAGCGCGGTTGTCCGCCGCGCAAACGGTAGGTCAAAAAGTGCATCTTATCTCTCGGGAGAAATACCGCGTATATTCTTGAAACAATTATGCCCTGCCGGACGTTATAAGACTTGGTGCAGCCGCGTTCTTCAGGAAGCTCCTCAGAGAAAGCTTATGCGAAAGGAAGACGAATGATTGGGAATCTCCGCCGTCAGATTGCTGCGATAGCAGTTACGGGCCTCCTGGCCTTTGCGCCCGTGCCGGGAATGGCACAAAACCTGCCTCCCGCGCAGGACTCCGCTCCCGCGCCAACTCCGCAGCAAGCTCCGCCTCCTGCACAGACGCCAGCTCCGACCGACCAGAATTCCACGCCCGCTCCAATTCCGCAACAGGAGCCTCCCCCCGGGCAGCCCTTCCACATCCCCCTGGGCCCGGACTACTCCATCATCGCCTCCAGGCCCTATTTTCCCAACGTCCTGCTGCCTTACAAGACTATGCATATGGATAGTCCACAACTCGTGAACTCTCCCAGGATCGAGCAACTGATTCAAAACGGCCAGCTGCGCATCACCGTGCAGGATGCCATCGAGTTGGGTCTGGAAAACAACACCGACATCAGCGTGCAAAGGTATAACTCCTGGCTATGGGAAACCGACATCCTGCGCGCCAAGGCGGGAAACATCATTCGCGGAGTCGCCGTAACCGGCACGAACCTCCCGATTGCCAACCTCCCGCTGATCACCTACGACCCGGCTCTTCAAGCTACCTTTGGCCTGGATAGCAAGGTCTTCCCCGTCAACAATCCAATCACGGCCGGAACCGGCTCGGCAGGAACTGGCTCGGGCGGTGGCTCAACTCTGGAAACTACCGTAGTTCCTCCAGGTCTGGGAACCCATACCTTGACCGGTAATTTCTCCTATACCCAGGGATTCCAGACCGGGACCACCATCACCGCCAGCCTGGACAGCAACCGCGCCACCACCACTTCCGCAGCCGCCACGTTCAATCCGGCAATCAACACCGTTGGCACCTTCGCTTTCTCCCAACAGTTGCTGAATGGCTTTGGCTTCGACGTCAACCAGCGCTACATCAAAGTCGCCAAAATCGGCAAGAAAGCCAGCGACTATTTCTTCCTGCAATCGGTTCTGACCGACGTCACCGCCATCGAAAACGATTATTGGGAGCTGGTCTTTGCCCGTAACAACGTGGCCGTGCAGCAACGCGCCGTGGACCTCGCCCAGCGCCTTTACGAAGATAACCAGAGACAGGTGCAGGTCGGAACCCTGGCCCCCATCGAAGTCGTGCGCGCCCAGGCGCAGATTGCCTCCGCGCAGCAATCGCTTATCACCGCGCAGACCACTCAACTCCAGGATCAGGCCCTGCTCATGAGCGTGATCACCAAAGACCCCTTGGCGCCCGCGGTGGTCGACGTTGAAATCGTCCCGCTGGATACCGTGCAGAACCCGCCCCTGGTTGAGAACATTCCCATCGTGGACGCCGTTAAGGAAGCCATGGCCAACCGTCCCGACGTCCTTCAGTCGGTCGTCAATCTGGACGCCGACGACGTAAACGTCCGCAACACGCGCGCCGCTCTCCTCCCCAGCCTGGTCCTCTCGGGTTATGTCAATTCCGTCGGCCTGTCCGGCAACTCCAAGGCCGGAACCACGGTGGTTCCCGCCGGCTGGTTTGACTCCGCCTCTCAGCTCTTTCAGGGAGAATTCCCCGAATACGAAGCTCAGATTGCGCTCAACATCCCCATCCGAAACCGTTCCAACGAAGCCGATAGCGCCCGCGCTTTGCTGACCAAGCGCCAGGACCAGGAGCGCCTCCAGGCGACTTACAATACCGTCGCGGTGGACGTGCGCAATGCGCAGATTACTCTGCAACAGGCTCGCGCCGAACTGGCCGCCGCACAAAAAACCCGCGAACTGCAGGAGCAGACCCTGGCCGCCGAACAGACCAAATTCCAGCTCGGCGCTTCCACGGTTTTCAACGTGGTGTCCGATCAAGCCACTCTCGAAGTGGCCGCCGGCGCGGAGGTTCGCGCGTTGTCGGATCTCGCCAAGGCCAATGTGAATTTCGAACGCGCCATGGGCCGCACCCTGAAAGTTCATAACATCACCATCTCCGACGCCGTAACCGGAACGCCGGCAAAAGATACTCTCATTCCCGGCACCACCGTCGCGGGCGACATCGTCGGGCAAAAACCGGGTTACTAGATTTTTCCATTGCCGCCTGTCAAAATGAAGATGCGACGCGGACTCTGTTTGCAGCCCGCATCATCTGGGACCGGGCCATCCGTACAGCCCACACAGATCGGGACCAGGCTACGCTGATCCTCTGCCGGAATCCCGGATCGTCAACCTATACGGAGGTCCCGTTATGTGCCGACTCTACAAACCGGGCTTGCAGGCAGTTCTGCTTTTCGCCCTGGCCATCGCCTGCCTCTCTCTTCCGGGCTGCGGCTCGCAGAGCCAAAGCCCGAGCCAGCCGCAAGCCCAGAACCAAAGCCAGACTCAGGAAAAGCGCTTCAAACTCAAAGGCGTGGTGGTCTCACTGGATAAGCTGCAGATGCACGTCATCGTCAATCACGAAGCCATTCCCGGCTTCATGTCCGCGATGACCATGCCGTATCCGGTCGTGGACGAGCAAACCCTCGACCGCCTCACTCCCGGCGATCAGATCACCGCCGACGTCGTGGTCACCAACGATGGTGTCCACCTCGAAAATGTTGTGGTGGTTAAGAAATCCGACGGCGCCAAGCCCGCTGCGGAAACGCAATTGCCCGCGCCCGAAGCCGGGGACCTGGTCCCCGATTTCGCTCTGGTCAACCAGGACGGCAAGCACACCAGCTTCCGGCAATACCGCGGCAAAACCCTGCTCATCACCTTTATCTATACGCGCTGCCCCTTGCCCTCCTACTGCCCTCTCATGACCCACAACTTCGCCCAGATCGAAAAAACGCTGGCCGCCGACCCCGCCCTGTACCGCAGCACCCACCTGCTTAGCATCAGCTTCGATCCGCAATTCGACACGCCCGCGGTCCTGCGCAACTACGCCCATGAATATATCGCCGACAAGGGCGCGCGGACCTTTGACCATTGGGAGTTTGCTTCCATCACCGAAGCCCAAAAGAAGGACGTCCTGCGATTCTTCAATATCTTTTACAACGAACAGGACGGGCAGATCACCCATTCCATGCGCACCGCGGTCATCTCGCCGGATGGCAGGATTTACCACTGGTACGGCGATAGCACGTG
>Ga0302326_10032215_pt1 | contig 10451 bp, 7 predicted proteins | sample Palsa_T0_3_FD_202264 | JGI IMG/M metagenome (GOLD analysis project Ga0302326, IMG submission 202264) | Peat permafrost microbial communities from Stordalen Mire near Abisko, Sweden - Palsa_T0_3 | ecosystem: Environmental > Terrestrial > Soil > Palsa > Peat permafrost | place: Sweden: Abisko... | reverse complement strand
TCGTCCTCGCGAAACGGACGCAATCCTGGAAATGGATTCTCCAATGACACCGGCGCCGCTACTGAAAACGAGACCAGCTCCGTCATGACCGCACTCCATCGACGGCAGCCAGAAACGGCAACACGGAGTCTTCTGTAATCCCAGGCAGGCAGTTCACAACATTCGGTTCCTCGGTTGCAATCAGATAGTTCTTGGTGTCGGTTTCCGGCGCAGTAAGGCAGGTGTAGACCGCTTTCTCGCTTTGACCGCCTAAATGCTTTTTAAGTTCGGCGTCAATAGATGCCTTCCACTGGTCGCTGCCCTCGCCGTAAAAAACCAAAACGCCGGAGGCCTGTTCAAGAAGGTCGATCCGGGCCTGACGCACGGCGGCAGAATCTCCCTTGAACAAAGGAACCTTCACATCGAATCCACGTGCCTTCAATAGCTTGTTGAGAGGGATCGTGCTCATCAGGTCTTTTTCGTCGCAGATGAGGAAAATCATCCTGCGGCTGTCCTGGCCGGCTTTTGCTGTGGGTGTCGGAGGCTTCTTCTGCTCCAGACTCTGCAGCGCCTTGTGCATCTCTCCCTTGATACATTCCGGTTCGCGCGCGGTGATCATATCGGCCCCAAAAATCGCGTCGGCATTGGTTTGCAAGAGATTAACGAAGTCGATCTGCTCCTGTTGTTTGGGAGCGATGCTGTCGGGAACCCAGATCAGCCGCTTCAACCCCGCCTCCCGGCTCTGCTGAATCGCCAGCTCATTCTGAAGCACCACAACCGACTTCTGGCTCGGTCCATCGGGGACCATGCCATAGATGCTGCCGATCAAATGGATCGACAGCTGGCTATGCTTGAGGCACTCGGCTACCTGGGTCGTGTAAGCTTCTTCGTCCTTCGGCAACTCCTCGTCGGGCAGGACGCGGTAGCCATGGCGCTTCAACTCGACATCCAGCGCATCGCGTGCCGAGCGTTGATCGAAACTGCACTCAGCCAGGTACACAGTCGGCTTCGCCGGGTCCGATGTGGCGGACGGGGCAGATGAAGTAGACGTTGCAGCTACCGCAGCGATTGGCGCAGCGCCAGTTAGAGTATCGGGCGGGCTCTGGGTCTCGGCGAGGGTTTTGGCTGCGGCTTTTGTCTCGGCTTCGGCATCAGCAATCAGCTTCAACAACTGGCTCAACTGAAAGGCGAGCTTCTGCACCGTATCGAGAAATTTTTCGCCCCACTCGGTTCCAAAGTAAGGGTCGAATTCGCGTGGCGTCTGGTCGGTGCCCACCTCGTAGAACTCGAATCCCAGTCCCTTGATCATGGCCGGGTGAGGGAGTTCATTGCGGTCAACGGGTGCGAGAACAACTTTGACGAGGCGGAACTTGTTCCTCACTTCCAGTCCAAGAGTCTGCTCGGCTGCCTCGCAGAACTTCCCGACCTCTTCCTTACACCACTTCGATTTGATATACCGCGGGCTCACTACGGAGAGCATCACGGCCGTCTTGGGAAACTGAGAAACAATCTGGGCTGCGAAGTCGTCGTCGCCAGCCAGCCTTTCGTCCTTCCAGATATGCGCCTTTTCGCCCATCCACCGCTCCAGAAGCGAGGCCAGCGAAAACTGAAAGCGGTCGACCCAACCCTCCTGTCCCTTGATAAGGGGTTGGTTATCGATGTGGGTATAGCTGATGAACAGGTCTGTTTCGAAGGGCATAGTTGTACCAGGGGAACTGTGGGGGAATACTACCACGTTCCGTATTTCGTCCCGAGGTTTGCAATCAGCGCGTGATTCGAGCTTGTTTCGCTGATTGAACTTCAAAATCAGAGCGCCGTGATCACTGTGAAAGCACTCGTCTGCCCTGGCCGCGGCTGCAGGGTTATACTTCGTTCAAATCTGTCAAATCTGCTATCGGAGAATTCGCTTGAGCCGTCCCGCCCCGGTATTCACAGCATTGCTCGCATTATGCATCGTGTTCATTGCTCACGCAATGGCGCAAACTCCGGTTCCCACCAGGGCGCCCACAATCGATCAATCGATTGAGATGCGTTCTGTGTCGAATCCGCGCATATCGCCCGATGGCCGGCACGTTGTCTACGAACAGTCGAGGACCGACTGGGAGGCAAACGCCTTTGAGACAGATCTATGGCTGGCAGACACGACAACTGGCGAGAACCACCAGCTCTCGGCTGCGGCGAAGTCAAGCAATGGCGCCAAATGGTCGCCGGACGGCAAGTGGATTGCGTTTCTTTCCAATCGGCCCGGGCCCATGGCCGGTTCGCCGGCGGACAAGCGGCAGCTCTACGTGTTGCCGATCGATGGCGGCGAGGCGCAACAGGTGACGAAGATGGAAAACGGCGTGGAAGAATTCGATTGGGCGCCTGATTCCAAGCGGATCGCAATTGCGGCCACTGCTCCCGAGACCAAAGCCATGAAGGATCGCAAGGATACCTTTGGCGAGTACCACGTCTATCACGCGGACTACGAGATGAAGCATCTCTGGCTGGTGGATATTCCAAGGGCCGACGTAGCGGGGCGCACTCCTGCGCCGGCAGAGCCGAAGCGGCTGACCCAGGGCGATTCCTTCAGCGTCAACAGTTTTGCATTCTCGCCGGATGGAGCCCGCATTGCCTTCAGCGCGCAGCGAGACCCCGATTTGATCTCCGGCTTTTCCGAAGATATCTACACGGTGACGGTCGCCGATGGCGCAGTGAAGAAGCTCGTAGAAACTCCCGGTCCGGACGATAATCCGCATTGGTCGCCGGACGGCTCGCAGATTGCCTATACGACTTCCAACGGCAGCAAGTATTTCTTTTACACAGACCAGCGGATCGCGGTTGTCGACAGCAATGGCGGAACTCCGCGCGTGCTGACACTCGGCTTTGACGAGGATCCTGACCTGCTCGGATGGGGGCCTGAAGGCATCTACTTCTCGGCGCTGCAAAAGATGTCGTCGCAACTCTTCCTTCTGGACCCGAAGTCTGAAGCGGTAAAGAAGATCGACACGCCGGGTTCGGAAATTGCCATCCAGTTTTCTGTTTCAAAGGACTTCAAGCACATGGCCTATCGGGGCGCGGGAACGAATCAGTATTCAGAGATTTATGCCTCCGATCTTCCTGCAGGCACACCATTGAAGTTGACGCACTCCGGAGAGCAGCTCAGCGGGTTCGATACCGCAAAGCGCGAAGTGGTCCAGTGGAAATCAGGCGACGGCACGGTGATTGAGGGCGTGCTGTACAAGCCCGCGGACTTCAGTCCGACCAAGAAATACCCTTTGCTGGTCGTGATTCACGGAGGACCTACGGGCATTGACTTGCCAATGATCGTCGCAGACCGGTACTACCCCATGGAGCGGTTCGTCGCCAAAGGCGCGTTGATTTTGCGTCCCAACTATCGGGGCTCTGCCGGATACGGAGAGAAGTTCCGCTCGCTCAACGTGCGCAATCTTGGCGTGGGTGATTATGCCGATGTTATCTCGGGCGTCGATTACCTGATCGCACAGGGCTATGTCGACAAGGACCGCGTGGGATCGATGGGATGGAGCGAAGGCGGCTATATTTCGGCCTTCATCACAACTTCGAGCGACCGCTTCAAGGCAGTTTCGGTTGGCGCGGGAATATCAGATTGGACCACTTATTACGCCAACACCGACATCACGCCGTTCACGCCCCAGTACCTGCACGGTACGCCCTGGGATGACCCTGAAATCTACAGGAAGACCTCCCCGATCAGCTATATCGCCAAGGCGAAAACTCCAACGCTGATTCAACATGGCGGCGCCGATCGAAGAGTTCCCATCCCCAACGCATTTGAGCTGCGCCAGGCGCTCGAAGATCACGGAGTGCCGGTCAAGATGGTGGTCTATGACGGTTTCGGACACCCCATCAACAAGCCCAAGCAACAACGTGCCGTGATGGAAGAGAACGAGAACTGGTTTGATCACTACATCTGGGGAGATCCGTTGCCGACGTCTCTCACCCCGATCGTCAAACCTGCAAAACCGTAGACTAGCGCAGCAGGTCTCCGCTCCATAGCTTTTCATTCACTTCATTGAGCCTCTGCTGCTCACGCTTGCTTTCCTTGTGCACATACATAGCGGCGTCGGCGGCTCGCTGCAACTCCTCTTCGGTCGTTCCTTCGTCGGGATAGATGGCGAGGCCGATGCTCGCAGATCCCTTCAGCCGTATCCCCTCAAGATTGAATGGCTCGTCAAAACAGTGATCCAGACGCTTTGCAATCTCCTCCGCATCCGTGGGGTTTCTCAGGATGGGCACCAGGGCGATGAATTCATCGCCACCAATTCGCGCGAGGGTATCCTCGTGGCGTAACTGCAACTTCATTCGCCTCGTGACCTCTTTCAGATAAAGGTCGCCGATCCTGTGGCCGTAGCGATCATTCACCTGCTTGAATCGATCGAGGTCAACGTAAATCATTCCGAAGGAAGCCTCATTGCGCCGTGCCGACTGCATCAATTGGTCGAGCTTCTTCTCCATGCTGAAGCGGTTAGGAATGTCGGTCAGCAGATCGTGCTCTGAGCGATGGCGCAAATCCGAGTAAAGTCGTCGTGTATCAATGGCCAACTCAGCCAGTCGCGCTCCCGCCACCATTGCGGCAGAAATCTCCGGTTCGTCGGACATGAACAGCTGAGGCGTAGCGAGCAGGAAGCCCAGCGAGACACCGTCGCGTGAAAAAAGCTCTTGAAAGATGATCGCCGGGCCGGCGGGGCGTTCGAGGCTGTCTTCTGCTCCCGCATCCGCGCGCAATTCGAACCAGCAGGAAGCTCCCAGAAGCCGAGTGGAAACCATCGCCATGATCTCTCGCAGAACATCAGCCAACGGCGCAGAACTGCTAATCAATTCCAGGATTTTGCTCCGCTGCTGTTCCTGGCGCGCCAGCCTCCGCTCGCGCATCGCGTCTTCCTGGCTCTGTCGTGCGACGATTGCGGTCTGCCTGCGCAGGCGGCGATCCAGCAATCCGGCCCAGATCACAGCGATCAATATCATTGCGCTCATAAAGGTGATCACATAGGCCAGCCGCTTCACCGTCCACCACGACGGCTGCTGCAGGATCACGATGTCTCCAAGAGAGCGCATGCGGATGTCGAACCAGAGCCGGTCCCTCCAGTGATTGCCTTCGGCCACAAAGCAGACGCCTGTGACCTTGACTCGAGTTCCAACTTCGGGAGTCTCAAACGATACTGCGGTCAGGTTCGCGTCCGATGAGCTGTGTCTCAAAGACGCGGAAAACAGGTGTCCATTGGAAACGATGATGAACATGTCGACGCGAGAGTCATGCACCATGCCGACGACCTGGCCTTCCATTGCGACCAGATTGTAGGCAGATTTACCAGCTGCAGCCTTCTCCCAGGCAATAGTTTCTACCGGTTGCGGTTTGGATGTCGCGATACTGCGTAACTGGCCGCTCTCCAGTTGCAGATTCCCCTGGACGATCGCGGGAAATCCAGTAGCCTCAACTTCCATACCCGTATGCAGGCTCATTGTCGAGTCTGTCTCGACGAGCATTGACCTGCCCTGTTGTTCCAGCACTGCAAGGGAGCCCGGCTCGTAATACGTGAGAGTTCCTGAGATTTTGACCCGCTGGCTCTCGTTGCTGTCTCGGAATGTGGCCAGTACGTCATCCATCGGGATTGCTGGTATCGACCATGGGGAGGCTCCCGGGAGATGCAGGACGTCCACATCCTGCCCGGAGTTTACGTCCATCCAGATCCCGATCATCTGCATCTTGGAGTCGAAGTCTCCAGCCGCGACGCCAGCCAGGCGAATGTCGGAATCCATAAGGTCTTCGGGTTTCAAGTTGCCGGGATGGGCAATGCGGGCAACAATCATTCCTTGCGGGAGCCTGAGGCGGATCCGCAGACCCGGTTCCGGGGACTCCTGGTCCATAGCAGCAGCTAGAACGTGTCCGGCGACAGAGACAAACTGGCAGTCCAATCTGCTCTGAATCAGATCTTCAAATTTTGCCGGAATGGGTGTGGGCAGTTTTCCGTGGGCCAGCACGCGCACATCGGTTGCGTTCACTTCGGGGCGAAAACTCGCTGCCGTCACTCCCGAAACGATAACCCTGTCGCCCTGCCGAAGGCCGATCTCCTTATCGAAATTCACGTAAATCGCGGAACCCTGGTCTTCAATAAACAGGCTGTCGTCCTGCGCCTCGGCAAAGGTCACCGTGCCCTCAATCTTCACCGGTATCGCGTGAGCTGCCTCAGAGTTGGAGAGCGCGGCAATATCCTTTACACGAAGGAGGACATGTTCGGAAGCTTGAGTGGATGGCTGCTGGCCCCGGCAGGGCGCAGTCCAGGAGAATGACTGTAATGTCAGAAGCAAGAGTAAAGCCGATAGCTTCTTCATACGTTATCCCCTGTTTCTCGCTGATGGTGTGCGCGAGCCTAGTCGCAGTTCATATCTAACGTTCCTGATCGGCGCTTGTTGCTTTAGCGACAGATTGATCGTTTTGACCTATTTGGGATTACAAAAGCCGATCCGATTGAATCAATTTGTTGTCGTGACAAGTCTCGCACTGCCGATCCATTCACGGAATGCCTAAATCGCGTCATGTGTGTACCTTAGGGTGTCAGTACATCGTTCGATCTGGTCTAATAGGCGGTTGGTGCTTCGCAACTTCCCGGTCATACCGACTTTGGGCCGGGAAAAGTGCGAGCTCCAGGGAGTGGCAGTAATGGCAAATGAATCCAATGTAGTTGAATTTACTCCAAATCAGGCTTCTATTCAGTCGCCGATTCAATCTCAATTCTCTCAGGGCGGAACCCAGTCGCTACCGACACGTCGAATTCGCGTTCTGGGAGTGCCGCTTGACCTCGGCGCGAGCCGCCGCGGCGTGGACATGGGCCCCTCCGCCATGCGAGTTGCAGGCCTCGAAGCGCGGCTCGAAGCGCTCGGGCACCAGGTGACTGACGGCGGCAATATCCGCGTCGAGATCGCGGAGACGCAAAATGCCGGAAATGCCAACGCGCGCTTCCTTCAGCAGATTGCCGACACCTGCACGCGAACCGCGGAGGCAGTGGTCAAATGCCTGGAAGACGGGATGACACCGCTGGTCCTGGGCGGAGACCATTCACTGGCAGCCGGAACCGTATCCGGAGTGGCCGAGTTCTATCGCCGCCAGAACCAGAAAATCGGCGTCATCTGGATCGACGCCCACTCGGACATCAACACGCCTGACACTTCGCCGTCGGGAAATGTTCACGGAATGCCGCTGGCGGCGCTGCTCGGCCTCGGGGAAGTTTCTGGTTCAGCTTCAGGTTTGGGCCCTCTCAGCCATATCTTCGGTTACTCGCCGAAGATTTCTCCGGAGAACACGGTTCTCGTCGGCGTCCGCGACATTGACGCCGCCGAGCGCGAGAACATCCGCCGGGCCGGAGTGGCCGAGGTCTACACGATGCGCGACATCGACGAGCGCGGCATGCGCACCGTGATGGAAGAGGCTCTTCGCGCGGCAGGGCGCGGGACCATCGGCTACCACGTTTCGCTCGACATGGACTGGATCGATCCGGAAGACGCACCGGGGGTTGGCACGCCCGTGCGTGGTGGCGCAACCTACCGCGAGGCCCACCTCGCCATGGAAATCATCGCCGATCATGGACGGCTGCTAAGTTTTGAAATCGTCGAGGTGAATCCGGTCATTGACGACCGCAACCGCACGGCTGATCTGGCGGTAGAACTGGCATGCTCGGCCTTTGGGAAGAAGATTTTGTGATTGGCTACGTCGGTGGGTGACGGAGCGGGATTGGTCTCCAGAAACGCCCCTTGTTCGCGAAGACTAACTCATCTCGCGCAGATCTAATGGATAACCTGTTGAGTCTTCACACCCAACACTGAAGCCAAGCCGTGATTAAGAGGTAAAATAGCAAACGAGAGTTCTAAGCTCGAGCGTCGCGGTAGCCAAACCTACAGGAGCCTTTATGAGCATCCAAATTTCACACGAAACTGAGGTTCGCCTCACCGACGAAGCGCGGCGGCAGGGGATTTCCGTGGATGCTCTGCTGGAACGGCTCGTGAGTGAGCGCCCAGCGACGGCACAGCCCGGCGTATCCACCCCTGAATTGCCTATCTGGCGTCTTGGTACTGTAGGCGACCTTCATCGGCGGGATATCTACGACGATGCCCGTTGAGCCGGGACTTGTTGATGCAAATGTTCTGGTCTATGCGTTAGACGCCGATGCCCCGCAATACGCCTCATCGCGCGCCTTGCTCGAGGCTGCTCGCAATGGGTCTGCAACGCTTTTCGTGACCTTGCAAATCATCTGCGAGTTTTATTCCATTGTGACCAATGCGCGTCGAGTTTCGAAACCGCGCCCTCCTGCGGATGCGATGATGGCAATCTCCGGTTTCCTCGCTTTCCTTCGTCTGGTAGCGGTTCCGGTCCACACGGTAGAGGGATTGCTGGAGTTGCTCCGCCGTCGCCCCGTAGCAGGTGGTGAAATTTTCGATTTGCAAATTGTCGCGACCATGAAGGCCAACGGCATCCTAAGAATTTATACATTCAACCGTGATGACTTTGAACCTTTCCCCGAACTCGATGTTCTGTTGCCGTGATTCGCTTTCGTTCTGATTTCAGTAGATCCACAATTCCGCTTCGTGTAGATTTACGCCAATAGCAAGAGCGAGCCGCAAGCAAAGTCTCTGTATCGATGCAGATTTCCCGAGGTCAGATACAGCCTCTTCTGCACTCAAACCCCTACAATCGAAGAGGCATGGCAAAGAAACTGCGCGTAGGAATTCTCTTCGGTGGACGGAGCGGCGAGCACGAAGTCTCGCTTCTCTCGGCCGCTTCGATTCTCAAGGCAATTGATCGCAAGAAGTTCGACGTCGTTCCGATTGGCATTACTAAGGCCGGTCGCTGGCTTACGGCCGGTAGCGCGCAGGCGCTTCTGTCGGGCAGCGATACTGAGATTTCCGAAACGACGCTTCTGGATGCTGCGTCTTCCGCACCGGCGGATGCTGTGACGGCGATGGTCCCGGACGCGGCGAGCCTCGGCGCGGGAAGTCTCGATGTAGTCTTCCCGGTGCTGCATGGGACCTTTGGAGAAGACGGCACCATCCAGGGCCTCTTCGAGTTGGCGGACATCGCCTATGTCGGCTCCGGCGTTCTCGGCTCGGCCGCGGGCATGGACAAGGACGCGATGAAACGCCTGTTTTCCCAGGCCAAGTTACCCATCGTCAAGCACATCACCGTTTTGCGGACGGCGTGGGAAGCCTCGCCGCGCAAGACTGTCGCCGCAGTTGAAACCGCGCTCAAGTATCCCGTCTTCGTGAAGCCGGCAAATCTAGGCTCTTCGGTCGGAATAAGCAAGGTTCACGACCGGAAGGAACTTGGTCCGGCGCTGACACTGGCGGCTCGTTTCGACCGCAAAATCGTCATCGAGCGGGGAGTGGGCGGCGCGAAGAAAAAGGCTCGGGAGTTGGAAGTTGCTGTCCTTGGCAATGACGATCCGAAAGCCAGCGTCGTCGGAGAGATTGTCCCAGGCAAGGAGTTTTATGACTACGAGGCCAAGTATCTCTCGGAGGGTTCCATACCGATCATCCCGGCGAAGATTACTGCCGCAGAATCCAAACAGATCCGGGCGATGGCCATCGAGGCTTTCCGGGCTTGCGATCTGGCCGGACTAGCCCGAGTCGATTTTCTGATGGAGCCCGACGGCAAGCGCCGCATTTATCTCAATGAAGTCAACACGTTGCCCGGCTTTACCTCCATCAGCATGTACCCCAAGCTGTGGCAGGCGACGGGTATCAGCTACTCCGATCTCATCACCCGGCTCATCGATCTGGCCATCGAGCGCCACAAAGAACGCAGCCGCACCAGTTTCAGTTTCGATGTCGCCCGGTAAAAGGTAGACAATTGAAATGGATATGCGATTTACATAGGGAACCCTTTTCGCATCTTCGTTGTCTCTAATAGAGGTGCGTCAGTTTCGGGAGGAGCCTGGATAGAGGTCTTCCGCTGCACCGGAGATTCTCTTCAACCCGCAGGCCTGAGGAATAGCGACCAATGACGTTGATGGATGCGCCCAAGTTCGATGCAGCCCGCTCTCGCCGCCGGGCCGAGATTGTCTACATTACTTTCGGCCTGCTTCTTGCTTTTCTCGTGGGCATGTGGTTTTTCACCGGCCGTCCGGTCGATTATCCATGGAACTGGTGGACATACTGGGCCGGAGAGCGCGACGTAAATCAATTTTTGCTTGCGGTCGAGAGCAGGGATATGCCCCGCGCCTACGGAATCTGGAGGAATGACTTCGACTGGCGCCAGCATCAGGACCGATACAAGACCTATCCGTATGAGCGCTTTGCGGAGGATTGGGGCGCCGACAGCTCCGCCAATGAATACGGAACCATTTCCAGTCATACTATTGTGGCAAGAAAGCTGACCGGGACAGAGTTGATCGTCGGCGCCATGATTAACGGCCGGAAGAGCAAGCCGCTCTTTCTGGCATTCGACAGGAAAGAGCACACGC
>Ga0302326_10032213_pt1 | contig 10451 bp, 6 predicted proteins | sample Palsa_T0_3_FD_202264 | JGI IMG/M metagenome (GOLD analysis project Ga0302326, IMG submission 202264) | Peat permafrost microbial communities from Stordalen Mire near Abisko, Sweden - Palsa_T0_3 | ecosystem: Environmental > Terrestrial > Soil > Palsa > Peat permafrost | place: Sweden: Abisko... | reverse complement strand
GAAGATTAAGGGCGCCGATGGTGCGGCGGAACTGCTGGGGGTGAAGCCGACCACGCTGATCTCTCGCATCAAGAAAATGGGGCTCAAACGCCGGGACGCGATGCCGTCAGGTTCGCCGCAAAGCTGAAACATGGAGAAGGTCTTCGCGGCTTTCCATACGACGATGCCCGGTGGCTTGGGGATGGGCCTTTCGATCAGCCGTTCCATCGTGGAAAACCACGGCGGACGGATCTGGGCCTCTGCCAATGACGGCCCCGGCGTCACCTTTCAGTTTATGCTCTCTGCGAATTGGCCGAAAGATCCGCCATGACCGAACAGATCCGAGGTCACACCTGAGCGTGGCCGCCGTCGACGAACAGCTCGATGGCATTAACGAAGCTGCTGTCGTCGCTGGCCAGAAACAGGGCCGCTTTGGCAATCTCGTCTGGCGTGCCCACCCGGCCCAGCGGGATGACGGCAGCCTGTGTGTCGATGAACCCCTTGACCTGCTCCGGAGTTAATCCCAATTCGTCATAGCCCGGGGTAGGCACTACGCCGGGGCTAATCACGTTGACGCGGATACCACGCCCCTTGAGATCAAGTGACCAGGAACGCGCGAGGTTCCGCACCGCGGCCTTGGTTGCGCTGTAGATGCTGAAAGCAGGATTCCCCTTCACCGAAACGATGGAGGCGTTCAGAATGATAGAAGCACCCTCCTTGAGGAGCGGTAACGCCTTCTGCACCGTAAAGACCACTCCTTTGACGTTGACGCCGAACAGCTTATCGAAATGCTCCTCCGTGATCTGGCCGAGCGGCAGCAGACTGCCGATCCCGGCGTTGGCAAAGACCACATCCAAACGCCCTTTCTGTTCCTCGATCGTGGCGAAGAGGCGGTCCAGGTCCTCCAGCTTGGAAACGTCGCTGCGCACCCCGGTGGCTTCTGGTCCGATCTCTCGAACGGCGGCGTCGAGTTCCTCCTGGCGGCGGCCGGTGACGAAAACATGCGCCCCTTCGGCGGCAAATCGCTTGGCCGTGGCGAGCCCGATCCCGCTGCTGCCGCCGGTCACGAGGGAGACCTTGCCAGCGAGTTTGTTGGAGGTGATGATTTTCATTTCAGTTTTCATGCATGCTGAGCAATTGGGCGAACCGAGCCTCGTAGAACTCGCACATCTCGGATTCACCGTCCGAACCGATCCATTCCGGATGCTGGACGCGAAGTGCATCGTGGATCAGCTTTTGCAACTCCGCATAAGAAGAGATCCTCTCGTGCATAGTCAAATTTTGATTGGTTCGGCTCGTCAAAAAATCTATCAGGCGGCTTGTTCGAATGGGGTGGGCCATTCCGAAACGACCGGACGCGTCAGCTTTGACACGCCACGCCGGGACCAAGCCGCGTAAAGGCGGAGACCTCGAGAGCGTATTTCCGCTCGGCGGATCCGTCCAAGTTCCTGGCGAGAATAGTCCCGCAGGGCGCGCCGTTCTATACGAGTCTGTTCCTGGATTCGGACGGAAAGCCAGTGTGCGATTGCCATTTTTATTTTCATAGTCGGAAGGAGAATTACGTTGTTCTTTAAGTTCGAAAAATCAGTTGTGACTACCTTTCCTGTTCTGTCAGAGGCACATTGCATGCCAACGGTCCATTGAGCCATAAACCATTGCACGCGAACAATTTACGAATCTGATCGAGTTTCTATACCGCCGATCGAAATTTCGCTCGTACGAACTCTCATACCGAAATGGGTCGAACTTGCTCTGTCTAGACGACCTGTCGCCGCAACGGGGAATCTGAAACCACAGATTTCACAGATGACACAGATAAGAGGAGGAAGAGTCAGAGTTCTTTGCCTTGATTTTTTGTTCAGGTAAAATTCTCCCGGCTGTGACCGCTAAACTCATCGGCGTCAGTCATCTGGGGAATCTTTGGTTTAACATTTCTTTCGGCTTTTGGGTCTAGACGAATCTTCGTTCGGTCGAATCTTCGTCCGGGCATCCGGCCAAGCCACCGTAGATCGTAAAAGTCTGCCGCTGAGATACTTACATGTGTCGGACTGTGTTGGCACGCAAGATGATCATGGAGGGATACGTGGCGGTCGCCCGGCAAAAGCAAACAGCGAATGTCGGAACCGTAAGGAATCAATTCGAAAACCTACTAAAAACTATGGAAGCAAATGTCCTCTCCCCGCAATTTGAGGCCCGACAGCGCTCACTCTTTCCGCCGAATGCCTACGATCCAACACCGGTGGCAACCCCTAAGTATCAGAGATCAGAGTCACGAGTTGGCAAGGTACTCCGACCATTGGACCATTTATCACGGACTAAAGAGCATTTTTACACCACCCGGATCTTGACGCGAGGCTATCGCGCGTCTTCCCAGATTTCCCGCTACGTCTTTGAAGGTGAGCAATCGCAGGCGTCGCCCATCCGGATCGGGATCTTTGCCGGACTGCGCGGCGACGATGAAGTGGGACCGGGAGCGGTTTCAACGTTCCTCGCGGATCTGGTGGCGCTTCCTGACCTCGGGAACGGTCTTCGCATCTACGCTTATCCTATTGTGAGCGCCGCCAACTTTGAGACCGCGACTCTTCCGTCTCGACCAAGCCAGTACATTATTAATCAGATTGGGTGCAAGATACTATCTTCGGAAAATTACCAGATCGAGCGCGAGATTTTCGCGATTGCGTTTGATGGAATCATCACCATACGTGTCGAGGATGAGATTGAGAATATTAAGGTAGGTATCTCTGATGCCCGCTTACACGATGCTCTGGTGCTCCCGATTCTCTCCTCTCTGGAGGCGTTTCTTCCGAACATTGAAGATGGCGATTGCGACCCTGGCCGATCTTTAATGGGGGGCGTCCGGGTTAGCCAGAGACCCTTTGAATTGACACTGCGCGCACCTTCATCGGGTTGGCAGGGCTTGTATGCGTTAGCGCTACGAATTGCGCTTCACACGGCTGTTGATGGTTATCGATCCTACGTAACGCAAAATAGAAGCTCCGGGTTGCAAATCACCGGTGGGCGAAGGAGACATTAAAGGTGGCGTTTCCTATGTTAGTTCAGAACCTTTATGCAAGGTGCGCGTCGGCTTTGGCCGCCTTAATCGTGCTCGGTGGTGCCGGGACGCCGGCGCTAGCCGCCCCTGTCAAAAACGTCGTACTCGTCCACGGCGCTTGGGTCGACGGCTCAGGTTGGAAACCCGTCTATGATATCCTGACCAAGGATGGCTACACGGTGACTATGGTACAGGAACCGCTCACGTCGCTTCAGGACGACGTCGCCGTGACGAAGCGGATCCTTGCCCTTCAGAAAGGTCCGTGCATCCTTGTCGCTCACAGCTACGGCGGCTCGATCATCACAGAGGCCGGGCTCGACCCGGATGTCGTCGCCCTTGTGTACGTCGCTGCGCACGCTCCCGATGTCGGAGAGGACGAAGGCGCCCTTGGAAAGCGCATGCCCAGTGCGACACAAAAGCAAGAAGGGGCGGTAAAGAAGACCGCAGACGGCTTCACCTTCCTCGACCCTGCGAACTTCTACCGGGACTTCGCCGCCGATCTGCCGCGGGAGCAAGCCGAATTTGAATCGCGATCTCAGATCCTGACAGCAGCCAAGGTCTTCACTGCGCCGATGACCGTGGCCGCATGGAAGACCAAGCCGAGCTGGGCGATTGTTGCAGGGGCGGACAGGATCATCAATCCGGATCTCGAGAGGTGGTACTACGCGCGTGCCCACAGCCACGTGATCGTACTCGATGGGGCGAGCCATTCCGTCTACGAATCCCGCCCAAAGGAAGTGGCGGCGGTTATTGAAGAGGCTGCGCAGAAGTCCCAAAATTAGCTCACGCTACGGCTCGAAACTTCGCCAAACTCATTCACTTGAGCCTGCGTTTGAAATGAGAGTTGCCCTGAGTCGCTCGGGACGAAATAGTGTCTCCGCAACGGACGAAAATTCGTTCAGACGAAAACTCGTTCCACCCGTGCGCGCGGGCAGCGAGGGTGCAAGCGCCAGCCGGGGAGAGGTCGACGCGCTCATAACGGGTGGCACGCAAACTGATACAGAGAGAGGACGATGCGAATGCCTGAATCGGAAATGCCGCGCCCACGACGCGTGAGGACGTTGTTTCATCCGTTGGAGTTCCGGCTCGCGAAAGGCGGGCCAACCCGATCGCAGGCGGCTCGGCAGGGGTGGGGGCCGTGACGGAGATTTCGGCGGACTTGTTCGAAAAGCTGCGGGAAGACGAAGAGTTCATCGTCTCACGGGGGAGACGAGACGGCGATGAATTGCCCGTCCTCTTGGTAACGCCGACTTCAGAGCCATCGCCTCCAGCCAGTCTCCGCCTGCTCCAGCGCGTCTGCACCCTTCGTGACGATCTGGATTCCTCGTGGGCCGCTCGGCCGGTGGAAATGGTGGAAGTCGACGGCCGTAAAGCGCTCCTGATTGAAGATCCGGGCGGGGAGTTTCTCGATGGGTTGATTGGCAGGCCGCTGGCCGTCCCGGAGTTTCTGCGTTTGGCGATCGGTATCGCAACGGCGCTCAGTGGTTTGCACGGACGAGGTTTGGTTCATAAGGACGTAAAACCGGCCAACCTTCTAGTGAAGATCGGGACCGGTGAGTCCTGGTTGACAGGCTTCGGTTTGGCTTCACGCCTCCAGCGCCACCGCCAGTCTCCTGAGCCACCGGAGCTCATCGCCGGGACCCTGGCCTATATGGCGCCGGAGCAAACCGGGCGGATGAACCGGTCGATCGATTCGCGGAGCGACCTCTACTCCCTCGGAACGACCCTCTACGAGATGATCGTCGGTGCGCTGCCGTTCACGGCCAGCGATCCGATGGAATGGGTCCACTGCCACATCGCGAGGGAGCCGATCCCACCGGGCGAGCGAGTGAATGCGATCCCGGAGCCGATCTCCGCAATGATCATGAAGCTCCTCGCGAAGGCGCCGGAGGAACGGTACCAGACGGCCGCGGCAGTGGAGGCGGACCTCCGGCGTTGCCTCTCGGCTTGGGAATCTCGAGGCTGGATCGAACCGTTCTCGCTGGGGACACACGGTGTATCGGACCAATTGCTGATTCCGGAAAAGCTGTATGGCAGGGAAACGGAAATAGAACTGCTGCTGGCGGCGTTTGATCGAGTCGTGCAAAAGGGCACGACGGAACTTGTGCTAGTGGCAGGTTATTCCGGGGTTGGAAAGTCTTCCGCTGTCAACGAGCTGCACAAGGTTCTCGTTCCGCCGCGCGGTCTCTTCGCCTCAGGCAAATTCGACCAATATAAGCGCGATATTCCCTACGCCACCCTGGCCCAGGCATTCCAGAAACTGGTTCGGCAGATTCTGACCCGGAGTGATGCGGAAGTGCTTCGTTGGCGCAATGCCTTGCTGGAGGCACTGGGTCCGAATGGCCAGCTCATCGTCAATCTGGTTCCCGAAATCGAGCTGATCATCGGGGAGCAGTCTCCAGTGCCGGAACTGCCGCCGCAAGATGCGCAGAACCGCTTTCAGATGGTATTCCGACGAACCCTCAACGTGTTCGCGCAACCTGAGCATCCCCTCGCGCTGTTCCTCGACGATCTTCAGTGGCTCGATGCCGCGACCCTGGAGCTTCTTCAGCATTTGATCACCCATGACGAGGTCCGCCACCTCCTGCTCATCGGCGCATATCGGGACAATGAAGTCAGCCTCTCGCATCCGTTGATGAGAACGCTGGCGGAGATCAGAAAGGCCGGTGCGCCAGTGCATCAGATTGCCTTGGCAAATTTGGGTCTGGACGATGTCGTCCGACTTTTGGCGGATACGCTCCATTGCACGCGGGAGCATGCAGACTCCCTGGCGCAGCTTGTGCATGTGAAGACCGGCGGTAACCCGTTCTTCGCGATCCAATTTATCTCGGCGCTGGAAGAGGAAGGGTTGCTCGCATTTTCACCGACCGCAGTGGCTTGGATATGGGACGTCGATCACATTCGCGCGAAAGACTTTACTGAGAATGTGGTCGATCTGATGGTGGCCAAGCTAAGTCGCTTACCCATGGCCGCGCAGGACGCCTTGAAACAACTGGCCTGTCTCGGAAACAGCGCACTGATCTCCACTCTAGCGACGGTGTCTGGGGAAGCCGAAGAGCCGCTTCATACGGCGCTCTGGGATGCCGTCCGTCCTGGGCTCGTCTCTCGTTCCGGTGAGACCTATGCCTTTGTTCATGATCGAGTCCAGGAGGCCGCCTATGTCATGATTCCGGAAGAAAGGCGAGCGGCAGAACACCTCAAAATCGGTAGATTGCTCTCGTCCCGGACGGCGCAATCAGAAACCGAGGAGAAGATTTTCGAAATCGTGAATCAGTTCAATCGCGGACTGGCGATTCTCTGCACCCACGAAGAGCGGGAACGCGTTGCCGAACTCAACCTGATCGCAGGTAAACGGGCCAAAGCATCGACTGCCTATGCCTCGGCTCGCAGTTACTTTTCGACGGGCGGCGGCTTGTTAACGGAGGAAACTTGGGAGCGGCGTTACGACCTCACTCTCGAGATCAAACTCCAACAGGCCGCTTGCGAGCTGCTCAGCGGCAATTTTGCTGTCGCGGAGAAACTCATCGCCGAGGGGCTAATGCGGGCAAAAACAAAAGTCGATCAGGCGGCCGTCTATCGTCTGAAAGTTGAGCTGCATGTTACCAAGGCCGAAAATGAGCGCGCGGTCGTTACGGCGCTGGAATGCCTCAGCCTTTTTGGTATCCAGATGTCTCCGCATCCGGATCGTGCGGAGCTTGAGTTCATTTTTGAAGATGTCTGGCGCAAGCTCGACGGTCGGCCGGTCGAGTCGCTGGTTGATCTGCCCCTTGCCACCGATGCAGAAGTCGAAGCGGCAATGAGCGTCTTGACCGAACTTTACGTGGCTGCACTTTTCACGGACGAAAATCTCACCTGTCTGCATTTGTGCCACATGGTCTCTCTCACGCTTGAGCATGGGACGTCCGGCGCTTCGACCCATGCGTTTGGGCTTTTTGGCATCATGCTTGGGTACTTCTTCGGACGCTACGAGGACGGGTATCGCTTTGTTGCCGCGGCACGTGCCATGGTCGAGCGGCACGGCTGGGCTGCCTACGAGGCAAAAACACTCTACTCGCTCGAACTGGTGAGCCTCTGGACGCGTCCCATCACCGACGCGCTGAATGCAAGTCGCGCTTCCTTTCGAGCGGCAAATGAAAGCGGAGACTTTCCGTACGCCTGTTACGCCTGCATTCATACCGTCACGAACTTGCTCCAGCGCGGAGATGATCTGGAGGAGGTGTGGGAGGAATCTGAGCGCGGTCTCGCGTTTATTCGTACGGCAAATATCCGCGACGTTGGTGACGTGATCGTCGCCCAACAACGTTTCATCCTGAATATGCGCGGCCGCACCGCATCCTTCTCTACCTTCGACGGGGAGGGTTTTGACCAAGATAGCTTCGAGAAGCAGCTCACGCCGGAGCGCATCTCCACGATGGTCTGCTGGTATTGGATCACTAAGGCTCACGCGCGGTTCATTTTTGGCGACTTTGAGGAGGCGGTGAACGCTCTTGATCACGCTCGCCCGTTGCTCTGGTCTTCACTTGGTCACATTCAACTCCTCGACTATCGTTTATTGTCGGCGTTGACGCTGGCGGTACTGGAGACACCTCCGGCACCCGGTTCCCGGGTTAGCGAACGCGTTGAGCAACTGAAAGAGCATTGCGACCAGGTTGCGCGTTGGGCCAAAATCTCCCCGGCGACCTTCTCCGACAGGCATATTTTGATCACCGCCGAACTCGCCCGGATCGAAGGCCGGCCCTTCGACGCGGAGCGTCTGTACGAAGAAGCCATCCGCTTAGCCCGCCAGAACGGCTTCATCCAGAACGAAGCGATCGCTAATGAAGTCGCAGCTCGATTCCACATGGGCCGCCACGCCGAAGGGACCGCTCATCGCTACCTCCGCGCCGCGCGCTCGTGTTACGAGCGTTGGGGGGCGTTCGGTAAAGTGCAGCAAATGGACCTGCTCTATCCGAATCTGCGGAACGAGCAGGCGCCTGGCTTTCCTCATTCGGCCGGCGATTCAATGGGCAGATACCTCGACCTTGCGACAGTCGTCAAGATGTCGCAAGCGGTCTCCGAGGAGATTGTTCTGGATAGGCTCATCGAAAGGCTTTTGGTGATCGCGGTTCAGCATGCAGGAGCGGTCCGAGGGCTTCTGGTCCGTCCACAGGGTAACGAACTCCGGATCGAGGCGGAAGCCACCACCGGCCGGGAGGCGGTAACCGTCTCTCTTCGCCAGGAATTCGCAATGCCAGGAGAATTGCCGGAGTCGATTTACCGTTATGTTATTCGGAGCCAGGAAAGTGTCATTCTGGATGACGCAACGATCCCGAACGTTTTCTCTGCCGACAACTACGTCCAAGGGAAGCGCCCGCGTTCGGTTCTCTGTCTGCCTTTGGTCAAGCAAGCACGTTTGATCGGGGTGTTGTATCTCGAAAACAATCTGGCCTCCCATGTTTTCACGCCACCCCGGATTGCGGTGCTGCAGCTTCTCGCCTCGCAGGCCGCGATCTCGCTTGAAAATGCACGTCTCTATACCGAGGTCCAGCAAGCCGAAGAGAGAGCTAAACAAAGTGAGCGGGAGTTTCGGCTGGCCGTCGATATGATGCCGGCCCTTGCCTGGAACACTCTGGCGGACGGCTCGATCGAGACTCTTAACAAGCAGTGGCACGATTACACCGGCATCTCCGCGAAGGAAGCGTTTCGTGGAGGGTGGGCAGCCGCATTTCACCCGGACGATCTCGGAAAAGTCGTCGAGACTTGGCAGCGGAACCTCGCTTCCGGGGGATCGAGCGAGATTGAAGCACGGATGCGCCGTTTCGATGGGGAATACCGTTGGTTTCTCCTGAGAGCTAGCCCACTGCTCGATGAAAGGGGCAATATCATCAAATGGTATGGAACCAATAGCGATATTGATGATCTCAAGCGGGCGGAAGCCTTGCTCGCCGGTGAAAAGCGCCTCTTTGAGATGATCGCCACCGGCCATGCGCTCCCGGTGATTCTGGACGCTCTTTGCCGCATCGTAGAGGAATTGAATGGCGGTTCTCCCACTTCGGTCCTGTTGCTGGATCGAGAAGGTAAACGGCTGCGGAATGGCGCGGCACCCAACCTTCCGGAGAGCTATACCAAAGCCATCGACGGTATCCGGATTGGACCTTCTGCCGGCTCCTGTGGAACGGCCGCCTACCGCAGAGAGAAGGTACTGGTTTCCGACATCGCGACCGACCCGCTCTGGGCCGATTATCGTGCGTTAGCGTCGGAACACGATTTGCGCGCCTGTTGGTCCACGCCAATCTTGTCCGCCGAAGGCGCGGTGTTAGGGACGATCGCGATCTATTCGCGGCAAGCGAGACCGATCACGCCCCTCGAGAATAACATCATTGAGCATTTTACGCACCTCGCCAGCATCGCGGTGGAACGTAAGCGGGCCGAAGACGCACTCAAGAAGAGCGAGGCTTTTCTGGCGGAGGGACAACGGATCAGCCACACCGGTAGTTGGGCGTGGAACCTGGCGACCGATCAAGTGATTTGGTCCGAGGAACATTGCCGAATATTTGGCTATCGACCAGATGAGTTCGGAGGCACTTTCGCATCGATTCTGGAGAGAATGCTTCCAGAGGATCGTTTGCGTGCAGAAGGGCCGATTGCCGAAGCGGTTCGGATGGGGAAAGATTATAGCGTTGAATATCGGATTGTTTTACCGGACGGATCAGTCAAATATAACCAGAGTGTTGGTCGCGCCATTGCCAATGAGTCCGGCGAGGTCACAGAATATATTGGCACTACGGTGGACATCACCGAGCGCAAGCGGGCGGAAGAGGAGTTGCGGCGGAGCGAGGCGGGCTTGCGGAAAGCGCAAGCCGAGCTCGCCCACGTGACGCGGGTCACGACCATGGGTGAACTCGCCGCGTCAATTGCGCATGAAGTCAACCAACCCATTGCAGGAGTGGTGCTCAATGGCAACGCCTGTTTGCGCTGGCTGGCTCGGGTGAAAGAAGAGTCGGTGAATCTCGTGGAAGCTCGTGAGGCGGTCGAGCGCATCATCCGGGACGGCGCTCGGGCGGGCGAAGTCATCACTCGCATTCGGGCGCTTTTCAAGAAAGCGGAAACAGCAAAGGAGCCGCTCGAGCTGAACGAGGTCGTTCGTGAGGTGATCGTCCTTGCGCGGAGCGAGTTGGACAAAAGGCGGGTCGCCCTCCGGCTGGAACTGACGCCCGACCTGCCGCGCGTCCTCGGCGATCGTGTGCAATTGCAACAGGTGCTGCTGAACCTGATCCTGAACGGGATCGAGGCCATGAGGACAATCGAAGAAAGGCCGCGAGAATTACTCATCGGGACACAGATCATCGCGGAGGCGGAAATGCTGGTGACGGTGCGCGACTCCGGTGTTGGCCTCGATCCCGAGGGTCTGGAGGAAGCCTTCACTCCATTCCATACGACT
>Ga0302326_10032212_pt1 | contig 10451 bp, 10 predicted proteins | sample Palsa_T0_3_FD_202264 | JGI IMG/M metagenome (GOLD analysis project Ga0302326, IMG submission 202264) | Peat permafrost microbial communities from Stordalen Mire near Abisko, Sweden - Palsa_T0_3 | ecosystem: Environmental > Terrestrial > Soil > Palsa > Peat permafrost | place: Sweden: Abisko... | reverse complement strand
CCCCGGGTCCGAACCCACGGAGCGCATGCGCGATCTCCGCGGGCAGCTCCTGGCCTGGTTCGCTCATCGCCGGTCCCGCGGCGGGCAAGCGCAGGCCGGGACCCGCTAGCCCGGCCGCTGCCTCGACGGCCCGTTCGGTCGTCAGCAAGGTGAAGTAGTGCAGCCCCCGCGGGTCGACACGCTCCTCGAGGAAGCCGCTGACTCGCTCCTCCCGGAACCCGTGCAGCGCTGCCAGGTAGGATGCCTGCCCCACGAACACCACCGCGGTCGGCGCCCGGCGCACGCCGAGGATGCTGTCGAGTTCCCCCAGCGGTCGCAGCGCCACCGTGCCGCCGGCGGCGGCCTGCCCGATTTCCTCGTCGCCGGGCGCCTGGACCAGTCCGCGGGCGACCAGGCTGCGCAGCGCGGTGGTCAGCACGGCGCCCCGGGTGCCCTCGGGCAGCGAGCTGAGCCGTTCCGGCGCCTCGGCCGGGCGGAAGGGGGTGTCCTCGTCGGCGTTGATGCACGCCATCTCTTCGACGGTCAGGCAGGCCAGCGGCACGCGTCCGGTCGCGGTCAGCTGGTCGAGCAGGTGTGCCTTGTCCACGGTCCGCCTTATCCGAAGAGGGAATGCCAGGCATGGGATGCGCCGCTGGCCAGGCCACCCACGACGTCGCCCGCCACGTGTACCGTCTCATGGCCGGTCCAGGACAGCGCGTGGCCGATCGCCTCGCGGTTCTCGTAGATCAGGTCGCCGGCGAAGTACAGGGCCGTTCCGGCCAGGACGACCTCGCCCGCCACCGGCACCCAGTCCACCGCCGCGTTGGCCGCGAGCAGCCCGGCGACCGGCCCGCTGCTCGCTCCGGTGCCCGCTCCGGTAGCAGTCGAGATCGCACCCAGGTTCTGCCGGGTGACCTGCGCGGCCTGGCTGAGCACCGCGTCGAGGCCGCGGTTCGTCGTGGTGACGAAGACCGCGAAATCGCCGCGGAACCGGTCGGCGTGCTCGCCCGTCCACCAGGCGGCTGAATCCTGCACCGTGGAGTTCATCGCGTCCAGGGCCGCCGCGAGCTCGCCGCGGTCGCGGCCGCCCAGCCGGGTAACCAGCAGGCTCAGCTCCCGCAGATCAGCGCCCACCATCGGCATCGTGATCACCTGCCACGTTCGGGTCCTTCCCGGCGGATCCGCTCGTAGAGCCTGGGCGGTCAGGGTATGCCTTGTTTCCGTGCCATCTCAACCTGAACCGGGCATTACGCAGCGCGGCCGGGCGGCGCCTCAGAGCTCGTCGAAGACCAGGACGGTGTGGGTGGACAGCACGCCGTCCATCGTCTGCAGCCGGTCCAGGACCAGAGCGCGCAGGCTCTGGGCGTCCCGGGTGCGGACGAACAGCACGATGTCGTTTTCCCCGGTGACCAGCTGGCCGTGTTCGATCTCCGTGATGCGGGCCAGCTCATGGCGGACGTCTTTCCAGGCGTGCTGCCTGATCCGCAGGTAGATGTGCGCCGACAGGGACGGCCCGAGACGGCTCGGGTCGACCACCGCGGTGAAGCCGGTGATCACTCCCTCGCGCCGCAGCCGCTCCACCCGTGCGTAACACCCCGCCCGGGAGATGTGGACCCGCTCGGCGAGCGCCCGCATCGACAGCCGGCCGTCGCGCCTGAGCTCATCGATGAGCCGGTGATCGGTCTGATCCAGCGGGGCCAGCTGTCCAGCCGGCCCCCCCGCTAGCTCATCCATCAGAGCCATTCATCCAGATGATTCACGCCTATATTTTAACCGTCTGGAGTTCAGCGAGCAATATAGACATATAGCTCGGCAGCGGCCCACGATGGGTGCCAGTTGTACTTACTGCTGAGGAGTGTGCATGGTTACCAGCCAGCTGACACCCGAGGCGCTCTTGCCCGCGGGGGCTCCGGTTACCTTGCTGGCCGCTGATGGCCGGCCCGTTCCGGTCGATGATCTTGACCTTCCTGATGATGAGGTGCTCCTCGCCCTGTACCGGATGATGGTGCACGGCCGTCGTTTCGACGTCCAGGCGACCGCGCTGACCAAGCAGGGGCGGCTCGCCGTCTATCCCTCGGCCCGTGGGCAGGAGGCGTGCCAGATCGGCGCGGTGCACGCCCTGCGCGAGCAGGACTGGCTGTTCCCGACCTACCGCGATTCGATGGCGGTCGCGGCCCGCGGCGTGGACCCGGTCCAGGTGCTGACCCTGCTGCGCGGCGAGTGGCACAGCGGCTATGACCCCTACCGGCACCGGGTCGCGCCCCAGTGCACGCCGCTGGCGACCAATGCGCTGCACGCCGTCGGCCTGGCCCGCGCAGCCGTCATCAAGGGCGAGGACACCGTCGCGCTTGTCATGCTCGGCGACGGCGCGACCAGCGAAGGCGACACCCACGAGGCGCTGAACTTCGCCGCGGTGTGGCACGCTCCGGTCGTTTTCCTGGTCCAGAACAACGGCTACGCGATCAGCGTCCCGCTGGCCAAGCAGACCGCGGCACCTTCGCTGGCCGCCAAAGGCGTCGGTTACGGCATGCCAGGGATCGTGGTGGACGGGAATGACGCGGCCGCGGTCTACGCGGTGGTGCGCCGCGCGGTGACCGCGGCGGCGGCCGGCGCGGGGCCTGTCCTGATCGAGGCACTCACCTACCGCATGGAAGCGCACACCAACGCCGACGACGCGAGCCGGTACCGCTCCCGCGAAGAGGTCGACAGCTGGCTCGCCCGTGATCCGGTGACCCGCCTGCGGGACTATCTCGGCGGCCGCGGCCTGCTCAGCGCCGGCGCCCGCGCCGAGCTTGACGCCGAGGCCGAGGCGGCCGCCGCGCAATTGCGGCAGCGCATGCAGGCTGAGGTCCGCCGTGATCCGGCCGATCTCTTCCGGCACGTGTACGCCGAGCCGCCTCCGGCGCTGCGCAGGCAGCAGCAAGAGCTCGCGGCCGAGCTAGCCGCGTTCGAGGAGGCGGGAGTCAGGGATGACAGCGATCGCTGAGCACGACCAGGACGTAGCGGCCGGGCGGGCTGACGCGGCCGGGCAGGCTGAGGCGGCCGGGCAGGCCGTCACGATGGCGGCCGCGCTGAACCTCGCGCTGCGCGACGCGCTGACCACCGATGACTCGGTGCTGGTCTTCGGCGAGGACGTCGGCACGCTGGGCGGCGTCTTCCGGGTCACCGACGGGCTGGCCGCCGCGTTCGGGCCGACCCGGGTGTTCGATACCCCGCTGGCCGAGTCCGGCATCGTCGGCACCGCCATCGGGATGGCCATGAACGGCCTGCGGCCGGTGGTGGAGATGCAGTTCGACGCCTTCGCCTATCCGGCTTTCGAGCAGATCACCAGCCATCTGGCGAAGATCCGCAACCGCACCAAGGGCCGCGTCGAGATGCCCATCGTCATCCGGATTCCCTACGGCGGCGGCATCGGCGGCGTCGAGCACCACTGCGACTCATCCGAGGCGTACTACACCCACACTCCGGGGTTGCGGGTCGTGACGCCGGGGACGGCGGCCGACGCTTACGGACTGCTGCGCGAGGCCATCGAGAGCCCGGACCCGGTCATATTCCTGGAGCCCAAGCGCCGCTACTGGACGAAGGAGATCCTCTGGCGGGAGGACCGGACCCCGCTGGACCGGGCGGTCGTGCGGCGCCCGGGTGCCGACGTCACCCTCATCGCCTACGGCGGCGCGCTCGGCACGGCGCTTGAGGCCGCCGACGCCGCCGAGACCGAAGGCCGCAGCGTCGAGGTCATCGACCTGCGCAGCCTTTCCCCCTTCGACGACGAGACCGTCACCGCGTCCGTCCGGCGCACCGGCCGGGCCATCGTGGTGCACGAGGCGAGCCGCTTCTGCGGCTACGGCGCCGAGGTCGCGGCCCGGGTGTCCGAGCAGTGCTTCCACTACCTCGAGGCACCGGTCCTGCGGGTGGCCGGGTTCGACATTCCCTATCCGCCGCCGAGCCTGGAGGAATACCACCTGCCCAGCGTCGATCGCATCCTGGACGCGATCGAGCGGCTGCAGTGGCAGGACACGGCGGCCGCGCTGCGGGCGGCCAGCTAGATGGCCGCCTTCTTGCTCCCGGACCTCGGTGAAGGCCTCACCGAGGCCGAGATCGTCAGCTGGCACGTGCAGGTCGGAGACGTCGTCGCGGTCGATCAGGAAGTGGTCGAGGTCGAGACGGCCAAGGCCGTCGTGGAGATTCCGGTCCCGTTCGCGGGCCGGGTGACGCAGCTGCACGCCGGGCCCGGCGAAATGCTGGCCGTGGGCGCCCCGCTCATCACGGTCAGCGATGAGGCGGCCAGCGGGCGCGTCGACGGCGCGAGCGGCAACGTCCTGATCGGCTACGGCACCGCGGGCACGCAGCAGCGCCGCCTGCGGCCCGCACGCAAGGATCCGGCCGCGGCCAGCACGAGGCCCCCGGTGGTATCCCCGATCGTCCGGCGGCTGGCCCGGACCGCGGGCCTCGACCTGGCCGCGATCCACGGTTCGGGCCGCGACGGCCTGATCACCAGGCAGGACGTCGACCGGGCCATCGAGGCGCAGGCCGCGGGACGGCGCGCCGCGCCGGCCCCCGACGCCGGACGCCGCACCGACCCGGCCCCGGCCGCCCGGTCCGCTGAGCCCGTCCGGATACCGATCCAGGGCGTGCGCAAGATCGCGGCGGACAAGCTCAGCCGGTCGCGGCGGGAGATCCCGGAGGCGACGGTCTGGGTCGATGCGGACGCTACCGAGCTGCTGAGCCTGCGCGCCACGCTGAACGCGGCCGATGCGGAGCCCCGGATCAGCCTGCTGGCCCTGCTGTCCAGGTTCGCGATCCTGGGGCTGCGCCGCCATCCCGAGCTGAACGCCCGGGTCGAGGATGACGCGATCGTGATGGGTTCGCCGGTGCACCTCGGTTTCGCCGCGCAGACCGACCGGGGCTTGCTGGTGCCGGTCATCCCGGACGCTCAAGCCCGCACGCTCGAGCAGCTATCCGAGGCGCTGACCGCCGCGACCCAGCGCGCCAGGGGAGGCACCCTGCGGCCGGCCGAGCTGACCGGCGGGACGTTCACGGTCAACAACTACGGGGTGTTCGGCGTGGACGGCTCGGCGCCGATCATCAACCACCCCGAGGTGGCGATCCTGGGCATCGGCCGGATCATCGAACGGCCCTGGATCGTGCGGGGCCAGGTGACCGCCAGGCAGCTGACGCAGCTCACGCTCGCGTTCGATCACCGGGTCTGCGATGGCCAGACCGCAGGCGGCTTCCTGCGCTTCGTCGCCGACTGCGTCGAATCCCCGGCCAGGATCATGCGCTATCTCTAGGCCGAAGTTACGGTCTAGGCGGCGGTGAGCCGGGCTAGCTGACGGCGGCGGCCATCTGGTCGAGTAGCTCGCTCGAGCGGGCGATGCGGACGTCCAGGTCAGCCAGGAAACCCTCGATGGCCACCCGCTTGGCCTCGACGGTCGTCCGCAGGTCGCGCTGCAGTTGCAGGCTTTCGCGCACCAGCGCATGCCGTTCGGCCGCACTGGTCTGCTCGTGGTGATAGGTCAGCTTGATCTCCGCCATCCGGTCCTCGCTGCGCAAGATGACGGCGATCTCGTCCAGGTTGAAGCCGAGCAGCACCTGCAGCTGCCGTATCCGGGCCACCCGGGCCAGATCGTCCTCGGAGTAGCGGCGGGTGCCGGCCGGGGTGCAGCCACACGGCGTGATCAGGCCGATCTCCTGGTAGTACCGCAAGGCCCGCTCGGAGACCCCGGCCCGCGCCGCCGCGGCTCCGATGCCGAGCAGCGGCCCGTGGCTCCCCGGCGCCCGCCCGGGGAGCTGCTCGCCTGCGGCTGGTCCGGTGGTGCTCAACCGGATCAGGCGTTCTCGGGTGCGGCGCCGAATTCGGCATCCCCGGATGCCGCCGAGCCGGCCCGGACACCGTTACCGGCGTGCCCCGCGACCCGTCCGTTGCCGTTGCCGTTGCCGTCGTTCGCCAGCGCGGCGCTCTCGTCCAGGCCCACCACCGCCGCGCTCTCGGCCGCGCCTTCGGCCAGTTCCTCGGCGAGGGGCTCGGCCGGCGCCGTGGTGTGCAGGTAGCGGCGGCCGCGCAGGGCCGAGGCGATGACGGCGATCGCGGTCGCGATGGCGGCGAACGTGAACGCCAGGTGCAGGCCGGCCGCGAACGGTGCCTCGATGAGCTTGGGGAAGAACGACCGGCCGGTGATGTAGGCGGCCTGGCTGGGCGACATTTTGCTCAGCGCGCCGGTCGGTCCCAGGAGTTCCTGGATAGGGTTCTCGCCGAGGAAGGCCGAGAACAGGCTGCCGATCGGCGGCTCGTTGGCCACCAGGTGGGCGGCGCTCGGGTCGACCCCGGCGGCGACCAGCCCCTTGTACAGGTGGGTAGGCAGCCGCGACGCCAGCCCGAGGGTGACGATGGTGAAGAACAGGCCCATCGACAGCACCGTGGCCGAGTTCTGGAAGGTGTTGAGCATCCCCGCGCCCGCGCCGCGCTGGTCCGGCGGCAGGCTGTTCATGACCGATGCCTGGTTGGGGGAGAAGAACAGCCCCATGCCGACCGCGAACACGAAGATCAGCAGGGCGAACCAGATGTAGCTGAAGTTGATCGGCAGCAGCTCGAGCAGCAGGAAGGACGCTCCGGACACGATCAGGCCGGCGGTGGCGAACAGCCTGGCGCCGTAGCGGTCGGACAGGATCCCGGAGATGGGGCCGAGGAGCAGGAAGCCGATGGTGAGCGGGACCATGTAGATGCCGGCCCACAGCGGGGTGCGCGCGAAGCTGTAACCGTGCTGCGGCAGCCAGATGCCCTGCAGCCAGATGATCAGCATGAACTGCAGGCCGCCACGGCCCAGCGCACCCAGCATGCCGGCGATGTTCCCGCAGGTGAACGCCCGGATCTTGAACAGGCTGAGCCGGAACATCGGCGCGGGCACCTTGGTCTCCACCCAGCCGAACACCACCAGGACCACGATCCCGCCGAAGATGGCGGTCAGCACGTAGGGATTGGTCCAGCCGGTGGGGTGCCCGCCGTAGGGGAGCAGTGAGTACACGATCCCGGTGAGCACCGCGATCAGCCCGACCGCGAACAGGACGTTGCCCAGCCAGTCGACCTTGGCCGGGATGCGGATCCCGTTGTCGCGCAGCTTGATGTAGGCCCAGACCGTACCGAACAGGCCGAACGGGACGGACACGAGGAACACGAGCCGCCACTCGATGGGGGCGAGCACGCCGCCCAGGATCAGCCCGAGGAACGAGCCGCCGACCGCGGAGATGCCGTTGATCCCCATCGCCTTGCCCCGCTCGTCGGCAGGAAACGCGTCGGTCAGGATCGCGGTGGAGTTGGCGAACAGGAACGCTCCGCCGACCCCCTGGAACACCCGCATGATGATGATCCACAAGGCTCCGGCCGGCCCGGTGAGCCAGGTCACCGACAGCAGGATCGAGAAGACCGTGAACACGGCGAAGCCGAGGTTGTACATCCGGACCCGGCCGTAGATATCGCCGACCCGTCCCAGGCTGACCACCAGCACCGCGGTGACCAGGATGAACCCCATGAATATCCACAGGAAATAGGACGTGTTGGAGGGGATCAGCGGGTTGAGCTTGATGCCGCGGAAGAGCGCGGGAAGCGAGATCAGCAAGATGGACTGGTTGATCGTGACCATCAAGATGCCGAGCGTGGTGTTGGACAGGGCAATCCACTTGTAGTGCTTGCCCCGGCTATCGACGCCCGGACTTTCACTGGGCAGGACGCTGCCAGCCGCCATTCATGCTCCTCGGGGGTGCTTCCAGGAAATGCAGATCTAACGCCGACGTCAACGTTACATCTTTCCGGTTAGCTCCGTAGCGGCGGGTGGGGCGGTCCGGGCAGGCTAGGCGGCTGAGCCGGCCCGCTCCCGCGGCCCTGGCTCGCTCGTGACGGGCCGTCGGGCGGGCCGGTCCGGCCAGCGCGGTGACTCCGTCATGGCGTGCTGGCAGCGGAACTGGCAGCTCACGCAGCCGCCCGCCGCGGCGCGCCGCCGGCGGGTGGACATGACGGCCGCGAGCGCCAGCGCGGTGGCGACGGCCGCCCCCGCTATCACCACCGTGACCGCGACCGTCACGGCGGCAGTGTCCAGGAAATGACCGACTGGCCTGCCGAGTATCAGGTAGGCCACAACGGCGATGGCCGCCAGCCAGCTCGCCGGGCGGGCATAACAGACCATGGGCAGCCTCGCTTCAGTAGCGTTGCGTCCGAGAGGTGGCCGTGCGCCTTTGCCGCCCTATACCTGGATCCCTCAGGATGGGCGAAATGTCAAGACCCAGCGTCGACTGGACGTGAGCGCAGCGTGATCAGGGCGAGCAGCCCGGCCGCGAGGGTGAGCACGGCCGACAGGTAGAGCGCGGCGTGCAGGCCGTTGTGGAAGGCGGTGTACGCAGCCCCGATGACTTCGGCCACGAGCTTGCCGAACCCGGCATAGGCCGTGGTGTTCTTCGGGATCTGCCCGGTTTCGATAGCGTTGGTGACCAGGCCCTGGAAGCTGACAGGCACGCCGAGATGATTCATCTGACTGACGAGGCTGGCGTGCAGCTGCGAGTACACCAGCGAGCCGAGCACCGCGATACCGGTGACCGCGCCTATCTCCCGGCTGGTATTGGCCGCCGACGCGGCCATGCCCGAACGCTCGGCCGGTACCGCGGCCAGCACCGCCGACGTGATCGGCACCACGGTCGTGCCGATGCCGATGCCGGCCAGCGCCAGCGCTACCACCAGCAGCCCGTAATCCGGCTCCGGAGACAGGCTGCCGGCGGTGAGGAACAGGCCGCCCGCCAGCAGCAGGCAGCCGGCCGTGATCGACCAGCGTGGCCCGGTCCGTGCTGTCCAGCCCCCTGCCAGCACCGACGCGGCGATCATCAAGATGGTCATCGGCGCGAACACGGCGGCCAGCCGGTAGCCCGACGCGCCCACGACTTCGACCAGGTACAGCGCGGTGAAGAAGAAGATGGCGAACGTGGCGAAGTACGTGCAGAACGCGACGATGTTGGCCACGGTGAACTGCGGTACCCGCAGGAAACGCAAGTCAAGCGCCGGGTGCTGGGCGCGGCGCTCCCACCAGGCGAAGGCGGCGAGACCGATCGCGCTCAGGCAGAGCAGGATGATCACGACCGCCGAACCGAACCCGGCCGACTCCGCGTCGATGATCGCGAAGACGAAGGTGGCGAGCGCGCCCGCGCCGAGCAGCGTCCCCGCGGTGTCGACGCGCGCCGCCGTCGGGTCGGCGCTCTCGGGCAGGATGAGCGCCGCCACGATCAAGGCGGCGAGCCCGAAGGCCAGGTTGAACCAGAAGATGCCCCGCCAGTTCCAGGCCCCGATGATCACGCCGCCGATGACCGGGCCGGCGGCGAGCGCCAACCCGGACGTCGCCGCCCACACGCCGACGGCCCGGCTCCTGGCCCGGGCGTCCGGGTACAGCTGACGCAGCATGGACAAGGTGCCGGGCTCGCTGGCCGCCGCGCCAAGCCCCATCACCGCCCGCCCGGCGATGAGCACCTGCACGTTCGGCGCCAGCGCGCACAGCACCGAGCCGGCGCAGAACACCCCGGCGCCGGCCAGCATGACCTTCTTGCGGCCGAGTTCGTCCCCGATCATCCCGCAGGCCAGCATGATGCTGGCGAAGGTAAGCGCGTACGCGCCGACGACCCACTGCAGGTCGGTGACGTTCGCCTTCAGGCTTACCTGCAGGTCGCCGAGGGCGACGCTGACCACCGTGTTGTCCAGGAAGGTGAGGAAGAGCAGGGTGCACAGCGTCGCGAGCGCCAGTCGTTTCCCGCCCCGCGGACCGGACCCGCCGCCCTGCTGGCCGCCGGAGACCGCCTCGGCCTGGCTAGCCACCGAGCGGCCCTGCCTCAGCCCACTGAGCTGCAGGCGGACGGCACCGTACCGCCGGGAATCAGCTTGAACAGGGCGCAGAGGCTGGCGTCACCGACCTTCCAGGTACCGCCCTGGTAGACCGCGGCGCCTTTCTGGCCGGACAGCAGGCTGGTGCCACTCGAGGTGATGTTGTAGGTCACGGTGGCCGAGGTAGATGAGTTGAGGGTCACGTTGGTGACCTTGGCCCCGATCCCGCTCGCCAGCGGCAGGCTGGCGAAGTCCTTGATGGCTCCGGAGAACGTGCTCCCGTTCTGCAGCAGCGCCACCCGCTCCGCGGTGGACGTGCTGGAGTTGAAGAACTTCTCCCACGTCGCGGTGATCGCCGCGACGGCGCTGGGACTGCTGACGGTGGACGAGGCGGGCGCGGAAGCGGATGCCGATGGCGGCGCGGAGGCCGAGGCCGATCCCGAGCTGGCCGCGGACGTGCTGGAGCTGCTGCTGCAGGCGGCCACCGTGACGGCGAGCGCCAGGCCCAGCGTCAGGTTAAGCGCGGGAGTCATCATCCGGCGGGCCAGGGAATCCGATCGCATGACACGCCTCCTTTTCTCGGTGAGATGTATCGCTCAAGGCGGTCAGTTCTCGCGGGTAC
>Ga0302326_10032208_pt1 | contig 10452 bp, 10 predicted proteins | sample Palsa_T0_3_FD_202264 | JGI IMG/M metagenome (GOLD analysis project Ga0302326, IMG submission 202264) | Peat permafrost microbial communities from Stordalen Mire near Abisko, Sweden - Palsa_T0_3 | ecosystem: Environmental > Terrestrial > Soil > Palsa > Peat permafrost | place: Sweden: Abisko... | reverse complement strand
TCATCGAGCCACTCACTATCACGGAGGCAAGGAAGCGGCTTGCGGCAATCATTGATCACGCGCACACCGAACACGAGCCCGTGTACGTGACCCGACACGGACGTCGGGTCGCTGCCGTAATCGACGCCGATGACCTTGAGGGCATTCTCGAGCTCGCTGAGGATATGGCCGACATCAGGGCAGCGGAGGCTGCACGTGCCGAAATGAAGGAAACGGGGGAGAAGCCCATCCCCTGGGACGAGGTCAAGGCGGACCTCGGCTTGGTGTGATCTATTCGGTCTCGCTATCACCAGCTGCCGCACGCCAGCTCCGTAAGTTCGATCCGGACATCAGGCGCCGGATCCAAGCAGCGATCGAATTGCTGGCCGAGAACCCCCGACCGCCGGCGGCTACTCGCCTTGTCGGTGGAGCGGGAGAGTGGCGGGTACGCACCGGCGACTACCGCGTGATCTACGAGATCCACGACGGCGAGCTCCTTGTTCTCGTACTCCGGATGGCTCACCGCCGGGAGGTTTACGAGCGCTGAGTGCCTGCGCCTTTGCTTCGAGTGACCGTTGCAGTTCGGCACCTTGGGGGCCATGCCCCACTTGCTTATTGCGCCGTCAAAGTGGGACACCTGAGGTGGTTGAACGCTGCCTATGACCGCCGATCCTCCGGTCACGATCTGACAGCCGATGGCTGGATGTCCGGAGTGCCAACAGGGATCAAGTGCTTGCAGCCGTTGACCCCGCCTGATCCCGCCCGATTGGGGCGGTGTAGCTGCGACGCCAGGTAGCCCTGTTTCAGCACCCAGGGGTCATGCCTTATGCGACGTGACACCGGGTGAAGGAATCCTGACCGTGACAGACAGGCCACCGTCCTTGCGAGGAATAGCCGTGGCGGCGCCGCCGTGAATGGCAGCAATGGATGCGACGATAGTCAATCCGAGCCCAGAGCCATCATGAGACGTGCGGTCGTTCAGGCGCTGGAACGGTTGGAAGATGCGATCGACGTCCGCTGGGCTGATGATCTGGCCCGCATTGTCCACGGTCAGCTGGGTGGCAGCCGCCACGGTCCGAGTGCTGATCCAGATGTCACCGGCGGAAGTGTTGTAGCGAACTGCGTTGTCGATCAGATTCGCAATGAGCCGTTCAGCCAGCACTGGATCGCCAGATATAACAGCAGGATCCAGTGTCGCGTGAAGCCTTCGATCGCCAATGTCGGCAGTATCGACGACGTCCTCGGCGACCGTGGCCAGGTCGACCTCCTCCCGCACGGTAAGCCCGCGCTCGCTACGCGCCAGGATGAGCAGTGCACCGATGAGGTGCTCGGCGTGATCGACCGCGGCACGGATGTCCCTCCCCATACCGCGCAGATCATCGGGTGTGCTGTCCGGATTGGTCAACACGACGTCAACCGTCGTGCGCATGACGGAAAGGGGGGTGCGTAGTTCATGCGAGGCGTTGGCGATGAACTGTCGCTGGCTCTCGAACGCGGACTGGAGCCGGCTGAGCATCTCGTCGAATGTCTCAGCCAACTCGCTGAGTTCGTCGTGGGGACCCTGCAGCGCGACGCGCGCTGAAAGATTGTGCTCCGACGCGGCACGCGCAGCTGCGGTAATCCGGTGCACCGGGCGCAGCGACCGCCCGGAGAAGATCCAACCGAGGATGGCGGCGAGTGCAATGACCGCGCCGAGCGTGAGCAAGGAGTAGAGCAGCAAGTGTGACAAGGTGAGGTCTCGCTGGTGTTGCGCCCCGAGCTGCTGCTCGAGAGAGGAGATGCACTCGACGATGAGGGCCTTGTTGGGATGGGTGCCCGGCTGCTCCGATCGGCAGTGCGCCAAGATGCTGGCTGGAACGCTCTTGGCGGAGGAGGGTGGCTGGCTCTGTACGCCCATTTGCGCCACCAGGATGTAGCTGACCGCCACGACAATCGCCCCGCACACGGCAAACAGACCCGTATAAAGGAGGGTCAGCCGCGCCCGCACGGTCAGCTGCGGGCGCCGGCTCACATGCGGTACCCCTTCCCCACCACGGTTTCGATCAGCGGCGGGTCGCCGAGCTTGCGCCGCAACCGGGTCATCGTCACCGAGACGATGTTGCTGAACGGGTCCGCATTGGCGTCCCACACGTGCTCGAGGAGCTCCTCCGCGCTGACCAGAGCGCCGTCGGCGGCCAGAAGCAGCTCGAGCATCCCGAACTCCTTGCGGGTCAGGGATAGGGGACGCGAGCCGCGCCTGGCGCGGTGCCGGGCGCGGTCTACGCTCAGGTCTCCTCGATGCAGCACCGGCGGTGACGATGGCGCCCGACGCGACAGCGCCCGCACCCGGGCGACGAGTTCGGCGAATACGAAGGGCTTGGGTAGGTAGTCGTCCGCTCCGAGTTCCAGGCCGTCAACCCGGTCATCGACGTCGCCCGCGGCAGTGAGCATCAGGATTCGCGGGCCAGTGCCGGCCAGCGCCCGACACACACGGTCACCATGGACACCCGGTATATCCCGGTCGAGCACGATCACGTCATAGGCGGTTTGCGCAGCGACGTCCAGCGCAGCCGCGCCGTCGTACACGGTGTCCACGGCCATCCCGGCCTGGCGCAATCCCTGCGCGATCCGGTCGGCCAGCGTCGCATGGTCCTCGACCACCAGCACGCGCATCGCAACAGTGTGCGCCGGCGGGCATGACATCCGCCCGACATCGCGTGTAGCGCTGCTGTCACGTGCTCAGGCTTAGAACTGCCGGCATGCGAACCGCGGCCGCCATCATCGTGACGGCCAGCCTTGTCCTACTGGCGGCGGCGTGCAGTCACAGTCCGTCTTCCGCTGGTTCCTCCATCGGCTCCGGGGGCGCCACGACTGCGGGAGGGACGACGAGCTCCCAGCTGCTCGCCTTCGTTCGGTGCGTGCGCTCCCACGGCGTGGCGAATTACCCGGACCCCACCAGCAGCGGAAAGCTGCCCACAGCAACCCCGCAGCAACTCGGGGTCAGTAGCTCCAAAGTTCAGGCGGCCGAGAACGCCTGTCAGCACCTGCTCCCCAACGGCGACGGTGGGCCAACCCAGGGCCAGGTGCAGCAGTACCGGAACAGCCTGTTGCCCTACGCCCGGTGCATGCGATCCCACGGGGTGTCGAACTTCCCCGATCCCGATAGTAGGGGACATCTCGATGTTGGAGCGGGCACAGACGTTCCCGTCAACACCCCCCAGTTCCAGAGGGCTTTTGCGGCATGCAAGCGCACCTTGTCGTACTACCAGGCATCATGAGGCCCAGTCCCCTAGAGGCTCCCGGCACCGTCACGGCTGGAGCAGGGAAGTGAGCACGACCACGGAACCTTTGGTGCCCGTCACGTTCGACCAACCCCAAGGAAGATCATGGTGAGCGACAGCGCCGGCACCTTGCGGCGGCCACTCTGGGCAGCGTCAATTGGTGCACGAACTGTGGTCGCGATCATCGCTGCGGCGGCTCTGATGCTGGCGGCGGCCGCATGCGGCGGCCGTTCATCGTCGACCGGCTCCGGCGGGACATCGAACGCGGGAGCGCCACCGAATACCCAGTCGGTGAACTCCCAACCGCTCGCCTTCTCTCGCTGCATGCGCGCCAACGGGGTGCCGAACTTCCCGGACCCCAACAGCAGCGGCGTGTGGCCGAAGCCCCAGGTCGAAGGGGCGGCCAGCAGTCCCAAGTACCCGGCTGCCGCCAAAGCTTGTGGGCACCTGCTCCCAGACGGCGGTCCCGGCGTCGCTCCGTCTCACGCTGTGGACCAGCAAATCCAGAACGACATGACGAAGTTTGCCCAGTGCATGCGCACTCATGGGGTGTCCAAATGGCCCGATCCCACCCTCGATCAGGGGAGAGCCGTCTTCGATCCGCAGGCCGCCGGGATTGACACGACCTCGCCACAAATCAGCGCCAAGGTGCACGAATGCGAGCACGTGTTTCCCGCAAGCATAGGGATTCCTCCAGGGGCGTAGGTTTGACTTTCGCCGCTTATAGGCGATGGTTGACCGTACCTACGGCCGACCTCGAAACTGCGCGAACCCTCAGTGATCCCGATCGCCACCACGAATGACCCACGTACATCTGCAACGTCGACATGACATCAGCCCGACATCATATGTAGCGCCAGTGTCACCCGCTCCGGCGTACAACTTTGAGCATGAAGCGAATGCCGATCCCTGCGTCCCCGATAGCGACGGGAAGCTCCCTCGGTGACTCATCCGATCAAAGCACCGCTTCGACGAGTGACGCCTCTCCAAAGCGGCGCGGTATCCAATGCAAACGCCGACCAAAGTGGGCCACTGCGCGTATCGCGGCAGCCTTCATCACCACGGCAAGCCTGATCCTGCTGGCGGCGGCATGTGGCGGCAGCCCGTCTACCAACAATTCCGGTGGCTCATCGAATACGTCAGGAGCAACGAACGCCCATCAGGTCGCCTTCTCCCGTTGCATGCGCTCCAGCGGCGTGACGAACTATCCAGACCCCAACACCAGCGGAGTGATCCCCAAGGAGAGTTCGCAGGAACTCGGGGTCAGCAGTTCAAAGTTCCAGTCGGCCCAAAGGTCTTGTCAGCATCTGCTCCCGAACGGTGGCAACGGGCCGAATCAAGCCGAGGTGCAGCAGGTGAAGGCGCAGGGACTGAAATTCGCCCGGTGCATGCGCGCCCAAGGCGTCGCACTTCCTGACCCTGGCAGCGACGGTCAGATACCCGACCCGTCAACCGTTGGGCTCAATCAGGGTTCGCCATCGTTCGAGGCTGCCAACCAGGCATGCGGTAGGTACCGACCTCCCTACATGCCTTCGAACGCCCAATACAACGCGTACGCCCAACAGGGGTCATGAATACGGCACCCGATGAGGAGAAAGTGCGAGCCGCGCCCGGCCAGCCCCTGGAACACCGGCGGCGGCGCAGATCCCTTTGGCTGATCGCGGCCGTCGTCGTCCTCGTCGGCGCAGGGGTCGCGGTCAGCCTCTCTGATCCGTTTTCGTCCGGAACGGCAACACGGGCGGGTGATGGCGACAACCGGGGTCCGACGTCGCTCTACACCGTTACCCGCCGGGACCTTTCCTCGCAGACCCAAGTACCGGCCACGCTCGGCTATGCCGGCAGCTTCAGCGTCGTGAACCAGGCGCAGGGGACGGTGACTGTCCTGCCCGCGGTGGGCCAAGTAGTGAGCCAAGGTCAGGTGCTCTATCAGGTGAGTGGTGCCCCGATCGTGCTGCTCTACGGCTCGACTCCCGCCTACCGGACCCTGTCGTCGGGACTGACCGGCCCAGATGTCGAAGAGCTCAACTATGACCTGGTCGCGCTGGGCGAGTACCCAAGCGGCGAAATTGGGCCTACCTCTGACACCTTCAACTCCGCCACGGAGTACGGAGTCAAGAAGCTTCAGGCCGCGCTTGGAGTCACGCAGACCGGTTCTCTCACATTTGGACAGGTGGTCTTCTTGCCGTCTTCGGCCCGGATCACATCGGTGGCGGCCAACCTGGGTGCACCAGTCCAGTCCGGTCAGCCGGTGCTGTCGGCAACTTCTACGACACGCCAGGTCAGCGTTGCGCTCGACGCGTCCCAACAGTCCGAGGTCGCGCTCGGGGACAAGGTGAGCATCATCTTGCCGAACAACCAGGCCACGCCGGGGCTGATCTCCTCGGTTGGCGAGGTCGCCGCCGCCCCTGTGGCAGGGAGTTCGGATGACTCACCGACAATCACGGTGCTCGTGAAGTTGACCGATCCGGCCGCCTCCGGAACCGATGACCAGGCACCGGTGAACGTCACGATCACGACCGGGAGCGTCGCCAACGTGCTCGTGGTGCCGGTCGACGCCCTCTTGGCCAAATCGGGCGGTGTCTACGAAGTGGAAGTTGTAGCCACCAACGGCGGACGGCACCTTGTGTCGGTCACTTTGGGCCTCTTCGACGACGCCGCGGGTCTGGTGCAAGTGAGCGGATCCAGGTTGGCAGCGGGGCAGCGAGTGGTGGTGCCGACCCTTTGACCGCTCCGATCAACATTGGAGAGCATCCTGGCCTCGTCGACCCGTCAGATCCCGACGGGGATCGCCCTGGGCCGGTGCTCGAAGTCGATCAGGTCTCCAAGGTCTACCCGTCCGAACCGCCGGTGACCGCCCTGCGCAACGTCTCGTTCCGCGTCGCCCGGGGCGAATTGGTGGGCATCGTTGGTCCATCGGGTTCGGGCAAGACCAGTCTTTTGCAGCTGATGGGCACCTTGGACCGGCCCAGCGCCGGGCGGGTACGCATCGCCGGCCTCGACGTCGAACGATTGTCGGACCGTGAGGTGGCCGCGCTGCGGGCCACTCAGATCGGCTTTGTCTTCCAGCAGTTTTTCTTAGCCGAACACCAGAGCGCGCTCGACAACGTGGCCGACGGCCTCCTCTACGCCGGGGTCGTCCAAGCTGAGCGTCGCGCCCGGGCCCTCGATGCCCTCAGACTTGTCGGCCTCGCCGAACGTCCCCACGCTCGCCCCAATCAGCTCTCGGGCGGCCAACGCCAACGGGTCGCCATCGCCCGGGCCCTTGTCGGCAGCCCGGCCATCGTGTTCGCCGACGAGCCCACCGGCAACCTCGATCAAGCGACAGGCCGAGCTGTCTTGGGACTCTTCGAGGAGCTCCATCGCATGGGTGTGACCATCGTGATCATCACCCACGACCGTGAAATCGCGGGGCGGCTGGGCCGGCGCATCGAATTGCTCGACGGCCAGATCGTCCTCGACAGCGCGGAGATTTCGGGTGGCTCGGCGTCACCGGTCCAGGGCGTGCCTGGTCACGGCGAATGCACCAATTCATGACCACGGCAGAGCTGGAGGTACGCAAGCTCCGACCGTCGGACCTGGTTCGCCTGGCCACCGTGGGCCTGCGCACCCGCAAGCTCAGAGCCGGCCTCTCCGCTATTGGCATCGCCATCGGCGTGGCCGCCATCGTGGCCGTCTTGGGGCTCTCGTCGTCGGCTTCGGCCGGGTTGCTGAACGAGATCTCGGCCCTGGGCACCAACCTGCTCGTGGTCCAAAACGGCCAGACCTTCTCTGGCCAACCTGCCGAACTCCCTGTGGCGGCCTCGGCCATGATTGGGCGCATCGATGCGGTCACCGCGGCGCAACAGACCGGCTTGGTCACTGGCAACGTCTACCGCAGCCCCCTCATCCCCACCATCGACTCCAACGCCCTCTCCATTGAGGCCGCCAGCCCTGGCCTACTACGCACCGTGGGCACCAGGGTCGCCGAGGGCAGCTATCTCAACGCGGCAACCGCCCAAGAGCCAGTTGTCGTTCTCGGGGCCGCGACGGCCCAGCGCCTCGGGATCGACCGGGTCTTTTCGGGTGAGCGCATCTGGCTCGACAACCAGTGGTTCTACGTGGCCGGCATCTTGGCTCCCGCCGTGCTTGCCCCCAACATCGATTCCTCGGCGCTGGTCGGTTTCCCAGCCGCCGAGAGGTATCTCGGCTTCGACGGCCACCCTTCCACCATCTACGTGCGCGCCCAGACAGCCTCGGTCGACGCCGTCGACAACCTGCTGGGTGCCACCGCCGACCCTGAAAACCCCAACGAGGTGGATGTCTCCCAACCGTCGGCCGCCCTGGTTGCCCGAGCCGATGCTCAAGGTGCCTTTGACGGACTCTTCTTGGGACTCGGCGCCGTGGCACTCCTCGTCGGGGCGGTCGGGGTGGCCAACATCATGATCATCTCAGTCCTTGAGCGCCGCTCCGAGATCGGTCTGCGCCGAGCGCTTGGGGCCACCAGAGGTCACATCCGCGTCCAATTCCTTGTTGAAGCCGTCCTTCTGGCATTTGTCGGCGGCACTATCGGTGTCGGGGCCGGTGCACTCTCAACCGCCGTCTACGCCAACACCAAGCACGAGCTCGTCGTCATTCCCGCAATCGCCTGGGGTGGCGGCATCGGCGCCGCCGTCCTGATCGGTGCCGTCGCCGGCCTGTGGCCCGCGTTGCGCGCTGCCCGCATGTCACCCACCCAAGCCTTATGGAGCATGTGAACAACTCGTTCTGAGTCGGTTATTGGCTGTCCCAATGAGTTACGACATCTGGGAGTTGTGACTGCCCAGATCAGCCGGGTCACGGAAGCGATCATTCTGGGCCACGGCCGAATGCTTGCTCCCGCCAGCGGTTGGACCGTCCAGCCTTCGGACCATTCTGCGGATGGACGACTCGATGGCGTAGCGGCCCGGCGGGTGCCCCAAAATGCGCGGGTGAGTCGCTGATCAAGAGTGCCCCCAACCGCCGGGTTGGTGCGACAGTTCAGTCCATTCACGTCGAGCCCGAAACCGGAATAGCTCCGGCCCTACGGACGCAACGACACTGCGGATCGCCTCACCTCGACCCTCCTCAGCCCGACCTTTGCTAAAAGAAGCCGAACCGCCCTTTCGACCTGAGCTGAATGCGCGGTGGGCCCGACGACGATTTCGCGAATTGGTGATTCAGCGCCAGCCGGGAACTCCTGCTCGATGAAGGGAGTAATCCCAATTCGGGAGTCGCGGAATCGAAGCTCTTCAATGCGAGAGCGCAAATCGACTCCGTCTACAAGCCGCCACTCTTGCTCTGCTTCGAACGCTGCGCTCTTGAAGAACAGGGCGTTGAACCAGAGGTCGGTTGCGCACTCCTGAGCAAGACGCTTTGCGGACTCGGAACCCTCGACGAGGGCATCCGACTCCATAGTCCTCTTGACAATTCCAGCGAGCCTTGCCGACTGAGCAATCCAGTCGTAGTCCACTGCGGCCAAGCGACCACGAGGCCACAGTTCAAGAGCATTTCGATCAAATCCGATTGCGAATCCACCGTGCGCGCTATATGCGCGCCATTGAGACAGGAGGTCGCCGCTGGCACAGAAGCAGACAGCGTAAGTAGGCATCTCCTCGTGAAGCCGGATGAGGATCTGCAGAAAGCCTCCCAGCTCTGCAACGCATTCACGTTGACTGGGCTTGGTGTACATCGACTCGTCCACCACAATGGATTCGACGACCTTCTTCAGGACGGAGTTTGGGTACTCAACCTCCTGCGAATCGTTCATATAGAGAACATCCGTGGCGTAGAGAACTGATCGCTCGATGATTCCGAGCAATCCCTCCGTCGTCGTGTAGTGATAGATGATGCGAGGCACGGGGGTCGGCACGCTCGCAGGGTACAAGCGAATCGGACTGGTGGGGTGGTTGGGCCGCGGACACTTGGGCTGGCGATGCTGCGGCGACACCAAGCAGAGAGTCCCCGAGTCCATCGTGTGACGCCGGAAAGCGTGGCGCCCTGAGGGCTGGTGACCCGGAGACCAGGCTGAGGGGCGGGCGGCAGGGGTGTCTCCTATCGCCGGGACCATGGGACACTTCGGCACCCTTGGGGCAGGCGATCGTGGAACCAGCCACCTGGTGTTAGAGATGTGGTCTTCGTTTTGACGCAAACTATGCGTGATCGCTGCGCGTACCGCTGAGGCCCTAGCAGTCGCCTGCCTGCGTCGCTCCATACGTAGCCTGAGCGACCGTGAACTGGCTACCGTCCGGAGAGTCCAGTTGTTGAATCAGGTCGCTGCATGAGAAGGGCTGAGTCTGGAGGTATTCCTTGGCCGCTTGCACGGCCTCGGTATTCCAGTTCACCGTGAGGCTGTCAACAGCGACAGTCGCATCGTTGACGGAATACCCGCTCCCATCCGGCGAGTCCAGTTGATCAATGAGACCCTGCTGCGAAAAAGCCTCCGTGTCCAGGTACTCTTTGGCTGACGCTACTGCGCTCTGCTGCTGCTGCGTCAGCGTGGGAGTTGTGACGGGAGGGGCTGTTACGGGCGGCGGTGGCCGGATCGTTGTAGTCGTGGCGGGGGGCGGAGGACGCGTCGTCGTGGTGGCGGGAGGGGAAGTCGTGGTCGTGGTGCGCGGGACCGTGGTGGTCGTTGCCTGCACTATCGGCGCCTTCCCTCCGAATGGGAGTTTGGACATTGCAAGACTTGTAACTGCCTCGAACTGACTGAGACCGCCTGAACCGCGCTCGGCAACGGTCACGACGATGTTGCCCGATCTGACAGCAACCTCATAGATGTTGGCCGACTTGCCCTTGTAGGTCCACGTTGCGTTGAACGCTTCCGACTTGTTGCCATATTGCGGCAGGGACATCGCCCCGACGCTCGCGTTTACTGACTTCGTGCCCTCACGTACCTTCTCGTGCTGACAGGCATTGAGGGACCGGAGCACCCGCGAATACGCCTTGTCGACGGCGACTGAGTAGGTCTTGAGTTGCTCGACGACATCGGCGCCCCCGCCAGCGAATGAGGCGGTCACGTCCTGGGTGACCTTGATCCCTTTCGGCTTGGGGCATCCGGTCCCGACGGCGTCAGTGGAGTGTTGCGCCGTCCAGCCGGTCGGCATCTGTTCGACGCTTAGGAGAAAGGGCCTGAGGTGGAGTGTCGCATGACCGGCCGAGACGATGGAAGATGTGCCGACAAGGACAAGTGCGGCAAGAACGAGCGCACCGGCCAGAG
>Ga0302326_10032207_pt1 | contig 10452 bp, 9 predicted proteins | sample Palsa_T0_3_FD_202264 | JGI IMG/M metagenome (GOLD analysis project Ga0302326, IMG submission 202264) | Peat permafrost microbial communities from Stordalen Mire near Abisko, Sweden - Palsa_T0_3 | ecosystem: Environmental > Terrestrial > Soil > Palsa > Peat permafrost | place: Sweden: Abisko... | reverse complement strand
CCCCCCCTAGCGTTCAGTGCGCCGTGACCGCCGCTGCGTCGTCCGTGCCCACGTCGCTGACCGCGTCGGTGGTCGCCGCGTCACCCGCGGAGCCACCGCTCGCCCCTGCGTCGCCCTGGCAGTCGTCGAACGTGAGGATCTTGATCGTCGTGGCGTTGGCCGGCGTGCTCGGGTCGGTCTCGCGGAAGATGATGCGCGTCCCGTCGTCGCTCCACTGGTTGTCGGCGACGACCATGTCGTCTTTGGTCAGCTCCCGGATGTTCGAGCCGTCGGCGTTCATGAGCGTGAGCTCGGACGAGTAGCCGGCCGGCGCGTTGAGGAACTCGAAAAAGATCCCCGGAACGACCCAGAGAAAGTCGAAGACCGGCGAGATGGAGCCGTCGTTCAGCGCGAGCACGCTCGCCGGATGCCAGCGGCCGGAGATCCACGAGATCGCGGTGCTGTCGGGCGACAGGTGCCCGTGCTCGTCCCACGCGAGGTTCGACGTGAGCCGCGTGCGCGCGCCGGTGGACACGTTGACGGCGTAGAGGTCGGTCGACTGGAAGCCGGCCTGCGTGTTGGTCGTGATGACGTACTGGTTGTCGGCCGTGAACCCGTGCGTCTCCCACCACGTCGTGTCGTGGACGAGCGCGCGCTGGTTCGTCAGGTGCATCCCCGTGTCGTCTTCGACGAAGTCGGCGATCATCACGTCCCACGCGTACGACGCGGTGCTGCCCCAGATGACCTGCGTGCCGTCAGGCGACCACTCCTCGTGGTAGTTGGTGGCCCACGCGCCGCTCGTCGTCAGGCGCGTCGGCTCCGACCCGTTGGTGCGCATGACGTAGAGCTCCTGCCCGAAGCCGCCGCCCGCGTTGCCCGTGGCGTACGGGTGGTCGCGGTCCGAGATGAAGAGCATCGCGTCGGCGGTGGCGCCGCGGCGCCAGCGGACGCCGTCGTTGTTGCCAGGCTGGCCGCACGTGAGGCACGTCTGGCCGGTGCCGTTGGGGCTCATCATGTAGATCTGCGTCTTGCCCGTCGGGCTCGCGAGCGGGAGCACCACCTGCGTGCCATCAGGGGAGAACGACATCCCGTCGGTCGTGGTGACGTTCGTCCCGCTGATCACGTCGTCGACGTGAAACTGTTGATAGCCACAGCGGGCTGCCGGAAGCGACGCCGTGGGTGTGAGCGCTCCGAGCGGCATCTGGGTGCCCTTGACGAAGGCGGCGGTGGAGAAGTCGATGACCCGATCGTTGGTGCCCGGCTTGAAGATGTCGATGAGCAGCTCGTCGGCCGTGTCGGGGATGCCGTTGCCGTTGCGATCGTACCAGCCTCCCACAGGGGTCGACGCGTCCGCCGCGTCGACCGATTGTGCGAAGAGCAGCTGGTCTTGCGTGTGCAAGTGCTCGCGCATCGACTCGAGTAGCGGGGGCAGCGCCGGATCGCCTCCGTCGGGCGGGAGCGCCACGGCGACGGGCATGAACTCGGCCTGAAGGCCGTAGGTGATGGAATCGAAGAGGGCCGCCAGCATGTGCGCGTCGCGTGGCGTCCAGATCCCGCGCACGTCGCCGCTGAGCACCGGATCGGCCGCATCGCCGAGCACCAGGGGGAGATGCGGCAGATCGAACTGGCACTGCAGCGTGGCCACCGTCTCGGCGGCCGTCGTGGCGTTCTCGAGGTACGTGTCGGTCTGCTCCAGGTTCTGCACGTCGGTGACCTCCGCGTCGGGCGCGTCGACGAGCGACCGCCTGTACCGGGGCAAGAGGAACGTGTTGATCTCGTTCACGACGAGCATCGTTCGCGCGATGAGCTCGCAGTAGCGGGCGTCGCAGTCCGTCCCGCCATCGGTCTCGGCGGCGAGGCAACTCGTGAGCGCGGCGTTCCACTGGCTGGTCGCCAGCGACGCGATCCCCGACGTGACGTTCGGGTTCTGGGTGCTCGCGTCGATCGCGTTGCTCGCGGGTGGGGCCGACGAGCTCGACGAGCACGAGGCCATCAGCGCCGCGAGGGCCACCGAGCCTACACCGGCACTCAGCACTGCTTTCTTCATCGCATCCTTTCGATGTCTTACGCCGGCGTACGCCTGCTTGCCGCAGCGGACGGCGGAAAGTGTCACTGGTGCTTGCACTTGGTCCATGGCCATTTCTTGTCGTCGGCGCACCGAGACGCTAGTGCGACGGGTCATGGACAAGAGCTCGATGCGATCGCTGTTCGATCTGACAGGTAAAGTCGCCCTCGTCACGGGGTCGACCAAGGGCATCGGGCGCGCAATCGCCGAGGCGATGGCGTCCTTCGGGGCCAAGGTCGTCATCTCGAGCCGCAAGCCCGACGCATGCGAGGAGGTGCGGGCGGGGATCGCGGCGAGCGGCGGCCAGGCCGTCGCCATTCCCTGCAACATCGGCCAGAAAGACGAGCTCACGCGGCTCGTCGAGGTGACGACCAGGGCCCTCGGCCCGGTCGACGTGCTCGTGTGCAACGCGGCCATCAATCCGCATTTTGGCCCGAGCCAGGAAATCCCCGACAGCGCCTTCGACAAGATCATGGGCAGCAACATCCGGAGCAACCACTGGCTCTGTCAGATGACGATCCCCTCGATGGCGCGCCGGGGAGGCGGCTCGGTGATCCTGGTCTCGTCGATCGGCGGATTGAAGGGCTCCGAGAGGCTCGGCGCGTACGGCATCTCCAAGGCCGCCGAGATGCAGATGGCGCGCAACCTTGCCGTCGAGTGGGGGCCGAGCAACGTGCGCGTCAACTGCATCGCGCCGGGCCTCGTGCGGACCGACTTCGCGCGGGCGCTCTGGGAGAACCCGGAAATCTACGCGAACACGGTGCGCACGTATCCCCTGCGGCGCATCGGCGAACCGAACGAGATCGCGGGTGCGGCGGTGTTCCTCGCGTCGGGCGCGGGCACCTTCGTCACGGGGCAGACGATCGTGGTCGACGGGGGCGCGACCATCACCGGGGGCTGAGGCGCGCGGTTTCGCGCTACGCTTCGCGGTGTGGGTGAGCTTCCTTCGCTGTCGCCAAGCGCGCTCGCGATTCCGCAGAGCGTGTTCGCCGAGCTCGCGCCGCGGATCGAAGCGCACGCACGGCGCGGCGGCGACCTCATCGGCCTGCACATCGGCGACACCTACCGCGCGCCGCCCGGCGACGCCTCGTTCGTGCGCGCTTCGGCCGCGGACGACGACGCCCTCTACAAGTACGGCTCGGTCATCGGGCTCGACACGTTGCGCGACGCGTTCGCGGCGCGGCTCACGGCCCGCGGCCACGGCCCCGTTTCGGTCGAGGGGCTGCGTCACGTCGTGGTCGCGTGCGGCGCGACGCACGCGCTCTTTTGCGGGGCGCGCGCGATCCTCGAGCCGGGCGACGAGATCCTCGTCGCGTCCCCCTACTGGCCGCTCTCGGTCGGCGTCTTTCGATCGGCGGGCTCCGTGCCGGTCGAGGTGCCCTTCACGGCGCGCCTCTACGCGGATCCGTCGCTCGACCCGGCCGCCGTGCTCGCGGCGGCGCTCACGCCGCGGACCCGCGCGCTCTACGTCACCACGCCGAACAACCCGGACGGCAAAGTCCTCGCCGCGCGCCAGGTCGAGGCGATCGCGAAATTTGCCGTGGCCCACGGGATCTGGGTCATCGCCGACGAGGTGTACGCCGACTACGTCTACGAGGGGGAGCACCGGTCGATCGCGCGGTGCGAAGGCATGTCCGAGCGCACCCTCGGCGTGTACTCGCTCTCGAAGAGCCACGGGCTCGCGGGGGCGCGGATCGGTTTTCTGGTGGCGCCCGAGCGGGTCGCGCGGGTCGCGCGGCGGATCGCGACGCACACCGTGTTCCATCCCCCCGTCGCTGCCCAGCGTGTCGCCCTCGCGGCCGCGTCGGGCGGAGAAGACTGGATCGACGACGCCCGTCGCGACTACCGCGACGCGCGCGACGCGATGCTGCGCGCCCTCGACGGCGCGGGCCTCGCGATCGCGGCGCCCGAGGGCGGGAGCTACGCGTTCATCGATTTTGCCCCGGTGCTCGCGGGCCGCCCGCTTCAAGAGCTGCTCGAGCGATGCGTCGACCGCGGCGTGCTCCTCGCCCCGGGCGAAGCGTTCGGCGCGCCCTTCGCCTCGTGGGCACGCCTCTGCTTCACGTCGGCCCCCCGCGCGCGTCTGCTCGAAGGCATCGCGCGGCTGCGCGAGGCCATGCACGATCTCTCACGCTAACCCCAGCCGGAACTTCCCATGAACACTCGTCCTCTCGGCTCCAGCGGCCTCGCCGTCGGCGCGGTCGGCATCGGTTGCATGTACCTCTCGATCCGGGACCGCCCCACGGACGACGATGGCGTGCGCACGCTGCGCGCCGCGCTCGACGCGGGCGTCACACTGTTCGACACCGCCGACGTCTACTGCCTCGACCATCGCGACATCGGGCACAGCGAGCGCCTCGTCGGGCGGGCGCTGCGCGAGGCGGGATCGGCCGCGAGCGCCGCGGTCGTCGTCGCGACCAAGGGGGGCCTCGAGCGCCCGAACGGCGCATGGACGCGCAACGCGCGGCCGGCCCACCTTCGGCGCGCGTGCGAGGCCAGCCTGACCGCTCTCGGCGTCGACCGGATCACCGTCTACCAGCTGCACGCGCCCGACCCCGCGGTCCCGCTCGAAGACAGCGTGGGCGAGCTCGCGCGTCTGCGCGCCGAGGGCAAGATCGCCCATGTGGGGCTCTCCAACGTGTCGGTCCGCGAGATCGAGCGGGCGCAGGCGATCGTCCCCATCGTGAGCGTGCAAAATCGCTGGAACCCGGGTCACCGCGCACCCGAGACCGACGGCGTTCTCGCGCATTGCGACAAGCACGGGATTGCATTTCTCCCATATTCGCCCTTCGGGGGAGCGAGCGGCGCCAAGGCTCTCGGTCGGCAAGGGCCCCTGGCCGGCGAAGCGTCGCGTCTCGGGCTGTCGCCGCACCGCCTCGTCCTCGCGTGGATGCTCGCCAAGAGCCGTGCCGTGGTCGCCATTCCCGGGGTGCGCCGGGTCGAGAGCGCCGTCGACAGCGCGAAGGCGGCCGACGCGGTGCTTTCGGCAAGTGACGTGGCCGCCGTCGAGGCGGCGATCGCGTGAGCCGTTCGTCCGAGCGAGCGGGCAAGGCACAGCCCGCAAAGCGGACCAGAAAGGCCATGTTCAGCCTGGTCCCCGTGGAGTTTCGCGACAGCGCGATCGCCGGCCGGGGAGTCTTTGCGCGGCGCCGCTTCGAACCGGGCGAGACGGTTGTCGCTTATGCCCCAAAGCAGCGCAAAGTGGACGCTCGCGATCCGGAGGCCGCGCGCGCCGCCGATACCAAGCTCACGCTCCTGTCGGGCGATCGCGTCATCGTCCCGGACACGAGCGTACCCGGGGGATGGCTTTGCAATCACAGCTGCAAGCCGAACGCTGCGCTCTACGCGAGTGGCGACGGCCGGATCCAGTGCGTGCGCCCCATCGCCCCGGGCCAGGAGGTGACCATCTTCTACGGCTGGGTCACCCACAACGAGCCGTCGCGCGACCCTTGCCTGTGCGGCGAGGCGTCGTGCCGTGGCTTCATCAACTTTGACCTCGGCGACGACGACGCCGCGCACGCCACCGTGATCGAGGGCGCCACCGGCCGCCGCGTCGAGCTCGACGACTTCTTGCGCGCCAAGTTCGCCGAATACGGCAGGTTCCTCGCGTCGATCGGCCAGGAGCAGGTGCTCGAGATCGTGGCGACCACGCTCGCGCGCCTCAAGCTGCGGCAAACCGGCAGCATCGTTTGCCGCTATTAGGCAGCAACGCCTCGAAACGCGGTCCTGCCACGGTGCAAAGAGACTATGGCCGGATGTAGTACCGGGGCCGCGTGAGCGCGTGGGCGATGCCCACAAGGATGAGGCCGCCCACGATCGACCAGACGATCGGAAATGACCGACCGCCTACGGCAATCATGGCGATCTGCGGCAAGTGCAGCATTCGCGCGATCCAGGTCCCTACGAAGGCTCCGAGGAACCCGAGCAAGATCGAGAGAATGAAGCCACCCGCCGTTCCCCCCGCGAGCGCCCGCGCGATCGCCCCGCAGACGCCCGCGACGACGAGATAAACGACAAATTCGAAGAGCGTCATCGGCACACCTCTCTTCGCTGGAGCAGCAAGGCGTGTGCCGGTGGTGCTAGCTCAGCCTTGGCCGCTCTTGGGCCCGTTCTGCGCTTCGGTAGCGGCGTCTCGTGCGCGCCGTTTGACGTGGGACGCGAGCCCGCCCTTGCGGCCGGCCTCCCGCGCCTCGTCGCTGTTGAACTCGTGCGCCGCCCCTAGGAGGTGCGCGGCCTTTCCGCCCTTGCGAGCGAGCTCCGTCACGAGCTTTCGGTCCATCGCCGCGAAGCCCCGGGGTCGGCGCGTCTTGGGCGCGTCGGACTCGGTCGTCGTCGGCTGTTGGGTCTGGGGTTCCTGGGAGTCGAGGCCGGGCGAAGTCCCGTGGCTCGTTGTGTTGTTTTCGATCTGATTCATGGCTTCACAGCGCGTGGATCACGCGTCCTTCCTGTGTCGGACTTGGTTTCCGCGGTAGCGCCGGCACTCGAGTCAACCTAAGCACGACCGAAGCACCTGCAACCCGCGGGCCCAGGCGCCACCTCGAGCGCCGCCGCTTCGCGCGCCAGCACCCGGACAACGCGCGCGAACCCGCTACCGCTACCCGGTCGTCCCGGCCTTGTGGGCTTTCCACGCCTCGGTACGCGCGTGAATGTACTTGGCGGCGTCCGCGCTGGTCTTTAGGGCGGGCGGCGTATGGTGGACTCCCCCATGGGCGTCGGGAAGGGGCAGCATCGACAAGAGCTGCGCGTGCACCTCTTGAAGGTGCGACGGCGGATCCGAGTCGGAGTAGGGGCTGGCGGCGGAAGCGGGCACCGTGACCCCATGCAGCGGATCGTCGGTCCGAGGTTGCGTGAGCGTGAGCACGGGGCTCACGTCGGGCGCCGCCGCGTCGCGCTTCGTGAGAGCGGGGACACCCCATCGGTTCTCGATCGTCTTGAGGATCGACGTGTGGTCGTACGGCGCGGCGCCCGCGGGGGCCCGCAGCACGGTGCCCGCCGCGATGAGCGGCGAGACGAGGACGCACGGCACGCGCAGCCCGAACCGCGTGAAGTCGAAGCCGTCCTCGCCGGCAAAGGTGTCCGGCGGCACCGCGCCGCGAGGCGGGGGAACGTGGTCGTAGAGGCCCCCGTGCTCGTCGTAGACGATGATGAAGAGCGTCGCGTCCCAGGCGGCCGCGTTGCTGCGGAGCGCGTAGTAGACGTCGTGGATCAGCTTTTCCCCGAGCGCCACGTCGTAGTTCGGGTGCTGGCTGTTTCCGGTGGCCGACCACTCGGGTTCGAGGAACGTGTACGCCCCGAGCTTGCCCGCCTTGGCCGCCGCCTGAAACTGGGCGAACTTGCCGAAGTGCGAGTTCGGCGCGTCCTTCGTGTCGGGGAAGTCGGCCCGCGTCAGGGGCTCCTCGTTGTAGCCGTAGATCGCCCACGGCAGCTTCGCGTCGGAGAGGCGGCCGAAGATGCTCGGCACGGTGAGCGCCCTGGCCTGCTTCGAGTCGTCGAGGTGCCCCTCGCTGGTGGCCGCGCACGCGAAGGCGCGGTTGGGCATGGTCTCGGTGGGGACGGAGCTGAACCAGTGGTCGCAGACCGCGTAGCCTTTCGCGAGGCCCGAGAGGACCGGGACCATCGTGGGAGGAAACACACCCATGATGTCGTTTGCCGTCGTCCCGGCCAGGACCTTGCGGTTGTTCTTCGCGTCCCAGGGGAGCGTTGCCGCATAGTCCGTGACGAACCCGGAGCACGTGGCCACCGGCGGGGTGGGCGCCGTGCTCGTGCCAAAGAGTTGCGCGTTGGTGTGCGCGTATCCCTCGCCGGGGTCGGCGCCGGGCATGAAGTACGCGTTCTGCTGGTTGGGGCTGATCGGGAACACCTTCACGGCGTTGCCGCTCGCGTCCACGTTGGTCTCGTTGCCCGTCAGCCCTTCGAACGGCTGACCCGACGGTGTCTTTTTCCCCGGGTAGAGCAGCCCGAGCATGTGGTCAAACGATCGGTTCTCCAGCATCAGCACGACGACGTGCTGGATCTTTGCCAGGTGCGAAGTCGCGGAGCTCGCCATCGGATCCTCCTCGGCCATCGAAAGCCGATCCCAACGGTAAGCCATCCCCGCGCTTCGCGGGCGTGCTCCTTCGTCCCCGACAGAAGGAGAGCCGCCAAGCCGCGACGGCGCCAAGTGAGGAGAAGGCAAAATTCTCGCGAATTCTGTCCCCTGGCGGCAGTCTCCTCGTGCGCTCAGCGGCGCACGATACCGGCCGTCGCGAATGTGGCCATTCTCTGCTGGAGGGTGACCGCAGTTCGAACGAGGTCCACGGCGATGGCGGCGCCCGTGCCCTCGCCGAGGCGCATCCCGAGGTCCAAGAGCGGTCGCTTGCCGAGCGCTGACGCCGCGATCGCGGCCCCGCGTTCGGCCGACGCGTGGGAGAGGAGAAGGTAGTCGACAACGTCCGCGTCGAGCGCCCGCACGACGAGGGCCGCGGCGCATGCCACGAAGCCGTCCACGACGACCGGCCGGCGCGCGCGTGCCGCGGCGAGGAAGAAGCCCGCCATCGCGGCTATCTCGAGGCCTCCGAGGCACGCCAGCGTGGCGAGCGGGTCGTCGCCGCGCAGGGAGTGCGCATCGAGCGCGCAAGCGACCACGGTCACCTTGCGCCGCAAGACCTCGCCGGAGACGCCGGTCCCGGCGCCGACCACGTCGCCCGGCGATGCCCCGGTCAGCGCGCAGACGAGCGCCGCGGCAGAAGTCGTGTTGCCAATGCCGATCTCGCCCGCCGCGAGCAGTTGAGCACCCGCGTCCACGGCACGGCGCGCCGCTTGCTCGCCGACCTCCATGGCGGAAAGCGCCTCGTCGCGCGTCATCGCGGGCTCGCGCGCCAGGTTGCCCGTGCCCGCGCGGACGCGCGCGCTCGTCAGCGACACCACCGGCTGCGTGGGAACACTGGAGACGTCGCCTGCGACGCCCACGTCGACGAGCGCGAGGTCGATCGCGTAGCGCGCCGTCATCACGTTGATCGCCGCGCCTCCGGCCATGATCGTCGCCAGCATGGCCGCGGTGATGGACGACGGGTAGGCGCTGACCCCTTCGACCACCACGCCGTGATCGCCCGCGAAGATCGCGAGCACCGCCTGGTCCGGCGCGGGAGCCGGAAACGCGCCGTGCGCCCCCGCGTACCACGCGGCCACCTCCTCGAGCCGACCCAGGCTTCCGTGCGGTTTGACGAGCAAGTCTTGATGCGCGAGCGCTGCGGCCTCCGCGGCGCGATCGAAAGGCGGAACCGCCCCCGGGGAGCGAGAGGGGGCCTCGAGTCGTTGCGCTGGCAGGGTCGGGCTCGGCGCAACGGACGCGGGCCGCCAGCGCTCTAGGTGCACGACGTCGTCCAGCGCGCGCGACGGCAGCCACCCCGTCTCCTCGAGCATGGGCCGGTCCCGAAACTCACGCGCATACCCCACGCACAGGTACGCGACGGGCTCGACGCCGGCCGGCAGCCCGAGGGCTTCGCGCAGCACCGCCGGCTCGACGATGCTCACCCACCCGACGCCGATGCCCTCGGCGCGCGCCGCGAGCCAGAGGTTTTGCACCGCGCAGCACACGCTGGCGCGAACGGCCTCTGGCTGCACGGTGGTGCCGAGAATGGCCTCGTCGCGGGGCCTCAGGTCGGCCACGACGCACAGGTTGAGGGTCGACTCTTCGATGCCTTCGAGCTTGTAGGCGAGGTATTTCTCGCGGCGCGCCGGCGGGTAGCGCGCGGCCTCGCCTTCGCGGCACCGGAGAAAGCTGGCGCGGATGTGGCTTCGCACGACCGGATCGCGCACCACGACGAACGCCCATGGCTGCGAGAAGCCCACGCTCGGCGCCAGGGCGGCGGCCTGCAGCAAGCGCCCCACGGTGGCCTCGTCGACCTCGCCGGGAACGAAGTCGCGCACGTCGCGACGCAGCGCCATCACGCGGTACACCGCCTGACGCACGGACTCGTCGAAGCGCGCGGGGACGGACGTCACGAGCGACACAGCTTGCGCAAGAGGGGGACATCGATGCTCTGCCGGAGCGCCTCGGCGAGGCGATCGAACTCGTCGGACGGCGCCGCCGACGTGGGCGACACCTCCAGCCGCGGCAACCCCTTTCGCGCGCGGAGCGTAGCGACGAGAGCGCCGCGAACGCGAGCGTCGTCGAAGAGGCCGTGGATCATGGTGCCGACGACGGCGCCGCCGTGCGACGAAGCGCCGTCGACGGCGTCCTCGGGCGCGCCGTTGCGGGAGCGAATCGCGAACGGGCCCGACTCGCCCGCGTCGCGCTCGATGCGCCCCATGTGAATCTCGTACCCCGCGATGTCGGCGTCGCCTCCGTCGCAGAGAAACGACGGGAGCAGCGCGTCGGCCCGCACCTGCGTGGTGCGCTTGTCGCGCGAGAAGCGGGTCGTGATCGG
>Ga0302326_10032205_pt1 | contig 10453 bp, 9 predicted proteins | sample Palsa_T0_3_FD_202264 | JGI IMG/M metagenome (GOLD analysis project Ga0302326, IMG submission 202264) | Peat permafrost microbial communities from Stordalen Mire near Abisko, Sweden - Palsa_T0_3 | ecosystem: Environmental > Terrestrial > Soil > Palsa > Peat permafrost | place: Sweden: Abisko... | reverse complement strand
CGATGGCGTTCGATACTGCGCCCATGCCTCCGCGCACGAATCCCCACAATCCACGATGCCCGTTGACGCCGCCCATGCAGTGGTGCAGCAGAATGTAGGCTGTGCCAGGCGAGCGCGGACCGCCGTTAGCTCCGATGACGCCGTCGGTTGCCAACGTCACCTTGATTTCTTCGGACTCAAACCAGTCGTCCAGAAAATCCGCCGCGCTCTGCGTGAATATCTTGACGAGCCCGACGATCTCGGCCCGCGACAGGCCGCGCAGCCTTCCTGCCAGCTTCAGGTATTCAATAAAGTCAGCGATGCCGTGGGGCGGAAAATCCGGCGGTGTAGTGAGCAGTACCGACTCCGCCACCCTGGCCAGTTTTTCCAGATGCGCTTCATAGCGCGGATACGCTTCCGCATCGCGCTGCGAAAACTTGGCGATTTCTGCCAAGGTTTTGCCCTGATCCTGCCACATGAACAGATGGCGGCCATCCGGGAACGGTGAGAAAAACGCCGGGTCTTTTGCGTCGACGCGGTATCCGAAGCGCTCTAGCTCCAGATCGCGCACGACCTTTTCCTGCATCAGGCTCGCGAGGTAGGCGGCAGTGGAAACCCTGTAGCCGGGCCAGATCTCCTCGGTGACCGCGCAGCCGCCTACTAATTCGCGCGCCTCTGCCACTAAGACCCGCACCCCGGACCGGGCAAGATACGCGGCAGTGACCAGCCCGTTGTGGCCGCCGCCGATGACGATCGCCTGATAAGAACTCAGTTGGGCAGCCTGTAAGCGATATACTCGCCTGGGAAACCGCCGCCGCTCACGGCCACAACGATGTACTGCTTGCCGTTGAGCATGTAGGTGATGGGCGTGCCGGTCTGGCCAGCGGGCATGACCACCGCTCCTGCGTCCTGCCCGGTCTTCTTATCGAAAGCTCGAAGATAGGCGCCTCTCTTGCCATCCGGCAGAGTGATCACGCCAGGCTCGCCCGCGATCAGCAGCGTCTTGGTCACGATGACGCCGGCGATTCCCGGGCGTCCGGTGCGCGGAATAGTGACCCCCTGGAGGGCGGGATTGTTGCGAACCGCATCCGGCGTTTCGCCATTCGCGATCGTCCACAGGAGCTCGCCCTTATTCAGATCGATAGCCGCGATCTGTCCATACGGCGGCTTGAAGAGCGGCAGGCCTTGCACGGTCAGGCGTCCGGAGGGAGCACCGCCTTCGCCCCCACCACCCCCGGCTGCTCCTCCGCCCGCGGGAGCGCTGGCTTCTGGAGTCGCGGTGCCTTGCACATAGCGAAAATCGTTGACCTTGGGATCCGTGGGGACCAAGCCCAGATTGACCAGCACCTTTTGCGATGGAATGTACGCGATGCCGGTTTCCGGATCCACCGATCCGCCCTGCCAATTGGTTCCTCCCACGGCCGCGCTAAACGCGAGGGTCCCGAGAGGGCCCTCGGCCTTGCTCAACGACGCTGGCGTAAACACCGGACCCAAGTGATAGTGTGAAGCAATCTCCCGGCCCTTCGCGTTCAACTCGGGCGTGAAGTTGATCAAGTCGTCCACTGTAAATCCAGCCGCATCGTAGGCGGGCGGCTTGCTGGGGAACGGCTGCGTCGGGCTCGTCTTTTCTCCGGGCACAGTCGATTGCTCCACCGGCCGTTCATCTATCGGGAAGATCGGCTGCCCGTTGGTGCGGTCGAACATATACAGGAAGTTCTGTTTGGTGGGCTGCGCCAGGGCTTTGATCGCGCGGCCGTTGACTGTGATGTCGACTAGGATGGGCGCGCACGGAATATCGAAATCCCAAATGCCGTGGTGGACCAGCTGGTAATGCCACTTGCGCTCGCCGGTTTTCAGATCCACGGCCACGATGCTCTCGCCGAACAGGCCGTCGCCAGGCCGATGGCCGCCGTAATAATCGCCGGTCGGCAATTCGACCGGCAGATACGCCAGGCCAAGTTGTTCATCCACGCTGATCTGCGCCCACACGCCGGCATTGCCGGTGTAATCCGCCGCATCCTTTTCCCAGGTGTTGTAGCCGAACTCGCCCGGCTTGGGGATGGTATGGAAGATCCACAAGCGCTTGCCGGTGTGCACATCGAACGCGCGCACGTAGCCCTTGACGTTGGTCTTGCTCTTGGGCGAGGTACTGGGGCGATGTGCCGCGCCAACGATGATGGTGTCATTCGCCACCATGGGCGTCGCATGCAGACCCACCTCACCGGTGACCAGGTCGATCATCTGGTCGTCGTTTTCCTTCAAGTCCACCGCGCCATCCGTGCCGAAGGTGGGTATGCGCGCACCGGTTTTGGCGTTCAACGCGATCAGCCGATAGCCCGGCGTGACATAGATGATGCGTTCCTCACGCCCGTCGCTCCAATAGGAAAGTCCGCGCCCGGAAAGCTGCCGCGGAGCGTTGCGGCCGCGTTCGCCTTCATTCTCGCTGTGGATCCACAGTTGTTCGCCGGTGGCCGCATCCATCGCCACCACCGCGCGCCGCGTGCCCGCCGTGGCGTACAGGATTCCGTTGGCCATGAGCGGCGTTCCTTGCAGGTTGAATTCCGGGCGCGGACCCAGGTTGTCGGTCTTGAAGCGCCACGCCAGTTGGAGCTTGTTGAAGTTGGAAGCGTCGATCTGATCGAGCGGGGAATAGTGGGTGTTGCCGGTGTCGCCGCCGTAGCTGTGCCATTCGCCATTCTTCGCGCCGGTTTGTGCGAAAGCCGGAAGAATTGCGAGCAGGCACGCGATCAACGCGCCCCCGAGGCTTCGTGAAAATAAGCTGGTCTGCATGGAGTTCACCTCCGGCTATTATAGGCCAAGGCAGTGCCGACCGCTCGCTGGATCGATGTCGTAGAGTCCCTGTGTATACCAATCGGACTCTGCTCAAGATAGGATTAAAGTCGTGGCGCTTAGTCTCCGCGGGCCCCTCATCTTCGGCAGTCTGGGCGTCGCCGCTGTGATCATTTGCATCGCGGCGTATCTTTATTACCGAATATTTGATCCGGATATCCAAGAGATGACCGGTAGGGATATCCGTCTAGTCCTGGACTCTGACGAAATCCAGCGCCTGGTAGCCCAGCAAAGTGCTTTTGAGCCCCAGGAGCGAATCGAAGTACATCGGCATTTCGCTGCTGGATCGCCCTCAACTGAACGCGAAATCGAAAAATTTATTCCTGAACGGATCACTTTTCTGAAGACGATGGGTCGAGCTCCAACTGTCGCAGTTCCCGCCAAGTCTTATTGCCGGGTTCTGCAGCGGTCGAACGCGGTGTGCAGTCCAAGACCGATAGAGAATCCTACCTACATTAGAGTTCGCATCACCAGCGGACCCTTGAAGGGACGAGAGGGATGGGGCTGCGAGGGAGACGGACTCTTTCGAACCGTTATCACCCCATAGGAGAAATTGCGTGGATGCCGCTCCTTTTCTTAATGCTTGTCTACGCCGGGATGCCGTAGTCGGACCATTCCACGATTTTTCCGTCTTTGAGGAAGAATACGCCTACTCCATGCCAGGCCTTCATCTTCCCCCCGGTGAAATGGTCGATTCTCTCATTCACCACCATCGATCCCTTGGCGTAGGTGTCGAGCACTTCAAAGCTCTCGATCATACCCACAATGCCCTTGATCGTCGCCGCGACCGCTTCATGGCCCTTAATGGGCTCACGGGTCTCGGTCATTCGATACGCGCAGGGGTCGGCAAAGAACGACATGATCTTGGCGACGTCGTGGCTGGGCCAAGCGGCGCAGAAGTCGTTCACCACTTGGACATTAATTTTTTCGGTTGCGGTCCGCTCCGCGGCTTGGACGCGTCCGGCCAGTCCGGCCATGGCTGCGGCTCCCAAGCCGGCGGCGGTGAGAGCCTTGCGGCGGGTCGTTGTATTGCGCTGCATAAGGTGGTCCTTTCGTCGGAAGAGATCTTGTGCTCTTCTAATATACCCGCGCGGAGATGCTTATGCGACCGCGGCGATAGCCCTAGGGCGAGCGGACATGACTTCGCGACGGGCCGGAATCGCCTCTTCGAGAGTCGCGGGAATCGCGGCCACCACTGCCGACACCGCCAGGTAGTGCTCCGTGAATCGTTTATGCATGGGGGCGCACGCCGGGTTGGTATAGATCTGCACGAACAACTGGCCGATGGCCTTCCCTCGCAGTCCCTTGCATACCGCCGCTAGATGGCGGGCCGTCTCGGCAGTGCAATCCTCACAGGTCAGAGCAGACTCGGAACAAATCTGGGGGAAATTGTTGGGCAGCGGCGTGTCCATGTAGGACTGATTATGCCGTAGGGCTTAGTTAGGTCAAAGGGATTTGAGGAGGGTTTGAGCCGCCTCTTTTGCGGGTATCAATTGCTGCTTATTGCGGCGGCCCTTGGGTGCGGGATCGTCTCCACGCTCTAAACGGAGTCGCCAGCCAGTGCAGAGCGCGTCTCAGTGGAGATTCCCAGGCATTGCCACAGCTTTCGCTCGATCCGTCGCCAAGCTCGGGCTGACTCTCCGGCTCACCGGGGGCTGGTTCCGCGGTGGGACGGGGCGTCAGTGAACTCGCCAGGCGGCTACGCAGGCTGGACGGCAACCCGTTTAACGCCTTCACGATTTCCTCACGTCCGCGGCGGTCTGCGATCAGGATTGTAGCCGAATTGAAGCTATTCGTCGACTCCTCAAGTTCCTTGCGCAATGGGGCGGGAATCTCGCCCACCGAGCGGTAGACTTGCGTTTGTCCCCGCTTGGCGATGAAGATGGTGGAGGTTTTGACTGTGACTCGGTGCATGGCCGCCTCAGCTTTCAATCGGCGTCGCTTTGGCGGCGCGCTCGACTATACTCATCCTCTTCGGGACCGCTGCTGCCTCGTGCACCGCATGGCTCATGGTTACTTCAATGAATCCCAGCGCGGCTTTCGAGAGAGCTTTATCCTTCCTATAGATTAGCCCAATCTGGCGCACCATTGGTTCCGGTCCAAGCGAGCGCGCGGCCACGCGGCCGGCGGCGACTTCCTCCTGGCAATGCGATCCCGCAAGGAAGGCCACGCCCAGCTCCGCCATCGCGAAACGCTTTAGCATTTCGGTGGAATCCAGCTCCATCGAGATGCTCACTTGATCTTCTACCGGCTCCAGCCAGGCGTTCAGACGATTACGCGTCTGGCCCGCCTTCGGCATCAGCAGGGGAAGGCCAGCCAAGTCCTGCGGAAGAATGCTTTCCCGGTTTGCGAGGAAATGCCCGGGCGGGAACAGCGCCTTAATCTCGTCGGAGTGAATCTTTGCGACCTGAAGCCGCTTTTCCGTTACCGGCAACTGGGTGAGCCCGAAGTCGGCCTGGTTGTCGACCACCGCTTCCACCACTCGCGTTCCATAGGCACGGTCCACCAGAATCTGCACGTTGGGGAAGCGCTTCTTGTATTCCGAGAAAACCCGTGGCAACACGTAGATGCAAGTAGCCTCATTGGCGGCGATCACCAGTTCGCCCCGCGGGACCCGTTCCAACTCGTTAATGGAGTCCTGAGCGCGGCGCCGCAGGTCCAGGATCTGCTCGGCGTATTGGGCGAAGATCTCCCCGGCAGGCGTGAGGGCGATCTTGGTGCCCAGCCTTGCAAACAAAGGAGCATTCATCTCTTGTTCCAACTGCCGCACTTGCGCGCTGACAGCGGGCTGCGTCCGATAGCAGGACTGCGCCGCCTTGGAGAAACTCTTCAGGCGGACGATTTCGAGAAAAGTATGGAGCTGATCGAGGTCCATGTGCGCCGGGGCCGTATCCTACAGGGACGGACAACTCTAGTATCTCACCCGGTCGCCCCCCACTGCTAGGATTAAGCGATGGTACCACGAGCGGTCAAGTGTCTCGCTATGGCCGCGATGCTGCTCGCCGGGCTCGATCCGGCCCGTGGCGCCTCTGCCCCGGCTCCGGGAGCCACAGTGGACCAGGTGCTGCTGGTGGTGAACGACAGCTCCCCTCTATCGCGCAATATCGGCGAATATTATGCCCGCCGCCGGGGACTGCCTTCCAAAAACATCTGTCACCTCAAGAGCACTTCGCAGGAGGAGATTACGCGCGAAGAATATGACCACCAGATCGCGCGCCCCATTGGCGATTACCTTCGCAAAGAAGGTTTGCAGGAGAGCATTTATTACATCGTGACGACGGCGGGCGTGCCGTTGAAGATTACCGGCACCGGCGGTATCAACGGGAATTACGCGGCGGTCGACAGCGAACTCACGCTGCTGTATTCGGATCTCAGCACCGGGAAGCCGCATCCGCTGGACGGCGGGATCCCCAATCCGTTTTTCGGTAAGCGCGAGCGGGTTTTCTCGCACCGCGAGTTTCCCATCTACCTGGTTACGCGCCTGGCTGCGTATGACTTCGACGGCGTCAAGGCCCTGATAGAGCGTTCCTTAGCCGCCACGAATCGCGGCAAATTTGTCCTGGATCTGCGCGGCAACGACGACGAACCTGGCGACGACTGGCTGCGTAATGCTGCAATCCTGCTTCCGAAGAACCGCGTAGTGCTCGAAGAAACCATTCAGCCGATCTACGATCAGACCGATGTGATCGGCTATGCCGGCTGGGGTTCGAACGACCGGCATCATGGCCGCCGCTTCCCGGGTTTCCACTGGCTTCCCGGAGGGATCGTCACCGAGTATGTGTCCACCGATGGGCGCACTTTCCAGAAGCCGCCGGACAAATGGACGCCTAGCCAGGAATGGAGTACCCCCTCGGCCTGGTTCGCAAATTCACCCCAAACGATGCTTGCGGATTATCTGCTCGAGGGAGCCACCGGGGGTTCCGGCCACGTTTACGAACCGTATCTCAACAACACTCCCCGTCCGGACCTGCTGCTGCCCGCCTACTACAGCGGCCGCAATCTAGCGGAGAGCTACTATCTGGCGATCCCTTCGTTGAGCTGGCAAAACATCGTGGTGGGCGATCCGCTGTGCTCCCTGGGAAGCCCGGGACGCTAGGCGGATGCTAATGAACTCAATTTCCAATCTTGAACGGAACTGTCGCCATCATTTTGTCCCACCGCAGCGCGAGCGCGCCGCCAGCGTCGGACATATCCACGAACTCCCAGGTCAGTTCCTCGGTCGAATGCGCTAGCATCTCGAGCTTCATCGGCACGCGGACAACATCTTTGTCGGGCGTATAGAAGTAAGAACCCCACAAGGCTTCCTTGTTCTTCGGGTCGTAATTCGGCAGCGCTCCATAGGAGGAGACCACCATGGTCCAGTTGTTCTCTTTCAGGTCGACAAACAAGCTGTACTCGCCGGGGTCGATGGTTTTCCCGTTAATTACCAGCGGCACTTCGGTCTTGAGGCGCGTCGACACGTCGGCGCCGGCTCTCCAGATAGGCGTGCCCACCAAGGCGGCCTTGCCGTAATCGGCTCCCGAGCCCCACAATTCGCGGCCCCGCTTGAGCGGCCGGCCATAAGTGATTTCGATCCATTTCCCACCCTGGTAGGCTTCTCCACCGAGGGCCGGGGCGCCACGGCCCGGGGGCTTCACGTACTTGCCGAGGATCTGGGTTGACGCCGAACCTCTGGGGCTGAGAGGCTTATCCTGCGCGGAAGCCAACGTTGCGAGGGCCAGCACTGCGGCGGCCGATGAGAGGAGTGTTCTAGTCATAATGGTTGCCTCACCTATCCTACACTGTGCTCGGAGTTTTTGTCTGTCGCGCTTCGAGAGACTCGCTAAGCCGCGCCCTTTCCGATTCCTTCGCCCAGGAAGTTGACCAGAGCGGGCGTTACTTCGTCCGCGTGAGTCCAAGTGATGCAGTGCGGCCCGTCCTTCACTACCAATAGGCGAGCTCCCTTGATCAATTTGGCGGTGCGCAACCCGGAAGCGCTAATCGGGACAATCCGGTCGGCATCGCCATGGATGACCAGCGTCGGCACGTCGACACGGGCGAGATCCTTGCGGAAGTCCTCGTGCCAAGTCGGGACGCAAGCGACACTGGCAGTCGCCGAGGAGCCTGCCGCGATGTTCCAACTAGCCTGGATGGCCTGTTCGCTCACCCGTCTCCCCAGCCACACATCCGTGTTGTAGAAATTCTGGAAAAACCCAGTGAAAAACGCATAGCGGTCCGCTGCGACGGCCTTTTGAATACCTTCGAAAACGCTGCCATCCACCCCCTCCGGATTGTCCGGCGTCTTCAGAAGGAAGGGCGGAACCGACGAGATGAATATAGCCTTACTGACACCGCTCGATCCATACTTCCCGATGTAGCGGGCCACTTCGCCGCCCCCCATCGAGAAACCAGCGAGTGCGAAGTCCCGCAATTCGAGCTGCGTAATGAGTTTGTGCAAGTCCTCGGCGAAGGTGTCGTAGTTGTAGCCGGTAGTTGGCTGGCTGGATTTGCCGAACCCTCTGCGATCATAGGTGATCACGCGGTGACCCGCAGCCAGCAATGCTACCGTCTGCTTCTCCCAGGAAGCGCCGCTCAGCGGATATCCGTGGATCAGAACAACCGGCTTACCCGAGCCGTGGTCCTCATAGTAGAGATGGTCTTTTCCGATCGTGGTGTATGGCATTTGAGAGCCTCCATTGGGCATTGTATACCTGCAGGGCGCATTGTATACTGCGTTAGGGCAACTGCGACTGGGCGTTGAAGTGCTCGAAACTACAATTCATGAGTCAAATGCATCCGACGGAGTCCGGGTTCACTCCGCCGGAATCGTCCCGGCCCGGGATGGCCGCCTGGCTTGGCGGGATCTGGTGCCGGCTGTTTCACAGGCGAGTCATGCTGCCGATTCACGGTTATTATCAATGCCGTAGTTGCTTTCGCCGGATTCCGGTCTCATTTGAGTCGGCGAGCGGCGAAGGTCAGCCGCCTCCCCCGAAACGGCACTAGAGCTGTTTCGCCGCAGGCCATAATGTAGTTTGCGGTCCTTCGAACCCCTCTTCAAAAATTCCCACCTGGCAACCGTTGCCGGTAATTTCTGGCCGCGCCCGGAGAGTGAACGCCGGTGGCCGGTAACCGATGTCCTCTATGAACCCGAACTAGGCGTCCAGCTTTTGGTGCGTGCGCAGGCGCCTGAGCATCCCCGAGGCGAGTTGATCCTGGTCCACGGCCTGGAGGGATCAAGCGAGTCGGGATATGCGCGGAGCATGGCGGCGGCGGCGCTCGCAGCGGGCTATGCCACGCACCGCTACAACATGCGCGGGTGCGGAGCATCGCCGTGGCATCCTAAAGCCAACTATCATTCCGGACAGACCGGCGATCTGTTGCACGTCGCGCGCGAACGTAAGCGCGCCAGTGGACTCCCGGTTTTCGCCGTGGGCTATTCGCTCGGCGGTAACGTCGTTCTAAAACTGGCGGGCGAATTGGGAAGCGAGGGCCCGGATCTATTTGCTGGAGTCTGCGCAGTGTCCGCTCCCATAGATCTGGCGGTGTCCGTACGGGCGACCGAGAAGCCTCAAAATATTCTCTACCGGCGGCGTTTCGTCGCCAAATTGAAGGAGCGGGTACGACGGCGCAACCACATGGCTCCGGAACTGTTTCCGCTGGGACCGCTCGATCAGGTGCGCACGATTTACGATTTTGACGACCTTTATACCGCCAAGATATTCGGCTTCGGCACCGCCGATAACTACTACCGGACGCAATCTTCCAATCAGTTTCTGGAGCACATTCGCGTCCCCACTCTGCTGGTGCAGGCCAAGGACGATCCTATGGTCCCCTACGCGATGTATTGCCATCCTGCGCTGGAGCGGAATCCGCATCTGCGCCTGGTCGCGGTGGAGCATGGCGGACACCTTGGTTTCCTCGCGCGCCAAAAACCGCGGCTTTGGCTGGACGGACTGATCTTGGAGTGGATGGCGGAGATGGATCGGTACCCTGCGGGTGAACGGATCACCCCAAGAGGGCTGAATTCACCACATTGATCGGTTTCCCAGCACAGTAGGCCGTGATCTGATCGAAGATCTCCGCAAATTGAAGTTCATATTCTTCCCTTGTCACATATCCGATATGCGGCGTGCACACGACATTTTCCATTGCGAATAGCGGGTGGCCGTGGGCCGGTTCTTCTTCGTAGACATCCACCGCGGCCATGCCCGGGCGTCCCTCCTTCAAAGCAGCGACAAGCGCGCCAGGCTCGATCAGTGAGGCGCGACTGGTATTCACAATCAATGCGGACGGCTTCATCCGCATCAAGTCCGCCGCGGTAACGATCCCGCGAGTTGCGTCCACCAGACGCATATGCAAAGAGATCACATCGGACTCTTCGAAGAAACTCTCCCTGTCGCGCGCGGTGGCATAACCGTCCTCCCGCGCCTTCCCCAGCGACGCTTCGCGCGCCCATATGAGGACGTTCATGCCGAAGGCCTTCCCGTAGCCCGCAATGACGCTTCCGATGCGGCCGTAGCCGTATATTCCCAACGTCTTTTCGCGCAAGCTGTGGCCGACGCCGATCTGCCAGATCCCCGCCTTCAGCGCGGCCATCTGCTGAGGGATGCTGCGCATAGCGGCCAGAATCAACCCCCAGGTCAAT
>Ga0302326_10032202_pt1 | contig 10454 bp, 4 predicted proteins | sample Palsa_T0_3_FD_202264 | JGI IMG/M metagenome (GOLD analysis project Ga0302326, IMG submission 202264) | Peat permafrost microbial communities from Stordalen Mire near Abisko, Sweden - Palsa_T0_3 | ecosystem: Environmental > Terrestrial > Soil > Palsa > Peat permafrost | place: Sweden: Abisko... | reverse complement strand
ATCAAACCGCGCCAGCAGAAATTCGCGCAGAAGGCCAGAATCCGTGCATCCTCGCAGCGCCGATTCTCGGCCCATGGCTTCCAATGCCGCGTGGCAAAGCGTGCCGAAATCCAGAGCGTCCATCTCCAATTTGGAGGCGTCGACGGTCGTCATCCCGAGGCCATGCTTCAGGTAGAATCGGAAGGGGCAGTGCAGGTAATCGCGGAAGCCGGTGACGGGCAGCCGTTCGAGCGCCCCAGGCATCGGGGCCGCCGGATGCAGGAGCCAGGCGCGGCGCCACGGCGGATTCGATCGGCCGGGCGGCGCGTTCCGAAACAGAAATTCGACCCGCCGCGGCAGCTCCTCGTCCGCGCATTGGAACAGCAGCCGCGAAGGACGGCGTGGGTCCCCCGCCTCGGAGGCCTTTCCCAGGAAAAGATCCACGCGGCCCTTTCCGTCCCGCGACGCCGATACGGCAGCCAGCACGTACGCGTCCCTCGCAAATCGAAATCCGTTCGTTTTAAGGCCAAGTCTCTCCCGAAGGGCCTCGGGAACGAAGGCGTCGCCCGCGATCGAATCCGGAAGCGAGCCGTCATTGCATCCGGCGATCGCCAAATGGGGGGCGTTCTCCCAGAGCAGCTCGAGCCAGCCCTGCAGTTCAAGGGCTCCTTCCGCCTTCTCCTCGGTGGCGCGCATGTCCCCAAAGAGCCTAAGTGCCAGGTCCCACCAGTCGGCGGCCGGCAGCTCACAGCTGGATGCCGCGCATGCCCGCACTAGATCCATCCAACCTGCGGCAGCCTCCTCAAAGCGCCGGCCGGCGGCGGTCGAGAAATCCGTCCTGGCGCCCGAATAAATCCGTCGGAGCCCAGCTGCCGCGCCTGTGGCGAAATCCTCGCCCCGAAGTTCGCCAATTAGGTCCCCAACCGCCGCGAGGCCGGATTCCAATTCGGGAAAGGTTACCAGGGCAACGGCATGTTCGCGAGCGGCCGCCAAATCGGCCGGCATATGACGCGCATGCAGGCGGTCCAATCCCTCCAGCCACCGAGCGGCTGAGAAGGTTCCGGCACCCCGGCGCTCCAAATGCGCGAGGAAGTCCGGACAGCGCGCCAGAGACTCGATCGTCTCGTACCGCGGCTCCCGCGCCAGCGCCGCCAGCAAGCTCAAGAGGTGATGGATCCCCTCGGCCCGCCTCATCCGGCCGGCTGGGTTGAAGGGGGGCATCCCCGCCCGTTCGAGGGCGCTCCCGACGAAGGAAATGATTTCCGCATCGGCAACCCCTATTCCTAATCGGCCTTCCGGCTTGGGGTAACTGCGGGCAAGCGCCGCGATGGAATCGGCCTGCGCCGCCGGATCCGCGCATAGATGCACGCGTGACTCAAAATCGGGAGGCGACCAGACCCGGCTCTCCCAAGCATCAATCCGCGGCCGACCCCAATCATCAAATAGATGCGCAGAGGCATCGGGCGCGTAAACGACGACCTCGACTGTGATCACCTCGGCAAGCCGCTCCAATCCAGACAGGACAATCGGAAGAGGATCGGGATGGGCCAAAAGGATGATCCGGCGAATTCCTTCCGGCGGAGGAGGCGCCGAAGCCCAGGCAATTCTCGCCGCCTGGGGGTCGGTCCATCCCGCTTGGGCGAGTCGCCGTCCATACTCAGATTCGAGCGCGGCCAGCTGGGTCCAGCGGGCCGTTTCCGCAAAATCCTCGCCCGCCTTCGCCGGCACGTCCGCCAGTCTGAGTCCGGCTTCCGCAACGATCGACTGCACCGAAATCATTTGCTCGGCCAAACGCAGCGACCAGGAGATCGACCGTTCAGGGGGATCGACCGGCAGCACTTCTCGATACCGCTCAAGATCGGCCGTTCGAAGCGCCTCGCCCCACGCCAGCAAGGACTCAAGCCGCGATGCCGCACCGCGGCCTGCTTCAGCGTCCAAGAGACTGTCGGCCGTTTCCAACCGTGGGGCAAAAGCGGCCGACCCCATCGTCGAGGTGTATTCCGCAATCGCCTCGCGCAGCCGGCGGCCCGAATGCCGCGTCGCGACAACAACCAGCGTGTCCGAAAGGTCCAATGGACCCGTCCCCTTCCAATCTCCTGCCAAGAACTCCACCGCCTGCGTCAGCAGCGGGCGGTCCCACGCCAAAAAATGGCGCCGGACTCTCGGGAGCCTACTTGGCAAAAATATGCTTGGCGGCGTGCGCCTTCGCACGGCCCGCCGCGTTCTTGTGAACGACCCCTGACTTGACGGCGCGATCCATGGCCGAAACGTAGGCGATGCCGGCCTTCTTGGCTGCCGCGGCATCTGCGGACTTCACAGCCGCCGAGAGCGCCTTGTGGAGCGTCTTCAGGCGGGTCTTGACGCCTTTATTGCGGGTCGTGAGACGGATCGCTTTGCGCGCAGCCTTGATGGCGGAGTGGGTGTTGGCCATGGAAAGATAAAGAGAGATCGGACGAGCCGGCCAGAGACTCAAACACAGGCCCCCGAGTCAAGGGTATTATCCGGGCGGACCCCTGGCCGCGCAGAAGCACCCTTCGCCGCGGGCGGCGGAGAGTGCTTCTGTGAGCTCAAAACTCGGTGGACAGCGTCAGGAAGTAATTCGATGTCGGCAGCACGTTATAGCCATTCCCGCTCGTGATACTGGCTGTTTGCGCCGCGACGGAACTCAGGACCTGAACCTTGCGGTTGAGCACATTGTCCACCTGGAGCTTGAGCTTGATCGAATGGATGTACCACCCCGGGGGCGTCTTCCACGCGTAGCCCCCGGCAAAATCCACGAACGCAAAGCCGCCCTGCTCCGCCGACAGGACTGGAACGATCGCGCCGCCCGGCTGTCCGGTCGCCGTCTGGCCGCCGAGCCCCAGGTCCGGATTGATGAGGGCGCTCGAATACACGATGCCCGGTCCCACGTACTTGTCGGAGACCGAAGCGAACCAGCCGGAGCGGTTGAACACCGCTCCAATGGCGGCCGTCGAATTCGGGATGTATCCGGCGCCAAAGGCGCCCAAGCTGGCGGCGTTGAATTGCGGAACTCCAGAGTTGGTCTTGAATACCGCCCGATTGAGGGATCCATTCGCATAGACGCTCAATCCGCCGCCTACGTACAAGGTCCCCTCGACTTCGAGGCCGCTCACCCACGCGCCCTTGGATTGGAAATTGATTGTGTTCGTGGAATCGTTGGGGTCGGTCACCGACGACACGAGGTTACCGATGTCGATCAGGTAAACGTCGGCATCGGCATTGAACCGATCCGTCTTGTAGACGGTGCCGAACTGGTAGTTGACCGTCGTTTCCTCTTTTAGCCGGCCCGGGTTGTAGGATGTGCCCGCCGGATCTTTCGGATCGTTCGGAATGTCCTCCTCGTCGGTGACAATGGGATAGGCAATTCCCTTCGCCAACTGCACATAGGCCGACCAATTCTGAGTGAGCATGTAATTGGCGGAGAAGTGAGGCTCCCAATTCCGATAGGTGTAGTTGTTGAAATCCGGCGGCAGATCCGTCTGATTGACCACGGCTTCAAGATCGATCGTGTAGAGCGAGTACTTGGCTCCGGCCTCGATGGTGAGGTTTGGAATCGGCTTCCATGTCAGATCGACATAGGGCTGGAACGTCTTGTTGTAGAGATGCATCAGCCACTCGTAGCCGGGCTTGTAGACGTTGTTCTTATAACCGCTCGATGGGTCGAAGGCCCCGAAGTAGGTGGCGTCTTGCGGGTTGGCGGCGAGGTACGCCGGACTGTAGTCGAGATCGTAAGCGTAACGATCGGCGCGGACATATTCAGTCCACAAGCCGAACTTCTCCTGAAGGGTCGAATTCGATTCATGGGTCACCGCTAAATAGTCGCCGATCACGCGGTAGGAGTTGACCTTGATCCGGCCGCCCGGGTCGTCATTGCTGGCAATTCCGGATGCGGTGGGCTCGCTCTCACCGGTGTTGGGGAGCGTATTGGGGGAATTGTTGATATAGGCCGGGCCCGTGTAGGCCGTCGTCGTTCCAGGGAATTTGGTGGTGCCGCCGACCACCGGATCGGTCGAGTTCTCGTGGCTGTCGTTGTTGTAGTAGTAAGTATAAGCCTTGTCCTCCAGGCTGAACCCGCCTCCGAACTTCGACTTGACTCCGATATATTCGAAATCCGCCTGCTTCTGCTGCCAATTATACGGATAGTAGTTGTTGTTCGTATCGAAGGGATTGGCGTCCAGCCCGTAATTGCGGCCGTACGCGTTGATCTGCCCCTGCGTCGCTGTTCCCGGGTTGTTGAACTTGATGTTGTTGTAGTTGCCAACGACCGTCAGAGTCGTGTTCTGGCCGATTGGCTCAACGTACTTGAGGTAATACGTATTCCGCTGCAGGTAGGAGAACGTCCGATACCCGTCGGAGCTCATATATTGGTACGTCATCACGAGCGAGGCGTTGTTGAGCTGGGGAAGATCGCCGGTGTTCACCTCCACGTTGCCGAGAAAGGTGTTCCAGCTTCCGTCGGACACGGTCAGGACCGTCGCCCGATCCGGACGCGGATCCTTGGAGAGCAGCCCGATCGTGCCGCCAAAGGTGTTCTCGCCGATGTCTGCGGCCGTTCCCGGTCCGCGGTCAATCTCCATACCGCCTAGAACCTTCGCCGGAAAATAGCTGGTCGTGTGGTGGGTCGCGCCATTGACGTCTCCGAACGGTATGCCGTCGTAGGTCACATTGTACTGGCCGTCTTGGAATCCGCGCATCGAAAGCATCTTCGATTCGCTCAGTCCCGGCCCCTCGGTCTCGATATTGACGACGCTTGGAGCAATGTTCGCGATGGTCGCGTAATCGGCGGTCGGGGCGATCTGATTATTGATCGTTTGGGCGCTGATCAGCGATTGCGGCTGCAAGGCGTCGAGTTTGCTTTCGGTGACGGCCTGGGTTTGCGCGGAGGTCTTCGATGTGAAGACCTCCACTTCATCGAGTCGGACCGTTTCGCCCGAATCGGCCGAGTCGGCGGCGGCATCGGCGGCATCTGCGGCGGCAACCGGCATGGGGAGTAGCGCAACAAGCGCCAGTACGCTGAAAAGGGCGGCCGCAGTCGGCGCCGCAAACTTTGATAGGGCCCCAAAGGAGCAAAGGTGGATCGAGTGAGAACGGTTCACCCGTCAACCTTGCCCGCCGCATATGACAGCCCTGAGGCGCACCGGTGACAAACAGGTGAAGTAGTGCCTTGGCTTTGGGGCCGATAAGCCGGATTCTGTTCCGCGCCTTACGGCGTTTCGGTCGTCATTTCTCTCGGTCCTCGCTTTCATTGCCTCGCGGCAACGATTGCGCGGGCCGCTCCCCTCGATCCGACTCGCGCCGAACCTGCGGGAATGCGACATACCCGAGGCTATGGGACGGGCCGCCCAGCCTCCTATTTTGTCTTGCACCGGATGGGGTTTTTCGTGCCGCACGCCTCGCGGCGATGCGCGGTGGGCTCTTACCCCACCTTTTCACCCTTACCTTCCAATCCGTGGCAGCAACCGCTTGCGCGGTGCCCACCCCAGTCCGGAAGGCGGTATATTCTCTGTGACACTGTCCGTCACCGCGGCTTGACCCGCGGCGCCCGTGCTTGCCTTGCGGCTCGCACGGCATCCTGCCCTATAGTGTCCGGACTTTCCTCTCCAAGCGCGCCCTCCGAAGCCCGGCCGAGCCGAGCGAAGGAGGACTGTATTCCAGCGCGGCTCCTAACCGCGCCTTGGGATCAAAGAACCTGGAGCGACGACCCAGCCCCAAAGCCAAGGACCCCCACCCAATCCATTTTCATTAGAGGAAGCAAGCCAGCCCCCACGCCGCCCAGCGGCAATAGATCAGTGTCTTGGCTTTGTTTACCGGGCAATAGATCCCCTTCGTATCATGCCCTCAGAGGGGTGGAGGCAGGTCCGGGCGAGGAGATTGCTGCCCGCTTCGCCCGCCTCCGTGGGCGCCAATCAGGCTGGCGCAAGGAGCCGGCGGCCTTTGGCGCCCTGCCCGGCGGGCGATCCGTGCCTCGGCAGCTTCTCCCTCGCCCGGACCTGCCTCCGCCCCCCCCGCACCGCCTCTATTCCCAATACACGATCCGCGCGCACTGGTCACACCGCCCCAATTCTGCGTTCGGATCCTTGCCACGCGCCGCCGACTCCACCTCGCTCGATACCTTTAGGTGGCAGCCGCCGCATTTGTCGCCGCGGATCGGAACGACCGCGGGCATTCCGCGAGCGCCCGCTCTCTCGTATATATGCAGGATACTATCCGATAGCGGCTTACGCGCTTCCGCGACCGCATCCTTTGCGCTCGTAAGTTCGGTGCCCACAGCCGCCTCACGTTCCTTCAGAAGGCGAATCCGGGCCTCGTGGCCGCTGATGTTGGCCTTGAGTGTCGCCTCCGCCTGCACGAACCGCTTCCGCGCCTCGTCGATCGCGTACATGACTTCAAGCTCCTTAGCCTCCAGATCCCCGATCTGATTCTGGACGGTGTCGATCTCGTGGCCGAGGGCCTGGTATTCGTCATTCTTGCGCACTCCCAGCTGTTGTGTGCGGTACTTGGCACGTTTCTCCTCTGCCACCCCGATCTCGGTCTCGATCGACTTCTTGCTCACCTCCAAGTCTTTAAGTCCGGTTCGTGCGGTATCAATGGCCCCCTTTTCAGCCGCGATCTTTTTCTCAACGGCCCCGATCTCCGCAGGCAAGGCCTTGAGCTGTGCCTCCATACCCAAACGCCGCTGATCCCGGTCTTGAAGGATGAGGAGCTTTTCGAGAAGGGGCGTCAGCATCAGGAAGATCACCCTGCCCGCTCACAGCCGACCGTCAAAAGGAATTCTCAGTTGCTTGAGGCGGTGAGATGCCCGGACGGACGCCGCAGTCCTTTTTGACGGCAAAATGCGTGGTTTAGGCGCCCCAGCCCCCCGAAAATCGACCGCTTGTCCACCGCTCCACCGCTAGGGGGATAGCCCTTCCCGGCCAAAGGCCCTTAAAAGCCAAATCTCAGGGGTTTACGGGGGCGTTTTTTTGTAAATTTGCCCTCGCGTGCGGTGGGTTTGACGGAACAGAATGACGACTCCCTTTCTCTCTCGAAACAACCCCCTTCATGGCCGACTCACCCGACGTCCCTATCCTCTCAAAAACCGCTGCTGGAGCAGAGGCTTACGATGCCTCTAAAATTCAAAAGCTTGAGGGGCTCGAAGGGGTGCGCAAGCGGCCGGACATGTACATTGGCGACACCAATGAGCGCGGCCTCCATCACTGCGTGTTTGAGGTGGTCGACAACTCGGTCGACGAAGCACTGGCGGGCTTCGCTTCGGGCATCAAGGTCACCGTTCACCTGGATGGTTCCTGCTCGGTCGAGGACGACGGCCGCGGCATCCCCGTCGATGAGCATCCAATCTACAAGATACCCGCGCTCGAGCTCGTCCTGACCAACCTTCACGCGGGCGGAAAATTCGGCAAGGGAGCCTATCAAGTGTCCGGCGGCTTGCACGGCGTCGGCGCCAAGTGTGTCAACGCCGTGTCGGAATGGTTCGAGGCCGAGGTGCGCCGCGCCGGAAAGGTCTACCAGATGCGCTTCGCGCGCGGCAAGACCACCCAGAAGATGATCGTGATCGGCGATACGAAGAAGACCGGCACCAAGATCACCTTCAAGCCCGACCCGGAAATTTTTCTCACCACGCGCGAATTTCAATACGAAATTCTCGCCAAGCGCCTCCGCGAGCTGGCGTTTCTCAATCCCGGAATCCGGATTGAATTGGCGGATGAGCGCTCCCAGAAAGGCGACGTCTTCTTCTTCAAGGACGGCATCACGGAGTTCGTCCGATTCCTCAACCTGAACAAGAACGTCCTCCACGATAAGCCGATCACATTTAGCGACTCTGTGGGTGATGAGAACGACCCGACAAAACCGTCGACGGTGGTGGACGTGTCGCTGCAGTACAACGACACGTACAACGATCAGGTCTTCGCGTACGCCAACTCGATCTACAATCTGGAGGGAGGCACGCATCTCTCCGGTTTCCGCACGGCGCTGACCCGCGTCATCAACCAATTCGCCAAGTCCAACAACCTGATCAAGGAAAAGGATCCGGCAATCACCGGCGAGGACGTGCGCGAGGGGCTGGTCGCGGTCATCTCCGTCAAGGTGCCGGAACCGCGCTTCGAGGGCCAGACCAAGACCAAGCTTTCCAATTCCGAGGTGGATGGAATTGTCCAGAAGATCGTTGGCGAGAAACTGAAGTTCTTCCTCGAGGCCCACACTTCGGTCGCGAAGCGCATCATCGACAAGACGCTGCTGTCGGCGCGGGCGAGAGAGGCGGCCCGCAAAGCCAGGGAGACCATCCGCAAGGGAGCACTCTCGGGCGGCGGCCTCCCGGGCAAGCTCGCGGACTGCAGCGAGCGCGATCCGGCGCTCACCGAACTCTATATTGTGGAGGGAGACTCGGCGGGCGGCTCCGCCAAACAGGGGCGCGACCGGCGGTACCAAGCCATACTCCCGCTGCGCGGCAAGCTGATCAACAGCGAGAAAGCGCAGATCGACAAAGTGCTCAACAACGAGGAAATCCGGACGCTGATCACGGCGATCGGCACAGGCATCGGCACCTCGGACAACGAAAACGATGAGTCGGCGTTCAACGTGGAGCGCGCGCGCTACCACAAGATCATCATCATGACCGACGCCGACGTCGACGGCTCGCACATCCGGACCCTTCTGCTGACCTTTCTCTACCGCAAGATGCGCGGACTTTTCGACAAGGGATTCATCCATATCGCGCAGCCACCCCTCTACAGGATCAAGCGCAAGAAGCGCGAGCAGTACATCGACAACGACGAGCAGTTGAATCGCATCCTGCTCGAACTGGGTTCCGAGGATGTTATCCTGACACGACGCGCCGACGGCCATGTGTTTGCGCCGGCGCAGATCGACCGGATCGTGGAGAGCCTGGCCGCGTTGGAGAAGCTAGGTGGCGGCATCACCCGGTACGGCGCATCGCTGGCGGAGTACCTCGACCGGCATGACCGGGAAACCCACGAACTGCCGCGCTACCTGGCGCGCATTCGCGAGGGCAATCGCGAGTCGCATGAATTCCTGCGGGGCGAATCCGAGCGCACGGCCTTCGTTCTCCTGCACGGGCTCGATGCCGGTCTTTTCGAACAAGCGGACAACGCGCCCTCCCGGCCCGCGCCGGGCACCGCGGCCCACGCGGCCAAGCGGATCACAATCCATGAGATCTTCGAGGGCACCGAGATGACCAAGCTGCTCAAGCAGATGGCCCAGACCGAACTGCAGGCTGGCCGTTTCAGTCCGTCGCCCGAGGCGCTCTTCACCATGACCGAGAATTTGGGCCAGAAGTCCGAAGTGAAGACCGAGTTATTCTCGCCGCTCGAGATCGTGACCCAAATTCGCGCAAACGGACGCAAAGGACTCACGATCACGCGGTACAAGGGCCTCGGCGAAATGAATCCCAAGCAGCTCTTCGAGACGACGATGGACCCGGAGAAGCGCCGGCTCCTCAAGGTTTCGATCAACGATGCGGCGAAAGCGGACGCACTCTTTACCCTGTTGATGGGCGACGAAGTGCCTCCGCGCCGCCAGTTCATCGAGGACAATGCCCTCAACGTCCAATATTTGGACGTTTGAGAATCATGACTCACGTCCTAAGCCTTCCCCGCGGTCTGCCCCACTTCTCACTATAGATCGACCCCTGAATGTACACTGGTTCTGAAAAGCTCACGTCGGCGAACATCACCGACATCATGCAGACGGCCTACATCGACTATTCGATGTCGGTCATCATCTCTCGCGCGCTTCCCGATGCGCGCGACGGGCTGAAGCCGGTGCAGCGGCGCATTCTCTATGCGATGCTTCGCCTGGGTCTGCTGCATAACCGGCCCTTCAACAAGTGCGCCAAGGTGGTCGGCGAGGTATTGGGCAACTACCACCCGCACGGGGACGCGTCGGTGTACGATACCCTCGTGCGGCTAGCGCAGACGTGGGTCGTTCGCTACCCGCTGATCGATCCACAGGGCAACTTTGGATCGGTCGACGGGGATCCGCCGGCGGCGTATCGGTACACGGAGTGCCGCCTCGACGAGGTGGCCGAGGAGCTTCTCAAGGACATCAACGAGGACACGGTCAATTTTGCTCCGAACTACAACGAGGAGACGACCGAGCCGACCGTCCTTCCGGCGGCGCTCCCCGGACTGTTGATGAATGGATCGACGGGCATCGCTGTCGGCATGGCGACCAATATCCCGCCGCATAATCTGAGCGAGATCATCGACGCGGCGTGCGCGATCATCGAGCGACCGGACATCTCGGTGGACGACCTGTGCAACATCGTCCGCGGGCCGGACTTTCCGACCGGCGGGGTGATCGCCGGACGCGAGGGGATCCTCAGCTATCTGCGGACCGGCCGCGGCATCGTGCGCATCCGCGGAAAGGCCCACACCGAGGAGATGAAGGGCGGTTCCGAGCAGATTGTGATCACCGAAATTCCCTACAACGTGAAC
>Ga0302326_10032200_pt1 | contig 10454 bp, 10 predicted proteins | sample Palsa_T0_3_FD_202264 | JGI IMG/M metagenome (GOLD analysis project Ga0302326, IMG submission 202264) | Peat permafrost microbial communities from Stordalen Mire near Abisko, Sweden - Palsa_T0_3 | ecosystem: Environmental > Terrestrial > Soil > Palsa > Peat permafrost | place: Sweden: Abisko... | reverse complement strand
CCCGCCGCAAGGCCGGATTCTCCTCCTCTTCGCCCAGGCTTTCCAACGCTTGTGGAATCGGAATGCCCGCGTTTAACAACGCCCCCATTTGCCGCGTCAAGGCCGTGAGTTCCTTCCGCTTGACGCCACTGCCGAAGCGCAACTCCAACTTGCCTGCGGCGGGCGCCTCCTTTTTGGCCGCCGCCAACTGAGGCGTGGCGCACAATTCGAGATTGGACGGAAACAGGCCCCGGCTGCCAAGCAATTGCAGCGCGGCGCGCCGGTCCGCCGCTTCGATCACCCCTTGCACCGCGTCGCCGCCCGACGCGATGGCCTGATAACGAAAAGCGGTCATTCCCAGGCATCTCCCGAGGAGACGCGCACAATCTCCTCCAAAGTCGTCCTGCCTTCGGCGGCCTTGAGCAAGGCGTCCTCGTGCATGGTGGTCATGGTTTTGCGCGCGGCGGTTTTGAGCGTGGCATTGGAGCTTTTGTGCAGGATCAATTCCTGCAAATCCGGCGTGATGGCCAGCAACTCAAAAATCCCGATGCGTCCCCGATAGCCCGCGCCCCGGCACTCCTCGCATCCCTGCCCGGCGTAAAACGGCCCGGTGAGCTTCTCCCCGCTCATGGACTCGATTTTCTCGCGCAATGCCGGCGCGATTTCCGTCTCAGCCCGGCACTGGGGACAGATGCGCCGCACCAGCCGTTGCGCCAGCACGCCCTCCAGCGAGGAAGAAAGCAGGAACGCTTCGATCCCCATATCCAGCAGGCGCGTGACCGCGCCGGTGGAATCGTTGGTGTGCAAGGTGCTGAAAACCTGGTGGCCTGTCAGCGCGGCCCGGATGGCGATTTCGGCCGTCTCCGCGTCGCGTATTTCCCCGACCATAACGACATTGGGGTCCTGCCGCAGGATGGCGCGCAGGCCGTTGGCAAAGGTGAAATTGCGACTCGGCTTGACCGGGATTTGCGCCACCCCGGCCAATTCGTATTCGACGGGGTCTTCGATGGTCAGGATTTTTTTCTCCGGCGAATATATGCCTTGGAGAATGGAGTAAAGAGTCGTCGTTTTGCCGCTGCCGGTAGGGCCGGTGGCCAGAAAAAGTCCGTGCGGTTTTTCCACCAGCCGTTCCAGCAGGCGCGCCCGCGGAGCGTCCAGCCCCAATTCCTGGGTCGAAAGCGGTTTGGCGTTCTTTTCCAACAGTCGCAGCACCATGCTTTCGCCATAAATGGTCGGCATGGTGCCCACGCGAATATCCACCCGCGCCCCGCGATGATGGATTTGGATATGCCCGTCCTGCGGCATGAATCGCTCGGCGATATTCATATCGGCCATGATCTTGACGCGCGAAACCAGAGCGGCATGAAGTTGTTTGGGCGGCGGCGGCTTTTCCTGCAACAAACCGTCAATGCGAAAGCGCAATTGCAGCGCCTCTTCAAAGGGGACAAGGTGGATGTCGCTGGCCCGATCACGCAAGGCGGTGGAAATGATGACATTGACCAAGTTCACCACCGTCGGTTCGTTGGCCATGACCTCAATGTCGTGCGCGCTTTTTTCCCCATTGGCCGCGGCGGGATGTTCGGGGCTGAGGTTTTCGATCACCTGCTCAACCGTCACCTGGCACGCTTCGGCAATCTTTTCCAGCAGTTCGCCCGCCTCGACCACCTGCTCCTCCACCTCCAACCCGGTCAGAAGGCGGATGTCATCGATGACCCGCTGATTGCCCGGCTCGGCCGTGGCAACGAGGATGGCTCCGCCAGCGATCTTGACGGGCAAGACGCGGTGGCGTTTAATAAATTCCACCGGCAAGGCCCCCGCCGCCTCCGGGGACACAGTTAGACGCGGCAATCCGCCCGCGCGGGTGCCGTTATTGACGGCGGCAATCCCGGAAAGGTCGCTCAATTGCTGCATAACAATGCCTCCATGGTCTCACTAATACTAGCCATGACTTGCGTGCTGACACCTGAACTAAGGCTGTTTGACACCGTTGGAAAGGAAAAGTTTCAATAAATGTGATGGAATCGGGGAATGGAAAGATTTGTGATGGCGTGCCCCGGCAATACCGCCTCATATTCGTCCGCTCCCGCACGGTGCAGGACCTATGCCGAGGCATGATAATGTGGCAAACGATTTTGAGCAACATCCAGCAGGACGTTCAAATCCACCGTGATCTTCATCGGTGTTTGTCAACAACGTGCTTCCGGTAATCCTCGCGGGCATCTACTTCCGACGGGACCGAGCGAGTGAACTTGACGTTTTTCGTATGAGGGGCGCGCCGTGTCGTGCTTTGCAGCCGTCTGGCGTAGCGGGTGAAAATCTCAGCCACACTGGTCGCATGCTCCTTGGCATAGGTTTCAAGGAATTCAGCTTCTTCTCTGGGCATTTGAACTGTCATTTCCGTCGAGTTCATAGCCGCAATATGCCTTTCTTCGCTGATAATTCAAAGTGGAACATGCCCGGATCATCGCGAAAGAAGTTCGCCAAGGGACGACATTGCCGGAACGCGGTCGCAGATGACCTTGATGGAAACTAGAATCGGCACAGATAACAACGCGCCCGGCACGCCCCAGAGCCACGTCCAGAAAATCAACGAAACAAAGATGACCACCGGATTGAGGGTGAAGCGGCGTCCCAGCAAGACCGGCGTAAGGAGTATCGACTCCAAAGTATGCAGCAGCATGTACCAGGCGGCCGGAAGCACCGCCTGCCATAAGGTGTCAAAGGAGAGGAAGCCGACCACTGCCAGCAATATAATCCCTGCGCCGGGGCCGAAATAGGGCACGAAATTAAGGAGCGCCACCAGCATGCCCCACATGGCGGCTTCAGGCACTCCCATGAAATAGAGACCCACGCTCACAATCACACCAAGGCCGAGGTTTATCAGGGAAACCGTAAACAGATAATAAGAGATATTTTGCTGAATCTCATGGCTGATATCGACGGCGCGCTTTTTCTTGCGCAAAGTGGGCGTTACACGCACCAATTTCTGCAAGAACATATCGCCGGAAGCGAGCAGCAAATACAGCAAAACCAGCGTCTCGCCGGTGGCCGCCATGAGAATCCCGGTGGTGCTGATGAAGGTTTCAGGGACACGGCTCGTTTTCAATTCCACAGTCGGCGCTTTCTTTTGTTCTTCCTCCGTCGCGCCCAGATTGCTCACCGCGGCCGCCGCCCGGCTGAAACGCGCCAGGCGCGGGAACATCTTCTGAACTCGTTGCCTTAAATCGGACATGTGTTGCGGAGCTTCGTTGATCCAAGCCAGCGCCGGCCGGCCTAATTGGAAGAATCCGATCCCGCTGGCCGAAACGAGCAATCCAAGCACGAGCGCGGCCGAGACCGCCGGTGGAAGGCGGCAGTAGGACATCCAGCGGATGAGCGGTTTCAACGTCATGGCCCCGACGCAAGCCATGAAGATCGGCAGGACTACCGGACGCGCGACGTATAGGAAGGCAATCGTTGCCAGCGCAACCATAATAATTTGCGTCGGCGTTGTCTTTCCGGGCGTCGGGCGGATCGGTTCAATGGACGGCGGTTCGGCGATGGACGCGTCTGTAAACGGCGGAAGGATGACCTTGGAGTCATCTTTGGCCGCACAGGGCTGTTTTAGGGTGGCGGCGTCCATATTTCATCGGAATTTACGTGCTGAACCGAATTTTAGCTATGGGGTGAAACCCTATTCAATACAGTTCCACATTTCATATCAAGCACTTACAAAAACTTTCGGAACCTCCTCTTAAAACGCCTATAAAAATATTTTTTGGTGAAAATGTGACGGGTCAATCTTGAATAAAAGCAACTTTTGTATGGCTTCTGCCAGAAAATGGTTCGGTTTCGCAGTTGAAATCAGCTCACCGCCCCGGTTAACCTTGGCGCGAGTATGAATAAATTGAGCGTCAATGACCTGAATGTCAAAAACCAGCGCGTGCTGGTGCGCGTGGATTACAACGTCCCCATGGAGGAAAAGGACGGGAAAATGATCATCAATGACACCACACGTATCAAGGAGACTCTCCCAACTTTGCTCCTGCTGGCCGGCAGAGGGGCCAAGATTATCCTCGCCGCCCACCTTGGCCGCCCCAAAGGCAAACGTGAGCCTTCCATGTCCCTCCGCCCCGTGGCGGAGAAGCTCTCCGAAATGATCGGCCGCCCGGTGGCGTTTGCTGAGGATTGCATCGGTGAAACGGCGGAGAAGGCGGTGGCCGCGCTTGAGCCGGGGAACATTCTGCTGCTGGAAAACGCGCGGTATTATAACGAAGAAGAAGCCAACGATCCGGCTTTCGCGGAAAAACTGGCCCGCCTGGCCGATCTTTATGTCAACGATGCTTTCGGCGCCGCCCATCGCGCCCATGCTTCGACCGAAGGCGTGGCGCGCATCATCGCCCGGCGCGGCGGCCAGTGCGCGGCGGGGTTGCTGATGGAGAGGGAACTGCAATACCTGGGCCGGGAATTAGAGAAGCCGGCGCGCCCATTCGTGGTCATTCTTGGCGGGGCGAAGGTTTCTGATAAAATCAAAGTAATCGACCGCTTGCTGGAAATGGCGGACACCATTTTGATTGGCGGCGCGATGGCCTACACCTTCAAGCTGGCGCAAGGCTCCCAAGTCGGCAAATCACTCTGCGAACCGGACAAACAAGATGTCGCCCGTGCCGCCATGGAAAAGGCCAAGGCCCGCAACGTCCAGTTCCTGCTGCCCTCGGATAATATCATCGGCATGCCGGTGGACACTGGCAAGCTCAACAAGAAAGGCAAGCCGGTCATCGAGATCCAAAACCCCCGCATCAACAGCGGCTCGGATATTCCGGCCGAGGCGGAAGGATTGGACATTGGACCGGCCACGGCCCAGCGTTTCTGCGAGGTCATCCTCAAGGCGAAGACGATTATTTGGAACGGCCCCATGGGCATGTTCGAGGACAAGCGATTCGCCGAGGGCACCAACGCCGTCGCCCGTGCGGTGGCGGAAGCAACCGCCAAGAATGGCGCCAAAAGCATCATTGGCGGCGGCGACAGCGTCAAGGCGCTTAACCAGGCCGGTTTGGGCGACAAAGTCACTTTTATGAGCACTGGCGGCGGGGCCAGCCTGGAATTTTTGGAAGGCCGCGTGTTGCCCGGAGTGGCGGCGCTTTCCGACAGATCCGCATGAACAAAGAACGCAAACTCATTATCGCTGGCAATTGGAAGATGCATAAAACCGCGGCCGAGGCCCTGGCCCTGGTCAAGGCTCTGAAGTTGGAATTGGCCCACGTCAAGGAGGTGGATATGGTGGTTTGCCCGCCCTACACCGCCTTGGCCGACGTCTCCAAGACGGTTCTGGAAAGCAATATCCGCTTGGGCGCGCAAAACATGAGCGAACACAACCACGGCGCGTACACCGGCGAGATCGCCGCCGGCATGCTCAAGGAATTTTCCGTCCGCTACGTAATCCTGGGTCATTCTGAGCGCCGCCAATACCAGCATGAATGCGACGAGTTGATTTCCAAAAAAGCGCACGCCGCCCACGCCGCCTCGCTCCGGCCCATCGTTTGCGTCGGCGAGACCCTGGCGGAAAGGGAAGGCGGACTGATGGAAAAGGTCCTGGAAACACAGGTGCGCGGCAGTCTGGCCGGCTTGACGCCGGAACAAATGGACGAAACCATCATCGCCTACGAGCCGATTTGGGCCGTCGGCACGGGTCACACAGCCAGCACCAAACAGGCGCAAGAGGCGCATGCTTTTATTCGGAAACTGGTGGCGGGGATGTCGGGCGAAGCGGTGGCCCGGCGTGTGCGCATTCAATATGGCGGGAGCGTCAAACCGGCCAATGCCCGCGAATTGATGGGGCAACCGGACGTCGATGGAGCGCTGGTGGGCGGAGCGGCACTGGACGCGCGGAGTTTCTCTGATATAATCAAGAACTCGATTTAACGAGAAATTATGAGTATATTGTACATATTGTTGACGGTTTTGATGTTTGTGGACTGCGTTTTGCTAGTTTTCCTGGTGTTGCTGCAGTTGCCCAAGAAGGAAGCGGGCGCAGGCATGGCTTTTGGCGGCGCGGCCACCGATGCCCTGTTCGGGGCGGGTTCGGGCAACGTGCTGACCAAGATCACCAAATATGTGGCCGGGATATTTTTCGGGCTGGCCATTCTGATGGCTTTTATGGCCTCGCACAAACCCAAGAGCGATGCCCAGATATTGGCCGAGAAGCTTCTCCAACGCACTTCCGCGCCCCTGGCCGCCCCCGAAAGCGCGCCCGCCGCAAGCACACCGCCCGGTAGTGGATTATTGCAATTGTCAAACATCCCGCCTGCGACTGTGGCTTCGTCCAACGCCGGAGCGGCTCCGGCTCCAGCATCGAATCCGCCGCCTGCGTTCATTGTCAATACGAATAAATAGACTAGGCATTGAACTGCAACGCGGCTTGGGGCAAATGACGCCTGTGAAAACGACAATCAAACGCTGGGCAAAATCAGACGTTCAATTGTTGGACCACGCGACGAACAGCCTTTTGCGCGCGCTGAAGCAGGACATGCTGAAAAAGGACGGCTGCGTGGATCGCGATAAGCTGAGCAAGGAGGGTTATAGCGATCGCCTGCTCAACAAGTTGGAACAAGCAGCCGTGTGAAGCTCATTCAACGACCAAAATTGGCACCGAAATTTTTTTCTTCTTCCTGTTGCAATTCTTTTGAACCGGACTACCTTGTTTGGCATGGCAGTGTCCAAGAAGAAGTCAGCAGGTCCCGATTCCCCGGTCAAACCCCGTCCCCTCGATAGCCCGCCTCCTATGCCGCCGCCCGAAACGGACGTGCTCCCGCGGGAACAATTAGATACCCTTTCCCTTTTGCAATTGGTTGATCTCATCGTCGCCAAATTGCCGCCGCGCCATACCGCCATCATGGACATGGTCTATTTGCGTGATCGCGTGGCCGAAGTGGAGGATATGAACGACCAGGCCCGCCAAACGATCGAGAAACTCGACGCTGTGATCGAGAAGCTCCGTTCGCCCGCTTTCCGAGTGGGCACGTTTCTCATGCCGGTGGAGCCGGACAAGGCGCATGTGTGCGTGAGTTCGACGGATTATGTCTGCCGCCTTGATCCGCAGTTGCCGCTGGCCAGCTTGCAGGTGGGCCAGCGGGTATTGTTGAACGAGGCCTTTGCCATCGTTCAAGGGCTGGGATTTGAACGCAATGGCCCCATCGTTCGCATTGATGAATTGCTTTCGGGCGGACGGTTGCGGATCGGGCAGGAATCGGGGTTGATTTCGTCCGTGTTGCTGCGGTCGGCCCTATTGGCCAAGGAAAAGCTCAAACCGGGTATGGAAGTGCGCCTGGATGCAAACCAACGGGTGGCGCTGGAGGTCATTGGCGTCGGCAAACGCATCGAACGGTCGCTCGAAACAGTCACGACGCTGCCATGGTCGGCCATCGGTGGCCAACAGGAGGCGGTGCAGGGAATTCGGGACACCATCGAAATGCCATTTTTGCACAGAGGGTTGTTCAAGCGGTTCGAGCACACCGTGCCCAAGGGCTTTTTGTTGCACGGGCCGCCGGGATGCGGCAAGACCTTGCTCGGCAAGGCGACGGCGTACAATTTGCGCCAGCAGATCCTGGCCGAAACGGGCGTGGATCATCCGGAGTTTTTCCTGCACGTCAAAGGCCCCGAAATCCTCAATATGTGGGTGGGAGAATCAGAGCGCCAGGTGCGGGATCTTTTTGCGCAGTGCCGTGAGCGGGCGGCGGAAGGTTCGCTGGCCTTTTTGTTTATCGATGAGGCCGAATCCATCCTGGGCACGCGCCGGGCGGGCCGTTACAGCACGATTTTGAGCACCCTTGTGCCCATGTTCTGCTCGGAAATGGATGGCTTGGAGCCGCTGCAAAATGTGGTCGTCATTCTGGCCTCCAATCGGGCCGATTTAATCGACCCGGCCATCCTGCGGCCGGGAAGGATTGATAGAAAAATCAAAGTCAATCGTCCAACACAGGAAGGCGCCCAGCGCATTTACGAAATTTATCTCAAGGACTCGTTGCCCCTGGCCGAGCCGAAAGAAATCATGGCCCAAGCCATTACAGAAACGCATTACGCCAAGACGGTGGAAAACCAGTTTCTGGAGATCACCTATCGCAGCGGCAAGAAGGATTTTCTCTATCGAGGCGACCTGGCCAGCGGGGCCATTATTGCCGCCATCGTCGAGCGGGCCAAGAGTCTGGCCATCAAGCGATCCATCGAAACCAAATTGGAGACGAACCTGACGCGGGAAGACCTGGTGCAGGCTTTGCAGAAGGAATATTCGGAGAACGATCTCTTTCCGCCAACGGACATTACGGAGGATTGGCTTAAATTGACAGACTTCGATCCTGAAAACGTCATCAAGCTTGCGCCCATCCGGCCGCGGAAGAAGGATTTGCTCGGCTCAGGCATTATTTAAGCGTATGGCACATCGCCTTCGCACAGTCCGATGGACAAAAAAAAAGACAACATGATTATCCAGTTCGGCACCGAAACGGAGATCGGCATCGCCAGGGAAAAGGAAGAGAATCTCGACGTCGTCGCTGAGTCGATGGCCTTAGTGCGCAGTGCGACCAAATCCGGCGTGCTCATGCGCTGGGATTACAACTGCGAGGATCCGCACGCCGACATGCGCGGCTTTCACGTGGAGGAATTGCGGCAGGATACGGATGAAGCGAGCTATTTCGCGCAGGATGCCGAGCGGGAGTTGACCTTCGTTGAAATCAAGAGCGATCTGGTGCTGGGCAACGGCGCCCGCTATTACAACGATCACGCCCACCCGGAATATTGCACGCCCGAATGCAGCACGGTTGAGGAATTGGTCGCGCACGACCGCGCGGGCGAGCGGATCTTGATGCGTTGCGCCCAAAAGCTTTCCGAGGAACGTGATTGCGCGGTGTGCCTTTACAAAAACAACACCGATTTCCGCGGGCACAGTTATGGCTGCCACGAGAATTACCTGCTGCCACGCTCATTGCCATGGGAGAAACTGGCCCGGGGTATCCAGGCCTTTTTGGTCACGCGCCAGATTGTGGCCGGCGCGGGCAAGTTCGCCATTGAGGAGGAAGATAAGTTTGTCGCGCCGGGCTTTCAGATTTCGCAACGGAGCGACTTCTTTAGTGAATTGCAAAGCGTGGACACCATGCAGCGCCGGCCCATCGTCAACACGCGTGACGAGCCTCATGCCAATCCGAATTTGTTCCGCCGTTTTCACGTCATTCTGGGCGACGCCAACATGTCGCCCTTCGCCACTCGTTTGAAAATCGGCACGACGGCCCTGGTGCTGGAGGCGCTGGCGCGCGATCCCAAACGATCCTATTCCGTTCTGGCCGACCCGCTGGCGGCGTTGGTGTCCATTTCGCGCGATGGAAAATTCCATTGGGAGGCGACGTTGCAAGACAAGAAAACATCCAATGCCCTGGATTTGCAGCGCGAATATTTGCAGGCGGTCAAGGAATTGTGCGATTTGAGCGACCGTTCCAAGGCCACCATCCTGGCCGATTGGGAAAAGGTGCTGGATGACTTGGGGAAGGACCCGATGCGTTGCCGCAACCGGCTGGATTGGGCGGCCAAGTTGGGTTTGATCCGGGAATTTCAAGCGTCGCAAAATGTCGGCGCCAACGATCCCTGGCTGCAAAGCCTGGACTTGGAATACCACCGCCTGGATCGTGAAAAAGGTCTTTATTATGCGTTGGAGCAATCTGGCTCGATGCTGGGGGTGCCGAATGACGCGATCGTGCGCCGAGCCATCTCTGATCCGCCACGGACCACGCGGGCCTACATTCGTGGCCGGTGCATCCAGAAATTTTCCGCCTCGGTCATCGCCGCGCAATGGGACCACATCACCCTGCAAGGCACCCATGGCCCGCTGAAAATCTCCCTGCTGGATGTCTTTACCCAACAAGAGGTTCTAGCCTACGCTAAGGTCGTCGATGCCGCCAAGTGCCCGGATGACCTGGAACCCATCGCCGAACTTACCACGGACACGCTGTGAGGAATGGCAGTCGAGCTGAGTAAATTTTCACGCAATGTTCGTGAAAATTACGCTTTGACTCCGTTTCATTGAAGTTTGCTTTCTTATGGTTTTGTGGTAAGATATTGCCATGAAGCAACTTACAATTCGATTCCGCCTTCCCTCAATTTTTTGGCATCGATTGTGCTCCAAAAATTGCGGCGATTGAGGCCGCCGAGGTGAGTTATGAATAGAGCAACGAGAATGAGATCGGAAGCGCAGGAGGAAGCTTTTCCGCAACTGCAAATTGTGCAGCCCAAGAATGGCGCCAACAAAGCCAACAAGCCGTCGGCTCCGTTGGTGTTGGATACAGGTCTTTATAAGCGGTCCCCACGGCCGGAATTGGCCAGCTTGGGTTGGGCCAACCGCGCCGCTCGTCTGGCTGGCGGGAAGTAAATTGAGGATTGGCCTGGGCCGCCCGTCCGCGCAACGAGATCACGCTGCGTGGCGAGTTTGCCTTCCAGAAGCTCACAGTGCGCCT
>Ga0302326_10032196_pt1 | contig 10455 bp, 8 predicted proteins | sample Palsa_T0_3_FD_202264 | JGI IMG/M metagenome (GOLD analysis project Ga0302326, IMG submission 202264) | Peat permafrost microbial communities from Stordalen Mire near Abisko, Sweden - Palsa_T0_3 | ecosystem: Environmental > Terrestrial > Soil > Palsa > Peat permafrost | place: Sweden: Abisko... | reverse complement strand
GTCGCCGCGGCCGGAGAGGTTCACGATAATGAGCGCATCCTTGCCCAGCTTCGGCGCGCGCACCATGCACTCGGCGATGGCGTGCGCGCTTTCCAGCGCAGGGATGATGCCTTCGAGCCGCGCGAGTTTCATGAACGCGGCGAGCGCCTGGTCGTCGGTCGCGTAGGTGTATTCCACGCGGCTGGCGTCGCGCAGGAACGCGTGCTCCGGCCCGACGGCGGCGTAATCCAGCCCGGCGCTGACGCTGTGCGTGGACTGGATCTGGCCGAATTCGTCCTGCAAAATGTAGCTGCGCGTGCCCTGCAACACGCCGAGTGAGCCGCCTTGAAACCGCGCCGCGTGTTTTTCAGGAAAAATTCCTTCGCCGCCGGCTTCGACGCCGACCATCCGCACGGATTTGTCGTCGAGGAACGGATAAAAGAGTCCGATGGCGTTCGAGCCGCCACCGACGCAGGCGATGAGCAGGTCGGGTAGGCGTTTTTCCTTTTCCAAAATCTGCGCGTGCGCCTCGTCGCCGATGACGCGCTGAAAATTCCGCACCATCACCGGATACGGATGCGCGCCGTAGGCCGTGCCGAGGATGTAATGCGTGTGGCGGATGTTCGTCACCCAGTCGCGCATGGCCTCGTTGACGGCTTCCTTCAAGGTTTCTTGCCCCGCGCGAACCGGCACGACTTCCGCGCCCAGCATTTTCATGCGATAAACATTGAGGATTTGCCGGTCGCAATCCGCCGCGCCCATATAGATGACGCATTTCATACCGAACATCGCGCTCACCGTGGCGGTGGCGACGCCGTGCTGGCCCGCGCCGGTCTCGGCGATGATGCGCGTCTTGCCCATGCGTTTGGCGAGCAGGATTTGCCCCATTGCATTGTTGATTTTGTGCGCGCCGGTGTGGAGCAAATCTTCGCGCTTGAGATAAATTTTCGCACCGCCGAGTTCGCGCGTGAGCCGTTCGGCAAAATATAGCGGTGTCGGACGGCCGCAGAATTCCTTGAGGTAATAATTCAACTCGCGGGCAAATTCCGGGTCATGCTGCGCGCGGAAATATTCCTCCTCCAATTCCTGCAGCGGATTCATCAACGTCTCCGGCACATAGCGTCCGCCGTATTGGCCAAAACGGCCTTGGGCGTCGGGCAAGTTTTCACTGGTGACTGCGCTCATGCTTTCATTTTCACGCAAAGGCGTGAACGGCGCAAAGAAAATCAGGCTTCGCGCACGGTTTTAATGAACGCCTGCACTTTCGCGTGGTCCTTTTTGCCGGGCGAAATTTCCACTCCGCTCGAAACATCCACGGCAAACGGCCGCACCTGGCGCACGGCGTCCGCCACATTTTCCGGCGTCAGGCCGCCCGCGAGAAAAATCGGTTTGCCAAATTTCTGCGCTTCGACGGCCAGATCCCAGTTGAATTTTTCGCCCGTGCCGCCGGGCGCCGTCGCAGAAAAGGCGTCAAGCAAATAGGCGTCGGTCTGGTAGTTTGGAATTTGTTCCAATGACTTTTCGTCGCGCACGCGAAATACCTTCATGCTCATCAGGCCGAACTGTTTGCAAAATTCCGGCGGTTCGTCGCCGTGAAATTGGAGCATGGTCAAACCCACTTCTCTGATGGCGCGCAAAACAAAATCCTCCGGCGCGTTCACAAAAACTCCGGCGCGTATGACGAACGGCGGCAGTTGCCTTGAAATTTCCGCCGCTGTTTTCAGCGAAACGAAGCGCGGGCTTTTTTCGTAGAAATTGAAACCCAAAGCGTCCGCGCCCGCCCCGACGGCGGCCTGCGCGTCGGCGAGATTCGTGATGCCACAAATTTTGACCCGCGTGCCCATGACCTGTTTCTGTAACCCAAAAACGCCCTTTCGGCGAACTTTTTGTCTCGTCGGCGCACAGCTTTTCTTCAAAGATGGCCCGGTGCCGCGCACAATTTATCTCGATTACAACGCCACCACCCCGCTCGATCCCGGCGTGCGCGAGGCGATGCTGCCGTTTCTCGACAGCATCTGGGGCAATCCTTCGAGCGTGCATCACGTTGGCAGAAAGGCGCGGGCGTTGCTCGATGACGCGCGAAACCGGGCGAAATCATTTTCACAAGCGGCGGGACGGAAAGCAACAATCTGGCCATTTTCGGAACGGCGCGGGCGCTCAAATCGAAGGGGAAACATTTAATTACTTCTGCTGTCGAGCATGACGCGGTTTTGCAATCATTCGATTTTCTGGAAAAAAAAGAAGGTTTTGAAGTCACGCGGCTGCCGGTGGATTCCGGAGGCCGTGTTTCGCCGGACGATTTGAAGAGAGCCATTCGCGCCGACACTGTTCTGGTTTCAATCATGGCGGCGAACAATGAAATCGGCACGATTCAGCCGGTCACGGAACTTGGTGCAATCTGCCGCGCACGCGGAATTGTTTTTCACACGGACGCGGTTCAGTGGTTTGGCAAAGAGCCGGTGGAAAACGTCGGGCATTTAAACTCGGATCTGGTTTCGGTTTGCGCGCACAAATTTCACGGGCCGAAAGGCGCGGGCCTGCTTTACGTCAAATCGCCGTTGCATCCCGATCCTCTTTTTTTCGGCGGCAGCCATGAAAACGAACGCAGGGCCGGGACAGAAAATTTGGCAGGAATCTTCGGTTTGGTTGCTGCGCTGGAAAAATTTGTTAAACCGCCGGTTTTTGAAACAAAACTAATGAAACCGCTCGCGAACAAATTAATTTTTACCATTGAAAAAATTGGCGGCTGCGAAGTTGTCAGCCCGCGCGAAAATTCCTTGGCGAACACCGTTGCCTTTGTCGCTCACGGCGCGGACAGCATCGCGCTTTTGGCTGGTTTGGATGTGGAAGGCATTTGCGCGTCGAGCGGTTCGGCCTGTTCGGCGGGTTCGCTTGAGCCGTCTCATGTAATCCTGGCAATTGGTAAAAAAAAACTGGCAAATTCCCTCGTCCGTTTTTCACTTGGCCGCGATTCGACGACGGAAGAAGTTAATTTTGTTTGCGACGCGCTGCCGGAAATAATCCGTCGCTCACAACTGGGCAAATAAGCGCCGCACTGTGTGTGAATAGCCGGCCAACAATGCGAACAAGTTTCACTTCCAAATATTTTCAATTTCTTTATCTTCAACTCCGCGATGACGCATGATGCACAAAACCCAGCGGCCGCCTTGACACGCGGAGTTGTTTGCCTTATTCACAGCCCTTAATAATAAGAGATTTTTAGGATAAGAATTTACTATTAACCGAACATGAACCTCACGATCTCAAAAGAGCAAATTCTCGCCGGCCTGCAGGCCGTCCAAAATGTCGTCAGCACGCGCACCACGCTGCCGATTTTGTCCAACGTGCTTTTACGCGCCGAAAAAGACCGCGTCGAATTCACCGCGACGGATTTGGACGTGACCGTCGCGTGTTCCGTTGAAGCAAAAGTAAAAAAGGCCGGCGCGACGACCGTGCCGGTGAAAAAACTATTCGGCATCGTGCGCGAATTGAACGGAAACGAAATTGATTTGGAAACCGACGAAAAGAACATCACGTCGATCCGCAGCGACTCTTCTTTCTACAAAATCCATGGACTCGGCGCGGATGAATTTCCGCCGCTGCCAAAATTCAAGGACGAAAAAAAAGTCGCGCTCCAGCAGGAAAACGTCCGCGCGATGCTAAAAAAAACCTCCTTTGCCGTTTCCACCGATGAATCGCGCTACGTCCTCAATGGCATTTTCATCAGCCTCAAGGAAGGCAAGATGACGCTCGTGGCCACCGACGGAAGGCGGCTCGCGCTCGTGGACGAGGAGGTGGAAATCTCCGAAAAAAGCAGCGGTGAATTTATTGTTCCGGCAAAAGCCGTGAACGAATTAAACCGCCTGCTCCAGGCCAAAGGCGACGTTGAAATCAAATTCGGCGAAAATCAGGCGTCGTTTGCGCTCAAGGACGACAAGGGATTTTCCGTGCTGCTCGTCACGAAATTGATCGAGGGGAATTATCCAAATTACCGGCAGGTCATCCCCGGCGAGGCCAAGGAACGCATCCCGCTTGTGCGCGAGGAATTTTTGCAGGCGCTGCGCCGCGCCGAGATCATGACCAGCGAAAAGGCGAACTCCGTCAAGCTCACGTTCGGGAAAAACAACCTCGCCATCACCGCCAACTCGCCCGAAGTCGGCGAGGCGCGCGAGACGCTCGCGGTGAATTACAAGGGTAAGGAAATGGCCATCGCCTTCAATCCGCGCTACCTCATTGACGCGTTGTCCGCGCTGTCCGAGGACGAAGTGTTCTTCGAGCTGATTGACGAATTGAGCCCGGGCGTCTTGAAGATCAACGGCCCGTTCCTCTACGTTGTCATGCCGATGCGGTTGAGTTGAAAATTCGCGCCGCAAATTTTTTTGTGGCAGAAGAACAAAACATATCGTTTGAGAAATGACTGTCTCTATCCGAAGAAGAACAGGATCGAATTCAAGCGACATGGAATCCGTATGCAGACGGCTGCTGGCAAAATTTACTTACGCAAGCAACGGAGAGGTTCAGGCAGAAATTTATCGGCTCGCCGGTTGTTGGAGTTACTTGTGGAACTTACCACGGAGGAACGCTAATTATCGGAGTAACATTAAATTTGCCGCTCAGAGAAAGGGCGAAAGAAATTCCTTCAAAATATGCAGGATTTCATGTGCAGCATTTTTGGAGTTCAAAGCGCGGGCTGAAATAAATTACATCTGCTCGACGACATCAATTCCGAGCACGTCGAGACCTTGTTTCAAAACGCGCGCCGTCAAATCACACAGCGCCAGACGCGATTCGCGCACCGCGCCTTCCACCTTGAGCACCGAACAATTTTCGTAAAAGCCCGTGAACTTCCCCGCCAGCTCAAAAAGGTAATTGCACAAAAAATTCGGGCGAAATTCCTCCGCCACCGCCTCCAGCGTCAGCCCGAAATTCAGCAGATGTTTCGCCAGCGCGATCTCTTCCGGCGCGTCCAGGTTGATTTCTGCGTTCTGCGTTCCTCCTTCCGCCTTTCGAAAGATGCTTTTGATCCGCGCATACGCGTAAAGCAGATACGGCGCGGTGTTGCCTTGCAGTGCGAGCATTTTGTCCCAGCTGAAAATGTAGTCGCTCTGGCGGTTCGGGAGCAGGTCCGCATATTTCACCGCGCCCAGGCCGACAACGCGCGCGATTTCACGTCTTTGAGTTTCAGGCAGCTCTGACATCTTTTCGGTGGCCAGCCGCAAGGCTTGCGCTTCGGCTTCGTCGAGCAGCTCGCCGAGTTTCACCGTGTCGCCGGAGCGCGTCTTGAACGGCTTGCCATCGTCTCCAAGAATTTTCCCGAAACCGACGTGGACGAGCTTGGTGCTTTTCGCCGCGTCCGGTTTCCAGCGCGCGACGATGAGGAACAGTTTTTTGAAATGCCCGGACTGCCGGTCATCCACGACATAAACAATTTCATTCGGCGACCACGTTTTAAGCCGGTAATCCACTGTCGCCAGATCGGTGGTGGTGTAATTGAAACCGCCGTCGCTTTTGCGCACGAGCGCGGGATCGGCCACCCATTCGCCATCGCGGTTGACGAGAAACGGATCTTCCTTCGGCGGCAGCGAGCCGTCGCTGAACACGCCGACCGCGCCTTCGCTTTCGCGCGCGATTTTTTTTGCGAGCAAATCATTCACAACTTCGCCGAGCCACGGATTGTAAAAGCTTTCGCCGAGCGCAAAATCAAATTTTACGCCGAGGCGCGAGTAGATCGTGTCGAACTGGATTTGCGAAAGCCGGATCATTTCCTTCCAGATGGAAATATTTTCTGTGTCGCCGGCCTGCAGTTTCACCAGTTCCGACTTGGCTTCTTCAAGGCGCGCCGGATTGGCGTCGCATTCGGTGTTGATGATTTTGTAGAGCCGTTCCAGTTCGGCGATCGCATCGCGTTCGAGCGCGGAGCGGTCCAGAACTTGTTTCCAGCCGAGCAGCAGTTTTCCAAACTGCGTGCCCCAGTCGCCGATGTGGTTGTCGCTGATGACGTGGTGGCCGAGCAGGCGCAGAGTGCGTTGGAGCGCGTCGCCGATGCCCGTGGAGCGGATGTGGCCGACGTGCATCGGCTTGGCGACGTTCGGCGAACTGAAATCAATGACGACGGTTTTCGGCGACGAAGTTTTTTCAAAAAACAGATGTTCGCCACGCGCGGCGGCTTCGAGCGTCTGCGCGAGCACGGAATTTTTCAGCCGGAAATTCAGGAAGCCCGCGCCGGCAATCTCCATTTTATCGCAAAGTTCGGAAACGTCGAGCTTGGCCAGCGTGTCGGTGGCGAGCAGGCGCGGATTCAGCTTGCGCGTTTTGGCGAGCGACATCAGCGCGTTGGCTTGGTAATCGCCAAATTTCGGATCGCAGGGACGGACTAAAACGGCGGAGACGTCGGCGTCGGGCAGCACGGCCCGGACGGCGGCTTGCAGTTTAGACTCAATTTGTTTGTGCGGCAGCATCGCGTTGAATCGTGAATCGTGAATCGTGAATCGTCAACGCAGGATTGTTCGCCCCGATGTGACTAATCACAATTTAACGATTCAACGAATCGTCACTTTTTCCCGTGCGCCTTGATGACTGCGAGCATGGCCTCGGCGTCGGGGGCTTTTTCGAGGGATTCGCGGAAATCGGCCTTGTGCAACAGTTTCGCTATGTTGGCGAGAGTGTGGAGATGTTTCTGGAACTGACCCTGCGGGACGAGGAACAGCATGACGAGCTTGACGGGCTGGTTGTCGAGCGCGTCAAAACTCACGCCGGCGCGGGAGCGGCCGAGCGCGCCGACGACTTCAAAGATCAGGTCCGTCGAGGCGTGCGGGATGCCGATGCCGAAGCCGATGCCGGTGGACATGGAGGTTTCACGCTTCTTGACGGCGGCAGTCACGGCGTCGCGGTCGCCGGGCTGGATTTTGCCGGTGGCCACGAGGTTGCCGATGAGTTCGTCAATCGCTTCCCAGCGGTTCGCCCCTTTCATTTCGGGGACGATTTGTTCGCGTCCGAGTATGTCGGCCAAATCCATAGCGACGTGAAGCATGAAGCGAAACGCCCGGACAATTCAAGGCTGAATTACTCACAAATATTCGCCGCATCAAATCGCGCGCTGCAACCAGTGAAAAATCATGCCCGTGCATTCCGCCCACCAGCCGAGCGAGTTCAACATGCCCACCCTGGCCGTCAGCAACGGGATTCCGAACAGCAGCACGCAGACGTTGCCGAGGAAAATCACGATGGCGGAAAACAGATAGCCCTGGCCCGTGATGTCCGATTGCTGCGTCCGCAAGACATAAAACGTCAGCGTCATGTGAAACGCGTAGGCCGCGCCGACGCACAGATGAAACCAGACGAGATAGCCGTGCCAGTTCCAGATGAGATTGCCCAGCGCGAACACGCCGACGACCAGCACGACATACAGCGGGAAAAAATACGGTGCGAGCGCGATGACAAAATTGGTTTTGGAAATGATGACATGACCGCCTTTGCCCGTGACCTTCATTTTCTTGACCTGCCCGCCGAACAACCAAGTCCACAGTGCGTGGGTGAACTCGTGGCCCAGGACATAAAGCCACATCGGCTTGGGCAGCATGAAGAAAATAACGATCCAGCACGCTGCGCCGGCGAGAAACGGAACCCAGGTCGTGTCCGCGCCGCCACATGCGCGAAGAACTTTCCATAAAGCCATCGCCGAGCCGCCGCAAACCGGCAGCAGCAGGATGGCGATGATGAATTTGATCCACTTCGGCATGCGCGGGGAGATTAACCGCAGGGACGCAGAGACGCAGAGAAAAATATTTCGACTCGGCGGCTCGGCGGCAAAAAAACTTTGGACTTTGAACTTTGGACTTTGGACTTAAAATCCACGCCATGACAAAAGAAGAAGCGTTGCAGATTTTTCGCGACTCGGGCGCGCTGCTTGAAGGCCATTTCGTTTTGCGCAGCGGATTGCACAGCCGCCAGTTTTTCCAATGCGCGCTCGCGCTGCAGCAGATGCCCGTCGTCGAGAAACTCGGCGCGGCGCTGGCGGCGAAATTAAAACCGCTCGGCGCGGTGACAGTCGTTTCGCCGGCGATGGGCGGGCTGGTCATCGGCCAGGAAGTCGCGCGGCAACTGGGCTCGCGCTTTATTTTTGTGGAAAAGGAGGACGGTAAACTCGTTTTGCGGCGTGGCTTCAAGATTGCGGCGGGCGAAAAAATTCTCGTCGTCGAGGATGTCGTGACCAAGGGCGGACGCGTGCAGGAAACTTTGGACATTGTTCGCGCGAATGGTGGCAATGTCGTGGGCGTGGCGATGGTGGTGGATCGTTCCAACGACGCGGTGAATTTTGGCGTGCCGTTCGAGAGTTTGATTTCGTTGCAGGTGGAAACTTTTGAAGCTGATAAACTGCCGCCGGATTTGGCGAAAATTCCGGCGGTCAAACCTGGGAGCAAATAAAATTTTCGCGCGAAGGCCGCGAAGAATTTTTCGATTACTTCAAATGGAAATAGACAACTGCCGTGGTGAGCGCGACGATTAACGTCCAAGCATGGAGAATGGTGTGTTCGAGGTTGGGAACGGGCCGGTTGGCGCGCGGTGGTAAAAATGTAATCGTTCCACGATGCAGGCGGTTGTGGATAGCAACCCAATGATTTAACGTGTCGCTTTTTTCAAAATTTGAAGTCGCGCAGGCGAGTAGCGGATTGTAAAAGCCGCGCCAGCGACCCGGTATTGTCAAGTAGGGTATCCACCAAATGATGAGTTCGATGGCGAACAAGACGAAATAATAGACGACGCCAAAAATCATGAGGCCGTGAATGTTAAATCCGAAACCGATGGGCGGCAGAATCATGAGAATGCCGTTGCCGCCAGCTTCGGCCAGTTTTTCCTTCCATGAATAATTGCGCGAACCGTTGAAAGGGAAAAAATCGAAAAGAGTTGTGAATTGATGATAAGCGAGCAAGCCAAGCTGGCAGATGAGGAGTGGCAACATGAGATTGGTTTCGCGATTTCAAATTTTCATACACAAAACTTCCTGTCGAGAAAAAATTCGGATTCGACAATGAGCCAAGAAAACTGCGCCAATTTAGTATTGGGTGTGACAGGGTGGCGCGAATGGCACAGTTTTTATCAGGCGGAAAGAGGCGGAATTAAGCGGAATTAAGCGGAATTTCAAGGATTTACGCTTATTTTGTCCGGCGGCATCCTAATTGCGTAAGAACTGTCAGTAATATCATCAAAAACAATTTATAAAGCATTTTTATGGCAAAAGTATTAGGCATTGATCTGGGCACGACGAACTCCTGCATGGCGGTCATGGACAGCGGCGAACCGCTCGTACTGGAAAACTCCGAGGGCAAGCGCACGACGCCGTCGGTCGTGGCGTTCACGAAATCCGGCGAGCGCGTGGTCGGCGATGCGGCGAAGCGCCAGGCCGTGACCAATTCGCGCAACACGATCTATTCCATCAAGCGTTTCATGGGCCGCAAGTTCGATGAGGTGCAGGAAGAAATCAAACGCGTGCCATACAAGGTTGTCAAAGGCAAGAACGGTGACGCCGCCGTGGAAGTGGAAGTGGACGGCAAGCCGAAGCAATTTTCCCCGCCGGAAATCTCCGCGATGATCCTTTCCAAGCTCAAAGCCGACGCGGAAACGCGCTTGGGCGAGAAAATCACGCAGGCGGTCATCACGGTTCCCGCATATTTCAACGACTCGCAGCGCCAGGCCACGAAGGATGCGGGCAAGATTGCCGGCCTCGAAGTGCTGCGCATCATCAACGAGCCGACGGCGGCTTCGCTCGCCTATGGCCTCGACAAGAAGAAGGACGAGAAGATCGCCGTTTACGATTTAGGCGGCGGCACGTTCGATATTTCCGTGCTCGAAATCGGCGACGGTGTGTTTGAAGTGAAGGCCACGAACGGCGACACTCATCTCGGCGGTGACGACTGGGACAACACGCTCATGGACTGGATTCTCGATGAATTCAAGCGCGAGTATAACATGGACCTCCGCAAGCAGCCGGACGCGCTCCAGCGCATCAAGGAAGAGGCGGAAAAAGCCAAGATCTCGCTTTCCAGCGCGCAGACTTACGACATCAATTTGCCGTTCATCACGGCGGACGCGACCGGGCCGAAGCACATCCAAAAGACTTTGACCCGCGCGAAGATGGAGCAGCTCACAGACAAACTGTTTGAACGCACCATCGGGCCGGTGAAAGCCTGCCTGAAGGACGCGGGCATCGAGGCGTCGAAAATTGATGAACTCGTGCTCGTCGGCGGCATGACGCGCATGCCGAAGGTGGTCGAAGTTGCCCGCTCGCTCGTCAACAAACAACCGCATCAGGGCGTGAATCCCGACGAAGTCGTCGCGATTGGCGCGGGCATCCAGGGCGGCGTGCTCAAGGGTGAAGTGAAGGACGTGCTCCTGCTCGACGTGACGCCGTTGTCGCTCGGCATCGAAACGCTCGGCGGCGTGTTCACGAAATTGATCGAACGCAACACCACGATTCCC
>Ga0302326_10032194_pt1 | contig 10455 bp, 15 predicted proteins | sample Palsa_T0_3_FD_202264 | JGI IMG/M metagenome (GOLD analysis project Ga0302326, IMG submission 202264) | Peat permafrost microbial communities from Stordalen Mire near Abisko, Sweden - Palsa_T0_3 | ecosystem: Environmental > Terrestrial > Soil > Palsa > Peat permafrost | place: Sweden: Abisko... | reverse complement strand
TGTTCGGACACATTTCGGACAGCTTTTTGATTTTATCCTTCACCGGTTATTTTATACCGCCGCCTCTTTATTATACTTTGTTTTATATTCTAAAGGCGACATGCCCATAATTTTCATAAAGCTTACTGTTCCATATGATCCTTTTTTCGATGGCCTGGGTACTGAGCGGCGAACAGGTTTTTAATTTCCGCGATAATGCGGTGGGGGCGGCGGTGATCCTGGCGGTCGTGGTTTGGCTGGGCGTTCATTCCAACAAGCTATATGAGCTGGAAGATAAACTGCCACCGGAAGGACCGGTAGCAGATAGGAAGGAAGTGCGGCGCGACCAGCTTTTTGCCTGGATTCTGATGTTCGAGGGAGTGGCCATCCTCATAACCTGAATCCTGCTGCTGAACTGGGGCTATTCCAGGTGGATGATTTCCCTTTGCGGCCTGGTGGCTGGACTACATTTCTTCCCTTTGGGCTGGTCGATCCATCAAAATTCCTATTATATTCTGGGTATATGGACTTGCCTGTTAGCGGTTATGGGCTACTGGCTTGTTATCAGCGGGCGCCTCACCGATCACGATGCCAACGTGCTGGTCGCTTACGGATGTGCGGCCGGCTCTGCGAGCGACGGGATAGGGGTAGTCTTACGCACAAGACATTTGATAAGACAATAAATATTGTCGCCCAAAAACACTTCGTGAAAGCCACAACAGACATCCATTTCTTTAAGATGAATACATTTCAAAAGCACATCTTACAGGGAAAATCTCTGTCTCCCGACTTTTAAGACTGAATTTAATTAGTTAGAAACTGTTCGGACCCATTTTGGACCCTGCATTTTTGACTATATGTTTTTCAGAGCGACCTGACCAGGTTTGCAACGGCTAAACCAATTTCATCCGGAACGTCTTCCTGCATATAATGCCGCGCCTTAACTATGAGTTCGCGTTGGTTCGGCCAGGTCCGGGCGAAATCCAGTGCGCGACCATTGAGGACACCAACCTCCGCTACGATCAACAGTTTAGGTACCTTCGATTGGGCCAGCCACGCGCCGTAGGAATCGACAATGGCCGAAACGTCGGCCGGCTCACCTTCTACAGGGATCTCACGCGAAAAGAGTAGCGTGGGTAGGCGGTCTTCACGCTCCTTGAAGGGCGCACGGTAGACTGCCATTTCTTCCTCTCTTAGGGTACGGACCACGCCGGCAGGCAACCGCTGTTCTACAAAAAAGTTGTCGTCAAGTACCATCTTCTCGCCTTTCTCCGTCCGCAGCCCTTTGAATACCGCTGCCGCAGGGCCAAAATCAGCCCAGGTCCTCACCATCACGATGGCTTCCATATGGGCGATCGCCCTGATTTGAGATGGAAATCGTGCGGCCCGGTGAAAACCCAACGCAGATCCCCAATCATGCAGCACCAGGGTGACTTTTCGCGTCAGATTCAGTTCGTCGAACCAGGCGTCGAGATAGTGAACCTGGTCGATGAACCTATAGGACCGCCCCGGAGACTTTGCTGAAGCGCCGAAGCCGACCAAATCCGGCGCCAATACTCTCCCAAGCCCTGCCAGGTGTGGGATAACATTGCGCCACAAGTAGGACGATGTGGGGTTTCCGTGCAGCAGGATGATCGGGTCGCCATCCCCCGTATCCACATAACTGATCTCTGAATCCAGTACCTTGATCCGCTTGCGAGGATGGTAATCAGCGGCGATAATTGTGTTTGAATTCGCAGGCATAATAAATTATTATTGAGTGTTGCACAAAAATAACGGGGGTGTTAATACTATGTTTGCGCACCCTGGGGGTTGGACATCTCGCAGGACGATAACTCACAATACTGGAGACTTATTAAAGGAAGCTGTATTCTTGGTTTACAGGATGGACAAACTATTGAAATGAAGGAAGGAGATTTGGTATTTATTCCACATGGCTCCTCCCATTGGATAGCAGACAAATCAACAAGCCGGCGGATACCGGCAACTGAATATGTAAAGGCGCGGGATACAGGCATTCGTATTTTTCACAGTGATGGGGAACAAACCACCATCACCGGCGGACATTTTCAATTTGATGATCAGCCTATCCATCCTTTTTTGAAAGACTTACCTCAAGTCATTCACATTGCGCAATTTGAAACGGAATACCAGCTATTGCTGCAGCATTGTGCGCAGTTAATCCTGGCAGAAGTATTGTTCATCAATATCATCAGGGCTTACCTGGAACAGGTTGTTCCGCAAACCGGCTTTCTCTCCGCCTTAATAGATACCCGCATCCGCAACGCACTCGCGCTAATACAGGATTCACCGGGAAACGCCTGGACAATTGATGCCCTCGCTAAAAGCGTAGGTATGTCAAGGTCAGTTTTCTTTAACCGGTTTAAAAGATTGGTTGGCGAAACGCCTGCAGTTTATCTAACCAACTGGCGGATTAGGAAAGCTAAAGAGATGCTGGCCATCAATAAAGATAATATCAGTGAAATAGGATTGAAGGTAGGCTATCAATCCGAAGCTGCATTTAACCGCATCTTTAAAGCAAAGGTTGGCAGTACGCCTGCTGCCTTTAGGCGGGAGTTGGTTTAATCACCGCGGTAAAGGGGTGGCAATGGCTTTCAAAGCAGGCGTCTTTAGTCATATCGATGCAAACCAGCGGTTTTGTATTATTGTATTCCATAGTCTTTAATCGTAAAATTAATGAACTCCTATTGAGGGTCTAAATTTGGCTCTAACCTTTCTTTAACATTTTGGCCTCCGTGGTCGTTAAAAGAAAAAAGCGACTGAAAACATTGGTTTTCAAATCCCTAGATTCGCTAAACGCTTTAAATCCCCTAAGAATTGGTTCGAGATTCGTCCTGCCAAGTCGACAATGAGTCTAAAGCTAAGACAAGACGTGAGCCCGTAAAACGCTGATTTTACGGGCTTTTTTCTAAAATTTCATACCATTCTATTGCGAAAGAATTCAAACGGTACGTGAACAAACCGGTGAACTGGAATGTGCATTTACCTTTGTGTTCACCGGTTAGCCCGAAAGCCGCGTCCAGCGTTCGTTTGAGCTCATTTCTTTGGTTTCGCAGCCTCGCGAAGGACGATTGATAACGCAAAAAAATAATGGTATGAAAAGTAACAACACCTTCGGCGTTCACTTCGTCTTGCGCTCTAGCAGAACTGGCGAAAACGACAAATTCCCGGTTTATGCCCGGATCACTGTAAATGGCACGATCTGCGAATTTTCCATGAAACAGTCCATTTCCAAAAAAGATTGGAATGTTGGTAAAGGCGAGGCAAAACCAAAAAATCCCGAACTCCGCGCCTTCAACAGCTATTTGCAGGAAACGCAGGGAAAGTTAGCCCGTCGCTATCGCGAGCTGCAAATCGAAGATCGACCGCTAACGGCCGTTGCAGTGAAAACCGCCTTCCTTGGGATCGAGAAAGAGAAAACCACCTACTCCCTACTTTGGTTGGTTGGTCAGCATCATACCATGATGCAAAAGGTCTTGAAGCCCGGTACCATGAAGAACTACCACGCTACCGAAAGCTACCTCAAGCTGTTTTTGGTCAACCGGTATAAAATGGCCGACATGCCGCTGAAAGACCTGAACTATGAATTCATCTCAGGCTTTGAATTTTTCGTTCGGAACAATTCCCTGAAAGAAAATGATCCCTGCACGACCAATGGGACGATGAAGCATTTGGAACGATTAAAGAAAATGGTCACCTGGGCGGTAAAGAATGAGTGGATCGACAAAAACCCCTTTTCAAACTTCCGACTGAAGTTCAAGCATACTGAACGGGAGTTCCTATCCGAAGCGGAGCTTGCGGAAATGGAAGGCAGAGACTTTGAGAACCCCATGCTAAACCGGGTAAAGGAGCTTTTTCTGTTCAGTTGCTATACTGGCCTTTCGTATATAGATTTGATGGAATTGCGGCCGCAGCAGATTTTGACCGGAATTGACAAAATCAAATGGATAAAGACGACACGGGCCAAAACCGACACACCGGTTAATGTTCCCCTTCTTAGGCCAGCCCAGGCTATTTTGGAAAGGTTCACAGGCGAAGACGCCGGCCAGCGGAACACGGTCTTCCCCCGGGTGAGCAATCAGGAGGTAAACCGCAGTTTGAAGATCCTCGCTGAAATCTGCGGAATTCAAAAATACCTGACCTTCCACCTTGCCCGCCACACTTTCGCGACAACGGTCACTTTGATGAATGGCGTCCCAATCGAGATAATCAGTAAAATGTTGGGCCATACAAAGATTAGCACGACCATGCTCTATGCCAAGGTGACCCAGATAAAAATCGGGATGGATATGGACTTGCTCCAGGATCGGTTGGACAAGAATAAATCCGCCGCGGCCCTTAGACTTGTAAAATAGAATTTCACCGCCCGAGCGCTTAGTTAAAGAAAGGGCTCGGGCGTTATTAAGTATCAAAATATCTATAAAATTCAATAGCTACGTTCTCTATTGCAAAAAGCCGAGAAAAGTGTAATTTTAGAGTAATTATGGGGCTTTTTAAAAATACCGTAAAAGTCAAGAAAGGCGATAGACCGAATCTACCTGCGAGGTTGTTCTGGGATTCGAATTTCGACAAGATAGACTGGCAAAAGGAATCTTTGGCCGTTATAGATCGCGTCATTGAGCGCGGTAATAGTCAGGATTGGGCCGAATTGATTCGGTTTTACGGGAAGTCGACAGTAATCAAGGCGCTGAAATCTGAAATTAAATATTTACCGGATTACGCAATAGAAAGCGTGTGTAGCTATTTCAAATTGAAAAAGGAGGATTTAGCATGTTACGCACGAACACAGTTGAGGCGGGGACACTGGATCTGATCAAAAGATTCATGTCGGATGATAGGTTTAATGCATTTAATCTTGTAGGTGGCACGGCTCTCGCCTTGAAGGTAGGCCACCGGAAATCAATAGACAAGCCGTGGCATACAGCATCGAAAGATGGAAACATTTAATGATTTATACCACAGATGGAAAATTAAATATCGATAATAACCCAGTAGAACGGGCCATCCGCCCGGTTGCAGTCGGTAGAAAAAATTACCTGTTCGCCGGAAGCCATGAAGCCGCTCAGCGGAGTGCCATGTTGTACTCCCTGATGGGAACCTGTAAACTGCATGGTGTAAACCCCTTTGACTGGTTGAAGAGTACGTTAGTAACGATATCAACTCATCCCATTAGTAGAATACAGGAATTACTCCCGTCTATTTATTGATTCGACAGCTGTTACCAATTGTATAGCTTCCAATACCCGGACTTTGGATTTAATTCCGTGTACAATCGGTTTAGTTTTTTGTAGTCGGAAACGTCGAGATATCCTTTGTCCCCAACCTGAAAAAGATTTCCCTGGTAGGCCTGAAGGACCGATTGAAAAAGCGTTAGCAATGAATCATAGATACTGATTGCCAAGTCAAAATCCACGGACCCCGGGTTGAAAAAAATAATCTGACCATACTCCGGGGTAGACGCGTCGCAATCGATCAAGTAAAGTTCTCCGCCGCCGCTTTCGAAAATCGGTATTTTCGATGGGCTCCACCACAATTCGTCATCGCCGCCCCTCACATCCTGCATCCACCACACCTTCTGCATCGCCATCGGAATGCCGCCGTCGAATAAGGTTTGCCGCCCGATGGGTTCCCTGGCGAATTCCGGCTTGATGCCGTTTTTCCATTTATACAATACCTTGACTTCTTCCGGCAGCACGCCATCGAAATTCCTCGGTTCGATTCCGTCTGGATCGATTCCCGGTGCAAGTCGTGATAACAATGGAAAATCGATCTTCCTCCAATAGTCCTCCAGGCTTTCAAGGATATGCTCCAATGATTGATCCATCGTTATGGTATTAGAACGCCAATTTACCATATTCCAGCAAAAGAGAACGAATAAGGGTTATGCCCAGGATAATTGGGCTACTTTCAAAGTCCTTGAGAAAGATGGTCGCAGTCTTGAGACCCTTAGAAACGAGCACCTGATGGAATGAATAAGTAAGGAAAATTCCGATCTTCTCATAGGCACTTTACCGGAGGCTTACGTAGATTTGCAATACTTAACGGTTACTAGATCTTGGTCAGGAATTATGCCAAAGAAAACATTCAATGCCCGGCGATCGTTTTCCACCTCCGGGGCAGCCAAATAAAAGGCCAGCATCATTTTGTTTTCGGGTATCGATAAATCCAACGGTTGCTCGATGGCCTGGGGTTCAACGCCCAATTTGCGCAGTACGTTGATCATCTGATAGGCATCGCCGGCATTCCGGCTAAACCGATCCCATTTGGTAAATAGAACCAGGTCAGCTGATCCCTTATGCCTGCGAAGGTTTATAAGAAGAGCCTTCCATTCAGGCCGGTTAAACGTTTTAGCCGAATGATCCTCAAAAATCACCTGCCGGACCAAAAGGCCATTGAGGCCGCAATATTTGCGCAACATCTCTTCCTGGTTGCGCTGGCTGTATCCTTTGTCTGCTTGCTCATCCGTGCTCACGCGGATGTATAAATCAGCTATCTTGCTCATTTTGTAAGAATTGTGAAACGATGATGTTAGAAAGTTGGTGGAGAAGCTCCAAAACCAGTTGAGCTTGATCCGAAGTTACGCATACTCCCTGATCCTTCAAAAGCTTCTTAACCGTTTCCACGTTCAGCGGTTCGCCGCCTCCTTCGCCCCGGATAGGATTGGATTCGTTACCCGGGAATAAAATGCCCTGCCCATTTGCTGGCTCTTTCCTTCTTTCTTTCACGGTTCGCATACACCTCATTAAAGTCAACAGATATCACGTTATCCCGTCAAAGGTAGGCGAGTTGGCTTCGGCTGACTACCCTTACTCCGGAGTCGGCGGGAAAGGACGGCAACAAAGGCCAAAGCGGACAGCAGGGGTTGACAAAATTTAATAAAACCGTCTTGACAAAGTAGGTCACGGTGGCCGTCTTCGTCTGGTAAATATTTGCAATTTTATAGTATATTGTACTTCATTATCACCAATGAAGTTCAACCTACTTATTATACTGCTACTTCTCACCTGGATAGATCTTTTTAGCCAAAAAATTGAAGACAGCGGAAGATTGCCTTCGTGGCAGGATACAACATATATCCCTGTAGTATTAAGAGATACCATAACCAACAGCAAAGTCGTGTCAGTTGTCATCGGAAAGAAAGGTATAATTTACCTGAAATTAAACCCACTATTAGCCAAAGCAAAAGAAAACCTGACGAACGAATTTGTAAGAGATAGCTATAAAGCTATTATTGACTTTCTTGATTCTGCCTCACTAAAAACGGATACTATATTCATAGACGATTATTACAAACTAAGACATTTTGACTATCTGGTCTCGGACCAGCTAATTAAGGGGAATGTCAACGTATTTTATAAAAGACAAAAATCCTTTGTGGATAGCATATGGTATAGACTTGAAAAGTATGGAGAGCATGGTGATAGATTTTTTTACCTGCCGGACAAAAGGCCCTTTTTTGCTGTGATGGAATTCTCGGGAATTATTGATGACAACGATGTATTAGGGAAGGGGCATTTTCAGGCCTACCTAAAAGAAGGCAAAAAACTTGCGAGCCTCAGACAGGAATGAATCGTTTGTCTTTAGATCAGGCGGTCGATTGAAGAAGGTCCCTGATCATTGTGCAAGGAGCCGGGAACTGTTTTTTTAATTTCAATAGTTCCGCGGAAGTATAAGTTGTTTGTTTTTACCGTGACAGTTTGGCGGTAGGCCTTTTTTGGGTATATTTGATGATGGAAATTGCAAAAAGAAAATTGTTTTTGGATAGTTTTTTGAAATTGCTTGGGGCGGAAAGTATTACATGGAAAAGATTTGAAATACACAAAGTTTATGGGACTGTTGTCTATGGCAAAAATGATCCTTCGGAGCAACAGGACTTCTGCTGGCATATGATGGAGGAAAATACACCCTCCGGGAATGTTGTAAATCTCATAAATGTTATAAAAGACAACAATTTTATTGACATAGATAGATTGAGAGTGCCACTGACTGAAATATTCAAAAAGACAGATGAGAATAATTACGACGATTTTGTGATAATTGTTGAGGAATTAATGAATGTCCAAGTTTTCATGATTGATGAGGGTATAGAAACCGACAGTTATTTTATTCACGATTAGAATCAAAACACTTCCAACGGGACACGAATCAGCTGACTAAATTTGTAATTAACTTAATATCTCGAAAGAAAAGGTTCGAAATTCGTCCTGCCAGGTCGACTTAGACGCTGTAAAGCATTAGCTTTCAGCGTTTTTTATTTGTACCATATTGATGATATGGAGCTAATTTTGACCCTTCCAGTGTATCCCACCGGCCATCCCATCTTGCGTATAGCAAATTTGCCGAATAATTTTGTGAGCAAAAGAGCTCATGCGAAAATCAGTTCAGAAGCGAATGTTTAAATCGATCAGCGGCTGATAGTAGTTTTCATTACCGGTACGGGCGGTACCGGAGCGAGGTTTTGCCATCTGATTGAAGTTATTCGCCATTCCGATTAACTTACGGGTAGAATCCCGTTCTTCGGCTGTTTGCCGGGCCGATACCTTGGCGGTGATGGCCGCCTGCCGGATAAATTCTGAAACATTAATTCCGGCTTTCCCGGCTTTTTGCTGAAGAATATAATGTTCCAGCTTGCTAAATCGGGCTGTAATTCGCAGTTCTCTTTTGAGGGCTTTGGTGGGCCTTCCACCTTTCTTTTTTTTCATCCGCACTGTTTCCATATCTCACTTTTTTAGGCTGTTTTTCCACCGGCCTTCGGGCCGGCCCCTTTTTGCGACCAACGGGAGCAAAAAGCGAGCGTTGTTGGAGGACTTTTTGTCCGACAACAACACCGCTCGCCCTAAAAACTCCGAAAGCCCTTACTTCCTACTGGCTTTCTTTTTCCGGTGTTTTACGTCTGCGACCGTCTTCCGGCTTTTCTGTGCTGGCGGGTGGTGTCTTTGCCGTCTCCTGGCCGAAAATCTTCGGGTCCACCTGCCCGTATCTGCGAAGTCCGGCCTTCAAATCCATCCACAATTGGATATTGAAATCCGCCAGGTCCATCAGTTCGTCTACCGTTAACCTATGTGGATTCGATAGTCCGGCCGGAATTTTACTGTCCGGCTGTTCCTCGACAAGTGATAAAATATTCGGGGCATATCCTTCCCCGATCTCCAAAGATTTGCTGATCGCAACGCTGTTGCCGAACAGTTTTACTTGCTTCCCGCTGCTCAATTGCAGGGTTCTTCTCTTCAGGTCTGCCATGATTGTAATATTTAAGGTTTTAAAAAATTTCGCCTGGTCGGACAAGCGCTGGCATAATTAAGGCAGGCTTGTCCGTTTAAAGGCAGTGATCTGTATGCCGCTTTAAATGCTACATCTTCCAGTTATCTGATTTGACCCGAAACCGGACAGCGGACTGCCTGAAAACGTACAATTCATACAAAAAAGATTGCCCAACCCTTTCGTCGTCAACGGGTTAGGAAATTGGCATTGTTTTTTGTGCTGTTGTAACCAACTTCCTCTCCATCAAACCTGTTAAAATTGTAGGATGAAAAATAATCTAAGAGAAACGATCAAATCTTCTTACACCAGTGTTTTTACACTGATACTTTTAGCTTTTAGTACTACAGCGATATCACAAAAAGTCAATTTCTCCGGACTTTGGAAGGTCGATTCACTAAAGAGTAATTTCAGGGGCTTCGTCGCGCCCATCAAAATAAAAATTGAACAGACAACAGATACAATCAGCATTCAACGGACTATGCGCACAGGTCGGGGTGATATCCGTACCTTTACAAGCAAACTACCCCTTGATGGCAAAACGATGACGAGCACGAATGGCCCTGAGAAGAGCATTATCTCGATCAAATGGTCTGGTCAGGCGCTTGTCGAAAAGTCCCGCGCCCATGAAGATACGCACAACACAACATACCAGGCGACTGAAACCTGGACGCTATCGCCCGACAGTAAGACGCTAACTATTGACCGGGTAATAGAAAACGATGGTGATGGTGGTCAAGGTACTTCCAAAGAAGTTTACCGTCGGGAATAATCGGTAGGCTCATTCCGATGCATCCACTCGATGCGCACTCCTGCACACCGCCAACAATTCAAGATAATAATCTTTGGTGGTCAGTCGCAAGCTAAATGGTTGCTAACATTTCTTTAACTTTGGCGAGCTAATGCCCGGAAATAAAAAAGGTACCGAAAGCATTCGTTTTCAGATCGCTAGATTCGCTAATCGCCTCAAATCATCGACGAACTGGTTCGAGAATTGTCCTGCCAGGTCGACCATATGTCATTCAAAAGAGACTAAAAGCCCATTAAACGCTTGGTTTACGGGCTTTTTTCATGATTTTCCAAGCCAATTCATATCATCAGATTGGTGAGCAATACAAAGTATATTGTACATTTGCATATACTATGGGTACAAAGGATCAACTATTATTGCAGCGAATTAAAAGTTCGGTCGTAGCT
>Ga0302326_10032193_pt1 | contig 10455 bp, 8 predicted proteins | sample Palsa_T0_3_FD_202264 | JGI IMG/M metagenome (GOLD analysis project Ga0302326, IMG submission 202264) | Peat permafrost microbial communities from Stordalen Mire near Abisko, Sweden - Palsa_T0_3 | ecosystem: Environmental > Terrestrial > Soil > Palsa > Peat permafrost | place: Sweden: Abisko... | reverse complement strand
CGATCAACGACACTTGACTTCGCAGTAAGTTCGCGATAACACGCTGCTCCTGAAGCGGTGCGAGAGGTAACTCAAGCGCCTTTAATTGGGCTGTATTGATACCCTCCCGGGTGCCCCTCCCCTTTTCGCGCTCGATTTGGCGTTTGACGATTTCCCCATCGAATGCAGCCTCAATGAAGACGGGTGAACACCGATTTTGATCAAGCGCCACCCTAATGATGTGATAGTTGATGAGATATCCCTTAACAGCTTTGTTGGCCAACGCATTTCTTCCAGTAGTCGCTCCCTGGCGTGCAAATAAGAGGTCGCCCTCGCAAACACTGTACCGATCGAGATCTCGCGCCTTTTGTGGAGTGACGAAAAGCAAATCTGAAAGGTCCAGGTACCCTTGCTGTATGTTCCCTATCCGCAAGACCGGCACGCCTTCCGCGATGAAATCATCATTTCCCAGATCCGCCCCAAAGGGACCGGTCAAAATTGGTTGCCGGCTCCGATCTGAAACGTCGAGCAAACTTCCCACGTGCCAAGTTCTTGGGATCCAACCGAATGTCGTACGTTGAGACTCACTCGCGGGGCGGAGAGACCCGTCGGGAGCGAGGCCACGCGCGAATAGGTCGTGCATCAGACCCGCCTTGATCTGCTGGTACTTGGCAATCAGTCCTTCGGTGTGCTCAATCGCGTCGTCAATGGTGGCAAGAACATCGCGAATCGTCTTCTGTTCTGGATTTGGAGGGAGATCAATTTCGAACGCTTCAAATTTCTCTCTCGGCAAGTACGCGATCGTAGTCCCGGAGGACAGCTTTTGTAAGGCTTCCGCTTGTGAACTCAGATTGTAGTAGAGAAACTCGCCATCAACCCGAACCCCCGGCATCAGGCCGATGAATGTCTGATTGGATACCAATTCTCTACCGGTGATCGTGCATACTCCTAGCCGAGCACTGCACGAACAGAGGACAGTTCCAACTGGGAAGACCCTGAGATTCATCCGATCTACAGTGTCCTCATTCACGTATTGACCGGATTTGGAATCGTGAAGGTACTTCCCATCGAAGTCCTCGATGCGACACCATGGTATCGAGCCGGACCACTTAGGGGGCTTGTCCCGCATTGGGACTATAAACTGATCGACCACCTGTCGAAGCGGTTCGCGGGTCCAACCCTGCGGCAAGGTCTTATTCATATCCCAGTTCCGCCAAACGGGTCGCTAACTTCGCGGCTGCCGCAAAACGAGACGTCTCGATCTGCTTCGCAGTCGACGCATATTTCGCATGCAAATTCTCGAGGGCCGACTTGCACGCGCGCTGATCGGCTCGAAGGTATTCCGAGTACGTATCGACCAGCAGGCGATGCAACCGATCGAGGATGACACGACGTGATTCCTCGCTATCGATCTTAGCCCGCGCGGCCTCCACCAGTTGCTGCTCCTTCCTCTCATTGGCACGCAAGTCACTGTTCAGTTGCCTGGCTTCGTCCTCAATCGTTTTGTGCCGCGCCAGGCGCTGCTCGATGCCAGCAGCTTCGGATTTGTAGGTCTCCCAATCGCCGCGGGCCCTTTCCTTCTTGGCGAGCTTGGCTTGAGCGTTGGCCTCCTTGAGCTGCGCCTTCAACGCCTTCACCTCATCTGCCGGCAAGAGCCCAGTGTCGTCGCTATCTTCGTAATCCTCCTCGTCTGCTGCCGCAAACATCCCGGCGAGCTCGGCCAAGCGAAGGCGTTTCTGCTCCATCTCACCCAGGAGTTCCGGAAACTGGCTCTGGAGCAGCTCATCGTCAGGGATTAGCTCGGCGCCCCAGCCGCTGGCGGCGATGGATTTCAGGTCGGCCTTCAGGTCGTCCATGTATCGGGCGAAAGCGCCGCGAACCTGGTGAACGTTGAGAAGACTCTGACCAGCGAACTCGGCCGTAATGCTGGAGAGAAGCTGGCGGCGCAACTCATAGACGTTTCCTCGGGCGCCGTTGACGGGTGCCAGGGCTTCCACCAACGGCAGACACTTCGCCCACCAGCAATGCAGCGTTTCGAGAAACCGAGCCTGCGCCGATGCCAAGCCCGGATCGGATTTCACTAAATCAGCTAAGGCTCGCCGATCCACGACGACGGGCGCGAAGTCGGCATAGCCCTCAACGTTGCTCTCACCGGCGGGACGCGGCACAAAGATACGCTCACGCAGTCCGGCGTAATTCTTCCAGAAATGGCCCAGCGCGTCGATCTCGGCCACCGGCACGCCCCCATGCAAGTGGGCACGAACATCCTGCGGTTCTGGCGGCGGTGCGTTGTCCACGTAGCGGCGGATGTTGCAGTTGTATTCCTCGCCTTCGATCTCCTCCACGGGCACCAGGCGGGCGTAGCCCTCAATGTCGCGGCGCTCTCGGTAAGCGTGGACCATCTTGGAGATGTCTTCCGGTCGCAGGAAGTTCTGCGCCTTGCCCTCGCGGTATTCGCGGTCGGCGTTAATAAAGAGGACGTGCTTGCGGTTGGCGGCATCCTGTTTGTTCATTACCAGGACGCAGGCGGGGATGCCTGTCCCATAAAAAAGGCCCGCAGGCAGGCCAATGATCGCGTCGAGCCAGCCCTGCTTTAGGAAATACTTGCGAGCTTCCTTTTCTTCGCCGCCTCGGAACAGGACGCCGTGAGGCATGATGGTGGCCATCCGTCCGTCGGCTTTAAGTACAGCCAGCATGTGCTGCACGAACATCAGATCGGCCTTCTTGCCCTTTTCCGGCATCCAGACAGCGAAGCGGCCGGAGTATTCGATGTCCTTCTTTATGTAGTTCTGAGAAAAAGGCGGGTTGGCGAGGACGCGGTCGTAGCGTTTCAGCTCGTTGGACTCGGCCTTGTGCTGCGGGCGCCGGATAGTGTCCTCTTGGCGGATGTCGGCGTGGGGGATGCCGTGTAGCAGCATATTCATCTTGCAGATGGACCAGGTGGTGCCGATGCTCTCCTGGCCGTAGAGGGAGAGATCGCGCGGGTCGCCATCACACTCACGGACGTAGTCGCGGGTTTGAATGAGCATGCCACCAGAGCCGCAGGTTGGGTCATAAATGGACATGTGCGGTTGGGGGTCGACGATTTCGACCAGAGTCCGAACGACGTCGGCAGGGGTGTAGAATTCACCAGCCTTCTTGCCAGCTGAGTCGGCGAAGAACTTGATCAGGTATTCGTAGGCTGCACCAAGCAGATCGGGAAATTCGAAGTTCTCGTCGCGAAGCGGGATCTTTTCGAAGTTCTGGATGAAATTGGAGAGCGTATCGTCGTCGAGCGAGCGCTGGCCGATTTTGCGATTGAAGTTGATGCCTTTGAGAACATCCTGGAGTGCGTCGACATTGGCGTCTTCGAGCGCTTCCAACGCCTTGTTGAGGCTGGTACCGACGTTAGTCTTGATGTGCCGGATCTTGGACCAGTGTGCCTCCTCGGGTACGAAGAACGTGTACTTGTCGGGGTTGGTAAGCTGGGCCGCGATCACATCGTCGGCCATGCCCTTTCCCTTGAGGTCCTTGGCGAGCTGCTCGCGCTCCTGATCGAACAAGTCGCTCAGCCGTTTCAGGAACAGCATGCCGAAGATGTATTCCTTGTACTCCGAGGCATCCATGTTGCCGCGCAAGTCGTCGCACGCGCGGAACAGGAGGCTGGAGAGCTGGCTGAGCGTGAGCTTGGTCATCGCGTCAGCATCCAATGCTCGAACCGATTGCAACAGATCATTCGGATGCTATTGTACGATCCCGGAGCGGAGCGTTGTTCTTCGGCACAACTGTCGGCTATCAAGATGCAGTTCCTTCGATGCACTGGTGTGCATGTTCGAACAGGCTGTGGCGACCGCGAACACGTTGCCGACCGACACTCGCGACACCCGTTGCCAGGCTGAAACGAGTTCGCAGCATTGGTCACAAGTGCGGGTGCGACTAAAGTCGGCCTCTAAGGTTGAAGATATTCTCTCAGCTTGCACGCCATGATAGGTCACAGTCACCGCATCAATTTCGCTGGAAGCAATGGACTGTCTTTCGAGAACCTGTCGAATGGCCTCGATTGGAAGATTGGGCGAATCCGAATGTTTGTCTCGATCAAGCCTTTCGACGGCTATATGGAAAGCGATCTTCCCATTCTGGACGATCGTTATCCCGCGATCATGTCCGATGTGTAGGCCGAGGCAGGTTGGTCTGCGTCATGATAATTCCTAGTTATCTAAAGAGCCGCCTCCAAGGGCCGCCGCTTTAGCGGAGACCTGTACGCACGGAGTCGAGAAGGAACGTGGGACACGGGCTGTCGGCCGCGGGTCAGCCGGGCCAATGGAAAAAGCTTGGGCGCGTGTGGCTGTAACAATCCGGAGCGGCCGTATCGGATCGGGCGGGAACCGTCCGAAGCAGGTCCCGAAGACATTTCCGCTCCTGCCAGAATCACGTGCTCTCACTGCTAGCCGAAACGGCGCGAACGCGACGGAGTCGGGAACTGGCCGCACAGGGAATGTGATGGCCTGCGGTAAATTGGGAAGTTCCAGGGTGCCGACTGAATCAATGTTGGAATGATGCTATGCCAACTGTCTATACGCGACTTTTGTTGTTCGTCAGCTCCTACTTCCCACTCGCGTGCATTTTTGCCGTTCTGTACTTCAAAACCCATCGTGCTTTTGCGATCATCGTTTTCTCCCTCGGCCTCGCCGGTGTGGTCGTTCTCCTGGTGTTCTTGAAACTGGCGCGACGCTTTGCGGGATTGCAGATTGAAATCACCGATGTGCGCCGTCTAGATGCAGAAGCGATGAGTTACCTTGTGACCTACGTGATTCCGTTCGTTGCGCTGCCGTCGGACAGCTGGGAACGTGGGGTCGCCCTAGCACTGTTTTTCGTTGTTTTGAGCATCCTCTATGTGAATTCGAATATGATTCACATTAACCCGTCGTTGAACGTATTCGGATTTCATCTTTATGAGATTACAACGCCAGATGGCGATGTGCACGCCTTGATTACGCACCGCCGTTTACGGCGCGGCGAGATGTTAGTTGTTACGCGGCTGGGTGATGACTTGTTTCTGGAGAGATGACGATGGCCACTAGAAGCGCGGCAGCCCTATTGGAGCGGATAAAGGAAATTGACCTCGGCGAGGTCACGGTCGGCCTATTCTTGGCGAGTGGAGCTCAGGATGATGACATACCGACCTATCAGCAAGTCCAAGTAACCGACGTCGTGGGAAGGGAGTTCCTCGAAGTGTTTCGTGCTGCACGCGAGCGAATAGACCAGGACACCGTGTTGCGGCCCTACGATCCTGCCAGTAAGCCGGACCCACACGAAATTGAATACCTAGGAATTGATCAGGTGCCTGGCATTGAAGCGCAACTTGCACCCCTCGGTCGGCCAGCGAGACTGGAGGTTTTTGCGGCTGAGCCGAATTTCATTACGGGTCTGCGCTTCTACGTTTTAGTCTTACAGCCCCGGCGCGGAAGCCCCGTGACCGCGCTTCGCGTGTATGGTGGACAGCGGGAGCTTGCGCGCTCCCGATCGCTAGGCTTTCTGTTTCGCGCCGGCCAATTCAGTGAAATCCGGCAGCCGGTGTTCCTGTTTGATCACTATCTTGACTGTCTGATCTACGATGGTGTCGCCTTCGTTCTTCGACAACATGATTTTCAGCGACTATTTCGTTACTACGAAATGGTCGCTCAAGCCGCAGAAGAGTCTTTAGAGACGATCCGACAGACCATCCCTGTCGCTAACTTCGCGCAGTTTGCCGAGTCTTGCCGAGGTCATCTCCAAAAGTTGGCGAAGCTCAAGAACATTGCTCAGAAACCTTACCTCGCTCGTGTCACTATGGCGGACCTCAGGCGTGTGATCGAGCGCTTCGAATTGAATGTTGTTATTCAAGAGTTGGACGGCCAGGAATCGCTGGTCTTCGATCCTTCAGATCGATGGGCGATCCTGCGTCTGTTAGATGACGATTACTTGGAGTCGATGATGACCGAGCAGCTTTACGAGGTCACGGGCAAGCGCCTGCACGAAGGAACAGCGTTGCGCGCCGGCGGCTGAAGATCTAGCCCCAAAGCTAGGCTCAGATGCTCGAATCAATCCCTGCATTGTTAACGGCAAGTTATCAGCATATTAACAGCATGGTAAATGCCATGCTAAAGTTGGCCGTAGCCGCCTGGGCGTGGCTTTGATGGTCATTCAAAGCTCCATCGCTTCCATCCCGACCTTTACCATCGCGCCGACCTGATGCCGATTCAAGGGCGTGCAGCAAGCCATCTAGGCGTGTGTCGGCCACGCTGCGTCTCCTGACGATCTCACAATACGCGCGGTGTGACTTGTAATATTACATGATACGATTAATATGGAATCACTTCATGGCGGCAACCCTCCAGAATTGGCGAAAGCGAAATGGCCTGACGCAGGTAAAAGCGGCATCCTTGCTTGGGGTTTCCCAGCCCTATCTGTCGCTGCTTGAAAAGGGAGCAAGGCCTTTAACGAGCACGCTTCGGAGCCGCATGAGAACGGCTCGTCCCGCTACTGGCAAGAACTTCTCCGACGATTACTTCAGAGCGAAACTGAGCGCTCTGGGTTATCCGGGGTTTGCTCACTTCACGCCAGCACGGCCAAAGTCCAGTCCAGACGCTCTCTTGTTGGCGGTGCTCGCTAGCTCCGAGGCGGATTCTCGAGTAGTTTCCGCGCTCCCTTGGCTGGTGCGACGGTACGCCAGGCAGATGGACCTGAGTTGGCTGGTGCAGCAGGCAAAGCTTCGAGATTTGCAAAACCGGCTGGGTTTCTTGCTGCAACTGGTGGGGGGCGATACTCCCGAGCTTTCTGCTGCCCTTCACGAGTTGGAACGGGCTCGGCTGCTTCAAGAAGCGACGCTTTGCTGGGAGTCAATGCCGACAGCCACTCGTGAATGGATGCGCGCCAATCGAAGTTCTCTAGCCGAGCATTGGAACGTCTTGACTAAAGTGGATGCCGACGACGTTAACAATGCCGCCTGACCGTCCCACTGAGCCATGGCTGTCATTCCTCACCGAATTGGATAGTCGACTCTCTGGGCCTGCGGACTTCCATTGCATTGGCGGCTTCGTAGTCAGCCAGCACTATGGATTCGGAAGGGAGACGGGGGATCTGGATGTCCTCACAATGATTCCAAGAGACGTGGCGAAGCAGATTCTCCAACTCGCTGGTAAAGGCTCGATCCTGCAACGGAAACATCACGTCTACATCGACCGAGTCGGAGTGGCAAGCTATCCGGCGGACTACGAAGATCGTTTGGTCCGAGTATTTCCTGTGTGGTCGAATGTGCGCCTCTGGGCTCTCGAACCGCACGATCTTGCACTCACGAAACTGGAGCGCAGCAATGATCGCGACATCCGCGACGTGATCTATCTGGCGCAAACAGGCTTGATCCAACGCGATACGCTTGTTGCCCGTTTTGAGGCGGAGTTGAAGCCTTACATTGGGGGCCGGACGCCGACTTGGCACCAGACCACACTCAAAATGTGGATCGACGCCTGTTGGCCGGAACGATAACAGATAAACGCAGAAACCAACGGAATTGACCGAAATATCTGTGCACAAATTCATCTCAGTGCATTAGATTTCGGTCACAGGCGTAAAGTCCAATAACAGTCCATTAACAGACTCCCAAAATCTGCCCCCGTAGAATCAATAGCTTGGGGTCGTCAGCAACGAGCCCCATGGACGCTAAATTCTTTATTTCCAATCTATGCTCAATTTCCCAAGCTGGACGTCGCGGGTTGCTGATGCTGCCGACACCCGATTGCCCTACTCAGCTAGACCCGGCGATAACGACGATTCTTGAGCCCTTCCCAGAGGCCATAACCAACCCCTCGTTTGCTCCGTCCCCGGACTCTGCGGCTGTGAGCCTGTTCTCCAAATTAGTGTGGGAGAATAGAAGTGTGAAAACGCACGGAGTTTCCATTATTCTTGTTGCTCTGTCGTGGCTGGGCCAAGGTGTAAGCAGGGCGGCTGAGCAAGCTCCCCAAACTCCTTCGTCTAGCCCCCCATCCACATCTAGGGTGCTCGATCTGAGCAAGGACCCAATTGCCTATATTGGGCATGGCTCGATCTTCGATCGAAATGGAAAGGAACTTGAGATCACTCCGGAGTTTGCCAGCGATGTGGAAAGCTTCTACTGCGACGCCGTTTTGAGGATTGCCGACGAGAAGACTCGGGCCGCCTATGAGCAGAAGCGAAAACAGCTGCTGGACGGCAAGAATTGGGACAAGCGCACCGAATTCTTCATCAAGTCGGCTCTGCTAGAAAAGCTCCTCAAGGATACGCAACCGGTAAAGGCCGGGGAGATCTCAGGTAAGGACAGGCTATTAAAGCACGAATTGCTTGAAGGGTTCGAGCTACCGATTTCTGCAAGACAGCTACTCGCACGGGAAGAGCTGAAATAGCCACAACAATCTCGAATACAGTCTGAAAGCAAAGTGTCCACCTAAGTGGCGGCACTTATTCAGACACGGTTTGCAGCAAATGCCTGCTCGGATTCTGAAGACGTGGTAGCATAATCGAAAATGAAATCGTTCGGAATCCTTGTTCCTGCAACGCTGATGCTGCTGGCCGGGCTTTCAAGGTCTCAAGTCCCGCCCGTTTCTCCGTCTCGCCCGGCGAGGACCGGCGATGTGCCAGAACTCAGCAACGAGCCCGTGGCTTACATTGGGCATGGTGCCATCTTCGATCGAAATGGCAAGGAAATCCGCGTTACTCCGAAATTCGCGCGGGACGCGGAACAGTTCTACATTAGCGCCCTCCTCAAAATCGCCGACGAAAAGACGCGCTCCGAATACGCCCGGATCACGAAAGATTTCGCGAGCACTACTAAGAGTCTGGACGCACGCGGCAAACTCTTCGTCGAATCGTCCATGGCTGAAAAGGCGCTCGGAGACGTGCGTCCGGCGGAAGCAGCGAAGATTTACGGAAAGATCGCGCTACTGAAGCAAAGCACGCTCGTTGAGTTCAAGCCGCCGAGCGCCGTGGCTGAATTAATGCTCAAAGCGGGCCTCCCGGCTGCGAACCTTACGATGTTTTCGACGGCCCCCGCGACGCCTGATTACGTTAGCCAGTGCAGTACGGCAGGGGTTCCGGTTCCGCCCGATTGGGGAGACCCCAGGTGGGTCAGCCAGGGTACTCTCGCCGGCAATCAGGTCTTCATAAGCCAGAACGCCACAGCCGAGGTCTTCACCTATCAGAGCAGCGACCCTGAAGGCATGTGTGTCGCGCTCCCACGCTCGAAGGGCGACACGATTAGCCTCCTTGGGATCATCTGTCTGAGTAAGGTCAAGAGCAATGCTTGCTTCTGGGACAACCAGAAAGACAAGGTCAACTATCCCATTCAAAAAGGCGCCGTGGTTCCACTAACCCAGTTTGCCGGTGGCCCTGCCCTGGACGGAGGTACCGGCGGTGTTTGTACAGAATGCCACGCGGGCGAGAATCCCTACATCATTCACCCCGGCACCAATCTCGGTCCCCCCAAACTGGCTGCGCTTCCGCTCATGGGAAATGGGTGGTACAAGCCCTTGGTCGATCAAAGTTGGCCGCAAAATCCTGGCCCGACGAATATTCTGGCCAGCGTATCGGGCACTCGAAAATGCACCGCATGCCACGCACGGCCAGGACCGGGTGGACGGTTCCCCGAAGTGTCTGAACTGAAGGGAAAAGGATACTGCGCCACAGTTTTGCCCTCAGCAATTAAACGGACCATGCCGCCCAGCAGCCCGAATAATCCGAGCTATGCACCACAGGCCAACGCGCTACTGGCCGCATGCAACCAGCCTTAGGTGCACACTAACCGCCGATCTCCCCCAGAAATCGGCAATACCTCCTTCGGCGCAAGCGTCCGCATCGGTGAGCCTCGAAACCGCTTCGGGTCCGCGTCACAATAAATTCGGATTCCGAAGCTAGCGCGGCCGCCACTGTCACCGCGTCCTCAAAGTCCGCGATCGGCGAGCGCAGCGCTTGTTCAACTACGGCGTTATCCACCGCTGCTATCCCGTTGGCGGACTAGTTTGTCAGACTGGTACTGACGACATTTGACGGTGCCACTCGTCCTGGATTTGGTCCATGCTGGGGGATTCGAACAGTTGCGCGTGATCGTTTTCCGAATTCGTTCGGAATCCCGGGATGTTGCCTGGCTTACGTAAACGCTCGACAAAGGTATATCACTTTGCATTTCGAAAAACGCGTCAACGTTCAACATTGAACTCCAATCAAAAAAATATTTGCCAACAAACACTATTCACGGTAACATTGTTCCTCTCACAGGCATTATGCACATTAGGCACCGGCATTCGAACAATGTCGTACTTCTTTCTGCGCTTGTTTTCTCTCATGTTGCTTGCACGTCAGGACTAGTCGCACAGTCAATATCCGCTGCAATAGTTGGTGCGGACCCCTCCATACCTCCCGTAAACGATCAGGTCCCTTGTATCCTTACCCAGGCGCAAAGTTACGGGGCCAGGGCGTTAAAAATACCAC
>Ga0302326_10032191_pt1 | contig 10456 bp, 5 predicted proteins | sample Palsa_T0_3_FD_202264 | JGI IMG/M metagenome (GOLD analysis project Ga0302326, IMG submission 202264) | Peat permafrost microbial communities from Stordalen Mire near Abisko, Sweden - Palsa_T0_3 | ecosystem: Environmental > Terrestrial > Soil > Palsa > Peat permafrost | place: Sweden: Abisko... | reverse complement strand
GGATACATCGCGATCGCGCCCGTCGACGGACCCAAACCGGTTCCCGAAAGCGCGTGGATTAGGATCACGCCGTCGGAGGCTCAAGATTGGGCCAACTGGTCACCTGATGGAAAGACGCTATATTTTACCTCCAGGAGGGATGGGCACAGTTGTCTGTGGGGGCAGCGACTCGAAGCAAGTTCCCACCGACCGGTAGGCGAGGCCTTCGCGGTGCAACATCTTCACGGGCGCTTGTCCTATCAGAAATTAGGTTGGTCGGCGGCGGGCGGCCGAATCGGATTGGTACTCCTCGAGGAGACAGGCAACATCTGGATGATGTCACGCTCCAGCGAGCCCTGAGTCTGCGGTTAGCGGCATTTATGGGGTTTTTCGGCGCCCTCTATCCATCTATGTGCGTGGCAAGGCCTATCTGACCGCACGCCAAAGCGCCGAAGCCGCCGCGGCATTCCAGAAGAATCACCCTGGGATCTTGGTCAGCGATCCCGCGGGCGCACTGCCAGGACTTGCAACTCGGCAGCGCATTCGCTTTGTCGACAGATGAGACCAAGGCCAAGGCTGCCACCAAGATTTCCTCACCCTCTGGCAAGACGCCGACCCCGACATCCCCATGCTGAAAGAAGCCAAAGCGGAGTACGCGAAGCTGCAGTGAGGCACCCAGGCTGCCGGGGTGGAGGTTTTGTTGGCTCTAAGGAATGACCTCAGGCGTCTTCTCGTCTGAAGAGATAGGCCTCACTTAACGAAAAGGAATCTTTCGGTTTAGTGGAGTTCGGCAAGTGCTAGAATCTGGTGCGGATCAGGGGTCGAAGGTTCAAGTTCCCTGTTCCCGACCGAAGATCTAATCAAGAAATTAGAAGGTCGCCGAGAGACACGGGATTTCCAAAAAGACTTACATTGCCGCAGGTACTCGCGGCGCCGTATAAACATCTGCCACACACGAAGCGAGGATTCGCAATGGTGCGCAAGGTCCAATCGATTTGTTTGCTTCTTCTTTTGTTCGTGTTGCCCGCAGTCTGCCAAACAGCGCACGTGTCCATGGCGGACACCGAGGCGCGAGTCGAGTCTCTCCTGAAGCAACTGAACTTGGAAGAGAAGATCGACATCCTCGGCGGCGTTGACGATTTTTATATCCGCGCCAACCAGCGTATAGGGTTGCCACGTCTCAAGATGGCCGACGGGCCGGTTGGAGTGCGGAACTACGGGCCGTCGACAGTGTTCGGCGGGATCGGCCTCGCGGCCACATGGGATCCCGAACTCGCGCGACGAATCGGAGCGGTCATTGGAGAGGACGCCCGCGCCCGGGGCGTGCACTTCATGCTGGGCCCGGGCCTCAATATTTATAGGGCTCCGCTGTGCGGCAGGAATTTTGAGTACTTCGGAGAAGATCCCTTTTTGACTGCGCGCACTGCTGTCGCCTATATCAAGGGCATGCAGAGCCAGGGCGTAAGTGCAACCGCCAAGCACTACCTCGGCAACAACCAGGAATACGACCGCCACAATATGAATTCCGTCATCGATGAGCGCACGATGCGCGAAATCTACATGCCCGCGTTTGAAGCCGCCGTGAAGGAAGCGCACGTGGGCGCTATTATGGATTCTTACAACCTCACCAACGGTCTGCACATGACGGAAAACGGCTACCTCAACTCCGATGTGGCCAAGAAGGAGTGGGGTTTCACTGGAATCATGATGTCGGACTGGGACTCTACCTACGATGGTGTCGGAGCGGCGAACGGCGGTCTGGATCTGGAGATGCCGTCGGGGGAATTCATGAACCGCGCTACGTTGTTGCCGGCGATTCGAGCGGGCAAGGTGAGCGAGGCGACGATCAACGACAAAGTGCGGCGCATCCTCCGAACGGCAATTCAGTTTGGATGGCTTGATCGCGACCAAACCGACGTATCGATCCCCCTTCTGAATCCTGAAGGCAGACAGACAGCACTGGAGGCGGCGCGGGCGGGAATGGTTCTGCTCAAAAACAACGGCAATCTTCTGCCGCTCGATAAAGGAAAGGTGCGAACCATTGCAGTCATCGGACCGGATGCCTATCCAGCCGAGCCGGCCGGCGGCGGCAGCGCCGAAGCGAAGCCTTTTACGCCGGTAAGTTACCTGGAAGGATTGGCGAATTACCTGGGAAGTAGCGCCAAGGTTTACTATGAGCGCGGGATACCCGCCCTCGACGAAATCGCGAGGCGCACTGATTTCACCACCGGAGCAAGTGGGGGGCGGAGTGGGCTGAACACTGAAATTTTCACCAACGCCACCCTGAGCGGCACGCCTACCATAACCCGTACCGATCAACATGTGAATTTCCAACCGGCCCAGGGCGGGGACGGCGCCGATAGCGACCTATCAATCCGTTGGACGGGTTACTTCACTCCCAGCACTCCAGGCGAATACCTGGTCTTCGTTCAAGGTCCGGGAGAAAATGGCGGCTACAGACTCTATATTGACAAGAAGCTCGTGTTCGATAACTGGAAGTATTGGTATGCATTCGTCAGCGAGGCCTCGATGACGCTCGGGTCGGGCCCGCACCAGGTTGAACTTGATTACTACGTGCACGGCGGCTGGGGTAAGACGACTGCGAGTCTCGGCATTGTGCGTCCCGAGACCCTGGTCAGCGCCGAGGCCAAATCATTGGCTTCCCGAGCGGATGTGGTCGTGCTGGCCGTGGGCTTTGACCCCTCGGATGAAGGCGAAAGTGGTGACCGCACGTTCCAGCTGCCTCCCGGGCAGGATGAACTCATTCATCAGATCGCCGCCGTAAACAAAAACGCAGTCGTAGTCATGACTTCCGGTGGTGGCGTGGACATGGCCGCGTGGGTGGATCAAGTCCCGGCGCTCTTCGAAGCCTGGTACTCCGGTCAGGAAGGCGGCACGGCGCTGGCACAACTGCTGTTTGGCGAATTCAACCCTTCGGGAAGGTTGCCGATCTCGATCGAGCGACGTTGGGAAGACAACGCCGTCCACGACAGTTATTACCCAAAAGACGGTGAAAAGAAGGTTGAATACAGCGAAGGCGTGTTCGTGGGCTATCGTCATTTTGACAAGTCCGGAATCAAGCCGCTATTCCCGTTCGGCTATGGACTTTCCTACACCACCTTTGCCTACAACCACCTGACGGTTTCGCCCGCCTCTGGTGATCCGCCAGTGACGGTGGCCTTCGATGTGAGCAATACCGGCACTCGAGCCGGCTCGGAGGTCGCACAGGTGTATGTTGGTGACCGGCATGCGAAGGTCCCGCGCCCGGTGAAGGAACTAAAGGGATTCGCAAAGCTGGAACTCAATCCCGGCGAGACCAGGCACGTTCAGGTTACGCTGGATCGGCGAGCCTTTTCCTATTACGACGTCACGAATCACGCGTGGACAGTCGCTCCGGGTGATTTCGACATCTATGTCGCTCGTTCGGCGGCAGAGGTCGAACTCACGGGGAAAGCGACCCTCCGCTAGGAAGCCGCCAATCCGGTGCGGGGTCTCGATCGAGAGAAGAGGAACCATGCTTTCAAGCAAGACCAATCGCTGGTTCGCAGTTTTCACAGTTCTGATTACGCTCACGGCAACCATGACAGCGAAAACCCATGTTGACAAGCAAGCGTTTGGGCAAACGCCGGAAGGAACACCGGTCGATCTCTACTCCCTGGCGGATGGCAAGATCGAAGTCCGCATTATGACCCTTGGAGGGATCATCGCTTCGCTGCGCACGCCCGATCGAATGAGAAAGCTCGACGATGTGGTGCTGGGTTGCGACTCGGTCGAGAAATACGTGGCGCAGACCGCACATTTCGGGGGCATTATCGGTCGCTACGCGAATCGCATCGCGCACGGCAGCTTCCAACTTGGGGGTCAGACCTATTCCATCCCAAAGAACGATGGCGACAACGCTCTTCACGGAGGAATCCGCGGCTTCGACAAGGTGGTCTGGGGGGCGAAACAGATCCCGGATGGAGTCGAACTTACCGATGTGAGCAAAGATGGGGATCAAGGCTTTCCGGGCACGCTCACTACGACCGTGCGCTACACCTTGAATGGCGGGGCTTTGCGAATCGAGTATTCGGCGACCACTGATAAAGATACGGTGCTGAATCTGACCAATCATTCCTATTTCAACCTGGCGGGCCAAGGCAAGGGCGACATTCTGGGGCATGTGGTGAAAATCGATGGTTCCCGCATGACTCCTGTCGATGCAACTCTGATTCCTACCGGAGAGCTGAAGCTCGTGGGCGGCACGCCGTTCGACTTTCGAACGCCGCATGCCATCGGAGAGCGGATTGATGCGGACGATCCTCAGCTTCGTCTCGGTCACGGCTACGACCACAACTTCGTGCTGGATCATGCGCCCGGGAAGCTGGCCGAAGCAGCCGAAGTGTATGAGCCGACCACGGGCCGGATTCTCGAGGTGCTTACGACCGAACCCGGAGTGCAACTCTACACGGGAAACTTCCTCGACGGATCGATCACGGGCAAAGAAGGCCGTGTGTATAACCGGCGATATGCCCTTTGCCTGGAGACGCAGCATTTTCCTGACTCGCCGAACCATCCCAGCTTTCCCTCGACCGAGCTGAAGCCGGGGCAGGAGTTTCACAGCGTGACGGTATTCCGGTTCAGCGCCGGTACGCGCTGATGAGCCGGGCGTAGGTCGAGGGCACGGTCCATCGGTCCCCGGGAGCTCTCGAAAGCTGCGAGCAGAATCCTTCTCGCAGACTGGTATCTTCCCGATGCCCGGAGCCGTTCCGGTGACCTGTGAGCTCCTCGTAGCGCCGCTCCGCCTGACCTTGACGGGCTCCGGTGTGGCTGTTAGATTTCGGTTCTACACTGGCATCTCCGGGAGACATGGCTCTGAGTCGGGCAGGGAAGACGCGTCATCCGGCCGATCTTCACCCAGTAAATCCCAGCCGCCGCAACTTTCTCGTCCGCTGCTGTCAGGGAGCATCGGTGGCGATGGTCCCGGCGGCCCTACGCGGGATCGCCCTTCCTTCCATTTTTCCTTTCGATTCTTCCACCGCTTTCTCATCAGGGGGAGAGTTCCACCTCGAGCCTCACTATCGCGCTCAGCGACCGTTGGATGCCCTTCTCCTAAAAACGCAGGCCGGTCTGGACGAGTTCATCACCGAAAGATACCATGACCAGATCGCGGCCATTCTTGCGCAGTGGAGTTCGAGCCTGCTTCAATCTCCGTGGGAAATAAATGCGGTTGAGAGGACTCTTGCCCCCGACTTTTTGGGGGCATCCTTGCAACCGGTCGACTCGCGGCTCGTGCATCCCGGCCCGGCGCTTGAAGTCCACCAGAACAAATTCGCCTCCCAGGCCAACCTCGGGCGGGATGCCTTTCTCGAGCAATTGCGATCGGCCATGAGTGTTTTTTCGAAGCTCGTGACCGCAGAATTCCAGGTGACGAACATTGCAGTGAATTCGGCATCGCCTTCTCAACTTCCCGAGCGGCTGCAGACCCGCGTGCGTTACGAGTTGGTAGGAGCCAGCCCTGCTTTCCACCGTGAGCAGCGCGTCGGCTATTGGGATCTCGAATGGTTTTCGTCTCCTTCCACATCCGGCGACTTTCGCCTCCAGAACTGGCGGGTGATGGACGAGACGCGAAGCCGCTCTGCCTCTCCGGTTTTCGTTGACATCACGACGCCGGTCCTTGGCGGCAACGCTTCATACTCTGCTCAGATGCTGCGGGGCGTTGATTACTGGAGGACAGTCCTCGACGGCGCATGCGGCATCGACATCTACGGGCACAATGGAGTCTCGTTCGCCGACATCGACAACGACGGCCTCGACGACCTTTATGTTTGTCAGCCGGCGGGCCTGCCCAACCGGCTTTATCGAAACCGGGGAGATGGAACGTTCGAAGACATCACGGAAACCTCTGGCCTGGGGATCCTCGACAACACGGCATGCGCGCTCTTTGCCGACTTCGACAGCGATGGACGCCAGGATGTAGTTGTGGTGCGCGCGAGCGGCCCGCTTTTGTTCTTGAACCAGGGCGGCGGCAAGTTTCGCCAGAAGCCCGACGCGTTTCAGTTCGCCAACCCTCCGCAAGGGACCTTTACCGGCGCGGCCGTCGCCGACTACGACCGCGACGGATGGCTGGACATTTATTTTTGTCTCTACGTCTATTACCAGGGAAGCGACCAATACAAGTATCCGACCCCCTATCACGATGCCGAAAACGGTCCTCCCAACTTCATGATGCGGAACCAGGGCGACGGAACGTTCCGCGATGTGACCGCAGAGTCGGGACTCAATCAGAACAACACCCGCTACAGTTTCTGCTGCGGGTGGAGCGATTACAACGGGGATGGCTGGCCCGACCTTTACGTGGTCAACGATTTCGGCCGGAAGAATCTCTACCGCAACAATGGCGATGGGACCTTTACCGACATTGCTCCCCAGGCAGGAGCTGAGGACATCGGCGCGGGCATGAGCGTTTGCTGGCTCGACTACGACAACGACGGCTCCGAGGATCTTTACGTAGCAGATATGTGGACCGCTGCCGGCGAGCGCGTCTCAGCCCAAGCAATTTTCAAGAAAGATTCGCCGAAAGAGGTTCGGGCTCTCTATCGGAAACACGCCATGGGCAATTCGCTGTTTCACAGCGGCGGGTTTCGCGATCGCAGCACCGCTTTTGAGGACAGAACGGGATCCGCCGGAGTTGGAATGGGCCGCTGGTCGTGGTCGAGCGATGCATTTGATTTCGACCATGATGGCTTTCCCGATCTCTATATTGCGAATGGCATGATTTCCGGGATCTCGCGCCAGGACCTGAACAGTTTTTTCTGGCGGCAAGTGATTGCGAAATCGCCGGACCAAGCGAAACCTTCCCACGATTACGAACAAGGATGGAGCGCCATCAACGAACTCATTCGGGCTGACGGCACCTGGAGCGGGTTCGAGCGGAATGTTTTCTATGCCAACAACCGGGATGGAACGTTTTCCGACATTTCTGGCGCGGTGGGACTGGACTTTATCGAAGACGGCAGGTCATTTGCCCTCGCCGATTTCGATCAGGATGGCCGGCAGGAAGTGTTGCTGAAAAACCGCAACGGCCCGCAGTTGCGTATGGTGAAGAACGTGATGGAGAGTCTGCCGCCGTCGATCGCTTTCCGCCTCCGCGGCACGAAGAGTAATCGTGACGCGATCGGCGCGGCGGTTTCGGTGAACACTGAGTCGGGCCGCCAGACTCGCATGCTTCAAGCCGGATCGGGATTTCTTTCGCAGCACAGCAAGGAGGTATTCTTCGGCTTGGGAGAGGCCAAAGGGCCCGTGCAGGCGTCGATCCGCTGGCCGAGCGGGCTCGTCGAGAATCTTCACGACCTTCCGCTGAACCACAGGGTCTCGGTGGAAGAGGGATCCAAAACCTTCCAGATCGAACCGTTCAGAACGCAAATGTCACCGCGCGGCCAGTTTGCCGTTGCCACGCTCCAAGAAGCCGAACAACTCCCAACCACGGTTGAGACCTGGCTGCTCGCGCCGATAGCCGCGCCCGATCTTTCTCTTCCCGACTTGACCGGCCAGGTGCAGACTCTGGCCGCGCTTCGCGGAAAGCCGGCGCTGCTCAATTTCTGGGTCACACAATCGGCAAATTGCCAGGACGACCTGAAAGTTTTTAACCGCGTCTTTGCGCAGTGGAGGGCTCAGGGTCTTCGACTGCTCACTGTGAACATGGACATGGACCATCCTGCCGACCCCGAAACCCTCAGAAGGCAAGAGCGTGAGCAGCGGCTTTCATTCCCCATCCTTCGGGGTTCGGAGGACGTGGCCGGCATTTACAACATTCTCTATCGTCAGCTGTTTGACCGGCATCGTGACATGAGCCTGCCAACGTCTTTCTTGATGGATGACAAAGGCCAAATCGTTAAGGTCTATCAGGGGAGCGTTAACCCGGAGCGGGTCGAACAGGACTTTCGGCACATTCCGCAAACCTACACCGAGCGATTGGCGCGGGCGCTGCCTTTTCCAGGCGTTACCGAGACGTTTGAGTTTGGCCGCAACTACCTCTCCTACGGCTCGGTGTTTTTTCAGCGCGGCTATTTCGATCAAGCCGAAGCCTCGTTCCAGCTTGCCCTTCAGGACGATCCATCGAGCGCCGAGGCCTGCTACGGATTGGGAAGCGCCTATCTGAATCAGCAGAAAACGGCTGAAGCGCGGGAGAGCTTTGAACGTGCGACAAAACTTCACGCCAGCTATCCCGACACTCGAGCGAACGCCTGGAACAACCTCGGGCTTCTCGCCGCGCAGGAAGGCCGCACGGACGAAGCCATACGGTGCTTTCAGGAGGCCGTACGGCTTAGTCCCGATCATTTGATCGCTCTCAACAATCTGGGCAACGCGTATCGTCTACAGAAAAGCTGGGCTGAGGCTCGCAAAACATTTGAGCGCGCTCTTGAAGTCAGTGTCAACGATGCTGAGGCGAACTACGGCTTGGCGATGGTCTTTGCGCAAGCCGACGCCACCGCCGATGCCTATGAGTATCTGCAGAAAGCCTTGAAGTCTCGCCCCGCTTACCCGGAAGCGTTGAACAATCTCGGGATACTCTATGTACGCACCCAGCGGCTGGATCAGGCGGTTGCGAGTTTCAAAGAGTGCATCCGCATTGCCCCCGGTTTCGATCAGTCTTATCTGAACCTGGCCCGGGTTTACAGCTTGGAGGATGCGCCGGATAAAGCTCGGGCCGTCCTGCTCGATCTACTCAAACAGCATCCAGATCACGCGCAGGCGCAGGCGATGCTGGCGGAACTACCGCGATAGCTCCGAGCATTAGCCCGACGGTTAATTCTTCGGCGGCGTTTGCGCGGTCAGCAGATCCACAAACATCCTGTAAAATTTCTCAAGATCCAGATCGTCCTCGACCTCGACCGACTGGACTTCGCTTCTGGGTCTATCGCGCTCTCTCCAGCTCAAGGTGTTGCCGTAGCCGGCGCCATGAGCCAGGTCGACATCCATGAAGAGGGTTTCCTTCTTTGTAATCAGGCTCGGATCAAGCCATGCCGCCGCTGCCAGTTCATCCCACAAGTAATTGTAGTTGCCACGCAGGCGTGCATATTTACCGATGTAGCGCGCCGCTGGCGAATCTCCCGCCTTGATTCTTTTGATCAGATCAGACGTCAATCTCGTCTTCACTGAAATATCCACCGGCGTGCAAACGATCTTTTTCCACGGCGCGCGCAGCACAATGCGAGCCGCTTCCGGATCGAACCAGAGGTTGAACTCGCGGGTTGGCGTGTTGGCGAACTCGGGATCATCCGTCCGAGGATTGAAGCTGCCTCCCATGAACACCAATTCTTTGGCCAGCCTCGGGAATTCAGGATCGATGGAAATGGCAAGGGCCAGGTTGGTCATGGGACCACCTTCGTAAATGCTCACCTGGTTCGGAAACTTGTGCACCATGCGCAGCAAAAAGAGGACGGCGTCCTCGTCGGCTGGCTTGGTGGTGGGCTTGCCATCCGGCATCTCTCCCAACTGGTCCGCCGGATGATAGAACCTAGGAGTCCATGCGCCGAGCCAAGCCACGGAACCAAACTGCTGTTCCCACTGCTCGGTCTCATTCTTTTGCCTCACCAGGGGATACTCCGCGCCCGGCAAGACCGGAATATCGGTTCGTCCAATGAGTTCGAGCATGCGCAAGGTGTGCGCCACCTCTTCGTTGCGCCACTGATCGCCCGTCACCACGGTGATGCCCAGGACTTCCGTTTGCGGCGACTGGATCAGCAGGAGCATCGACTGCTGGTCCGTTCCGGCGGGTCCGGCTGCGTCCTGATCGATGATGATCTTGCGCTTTTCCTGAGCCCAGCCCGCAAGGCACGAAGTGAGCAGCACCGCTGCTGCCAAGTACCACATCCGGTCAGATCTCATCATTCTTGATCGCCACTGAATCTTGATAGGTCATCAACCTAATGTAGAGATCGTAAAGGCTTCAAGTCCATTGAAAAACTGGGACGGTGTGTACACTGTTTTGTCCGGTCCACTATGCCGTCAAACATTGAAATCAAAGCCATTTTGACAAACCGGGCTGCAGCCGAGGCCACCGCGGCCCGGCTGAGCGATGCCGGCCCGGAGACCATCCATCAAGAGGATTTCTTCTTCAGCAGCAACGGGGCGCGGCTGAAGCTGCGTGTTCTGGGGCCGGATTATGGAGAGTTGATCCGGTATGAAAGAGCCGATATTGCGGAAGCGCGGCGTTCACGCTACCTGATCGCTCGCACTCCGGATCCCCAAATCCTGCTCGAAAGCCTGACGGCCTCACTGGGCAGGACCGGCGTGGTCAGGAAAACGCGAACCCTTTACTTCGCGGGGCAGACACGCATACACATCGACCAGGTCGCGGGTCTGGGTGATTTTCTGGAACTCGAAGTGGTGCTCCAGCCGGAGCAAAGTGATGCTGAAGGAAAGATAATCGCTGCGGCCTTGCTCTCGGATTTCGGAATCGATAAAGAGCAATTGATTGGAAGAGCCTACGTCG
>Ga0302326_10032188_pt1 | contig 10457 bp, 14 predicted proteins | sample Palsa_T0_3_FD_202264 | JGI IMG/M metagenome (GOLD analysis project Ga0302326, IMG submission 202264) | Peat permafrost microbial communities from Stordalen Mire near Abisko, Sweden - Palsa_T0_3 | ecosystem: Environmental > Terrestrial > Soil > Palsa > Peat permafrost | place: Sweden: Abisko... | reverse complement strand
ACGCCGGCCTGGGTCCCGTCAGCCCAAGAAGTGGGCGCCGCAAAGGCGCCGGAAGACGCGCCCAACACGTACCAGGGAGGCCTCGTGCGTGGCGTGTGCCGGAGCGCCGCGAGTTTCATCGCTGAGATTGACGCGAGCAGCGAGGACGTCGCGGCGTACATTGAGCAGCGCTTTGGGCCGATCCTGTGCCACCCCCGCAACCGGTCCGACCTCGAGAAGGTCGCGACCGACGCGCGCAAGCTCCAGCGAGGCGCTTGATGGGCGGCCCGGGATCAGGAAAGCGCCGACAGGACCAAGACCCCGAGATCGTGGCGCTGTCGATCAAGGTGTCGCGGCCTATGTACCAGCGGCTCCTCGCGGTCGCGGCCGACGAGCAGACCAGCGTCGCGGGGGTCATCCGAAGCCTGCTGGCGCACAAGCTAGCGGAGCGCGAGATCGAGGCGCGCGCCCGAGCGAGGGCAAGCCTACCCGTTCAGGACGGCTCGCTCGACCTGTCGGCTTAGACGAGGCCGAACCCGAGAACACCAGCCTGCGGTTGACGTAGGCTTTATAGAAAGGGGCTTTATATGGCCAAGCTCAATATGACTGTAGCTGAGTACCACGAGCACAACAACGAAATGAACGGCGTGTGCCTGAGCTGCGGCGAGATTCGCTACGGCAGCACTGAGCCGGACGCCCAGAACTACAAATGCGATTCGTGCGGTAAGAAGGCTGTGCAAGGAATGGAAATCGCAATGATGGCGGACAACATCCGCATCATCGACTCTAGCGATTCGGCCGAACAGTAAAAGCCAGCGCTCGTGGGCCTGGAAACTGGCGGCGCGGTCTCTCAAGAGGAGCTTCGCGTGAAGCTGGGGCTCAGTGCAGAAGACGAGTCTTAGGTGCTGGCGAGCTGCGTCGGGGCCGTGAGGCGCGAGATCAATTGGTCGACCTCGGGGTCCCCAGTCCATTCGCCGGCTTGAGCGCCCCATCGCGCCGCAAGGCTGTAACTCTGCCCGCCCGTGCTCTCGGTCGTGATCCGGTGCCGCTCACGGGCGTCGAACCGGTCGTTCACCCGGACGAGCTTCGGCAGGTTTCGCATCACCAAGAGCTGGACCGCGCGCCGCGCCAACATCGGCGTGTCCCCCGCGGGCGAGCCGTCGAGGTCGGTGTAGCCGAAGACCCCGGTGACCCGGATGTTCTGGGTCCCACGAGACCACCGGCCCGAGCGGAACATCTGCTGGGGGTAGTAGGTGCTGGACATGCCGATCAGGATCGGCTGGAGCAGGACGAACTCGATCCGCGGCGCGTCCCGGTCGTCCGGTTGAACCATCCCTTGGGTCAGGTGGCGGTTGTAGAAGCGCAACGCCGTCAGGTCGATCGGCTCGGGGCCGCCCTCGTCGTTCATGGACGAGACGTCCGAGACCCCGATGATCGGGATGCGCAGCGCCAGCGTTGTGGAGTCGTTGCCGTCGAGCAGGAGCTGCTGCTGGCGGGGCTCGAAGAACCGCCGGCACCACACGTCCAGCATCCCGCTCCACTCCTCAATGAGCAGTTGGAGTCGCGTGTCCGACGCCCGCTCGACCGTGACGCCCTCGTGGCGGAAGTCCGAGACGAGCGCGTAACCCTTCTGGGCGAAACCCGCGACGCCCCGCAGGACGTCGAACTCTCGGCGGAAACGCTGTGGCGCGCTCGTCGGCGTCGCCGTCAGGGTCCAGATGACCTGGTGGAGTCCCAGGGGCTCGCTCGACGGGACCGTCCAGTCGACGGCGAACACCCCGGGCGAGACCATGTCGTTGACCAGGTCGACCGACGTCGGCGCGAGCGTCGTGACGGGCGTACCCCGTTGTTCATCCGTGGCGATTACCTGGATCTCATACGTGAGCGCGTACGGCGTCGCGAGCGTCCCGGCGGACCCGTACTCCGACACGATCGACCCCGTGATGGTGTTCACGAAGAACAGCGGCGTGCTCCCCGTCGACACCCCGATGCTCTGCCCCAACGCGACTGCGACCATGGGGGCCATTCTCGCACGAACCAAGGCCCCGCGGGGTAAGGGACCCGCGTGAGCCCGCGACGTCCACCACTTGAAGGCTCCGACGGTTCGGCGATGACGTGGGTTCTGGCGCGTATCTCGAAGGCCTCGGGAGGAGCGCGCGTCTTTTACCTGATCTCCAGCGCGGAAGCCCCCGCCTCGGCTCCTGCCAGGCGGGGGAGGACGCGATGCTGGAGGCTGAGGCAGGCGGTCTACCTGACCGTTGGCACTGACCGCGAACCGGCCTCGGAGAACGTAAGGTACACGTATGCGTTCACTCGATCGTATCGCGGCCTTCGCGAAGGCCAACGGGGTCCGGTTGCTCGTCTACGAAGATGGCGGACCGCAACCGCCCAGGACTGAAACGAACCCCGCCCCGGCGTGTTCCCGGGTGGGGTTTGATCGGAAAAGACGCGAGCTTTACGTGAATCCAGTATGCGGCGCCAGGAATACCCAACGATGGGTCGTCGGGAACCTCATCCACGAGCTAGGGCACCTGTTGGCGCTACACCCCCGAGCGCGTGACGAAGTAGACTTCGTCTATTGGGAGTGGCGTGTCTCGCTCGCGCTGGGCCCGACGATCGCGCGGTACTGGCTGCTCAATGGCATGACGGACTACGGCGTCGAGTGGGCAGAAGTTAGGAGTTTTGGGGACCTGACTGCGGCGCAGAAGCTCGCCTGGCTCCAGGACGAACGCCGCAACGGCATCAAGGCCGGCAACGTATGCCCGAAGACGGACCGACCGATCGCGGTCAACGGTCCGCTGGTGGGCAAGCCTTGGCGCAACCAGTACCTGAAGCCGGTGAAGGTCCTGCGCTACGGTGCCGCGGTGTGACGTTCTTGCCGGCTTCAGCGCGCCGTCGAGAACCGCGGAAGGGACACGCGGCCACCGGCGCCGTCGAGTAGTCCGAAGGCGTTCAACACGATCAGCACGCACAAGATGACCGCGACGACGTAGATGATCTTGGCGACCCCGGTCGGCATCGGGATCAGAGTGGTCAAGGCCCAGGCGGCGAGGCCGATCAGAGCGATGAAGACCAAGAGCGCGATGATGCTTCCCATGTCGGCGACTGCTGCACAAGCCGGGCCGCGCCGCTTGCTTTGGGTTTTGTTGATGCGCCGGACAAACCAAGAACACCCGTTCGGGCGACACGACACCATCTTCTACGCAGGTGCGTGCGGGCGCATAGATTTCACGTTCAGACTGTCGTGTGCGACTGTCTTCACCGACCAGGCTGAAGCGTACAAGGTCATCGCAGACGTCCTCCTGTCTACGGAGACAGGCGTAAGATGGGAACTCGTCGCTGTGGCCGATGCGTTGTTGGAAGCGGAGGCCGCAAAAGCAGAGGGCCCCTAGGGAAACCCGGGAGCCCTCGCGACGACCGTCAGGTCGCCCTCAGCGGGTCGATCAGCTCGACTTCGGCTGGTACTCGACCGCGCAGTAGCAGCACAGCGCGTTGTCCGTACTGAGCTTGCCGCTCTGCGGGCTCACCGACAGCGTCACGCGCGCGGGCGCGGCCGTGAACGTACCGCCCGGGATCGTGAGCGTGAGCCTCGAGACCGTCTTGGCCGCCGCCGTCGGGGTCGCGATGGCCGAGGTGACGCCCGAGAACGTGGGCCCGCCGATGTCGGTCGAGCCCGGGACCTGCTCGTACAGGTTGATGGTGAACGGTGCCGTGTCGGCCGCGGTCGCGCCGGTCTTGGTCACGTCGACCACCATCGTGCACGCCTGGGAGACGTCGAAGTCCGGCGGCAGCACCGCGTCCGAGTAGACCAACACCTGGGTCGCGTTGTTGTTCCACTTGACCCCGTGCGCCTTCGAGTTCTCCAGCGTGACGCCGGGGGACGAAGAGGCACCGGAGGTCGAGGCCCATGCGGCCATCGGCGTCGCGGCCCAGGGGGTCGACGCAGCCGAGGTCGACCCCGCCTTCAGGTCGAAGGGCAGGACCTTGATGCTCGCGGGCTTGGGCGTGTACTCGACCCAGAGCCGGTTGAGCTGGGCGAGGTCGGTGCCGAGCGTGCCGTTCGTAGGCTTGACCGAGATCGACATGCGACAGGGCGCCGCCGTGAGCGTGTTCGCCGCGATCGTGTACGAGACCTCCGAGACCGTCAGGGCCGTGAGGTTGCCGACGAGCGCGTTGGTGGTCCCGCCGAGCCCGAGCGTACCCGTGGTCGCGTCCTCGAGCGCCCCGGGTACCTGCAAGAAGATCGCGACGTCGAGCGTCGTGGCGTCGCCCGTGGTGGCGCCCGACTTGGAGAGCAGCCCGCGGACCACGACGGGCTTGGTGACGTCGAGGTCGGCCGGCATCTCGGCGTGCGTCCAGACCGCCGTCTGGGTCGCGTTGTTGTTCCACTTGACGCAGACCGCCTTGGCGTTGTCCAGCGTGATGCCGGGGGACGAAGAAGCGCCCGAAGTCGAGGCCCATGCGGCCATCGGGGTGCCGGCGGCGAGCGTGGCGGCGCGGAAGTCGACGTCGAGCCGCGGGCTCGCGGCCTTCTTGGTGTACGAGAGGAACGCGCCCTCCAGGATCACGTCATCGGTCGCGAGCGTGCCGCTCGGAACGAGCGACAGCGAGAGGGCCGTCGGGATTGACGCACCCGCGCCCGGCAGCGGGCCCACCGCGGCCGTGAGCTGCGTGACCGTGCCCGCGGCGAGCGCCGCCTGGGCGCTGGTGAGCGCGGTCGAGATGCTGCCCAGGTTCGGGCTCGCGTTCTCGAGTACGGCCGCCGGGAACGTGGCGACCTGGGCGTATGCGGCGACCGTCATCGACACGACGTCGGTCGCGGTCGCGCCCGTCTTGGACACGAGGAAGTTCATGACCAGCGGGTAGTTGGTATCGCAGTCCGCCGGGATCGTGACCTCGGTCCAGATCGCCGTGAGCGTGCCGCTGTGCCAGCGGAGCCCCAGGCTCTTCTGGCCGACCGCGACGTAGCCGACGTTGGGCGAGGAGTACGCCCCGACGACCGTACCGGCCGCGAGGTTCGCGCCCTTCAGGTCGACCGGGATCGCGCCGCCCGCGCTGCCGGTGGAACCGGCGACGACCGAGACCCAACGGCCCGCCGCGGGCGCGTCGCCCGCGAGGAACACGGTCGGGCTCGCTGCGAGCGTGCTGCTGGCGGCCCAGCGCCAGATCGAGTTGTCCTGCTCGACGAGAACGATCTGCCCGTCCTGCCGGTCCTGGCTGTTGCTCGGGCTCGGCCCCGCACCGAACGTCGCCAGCGCGGCGTAGGTCGCCGCGACCGGCGCGACACGGCCGAGGATGGACCACAGGATCGTCGCCAGATCAGGGCTCGGCTGGATCGCCGGGATCGCAGCCTGGCCGAACTGGGCCAAGGTCGAGGGCGGAACGCTGGACCCACCCGGGGTCAGCCCGATGCCCCCGTCGGCGAAGTTGGAGGGAACGTTCTGGCGCGTCGAGGTCGTCATGTGGCTTCTCCGGAGTCGTCGAGTTTGAGCTGGTCTTTGAGTTCCGCGAGCGACTCTACACCGCCCTCGGGTCCCGCGGGGGCGTAGGCGACGTCGTCGACCCGGAGGCTACCCTGGGTGACGAGCCCGCGGTCGGGGGCGTACAGCGCCCGACGCTCCGCGCGGCCCGCAACGGGCGACGGCATCCCGTTCAACCGCGCCAACAGGCAAGGGCGGAGCATCGACAGGGCCCGGTCGGTCGTCCACCTCAGGTCCCCCTGAAGCTCGCGGAACGTCGCGACGCAGAACGCGCGTCGCGACTTCCACTCGGGCGACATCGACTTGCTCCCGCCGTGCATCGGGTGGGAGAGGAACGAGTCGTCGACAACGTTGACGATCGCCTGTGCGACACGCGCCAACGCCCCCCCGCTGACCAACCCTTCGGCAAAACTGTCGGGGCGGTGGACAAGGCCCACCATGTCGGACGGGGGACTCTGGCTCACGGGGTCGCCTGAACCTTGTTCTTGGCGCGTGCGGCCGAGGCCTTCGCGACGGCCTGGTTACGGCGCTCGAGCGCCGTCGGGGGGCGCTCGCCCGGGAGAGGGTCGCTGAAGGACCCGACCGGCGAGGTGTCGATCGCGTCTTCCGCGAGCACCGGGGCCTCACTGGCCTCGCTGCTCTGGGCCGCCAAGAGGCGGTCCGGGTTCTGCTGGTGCATCGCCGCCCGGGCCTCGTTGTCGAGAACCTTGCGCGCCGTGTCCTTGGACTCCCAGACGTCGAACGCCCGCTGGGCGCCGTAGACCACCACGTTGGGGTCGATGCGGCTGCCGTCCTGCATGAACCAGGCGAGGTACTCGGCCTCCTCCTTGGTGACGGTGTAGAGCGAGTTCTCGACGTAGCGCTTGTCCGTGGCCTGGTCGATGAGGCTACGGAGCTTGTGCCCGGCGCGCGGGTTGAAGGGCTTGATGCGGATGACGTAGGACATGAGCGGTCTCTTTTCTGGGCGCGGCCCGCGAGAGCCCGCCCACGGGCGTTACTGGCTGAGGATGCGCAGCCGGAGCGTGATGGTCGAGAGGTTGGTCCCCGTGGCCACCTCAGCGAGCGCCGAGGTCGAGTTGGAGGCGAAGAGGCGAACCGTCTGGTTCACCGCGTCCCACGCGACGACGTAGCCGGACAGGTCGACCGGGGTCAGGATCTCGACGATCGCCCGCGCGCTCTGGCCCTGGCTGTACGCGCCCGCGAGCGCCTTCTGGAGCGCGAGCGGGAGCCCGGGGTAGCCCAGCGCGGGGTACGAGCTATCGAGGGCGAACGAGACGTCGTCCACGAACGTCGGGACGCTCGGCGCCTGGAAGTACGAGCCGCTGATGACAGGGGTGCCGATGGCCATGGGGAGAATCCTCGGGTGGGTGGTCGCGGTCCGCCGACGGCCCGCCTTCTAACGGCCCGAGCCCCGGCCGCCTCTCTCGAGGCAGTGCGGGGCTGGGCAGGGCGCGGACGCGCTCAGTTGAGAATCGCGATGGCGCTTGCCGTGGCGGGCTCGTGGGCGATCTTGGCGTCGAGGCGCAGCGTCACGACGAAGACGCTCTCGCCCGCGCTCACGTCGCGGTAGTACTCCAGGCGGATGTCCCTCTGGACGCCGACCGTGTAGTTCTTGGGGTTCGAGACCAACATGCTCGTCTGATTCGTCGAGCTGCCCTGCTGCTCCGGCCAGAGCGGCACGCCGAGGATCGGCACGCCGGTCCACTTCGGCGCGCTCGAGATGTCGGTCTTGAGCAGGGCGTCATCGCCACCGGGGGTCTGGCGACTCGCGATCGAGTCGGCGTAGTCCACCTGGGCGTCCATGGACGTGAAGAACATGAGCGTGTTCTTGAACCGACGGAACTGGCGCGGGACGCTCTTCCACGTGTCCCGGAGCGTGGTCTTGTTCAGACGCACGCCGTTCGCGTTCACGACGTTGCTGACCGTTTGGTACAGGAACCCGCCCGACGGGAGGAGCGCGAGGAAGGGGTCCGTCGACGTCGGGTTGCCGTTGATCGCCAGGTCCTCCATGTCGGCGCCGGTCTTCTCGCCGATGAGCGCCATCAGGGTCGTCTGGAGCTTCTGGCGCTCGATGTTGTCCTCGAACACCTCGTCCTCGACCCGCACCTCGCCCTTGGCCAACACGGTCGACAGGACCGTCTGGCTCAGGTCGGGGCGGCTCCGCTGCGCGAGGGGAACGGCCGCGCCGCTCGACCCCGGCCCGAGGATCCGGGTGGATCCGAAGACCATCTTGTTGATCTGCTTCTGCGGGGCGTTCATGGGCGTCACGGTGATCTCGCCGAGCATGACGCTCTGGAGAATCGCGAGCTGCATGAACTCTTTCGCCTGCTCTGCCACCAGTTGGCCGGCCGGCGCGAGCCAGGCGAGGGTCGCATTCGCCTTCTCGATCGCGGACATGTTCTCAAACTGGGTCTGGCTCACAGTGGACTCCTAAAGTATGGGGCGGTCGATCGGGTCGTTCTTGGTTTGGGCTGAGCCGCTACTTAGCGGCGGCCCGCTTCTGCTTGATGGCGGCGGACATGTCGCTCGGCCACGACTCCGTCTTCGGGCGGGCGGCGGGCGGAGCTTGTCCGTCATTGGGCTGGCTGCGCGGCGAAGACGTGATGTTGCGCAGGGCGTTGAGCGCCGCGGCGTCATCGAACGACTTCTTGGTCTCGTGGAGACCCGCCATCGCCTTGTTGAGGATGTCGAGCGGACCCTTGAGCTGCTCCTCGATCGCGGCCTTGGTGATGTCGGTGATCGACTTGGCCATGCCGGTCGTGTCGGGCGCGGCCGCACGCGGGCTCACCATGGGTTCGGCCGGCGCGGGCTTCTCGACCGCGGGAGGGGCGTCCGGCGCCGCGCCCGGGGGCTGCATGTAACCGGGGCCATCGTACACGTCCTTCAAGACGTTCTCGAGGCCCTGGTGACCGGACTTCATGCATGCCACGGCCTTGTCGAGGTGGGCGAAGCCCGCCTTGTGGTCGTGGAACGACTTCGTGAGCGTCTCGAGGCGCTCCTTGGCGATCTTGCGGCCCGACTTCATCATGACCACGGGGTTGTCAGTGTCGCCGGGGGCGTTCTGGGCCGGGCCCGCGCCGCCGCCCGGACCCTCGCCCGGGGGGTCGCGCGGGACATCCTTGCCCGCGCCCTCGCCCGGAGGCGAACCGATGGCGGAGCCCGCGCCGTCCTTCGCGACCGCTCCGGCGTCCTCGGGCGCCGGGTCCTTGTCCTTGCCGAACGGCGGCGCGGCGCCGGGGAACGGCTTGGCCTTCAGGACACCGTCGGCGTCGCGCTTGAACGCGCTCGTCGCGGCCTTGGCGGTGGCGTTGGCCTTGCGAGCCTTGGCCTTGTCGGCCATCTGGGTCGGCGCCGCCTTGGGCATGAACTCGTCCGCGAGGTCGTCGAGGTCGTCCGCCAGCTCGTCGATCTGGGTCGCCAGCTCCGGCGGGCACTCGGCGGTGTCGTCGACCGTGCAGGCCATGACCTGCTGGGCGAGCGCCGAGAGCTTCTCGAGCGCCTCGGTCAGGCCGTCCGTCAGGGACTGCTTGGCGTCCGCGGGGAGCTTGAGGCCCGGGGCGTCATCGCCGTCGGCCTTGGTGGTGGCGGTGGTCATCGGGCTCGCTGCTTTCACGACCAGGAAGGTCTCTTCGTTGGCGGCTCGGTCAACCAAACCCACGGCCGTCGTGAGCATGTCGCGGAGCCGGTGCTTGGCTCGGCGTCCGTTCGCGTCGACCGTAGGTTCGTTGTCTTGGGCCACTGAGGATGATCGGACGGTACGGGGCGTTGGATTGCGTGTCAAGCGTTCGACTTTTCGGGGGTTCTGGCCGAATCGGATGCCGAGCTAGGTAAGGGTCCCGGTACCGAACGCCCGAGAGAACGGAGAACGGCAGCAAATGACGCAGTACGACGACGGCAACGAGGCCCGAACGATCACGACGCAGGAGCTGGTCGCGGTGAACCACGCGGTCGCGTGGAAACGTGCACTGGACCGACAACTCGCGCGCGCCCACACCGACTTCGAACACGCCAAGCGGATCTGGCCCGCGGCGGACGTGGCGCTGTATCGTGCGGCCGCGGCCGTGATCGAATCCCGCGCGAAGGCGAAAGCAGTCCTGGCACCGACGAAGCCCAAGACCGCGGCCCAGAGGTCTCGCGCGAGTATCGTTCTGGAAGTGCTGCGCACCAGCGACAGGTCTCGCAGGGTGCAGGAGATCAGTCACATCGTGGGGTGCACTCGGGCGGAGGCGGCCAACACGGTCGCGAGCCTGCACCGCACGGGCAAGATCGTGCGAGACGGGCGCTACTCGGGACTCTGGAGGCTCGCGTGAACAACCCGAAGCCTACGCACAACCTCCGCGTCATGTCGAAGGTCGCGGGCTCGAAGGACCAGGGGACCGTGGGTGTCGCGTGGAAGCGCGAGGACGGTAGCTTCTACGTCAAGCTCAACCCTTGCGTCGTTCTCCGCTGGGACGACGAAGTACAGATCGGCTTGTTCCCGCGGGACGAACTTCCGCGTGAAGAGCCCCCCGTTCTAGGAGACCCCCGATGAGCAACTGCGCAACTTGCGACGCCGCCGGGCCGTTCGGTATCTACCACCCGGGCTGCCCACGGGTAAGGGATGCCCTTCGGGTCTCGGTTGTTTTCCTCTTCCCCTCTTTTGGGGACGGAAGGTAGGGTCGAAGTCTCCCGTGAAGATCCTCCGAGCATACAAGACCGAGCTGGATCCTACGGTCTCCCAGACCGAGCAGCTCCTACAGCATGCGGGTTGCGCTCGTTGGGCTTACAACTGGGGTCTCCGAAAGAAGATCGAGAGCTACGAGAAGACGGGGAAGAGTCCGTCCTGGGTGGGTCTCAACCGTGAACTGAACGCACTCAAGAAGCTCCCCAAGGAAGCCGGCGGGGTCCCGTGGATGTACGAGTCCTCGAAGTGTGCTCCCCAGGAAGCGCTCCGAAACCTTGATCGAGCCTTTGAGGGCTTCTTTCGTCGGTGTAAGAGCGGCTCGAAGCGGAAAGGCT
>Ga0302326_10032186_pt1 | contig 10458 bp, 8 predicted proteins | sample Palsa_T0_3_FD_202264 | JGI IMG/M metagenome (GOLD analysis project Ga0302326, IMG submission 202264) | Peat permafrost microbial communities from Stordalen Mire near Abisko, Sweden - Palsa_T0_3 | ecosystem: Environmental > Terrestrial > Soil > Palsa > Peat permafrost | place: Sweden: Abisko... | reverse complement strand
CTGGAAGTTTCCACCACTGCCGCCAACAGCATGTACGAAGAATAGCGGAAATGGTATGGTTACTCCGTGCGAGTGCTGATCGCGGATAAATTCGAGGAATCCGGCCTGGAAGGCTTTCAATCCAATGGCTGCGAAGTAATCTATCAGCCGGCCTTGACGGAACAGACGTTGCCGGTTGAGGTGGAGCGGCTGCGGCCGGACGTGCTGGTGGTGCGCTCGACCAGGGTGAATGAGGCGGCTTTGAATGCGGGTGCGCTAAAGCTGGTGGTGCGGGCGGGAGCAGGCTATAACACGATCGACGTAGCAGCGGCATCGCGGCGCGGTATTTACGTATCCAACTGTCCCGGGAAAAATTCGATCGCGGTCGCGGAGTTAGCCTTTGCGCTGATCCTGGCGCTGGATCGGCGCGTGGCCGATAACGTAGTCGCGCTGCGGGAGGGCCACTGGAACAAAACCGAATTCTCGAAAGCGCGCGGGTTATTCGGACGCACGCTGGGGCTGATTGGACTGGGCCAGATCGGCCGCGAGATGATCCCGCGGGCCAGGGGTTTCGGGATGCCGGTGGCGGCCTGGAGCCGCAGCCTGACTCCGGAAACAGCCGAGCAGCTTGGTATCGAATACAAGTCTTCGCCGGAGCATGTTGCGTCGGCATCCGATGTTCTAAGCGTACACGTGGCGTTGACCGCACAGACCCGCGGTCTGATCGGCGAAAAGGTTTTCGGACGGATGCGGCCAGGCGCGTACTTTATTAATACGTCGCGCGCGGAAGTGGTGGATGCGGATGCGTTGCAGCGCGCTTTGAACGAAAAAGGAATACGGGCCGGCTTAGACGTGTATGAGAAGGAGCCCGCGGGAGGAACAGGCGACTTCGCCGACGAGATCGTGAAGTCCGGTTTGGTTTACGGTACTCATCATATTGGCGCGTCCACCGATCAGGCGCAGGAAGCGATTGCGGCCGAGACAGTGCGAATCGTGAAGGCGTTTCAAGATACGGGAAAAGTGCCGAACGTGGTGAACCTGGCCAAGGCGACGCCGGCTACCTGCGCACTGATTGTTCGGCATCTGGATCGGCCCGGGGTGCTGGCGGGCGTTCTGGATGCCATCAGCGCGGCACGCATCAATGTACAGGAAATGGAAAACGTCGTTTTTGAGGGGGCAGAAGCAGCGGTGGCGAGAATTCATCTGGAGACGGAACCGGGAACGGAAATTGTGGAGCGGATCCGGGCGTTGAATCCGGATATTTTGGAAATTGGATTGATGCGGTTGAGTTAGCAGCCTGTGCGCGGAGGTGAGGAGCCTCGCAAAAATGGTGACAGCAGGCGCGAAATTTCGCAAAGGATTGTCTTACGCTTAGGAAGCCATCTGGATTGCGCGCTGGATATCGCTCGGCAACGCCAGTTTGCGGAACAATCGTGCCGGATAGAGGTAGTCCTCGCCGGATTCATCCACCACCCGGATCAGCTTGTTCGCCTCTGCGTCCGGATCGTTGATGAACGGATACAGTTTTCGAACCTCAAGGGAAGCCGCGAATCCCTCATTACGCAGACACGGCAAATCCTTTTTTCTTGGCAGGCATAATTAGTCTACGAAACGCTTGATCTTACCATTTAGCAAACGCACACCCCTTGCGAACGTCTCTCTATCGATGATCGCGCCGGGAATATCGAAAGACACTCTTGCGGAATTCTAACAGACGGAGATCACAACACACCGAACGCGCTAAAGGCCTCTGCACCAACAACCTCCCTAAACGCGTGCAGTCATCCCGCAGAAAGCCGTGCTATTCATTCGCCAAGGAACCTCAAACCAAAATGCAACCAACATCAAACCCAGCGCTACCGTCTTCCGCCAATTCCAAAACACCTCCGCCAACTCCGCGACCTCCAGACCGAACGCTGTCACCAAGAACGCCGCGACCTTCGCGATGCCGCCGACCTTCTCGAACTGCACAAGCACAAATGGATTCCCTAGCAACCCTCCGACCATGGCTTCGTTTTTTCGAAAGAGCGTGTCGAGAAACACGCCGAACGCCTGATGCGTCAGAATGAGGCCTGCCACACGCTGGTAACTCAGCCGCGACCGCAAGAAAGCGTCTGAAAACTGCGGAGCCGCATGATCGTGGTAGCGCTCCGTTGAAGACGTTGGTCCGTGATTGAAAAACAACGGCACCGACTCCCTCACGGTCGCGGCTCGGCAAGGGGGAACCTCATTCCGAGCCGCGAGCGTAAGCGACCGGTGATTTGGTTTTTCAAGCGTCTTCATCGCCTTTGGTGGGCCAGCGGGACCATGCTCACGCCCTCGCGGTCGCGGATCGGTAACACTCTTTCGGTACCGAACCTCGAGCGCTACTGCTCGCCGGTCTTTTCGAACATCTCCAACTGCCCTTTGGGTCACAAGTCATCTATGATGGGAACTTCCTATGAACCCAATCTACACTCGCATCTATGTTGCGGCGCTGGCTTTCTCCCTGGTGCTGCTCCCGCTCTGGCCGGCCGAGCGGGCTGGTAAAGTAACCGGCCTGGATCGATACGTCCAGGCGCCGGACGCACACTATCATTACGATTTGGTGAAAACCATCCCGGGTGAAGGTTACACTACTTACGTTCTGGCTATGGCGTCGCAGGCCTGGCGTAGCGCCGCCGAAGTGGATCGTCCCATCTGGAACCACTGGCTCACCATCGTTCGGCCAACCGAGGTGAAAGGAACCACCGGTTTCCTGTACATCACCGGCGGATCCAACACTGACCAAGCGCCCGGCAAGGCCGATGCGCAAATCGTCGACACCGCAGTCAGCACTCACACGGTGGTCGCGGAGTTGCGCGGCGTTCCCAACGAACCCCTGGTTTTTGCCGGGGAGACCAAGCCGCGCACTGAAGACGGGATCATCGCATACACCTGGGTGAAATATTTGAAGACCGGCGACGAAACCTGGCCCCTCCACATCCCCATGACGAAAGCCGCCGTACGCGCTATGGATACCATCACTAACTTCTGCGCGACTCCTCCCGGCGGGAACGTCAAAGTGGAAAAGTTCGTGGTTGCCGGCGGATCCAAACGCGGCTGGACCACCTGGACCACAGCCGCCGCCGACAAACGCGTGGTCGCGATCGTGCCCCTGGTCATCGACATGTTGAACAGTGTGAAGTCGTTTGAACATCACTTCCAGGCCTACGGATACTATTCACCGGCAGTGAAAGATTACGAAGACCTGGGCTTAATGAATGTTTCGAACACTCGCCAATACGCCGCTCTGATGCGCCTGGAGGAGCCTTTCAGTTATCGCGAACGTTTCACCATTCCGAAGCTGATTGTGAACGCCGGGGGCGATCAATATTTCCTGCCCGATTCGTCGCAGTTTTATTTCGATGAGCTGCCGGGCGAAAAGTACCTGCGCTACGTCCCGAACGCAAACCACTCGCTCAGCGGTTCAGACGCTCACGCTAGCGTGGTAGCCTTCTACGACGCTTTTCTGCGCGGCCAACCGCGGCCCAAATTCTTCTGGAAGTTCGAAAAGAACGGCGACATCCGCGTGACCAGCGTGGACCAGCCGACTGAAGTAAAGCTTTGGGTAGCGAACAATCCGGAGAAGCGCGATTTCCGCTTGATGACCATTGGGCCGGCTTACAAAAGCGTGGTCGTAACATCGAAAGGCGACAACGTCTACCTCGGTCATGTGGAAAAGCCCGAGAAGGGATGGTCCGCTTATTTCGTGGAACTGACCTATCCAAGCGGCGGCAAGTATCCGTTCAAGTTCACCACCGCCGTACGCGTCACGCCGGACACACTGCCATTTCCCGCGCCCAAGCCATCCGGAAAAATCGAAGACTTAGGTACCGTGAAGCCTTAAACAGAAGAGGCATCTACTCCCGCACGGTCGCGGTTCGGAACCGGGAGAGTGTTACCGAACCGCTACCGTAAGGGAGTTGCCACGGGCGGCCAACGAAAGATGATGAAGGCGCGGTGGTGGGGCGGACCCACTGGTCCGCGCGGGTCCCCAGGGACCCGCTTTTCGGGACTCGCTCTATTTCGCTAGCAGGCCGAGGCGTCGGCAGCGGACCAGGGGGTCCACCCCACCGTGTTTGCTACTGCGCCTGGGTCAAATGCGCCCGCCGGTTCCTCTGCCAGCAAGCCTCGTCCTGGTCGTCGCACACCGGCCGATCCTTGCCGTAGCTCATTAGTTGCAGTTGATTTGCCGGCAATCCCAATGTGGCCAGGTATTCTTTCGCCTGCTTGGCGCGCGCATCGCCCAGCGCGAGATTGTATTCCTCGGATCCGCGGGCATCGCAGTGGCCTTCCACCGTCAGCTTGAAATCCGGGTACTGGCGAATCAGGTCGGAAAGAGTTTGCGCATCGCGCTTCAAGGCGGCCTCGGCGTCCGGACGCAGCGTATGCTTATTGTAATCAAAGTAGGCGTCCTGGATGCGGTTCAGCAATTCCTGGATGGTAGCGCGCGTAGCGGCATCCGGCATCCGGGAGTGCGGCGTAGTTGCCGCAGCTTCATAGCGCCCCGTCGATTGCGGCGCCACTGACTTAGCCGAGGCCGAAGCATTGGGCGAGCCGTTGTACGGGGCAGGCGGAGGTGTGGATGCAACTTTCTTACTACACCCGCTGAAAGCTCCACATAGTACTGTCACGGCCAAACCGGCCCAGAGTCGCGATCTCATGAAAAATCCTCCAATGTCTAAACATACAAGAAACACCTGACTATGTAACATCCCGTCGAAACTGTATATCGCCAGAGGCGCGCGCAACACACCTAAGGCAAAGGCCTTATACAGGATGGACGCGATAGCTCTTATGCAGCCGTTGCCCTTATGTTAGAGACTGTGTATTCAGATCGGAAACCTGCGCGCCCGATTGCCTATCCGGTCAATCTTTGCGAGCTAGACTGAAGGTGGAATGCGGCAGCGCCCCTGGCTGGTCCTGGTGGGAGGATTTGGCGGTTTGCTGCTGCTGATGGCAGCGGCGGAGACAGGTGCGCTGCTTTTCCTCAATAGCTTGCGCCATAGCGGAAACACGTTGCAATCGCATTTCCTCGCGCGCAACAGAACCCTCGAGCAGATCCGCTCCGACATCTACCTCTCTGGAACGTTTGCGCGCGATTCCCTGTTGGCGCCGGAGATTTCCGGATCGCGCGCGCAAATTGCGGCAATCGAGGGATTGCGCAAAGAAACAGAAACATCCTTGGAACACTACGCGCAGTCCCTGGAACCGGAGGAGACCAAGCCGTTTCAGGCGCTGCGGTCGGAAATTGAAGCCTATTGGAAAGTTCTGGATCGCACCTTTTCCTGGACCGCGGAAGAACGTAATAAGCAGCGCTTCGCGTTCTTCTATGACGAGCTGATCCCGCGCCGGACTTCCATGCTGCAAATCGCCGATCGCATTGCGGGATTGAACGAGGAGTCGCTGAAGCGCGGTGACGAAAAGCTGGGAGCATTGTTCGGCCGCCTGCAACTGTGGCTGATGCTGATGATCCCGGTAACGCTTCTCGGGGGTGCCGCTCTGGCCGGCCGCACTATATTTCACATCCTCCGGCTGGAAGGCGAAATCGAACGCCGGCTGGATGAGAGCGTCCAGGCGCGTACCGGCTTGCAGGAATTGTCGGCTAAGATGTTGCGCGCCCAGGAAGAGGAGCGCCGCGCCCTATCGCGTGAATTACACGATGAAGTAGGCCAGTCGTTTTCAGCGGTCCTGATGGAGACAGAGAATCTGCTCGACCTTGACCCCAGCGCAGAGGCTCGGCCGCGCCTGGAATCGCTCCGTGGCATTGCCGAAAAAGGTATCAACGAGATACGCAACATGGCGCTGCTGCTGCGGCCTTCCATGTTGGACGATTTTGGCCTGGTGCCGGCGCTCGATTGGCAGGCGCGCGAGACCGCCAAGCGAACCGGCATGCACGTGCAATTAAACAGTGAGATCACCGATGAGCTTCCCGAAGAGCACAAAACCTGCATTTACCGGATCGTGCAGGAAGCTCTGAACAACTGCGCGCGCCACGCGCAGGCCAACACCGTGCAGGTGGCGGTCCGCCGTGAAACCGGGAAAATCCTGCTCAGTGTGCTGGATGATGGAAGTGGATTCGATCCGCAGCGCGTGCGCGGCCTAGGCCTGCTCGGCATGGAGGAGCGCGTCCGTCACCTGGGCGGAACCTTCGAAATCGACTCCCAACCCGGGCGCGGAACCAAGCTGGACATTGTTCTGCCGCTCGCCCGCTTGAACGGAAATCACAAAAATGGAACCAATCCGCATCCTTCTGTCTGACGACCACAATATCCTCCGCGACGGGATGCGCCTCCTGCTGGAACGGCAAGCCGGCTTTGTGGTGGTTGGCGAGGCCAGCGACGGACGCGAAACTCTGGATTTGGTTCAAAATCATCAACCGGACGTGGTGGTTATGGACATCGCCATGCCCAATATGAATGGGATCGAAGCTACGCGCCGGATCACCGAGAAGCATCCACAGATGAGCGTCGTGATCCTGAGCATGCATTACGACGAGAGCTACGTCATCCGGTCGCTCAAGGCCGGCGCACGGGCTTATCTATTAAAGGATGCATTGAAGTCGGAGCTGATCGCAGCCATTCACGCAGTCACCGAAGGCCGATCGTTCTTTAGTCCCAAAATCAGCCGCATCCTGCAGGAAGATTATGTACAGGCCCTGGGCCGCAAGGGCGCCGACGATAGCTACGATTTGCTAACGGACCGCGAGCGCGAGATCCTGCAACTGGTGGCCGAAGGAAAAACCAACAAGGAAATCGCCAATACCTTGGGTCTCAGCTTGTACACCGTGGACACGCACCGCACCCACATCCTGCAAAAGTTGAATCTCCACAGTGTCCCCGAGGTGATTCTGTATGCAGTCCGCAAAGGAATCATCTCATAAGCGATGCGGGCGCGGGCACGCATGCCGTCGCCCGGTTATCTAAGCTATCATGGCCCAAATGCGAATACTAGCCATCCTTCTGATCTTCGCCGCGACCCTTCCAGCCGCCGACAAAGAATCACTGCTCAAACAAATGGACGCTCGCGCCTCCCACTACGGAGACATATCGCGCCAGATCTGGGAATTCGCTGAAGTCGGCTATAAGGAACAAAAAAGCTCCGAGCTGTTGAAATCGGAGCTGCGCAAAGCGGGCTTCACGCTTCAGGAAAACGTCGCAGGAATTCCCACCGCCTTCACCGCCGCCTGGGGCCAGGGAAAGCCCGTAATCGCGGTGCTCGGAGAGTACGACGCTCTGCCGGCGCTCTCCCAGGAATCCATTCCGGAACGCAAGCCGCTGCTGGACGGCGCGCCCGGACACGGCTGCGGTCACAATCTGCTCGGAACCGCTTCCCTCTTCGCCGCAATTTCCATCAAGGATTGGCTGGCGGACAAGAAAATCGCAGGGACCATCCGCTTCTATGGCACTCCCGCTGAAGAAGGCGGCGGCGCCAAGCTGTACATGGCCCGGGCCGGCGTGTTTCAGGATGTCGACGCCGTGTTGAGCTGGCATCCCGGTGATTCCAACATGGCCTCCAAACAAAGCTCGCTCGCCATCACTTCCGCCAAGTTCCGCTTCTACGGCAAACCTGCCCATGCCGCGGCCGCACCTGAGTTGGGACGCTCCGCCCTGGACGGTCTCATGGTGATGGCCAACGCAGTGGAGTTCCTACGCGAACACGTGCCGGACTCCACGCGCATCCATTACATTGTCACCCATGGCGGCGCGGCCCCGAACGTGGTGCCCGAATTCGCCGAGCTATTCCTTTACGCTCGCAATCCCAGCATGCCGGTTCTCGATGGAATCTGGAATCGCATCGTGAAATGCGCGCAGGCAGGGGCTCTCGCCACCGAAACTCGCATGGATATGGAGATCATTGACAGCAATTACAACGTGCTGCCGAACGACGCACTGACTACGCTGGTGGATCGCAACCTTCACCTGGTGGGCGGAGTAACTTACACCCGCGAGGAGCAAGCCTTCGCCGAACGCATCCGCAAGACCTTGCCGCTTGAAGGCGCCCGCCCGCTGGGAAGCCAGGAAGGCATTGTGACACCGGCGGAAGGTTACTTCTCAGCCTCAACCGACGTCGGTGACGTAAGCTGGATTGTTCCCACAGCCGCGCTCAACACGGCCACCTGGGTCCCTGGAGTTCCGGCGCACAGTTGGCAGTCGACAGCCTGCTCCGGAATGAGCATCGGCAGAAAAGGGATGCTGGTAGCGGCTAAGACACTGGCCCTCACCGCAGTGGATCTCTTCACCGACCCAGCGGAGCTAAAAGCCGCCCGCGCCAGCTTCGAACAGCGCCGCGCCGGGCACGAATACCAATCCCGCATTCCCGCCGACCACAAGCCCCCGCTAAATTACCGCGACAAATAGCCATGAAGACGCCCGTAGCGCACGCACTCTTGCGTGCCGCGTTCACACTCGTGTGAACGCTCGGAATTCGTTAAAAAGGTGTTCGTGAGAAGTGCGAACACGGCACGCTTGGGAGCGTGCGCCACGTCTTAAACGAAGCGATACCATCCGTGGCGTTGGTTCTACGATCGCCCGTTTCTACATCCTTTCCACTTTTCTTGCACACTGAAATAGTGTACACTGGATACGTGAAGAATATTACGCTCAGCGCCGAAGAGGATTTGATCGAACGTGCCCGGCTTCGAGCTGCGCAGGAAAAGACCACTCTAAACGCAGCGTTCCGCGAATGGTTGAATCGCTACGCTGGCCGGGGAACGGGAAGTCAGGAATACACACAACTCATGCAGCGCTTATCCCATGTTCGCAGCGGAAAACACTTTTCACGTGACGAGATGAACGAACGCTGAGTCGATGAGTCCCGCTCCCGAACGATTCTTCCTGGATACAAATATCTTCGTCTATACCTTCGACAGCGGGTCGCCTGCCAAACGCGCTCGCGCGAACGAACTAGTTTCACGCGCTGCGGATACGCGGCTTGGCGTAATCAGTTATCAAGTGGTCCAGGAATTCCTCAACCTCGCGACGCGCAAATTTGCAAAGCCCATGCGCGCCCCCGAAGCCCAGTTCTATATGGATCGAGTCCTGCTGCCCTTATGCGAAGTCTTCCCGGATGCCTCGCTCTATTCCCAAGCCCTCGCGCTTAGGGAGGAGAGCCAACTTTCGTTTTATGATTCCCTAATCGTAAGCGCGGCCCTCGCCGGCGATTGCCGAATTCTGTGGACTGAAGACCTCCCACACAAGCAATGCATTCGAGACCTGGAAATCCGCAACCCGTTCGCCCGCTAAATCCGAAATCCGGAATTCCTATTCCTATTCATATCTCAGCGCCTCGGTCGGATTCAAACGCGCCGCCCGATTTGCCGGTAACATTCCGAACACCACGCCCACCACCAGCGACACACAGAAGGCCACCACGATCGACATCGGCGAAATGGGGACGCGGATCTGGTCGGTGAGAAATCGCACGCTCAGCGGAATGGAAATACCGATCAGGATTCCAATAAACCCTCCTCCCACGCTCAGTACCACGGCCTCTGTTAAAAATTGCTCCAGTACCGCCCTGCGCGACGCGCCCACCGCCATGCGCAGCCCGATCTCCCGCGTGCGCTCCGTCACCGTCACCAACATGATGTTCATGATCCCGATGCCTGAAATGACCAGCGCAATTGTCGACACTGTCACCAGGACCAAGGTAAGGACGCGCGCGATTTTTTCGGCTGCTTCCAGGATTCCAGAGAGATTGAACACCTCGAATTTCGCCCCCGGCCGGTGGCGGCTTTCGAGAACCTGTTGGATCGCCGCAGTAAGCGGCCGCACGTCGGAAGAATAACGCGCCTGCACATACATCGGGTCCACTCGCTCCACGGGAGTGAAAAGCTTGATCTCGGTAATCGGGATCAGCACCGTTTCATCGGCAATCTCAGATTGCCCAAAAGTTCCGGTCCGCTCCTTGAAAGTTCCGATCACGGTGAACTGCAATCCGTAAAGCTTGACGATCTGGCCAACCGCCATGGCGGTGCTGCCGAACAGCTTCTGCGCCAGTTTCTCGGTGAGCATGGCCACCTTCTGTCGCTGTTCGACATCCCCCCGATCCATAAAATGCCCCGAAAGCAACAGCATGTTCCGGACCAGCGGATACTGCTCATCGGTTCCGAGCACCCGGACGTCCCGTTCTTTCCCGTTGATCAGTACGCGCGCGTTGTTCGTCATGATGCTGGTGGCGGCGATGATCCGCGATCCGAACTGCTGGCGCACAGCTTCCACATCCGCCAGCTTGATAAAGTCGGCGTCTACCTGGGTGGCTGTGGTGGTGCCGGCCGAAAACTGCGCGGATATTAGATTGGAGCCGACCCCGCGAATCTGATCCAGCACGTAATCCCGGCTGGTGATGGAAATGGTGACCACCAAAATCACCGAGGCATTGCCGATCACCAGGCCCAGCGCCGTGAGAAAACTCCGAACCTTATTCGCAGTCAGCGCTTGCAAACTGAATCGGAGC
>Ga0302326_10032181_pt1 | contig 10459 bp, 9 predicted proteins | sample Palsa_T0_3_FD_202264 | JGI IMG/M metagenome (GOLD analysis project Ga0302326, IMG submission 202264) | Peat permafrost microbial communities from Stordalen Mire near Abisko, Sweden - Palsa_T0_3 | ecosystem: Environmental > Terrestrial > Soil > Palsa > Peat permafrost | place: Sweden: Abisko... | reverse complement strand
GGTTCTGGGCGAGAGTGACTTTCTCAGCAACAATCTGAACGAGAGCCAGCACGAGCTTGCGGACTACGCAATTCTCAGCTGGCAGCACTCGCAGGGAGATCTCAACTGGCAGACCTCCTTGTCCGCGCGTTATACCAGCCTGCACTTCGCACCGGATTGGGTCGGCGACCTGCTTTTCAACGGCATTGCTCAGAACGCATTCAAGGACGATACGGCCTTCGCCTGGCAAACCGACGGTTCATACAAGATCACCGACTCCCATACGGTACGCGCGGGACTCTACGTTCAGCACGACAGTGCCGACAGCGAAACCACTTCCAATGTCCTGCCCATCAATGCTGCGGGCATGCAGACCAGCGATATTCCCCTCACAGTCCCGGACAATGGCACACAGTCTCAGGCGGTCGAGAGTGTGTATCTGCAGGACGAATGGAAGGTTTTTGAGCCTTTCACTCTGAATTACGGCGTACGTTTCGATCACTACAGCGCCTACTCAAGCGGCAGTCAGCTCAGTCCGCGCGTGAACTTCGTTTGGCAGCTCGGATCGGGCACGACCGTGCACGGAGGCTACTCGCGTTACTACACACCGCCGCCGTTCGAGCTGGTTGGCAGCGAGACGTTTACGAGATTTGCGGGCACGTCGGCGATTGCGCCCGGTACAGTGACCCAGGACACGCCGCCCATCGCTGAGCGCGCGAACTACTACGACTTCGGCGTGCAGCAGAAGCTCCTGGACAACACGTTGACGCTGGGCGCCGACAGCTTCTACGAGCAGGCTCAGCACCTGATCGATGAGGGGCAATTCGGTGCGCCGATCATCCTCACGCCGTTTAACTACCGTTACGGCCTCATCGGCGGCGTCGAGTTCTCGGCGAACTACGCCGTCAAGAATTTTTCCACCTATGCAAACCTGTCGGTCCAGGCTGCCCACGGCAAGGACGTCGAATCCTCGCAGTTCAACTTTGGGGCCGACGATCTCGTCTATATCCAGAATAACTACATTCACTTGGATCACGAGGGGCGTGTCGCGGCCTCTGCGGGCACCTCGTACCTGTGGTCCGGAACACGCTTCAGCGCCGATATGCTCTTTGGCACCGGATTGCGGCAGGATCTGACTCTGCCCGACGGATTGACTATCCCGAATGGCGACCACACGCCGAGCTACGTGCAGGTCAATTTTGGGGTCAGTCACGAGTTCCTGTTGACCGGCTCGGGCCCGCTGACGGTGCGGTTCGATGTCATTAACGTTGCTGACAAGGTGTACCAGATCCGCAGCGGAACGGGCATAGGAGTGTTCGCGCCGCAATATGGTCCGCCGCGAGGCTTCTTTGGCGGCGTGGCGTGGCAATTTTAGGGGTCGAGCGTCGGCTATCTCCGCAGTGACATTAGCGAGCGGGGGTTTTCGCGCCGCGCCGTGGCATCTTCGCCGCGGTGACGACGCTGTGCTAGCCGCCGCGGTAGATGTCGGGGCGGTGGTACTCCATGCAGCGCTCCGGGTGGGCGAGCGGCGTGAAGCCAAAGTCACGGTAGAGCCCGTGCGCATCGCGCGTGACGAGGTTCCAGCGGCGCAGGCCCGCCAGGCGCGGATGGGCCACGGCCATGGCGAGCAGCGCGCGCGCCAGCCCGCGGCCGCGGTGCGCCTCGAGCACGTACACGTCGCACACGTAGCAGAAGGTGGCGTAGTCCGACACGAAGCGCGCCAGTCCCACCTGCGCGCCGGCAGCCTGGTAGGCGCCCAGGCACAGCGAGTTCCCGACCGCGCGCTCGAGCACCTCGAATGGAATGTCCTGCGACCAGTAAGCGGTGCGCAGATAACTGTGCATGGCGTGAAGATCAAGCAGCGCCGGGTCGTCCGAGATCCGGTAGTCGCCGTCGGCGTGGGGCAGCGTGATCTGCAAGCGCTTACAGCCAGCCCTTCTGGCGCGCCAGGCGGTAGGCCTCGATGCGGTTGGCGGCGTTGAGCTTGCCGATCGCCTCGGACAGATAGTTGCGCACCGTACCGTGCGACAACGACAGCTCGCTCGCGATGTCGGCCGAGGACATGCCCTCGCCCGCCAGGCGCAGCACCTGTCGCTCGCGCTCGTTGAGCGGATCGGCGTCGGTCCACGCCTCCACTGCCAGCTGCGGATCGACCACCCGCCCGCCGGCATGCACCTTACGCACGGCATCGGCGAGCTGCTGAGCGGGTGCATCTTTGAGCAGGTAGCCGGCGACGCCGGCATCGAGCGCGCGCCGCAGGTAGCCGGCACGGGCGAAGGTCGTGACGATGACCATGCGGCACGGCAGGCCGCTCTCACGCACCCGCTGCGCCAGCTCGAGCCCGGTAAGCCCCGGCATCTCGATGTCGCTGACGATCACGTCCGGCCGCAGCCGCTGCGCCTCGCTCCAGGCACTGCTGCCGTCGGCGCAGCTGGCGAGCACCTCGATGTCCTGCTCCAGCCGCAGCAACGCCGCCAGTGCCCCGCGCACCATGGCCTGATCTTCGGCGAGCAGCACGCGGATCATGGCTGCACCGGCAGCTGCGCGCGCAGCACCGTGCCGGCGCCGGGCGGTGAGTCGATTTCCAGCGTGCCGCCAAGCGCGCGCACGCGCTCGCCGATCCCGGCCAGTCCGTTGCCGCGGGAGGCGACGCCACCGCGGCCGTTGTCGCTGACCTTGAGGGCCACCGCGCCGGCAGCTCCCGTGCCCGCGCTCTTGATCTCCACGCGAGCGTGCGTCGCCCCGGCGTGACGCTGGATGTTCATCGCCGCCTCGCGCACGATCATCGCGAGCGCCGTCTCCACCGGTGGTGGCAGGTCGGCGGTCTCCTGGCGACAGGTAAGCTCGACGCCGCACGATTCAAGCAGCGTGCGGGCAGATGCCAGCTCGCCGGCGAGCGCGGCGGCGCGCATACCGGTGACCGCCGTGCGCACCTGCGCCAAGGCATCACGCGCAATCTGCGTGACCTCGCCGATCTCGCGCGCCGCGGCCGCCGGATCGCGGGCGATGAGCTTGCCGGCCAAGTCGCCCTTGATGGCCACCAGTGACAGCGTGTGACCGAGCAGATCGTGCAGGTCGCGGCCGATGCGTTCGCGTTCGGCGATCGCAGCCAGACGCCGCACCTCGTCCTGCGAGAGCCGCAGCGCCGCATCCTGGCTGCGGCGGTCGCGCGCATAGGCGTTGCCGACGCAGATCACGACGACCAACAGCAGGCTGATCGCGAGAATCTCGCGCGGCTGGTGCAGCAGCTCCACTTCGAGCGCCTGCACGGCCAGCAGGGCTGCGACCAGCAGCAGGGGCCGCCTGAGGCCCGGCAGCGCCAGCGGCGCGAGCGCTGCGGCGTACACCAGGTAGGTGTTGGCGAAGGGATTGAACGGCTCGAGCGCATAGGACAGGAGCGCCAGCGCCAGAACGTGGGCGATGCGCGCGCCGTTGCGCAGATAGTGGACATAGAGCGCGAGGAACACGGGCAGGCTCGCAAGCGTCGCCCACACCCAGGTCCACCCGGCCTGGCGCCAGGTGAAGGGCACGAACAGGAAACCGACGTAAAACAGCCACAAGAGCGGCGGCCAGCCGCCGGAGTGCTCGCCCCGCCACGGACGCGCCGCCCCGCCCGCCGCCTGCAATCCTTGCCCGCTCATGGTGGCAAAGCTTAGCCGAACGGTGCCGCCCGCGGTCTTCAGCGCCTGCGCCGCAGCGCGCGCTGCGCAGCAGCGAAGCAGACCGCTGCGAGCGCCAGCAGGACGAGAGCGTGTGCGGCAGGGCTGCCGGAGGGCGACTGGCCGATCACGGCGGCGCCCACCTGCGCCAGCTGCCAGCTGGGCCACAGCGGCGCGAACCGGGCGAGGCCCTGCGGCAGAAACCTGAGGGGCACCCACAGCCCGGACAGGAACGACATGGGCAGGTAGATGAGATTGAGCACCGCCGGAGCTGCGTTGGCTTTGACCAGCGCGCCGACCAGTAGGCCAATGGCGCAGAACGGCACGACCCCGATCACCGCCATGGCGAAGAGCAGCAGCCAGCGTGTCGGGGGGAGCGAGATGCCGCCGAGGGTTGCAGCGAGCCCCATGATGAGGAGCGCAACGATAGCGGCAAACAGCATGGCCATGGCGAGCTTGGCGAGCAGGTAGGTGCCGGGCGGCATGGGCAGCGCGCGCTTGAGTTCGAGCAGACCGCGCTCGCGGTCGCTGGCAAGCGTGATCCCGAGCGCGAACATGCCGGGCGCCATGGAGCCGATCACCAGGAAGTTGGCGAGCGCTGCGCGCGCGGCTTCCGGATGGGCGTGCACCGGACCCAGCAAGATGCCGAACAGCAGATAGAACATCAGCGGAAAGGCGATGGTCGGCACGCAGAACGACGGTGCGCGCAACAGCCGCAGGAATTCGCTGTGTGCTTCGAGCAGGAAGACGCGCACGCCGGAGACGCTGGGGGCGGTGTCAGGAGCCAGCGCGAGCGCGCCGGAATTCACGGACATGTACATTTTGAGGCTGCCTCGCGGGTGATGCGGACGAATGCTTCTGCCAGTCCGGTGCGGCGCACTTCGAGCTCGGTCAAGGACGCATCGGTTGCGAGCAGGCGCTGCACGACGGGCTCGGCGACGTTGCTCTCGATCTCGAGCCACTGCTGCGCGCGCGTGGCGTTCGTGACGTCGGGCCAGCGGCGGATCTCTTCCACCGCGAGGTTGCTGATGCAACGGATGTGGCGACGCACGCCGTGGGCGCGGATCTCCTCGACGCTGCCCTCGCTGACGATGCGGCCGCGCACCAGCACTACGACCCGCTGGGCAAGCGCCTCGGCCTCCTCCAGGTAGTGCGTGGTGAGCAGGATCGCGCAGCCGCGCGCGGTGAGTTCGCGCACGACCGTCCAAAGCGACTCGCGCGCCTCGAGGTCGAGCCCGGTAGTGGGCTCATCGAGGAACAACAGCTGCGGATTGCCGCAGATGGCGAGTGCGAACTGCAGGCGGCGCTGCTGCCCGCCAGACAGCCGCGCGTACGGCTGGGACAGCTGCGCGCCGATGCCGGTAAGAGCGGCGATTTCCGCCAGCGGCCGCGGCCGCGGGTAGTAGCCGCGCACCAGCTGCAGCAGTTCGCCGACCCTGAGAGTGTCGGGCAGGGCCGCGCTCTGCAGCATCACGCCGGTGCGGCGCCGCGCGGCAAGCTCGCCCGCAGGACCGCCCAGCACCTGCACCGCGCCCGCATCGGGCGCGACCAGTCCCAGCAGCAGACCGATGGCGGTGGTTTTGCCGGCGCCGTTGGGGCCCAGCAGCGCCGTGACCTGGCCGGCCTCGATGCCGAGCGACAGATCATCGAGTGCGACCTGGCTGCCATAGCGCTTGACGACGTGACTGAGAGCGGCGACCGGGCTGTCTGACTGCATGCGCATTCTCCTCGTGTGGCAGGAGATTAGGGCGCAGCGCCGCACCTCGGTAGTTTCCGCCGTCAGGACCTGAAGGTGACAATCGTCAGCCGACTTCCTCGGGCTTCATTCGCCTACACCGCTAAAAATACGCGTCTGGAGCAGCACAGTAGACCAAGCCTGCACGCCGACGACCTGCGCGAGATCGAGGCGGCCTCCGCCAGCATCGAAATCCAGGGGGCCCGCTATTCGGAAAACCTCGAGGCATGACTGGACGCTGAGCGCCCCGATTCCGCTCGCAGCGCTTAAGTTTCGGCGAGCTTTGCGAGCCAGTCGGCACCTCTGTGGGCAGGGTGTTTGTATAACCCATTGGCAGCAAGCTGACTTTTTGGGAGCCTGACATGAGTTTTCTCGACGTCGCCGTGGCGCCCGCCTTCCGCGATGAGCCGGCCGGTCGAGTCGTCGTGCCCGTCGGCCTGCGCCGGCGGCGTGGCTACCTGGTGCGCTCGAGCGCCGACGAGCCCAAGATCCGCGCGTTCCTCAAGCTGTTTGTATTCGCCCAGATGACCATCCAGACGCTCGGGATGGTGGCCGCCTTCGGGGTGGCGAACGTCGGCCGGCAGTGGAACGAGGCCGCAACCCTGCATGATGTCATCGTGATGGCGCTGAGTTTCGTGGTGGCCTATGCGCTGCTCGCGGTCTTACCACTGGTACTGCTGTTCGCGACCTACCGGCACGCGCTCACGGGCTTCTTTTCCGCCCAGGACGAGGTGGCGGTCGGGCCGGCGCCGGTCGCGCAGGCGCGCTGGCTGCTCATCGCCGCAGTGCTGGGCATCACGCTGCTGCTCGCGATCGGGATCTGGCTAGCCATCCGCGCCCGCTAGTGCGCCGCTGACGGCACCTGCGGCGGTCAGCACGCCCTGCTGACGCAGCCACTCTTGCGCGTCCTGTGCGTCCTGCTCGAACCAGCTGCGGGTGTTGCCGCAGCGGAAGCTGTAACCCCAGGCGTCCATGTCGGCGAACAGCCGTTCGCGGCCGACCTGCGGCAGCTCTGCGCCGAGCAGTACCTGCAGGTAACACACCGCCGCCTCTTCCAGGTCGCTGCCGCCGGCATCGCGGTCGAGCCCGGCACGCCGCTCCGGGCTCATGCACACGAAGTGACTCGCTTCGTGCAGCACGGAGTGCACCGGCGTATCCAGCCGCGCGTACAGGCGCTGCCCCTTGAGGCCCGCTTCGCTGTCTCCCCAGTAGGAGCCGGGAATCACTTCCTCGGGAGCGGTCAGTGTCAGCTGCAGTCCGAAACGCCCGAGCAGCATGGCGAGCGCCACGCGGTCGATGGCGTTGACGCGCAACACCTGTTGCAGGGGGTCGGTCACTGGGCACGCAAGCGTTCGCGCTCTGCCTTGCTAAAGGCTCGAGAGGCGACGCATGACCATGTCGGCGAGGTCTCGCGCCATGTCCTGACGCAGGATGTCCTCTTCGTGGTCGCGGGCGAGCAGCACGCGCTCATCGAAGCTGAAGGTGCGGGTGGTCGACACGTCCTGGGCGGCCAGCAGTTCCTTGTCACCGGCCGTCACCGCGAAGCGCACCGTGTAGGTGAGTTCGTACTCGTTCGGCTGGTTCAGGGCCGACACCGACAGCACACGCCGTGCCACGCTGTCCTTGATGATGCTCACCACGGCGGAAGCCTTGTCGCGCTCCTGCATGAGCTGCGCGCCGTTGGAGAGCAGTGCGTGCCGCAGGTACTGCACGAAATCGCTCTGGCGGTCAGGTGCCTCCACGTAGGGCGTCTTCACCGCCGCCGGCAGCGGCGTATGGCCCTGCAGGTGGAAGCCGCAGCCGCAGACCAGCCCCAGGGCCGCGAGCATGCCGGCGGCGCGGCGCATCGTCACGCCACCACGTTCACGAGTTTGCCGGGCACCACGATGACCCGCCGCACGGGCTGACCGGCGATAAACTTCGTGACGCGCTCGTCGGCGAGCGCGGCGGCGCGTACCGCCGCCTCGTCCGCATCCACCGGCACGTGAATCTCGCTGCGGCGCTTGCCGTTCACCTGCACGACGATGAGGACCGTCGCCTGCGCCAGCGCCGCCAGGTCTGGCGCGGGCCAGCGCTCATCGATCAGTGCCGTCTCGTGTCCAAGCGCCTGCCACAGCGCGTGGCACACGTGCGGCGTGATCGGCGCCAGCAGCAGCACCGCCAGGCGCAGCGCCTCCTGGCGTACCGCCTGCCCCTGCGGGCTCGCATCACTTAAGCGTCCCACCGCGTTCAAGAGCTCCATGACCGCGGCGATGGCGGTGTTGAAGTTGCGGCGCCGGCCGATGTCATCGGTCGCCTTGGCGAGCGAGTGGTGCGCGATGCGACGCAGCTCGCGCTGCTCGTTGGTGAGTGCGGCCGGTGCGAGCGGCGGCGCCGGGCCTGCGGCGACGTGCGCGTGCACGGCGGTCCACAGGCGACGCAAAAAGCGCCATGCTCCCTGCACGCCCTCGTCGGACCATTCGAGCGTCTGTTCCGGTGGCGAGGCAAACATGGTGAAGAGGCGCGCGGTGTCAGCGCCGAAACGCGCGATCAGGCCTTCCGGGTCGACGCCGTTGCCTTCCGACTTCGACATCTTGCCCAGGCCCTCGTGCTCGACCACGAGTACGCCTGCCTCCGGGGTCGTTACCTCGAAGATCTCCTGACCTGCCGCGTCGCGGCGCGTGTCGACGTCGGCCGGATTGAAGTAGCGCTTGCGACCGCCGGCGGGCGTGTACGAGTAGACGTGGTTCAGCACCATGCCCTGGGTCAGAAGCCGCGTGAACGGCTCGCCGAACTTCACCAGCTGCAAATCGCGCATCACCTTGCTCCAGAAGCGCGCGTACAAAAGGTGCAGGATGGCGTGTTCGATGCCGCCGATGTACTGATCCACCGGCAGCCAGTAGTCCACGCGTTCATCGACCATGCCCTCGTCCGCGCCCGGGCACGCGTAGCGCATGAAGTACCACGAGGAGTCGACGAAGGTATCCATGGTGTCGGTCTCGCGCCGCGCCCGCTGACCACACCGTGGGCAGGTGCACTCGAGAAAGGCCGCCGACTTCGCCAGCGGATTGCCGCTGCCGTCGGGCACGAGGTCCTCCGGCAGCAGCACCGGCAGCTGCGCATCCGGCACCGGCACCACGCCGCACGCCGTGCAATGAATGAGCGGGATGGGGCAGCCCCAGTAGCGCTGGCGCGAGATGCCCCAGTCGCGCAGGCGGAACTGCACGCGCTTGCGCCCGAGTCCGCGCTGCTCGAGCGCCGCGCCGATGGCGTCCACGGCGGCCGCAAACCCGAGGCCCGAGAACTCGCCCGAATTGACCGTCACGCCGTGCTCGGCATAGGCCGGCTGCCAGGGGGCACGCACCTCGTCGTAGGCACCGTCCGTGGCACGCACCACGGTGACCACCGGCAGCTGCTGCCGCGTCGCAAACTCGAAGTCGCGCTCATCGTGGGCGGGCACGCCCATGACCGCGCCCTCGCCGTAGCCCATCAGCACGTAGTTGGCGACCCATACCGGCAGCTGCGCGCCGGTGAACGGGTGGCGCACGTGGAGACCCGTGGCCATGCCTTTCTTTTCCTGGGTGGCGACGTCCGCCTCGATGACGCTGCCGCGGCGGCACTCGTCGACGAAGCGGGCCAGCGCCGGGTCGCCTGCGGCGGCGACCAGTGCCAGCGGATGCTCGGCGGCGATGGCGATGAAGGTGGCGCCGAACAGCGTGTCGGCGCGGGTGGTAAACACCTTCAGTGCGCCGGCGCTGCCCACGGCCGCCAGCGTGTCGGCGGCGTACGGAAAGGCGATGTCGCAGCCCTCGCTGCGGCCGATCCAGTTGGCCTGCATGACGCGCACGCGCTCGGGCCAGGAATCGAGCGCGCCGAGCGCCTCCAGCAGCTCATCCGCATAGCGCGTGATCGCCAGGTAGTACATGGGGATCTCGCGCTTCTCGACCGGCGCGCCGGTGCGCCAGCCGCGGCCGTCGATCACCTGTTCGTTGGCGAGTACCGTCTGATCGACCGGATCCCAGTTCACAACTCCGGTCTTGCGGTAGGCGAGACCCTTTTCCAGCATGCGCAGGAACAGCCATTGGTTCCAGCGGTAGTAATCCGGATCGCAGGTGGCAAGTTCGCGGTGCCAGTCGATTGCCAGTCCCAGCGATTTCATCTGCGCGCGCATGTGCGCGATGTTCTGTCGCGTCCACTTGGCTGGCGGCACGCCGTTGCTGATGGCGGCGTTCTCCGCCGGCAGGCCGAAAGCGTCCCAGCCCATCGGCTGCAGCACGTTGTAACCCTGCATGCGCAGGTAGCGCGCCAGCACGTCGCCGATGGTGTAGTTGCGCACGTGTCCCATGTGCAGCCGCCCGGACGGGTACGGCAGCATGGACAGGCAGTAGTACTTGGGGCGCGTGGCATCCTCGCGCACTTCGAAGGCGCGCCGCTCATCCCAATACTTTTGTGCGGCGCGCTCAACCGCCGCTGGATCGTAACTTTCTTGCATTGTTGTCTAGGGCAGGTGCAGCGGCAGGAAGACCTGGGCGTCCTCGCGCTGGATGAGCAGCGCCACGGTCTTGCCGGCATTACTGGCCGCGTCCTGCAGCTCCTTCACCGAGTGCACGCGCTTGCCGTTGAGCCCGAGCACGATGTCGCCCCGCTCGACGTCGGCCGCCAGCGCAGCCCCGCTCACCTGCTCGACCACGAGACTGCCCTGAGTGTTGGCCTGTTCTTTCTCGCGCGGCTCGAGCGGACGCACGGTGAGGCCGAGCGCGCTGGCGGAATCGGCGCCGTGCTCATCCGGCTTGCCGCCGCGGGCCGCGGCGGTTTCCTCTTGTTCCTTGGCCGCCACCACCTTGACGCTGAGACTCTGCTCACGGCCGCTGCGCCACACCGACAGGTCCGCCGTCGTACCCGGCTTAAGCGCTGCGATGGCGCTGGACACCTCGCCGTAGCGGTCGATGGGATGGCCGGCGACACCCAGGATGACGTCGCCGGCAGCGACGCCGGCGTGCGCGGCCGGGCCGTCCGGCTCGACCGAGGACACGAGCGCCCCGCGCGGCCGGTCGAGTCCGAAGGACTCGGCCAGCTGTGCGTTGACATCCTGGATAGTGACGCCGAT
>Ga0302326_10032180_pt1 | contig 10459 bp, 7 predicted proteins | sample Palsa_T0_3_FD_202264 | JGI IMG/M metagenome (GOLD analysis project Ga0302326, IMG submission 202264) | Peat permafrost microbial communities from Stordalen Mire near Abisko, Sweden - Palsa_T0_3 | ecosystem: Environmental > Terrestrial > Soil > Palsa > Peat permafrost | place: Sweden: Abisko... | reverse complement strand
TCGCTCGTCGAAAACCGCAAAGTAGGTCTTGAAAACGAGTCCATCGATGGAGAGATAGGGCGGCCTTCTGTCTATACAAATCGTGAGTTGCGCCTCATGTTAGCCGGTGTTAAGCGAAGAGGATATTCTATTACACAAAACGATTCTTATAATCTTCAGCGCCATTTTGCCCCAAATCTCCGGAGATAAAATCACATCGTCATTCTCTGGTATCGGTGCCATCGAGAACGACCGCGACATTTATTGATGAAACTTAACGATTTCTGTGATTTTACTGTTGGAGGAATTACGTCCCATAAAAGAGGTTATGGGCTGCTTCGCTATTAGCTAAACGCTCACTGATGGGTTCTGAGCGAAATCGCCTGGTTGCAACAGTTATCTTCAAAGAGGGCTATAGTCAGTTGAAACAGGCAAGCGCCTGAGTGGAGGAAGGCCATGAGAATCATCGGCTTAGTTATGCTTTTTGCCGTATCGGCATTTGCCCAGGTACCGCCCCCCGTTGCTACGGCAGCCTGCGGCCTCGAGAAGGTCAGCTTCAACGTGAAGCTGGACGAATCCCAACACGCACTGGCGCAGCCCGAACCGGGCAAGGCGTGGGTTTACTTCATTCAGGAAAAGGGCTCAGATGCCCTCGGCGTGACGACCATGATTGGATTGGACGGAAATGGGTGGGCGCAAATAAGAACAGTTCTTATTTCGGCGCGTCCGTAGAGCCGGGAGAGCATCATGTATGTGCGAACGTGCAGTCCCATCGGGGACATCCCGTGAGCCTCGTGCATTTCACCGCGGAGGTAGGAAAGGTTTATTACTTCAATGCGCGAGTCGTTTACGGAGAAGCAGCCGACGCGAACTTGTTTTTTGCTGCGGTCGACAGCGACCAGGCCAAGTATCTGATTGCCTCCTTTCCGCTGAGCGTTTCAACTCCCAAGAAGTAACCTATGTACTTTGGGATGCGGGGCGGCATTAGCGTAATTTACAACGTGTACGTTGGTCGCTGTTGAAATATCCATTTCACATAAGAACAGTTCTTATTTCGGCGCGTCCGTAGAGCCGGGAGAGCATCATGTATGTGCGAACGTGCAGTCCCATCGGGGACATCCCGTATTAGATGCTCCCCACGCCCTTCCGCCTGGCATCACGGTCCTTGTGGTAGTGATTCCAGAATGTTTCGTTGAGGAGTTGATCGTTTGTCTGGAGCCGGACTACGGACTCGGTCAACTTTTCCTTCAGGCGGAGAAAGCCGGGTTTGGGTTGTTCCAGGTAATACACCATCCGATTCTCAAATATCCTGTAAAGTAACTGGGATACATCCTCAAGATTGTCCGTCACCATTGCCCCCACCGCTATCCCAGTCTCGAATTCGATCAGGCGACTGAGTGGGTGGACGTCTCGATAAAATCTTCCGCGCTGTTCTTGATCGCAATAGAATATGACCGGCTTGCCGAGGCTCAGAGCCATTGCAGCTTCGGCATCCTTTCCATAGCTTTCCTTCTCGCCAGCGGAATACACAAGCACCTTCGCACACTTGACCATGAGGCACTCAATGAGGCCTTTATCCTCGTGACCGCCAGCAGCACTCAGGGTCGGATCGAAATAGCGGAGATTCATTTCTTTCAGCCGGCTGTCCGAAAAGATTCGCTCGCACGTTTCAGCCATTGTCCGGAAATCTTTGCGGCTGCGCATACTTGTTGCCACGTAAACATCGAGGTCGCTTAGCATCGAAAGGTAATAGCGGGTATTATCTAGCGCCGCTTTCCGCGCCTCTGCGAACTTGGAGGCTATGACCTCATATTTCGTCGAGAGGTCTGATTCGGATAAGATTTTCTCGTCGAGCACCTCGTCTGCGGAGAAGATGAATTCTGGTTGACGAGCCTGTAGGGCTGTTGGAACTCGATTCTCAAGGAGTTCCCGAATCGTCGGAGACGGGTTTCCAGCAGCAGCGTGCGCCTTGTAGCCTTCGACGAGGACCGTGCGCAAATCACCTGTTTGGCCGGGATCACCGTAGGACTTGCATGCCATTTCAGAAATTAGATAGCGACTGTCTTTTGCGATGGTTTTTAACGGAAGTGGTGGGCCACGCCGTTTGATTGCCGCCGTGTCAAATCTTTCAGAACCGAACAGAGTAGTGATTTCCACGATGGAAAGGTCTCGGAGCCTACGAAAGGCAGTGCGAACATTCCCAAAGTAAAGAAGGGCGTCGATATAAAGCCGGTATAGACCCCACTTGAGGTGGGCGAGGGACGCTATCATCTCTTTGGAGTCCAGGAAGTCCTCTGAGAATCCAGGAACGTCACGAACGTCGTAGGGGTGGTCCTTAGGTGCCTCCAGCCAATAGTACCGGTAGAACCCATCTCCCACAGGGGCTTCGTGCCCCATCACTAGGAGCTGGTTGAACTGAACGGCGGAAAGCGGTTGCTCGTCGATCTTCCCGAGGCGCTCGAAGACATCAGCGTGCGTAGTCTCCGTGAGCCAGCTACCGATCCCTCCAGTGGGCATCGAAAAGAGTTTGAACTCTTCGAGAATCTCGGCCTTGGATTTCATTGATCCTCCGGTGCAGCCCTAACATCATGACCTTAACCAGTAACTTGTTAATAGGACCGTATTATAGGACTTCTTACTTCTTAAGTTAAGGGGAAGACTGAAGATCACAGCCGCTACAGTTCTCGCTCTCGTTCACCAGTGAGCATGGTGAAAACGCATTGTTGCATTCCTGTCTCAGGTGGGTGTGAAAAGCGACCTCACTCCACTATGGGGTCGCCTGTTCTGGTAGCGTGTGATAAAGGACGTTATTTTCAGGAACCGATACTGCTCATTTGCGCGGACCTTCTTACGATCACGAGACTCCGGAGGTGGCTAAAAGGAGCCACTTCCAATGCTCTCCGAAAACCAGCCCGAATCTGTTGGTCGTTCTGCGATCCTAACTATCCCTGAACTGGAACAATCTAAGGCGGCGGTGCTCAATACGCTAGCTTCTCAGCACTCGCGGCGGAGCTACAAGTACGCCATCGAAAGGTTCATCACATGGTACTGCTCCGAACCCAGGTTGACGTTCAACCGCTCTGTCGTGGTGAAGTACCGCTCATTCCTAGAACGCCGCTCCTTGTCAGCGGCTACGATCAACTTACATCTTTCCGCGATTCGGAGGCTGGCCGATGAGTCTGCAGAGAGCGGCTGGCTGAGCCGGGAACACGCGATTGGAATTCGGCGTGTTAAAGGAGTCAAACGGCTCGGACGGAAAATTGGCAACTGGCTCACTCGCAATCAGGCTCAAGAGCTAGTTAACGCTGCATCGAGGGATAGTCTACGGGGTTGGAGAGATGGCGCAATGCTCGGATTGCTGTTGGGATGTGGACTACGACGCTCGGAAGTCGTGGGTTTGAACCTCGACCAGTTGCAATCGAGGGAGGGTCGTTGGGTCATCGTCAATTGGATCGGGAAAGGAAAACGGCTACGAACGATACCCGTACCGTCGTGGAGCAAGGAACTTCTCGACGCTTGGCTCCGGCATTCTGGAGTGAGCGAGGGAAAAGTATTCAGGCGTGTCTTGAAAGGCGGAACGCTACGAGAAGCTGGTGTGACGGCCAATGTGGTTTGGTATGCGGTGAAGCGATGTGCCTGTCAAGCTGGCATAACCAATCTGGCACCCCACGACCTTCGGCGCACATGCGCCCGACTCTGCCATGGTTGTGGAGGGGAACTGGAACAGATTCAGTTTCTGCTTGGCCACGCCTCCGTGCAAACAACGGAACGGTACATCGGAAGCAAACAGAAGCTTCAAGATGCGGTGAATGATCGACTGGGAATTTCGGTGGCATTCGACACCACCTAAACGGTTTCAGGCGGTGCCTATCGCGCTGTTGGCGATAGCGTCCTTTATCCTGCACAAATCCCTGACGCGCGGGGAAGGGGTTTTTGGTCTAAGAGATACGGCTCGTAGGCCGACGGCGCGGCAAGTGTTGCGCCAGATCTGGCTTCGCTGAAAGCCGGGAGATGTCCCAACGGATGGAAAATCTGAACCCGCGAAAATAATCGAGAAAGCAAGGGCAGGTGGTCGGAAGGAAAATTCCCCTATACTGCCAGACGATCAAACGTAAGAAGATCGGCGGTAATCATATGGCGCAGTGTACCCATAAACAGATTTCTCGATTTGCAACAATTGAACTGAGATGTCATTTCTGCCAGATAGGCCCCAAGATGCTTTGCGTTGATCTTAAATCTTGCCTTCACTTTGTACTCAAAACTCGCCAGTCTCATTTAGCATTCCCACTTAGAAGACCTAAGAAGCTCCACCCCCAACTTAATTCGCTCGGCGGCGAGATTGGGCCAGGACCTGACTTAGCGGCATTGTAAGGGGCCGCAAAGCCGAGACCTTTCAATCCAAAAACTCCCAGTTTGGAGGATTGATATATTAGCAGCGAATCCAGTCCGATACGAAATCCGAGAAAACCTCCGTACTTTTGTGCATTTTCTTTCACCATCGAATCCCAAGTCAGGAAATCCTCAGCCAGGGCGAGGTTAAAATCGTACTGAAAATCCAGTCGACTTGGATCTATTCTCAAAAGCTCCAGAAGCACTTGTGCCTCCCCTACATTCCCCAGCTTCGCTGCAAGTGCACCTCGTATATAGTACAAGACCATTTCCGGATTATAGCTACTCCAGTTCGGCGGAGGGGCGGGGGCCGGTTGACGCTGAATCCCGCCAACTGCATACCCGCCGATGCCGTACCGTTCTAGTTCTTCCAGACTGTAGTCTTGCTGTCCGCTAGGGCCCATCGAAACGAGGTCTTGCGAGACTTGTGGCTCGTTCGGACCCTCTGTGACCGAAAAGCCGACTCCGAATTCGCCATCTACATATCCAACGACACCTCCCCCGTCGGTGGGTGGATCTCCCACTGCACGAAATGGAGACCAGCCATAAATGTTGAGCACATTTTCGGAAGCAACACTGGACATTCCGACCAGCGGGTCGAGGAGTCCCACGATCTGACAGTTCGTGGTCGCACCGCAGGTATTGGAATTGGCAATATAGCCATCCACCGGCGGATTGCCGCTTGCTCCGCTCAAGCCGCTCAATCGAGAAGGAAGGGTCGTCGCTATTGCCTCCTCGCTCATGAGAAGGGCACGCGGTGAGATTTGGCCATAAGAAAGCATCGACGCGAACGGTGAAATTAGGTCGGACCAGGTAGGTCCCGTTTGATCTGCAGTCTCTACGACCGCAACTACGCCGTGACCATCGATGTGCAAGTATTGAGTGAGTTGAACTTGGAGCGTCGATCCGTTCCAAGTGCTGACCACGCGAGCCATCTCACGAGCGGTCGTTCCCAAATAAATGTGATCCGTGACTAGATAGTTCCCCGATGGCTCCAGAGAATCAAACTCTTCGAGCAAACGCCCTTCTGGATCATAGAAGTACCGCTTGACACCTTCTGAGGCAGTCTCCGATACGCTATCTCCCCTTGTGGGATAGAGATGCGACACATTGTCAAGTCGCTCCCAAACGTGGTCCTCGCCATCGTACATGTACACCTTCCAAGGTTGTGCATTACACCCAGTCCCATTCGAACAATCTGTCGTCGGAACCGGAGTATTGATGGGGTCGATGGCTGTAGGGTCGTCGATGTTCCAGCTCGCAAAGGTGGTCGCACTTATGTGATGTCTGGTGTTGTAGATATTGAAGATTCCCACGTTGGCGTCAAACCCCCCAACGGTTGGAATGTTGTACACATTCTCCAGCAGGTTCCCTCCCGCGTCGTAGCCAATATTGCTGATCGGCGGTGTTCCGCTGATACCGATCGCGATCTCCTGCGACTGAGCGAGAATATTGCCATGCTGGCCATTGGGCTGGGTCCAATAGAACGGTAGCGTATATGACGGTTGATTGTTGTTTAAGTTGTTGACCGCAGAGACCCCGTCGTACGTTAGCGTGAACGGATTGCCGTCGGCATCGTAGGACCATTGGATCGTCTGCGTGGGACTGCCATTACTTGTGCGCGAATACTGAGCCGTGAGCCCGAAGGGCGAGTAGCTTATGGTTCTGACTGCGGCGGTGCTACCTGGAAAAGTGCCTTCGGTAACAGTGGTTGGTAAACCAATTTGATTGCTGTTGTAAGAGTACGACTCCGACCACAACGGTGCTGCGGTAGGACCAGAAACGACCTGAGTGATTTCGCCCCGCATATTGCGTGAGACAGTATACGGACTGCCATTACCAAACGTCAGGGCAGCAACCGCTCCGTCCGCAAAATATGTAATTCCGCTTGCTATTTGAAGATTTGTATTGTCAACGTTTGCTTGAATGGAGAATGGTAGTGGACTCCCATCTGGATCCAAATAACTCGAATCCGTGTAGGAGACGCTCAGTCCATCGGGATACTGCATGCCGAGTACCTCGTGATTCGCGCCCCAAGTGATAGTCGTTGGCCGAATCGGCATCGAATTTGGTACTCCGGGATCAGCGCCGCGCTCGTCCATCTTCGTAACTGGCCAGCCAGCGGCGTCATAGCTATAGTGGGTATTAACCGCGCTGGGGGTAAGCACATAAGCGGCAGCCGCCGTTGCTAATACACTCGTAAGCCGTCCGGCCGTATTGGTGAATTGCAGATTTGACGCAGGAATCGGCCCCTGTTCGTCATATTTATAAGTTATGTTCTCGGCCGTCGCCTGCCCATTCCCACTCGCGATTGCGAACACGCTATATTGGGTTTGCCGGTTTAGCAAATCGTAGGAATACGTTGCGAGATTTCCTTCGGGATCCAAGGAGCGTGTGAGGTTCCCGGCAACATCGTAATTCATCAGCCAGCTACCGAACTCTGAGCTTTCGCTTACGATGGATATTCGGCGTCCGAAATCGTCATAGACATACGTCGTAGCGTTGCCCAGGTGATCGGAACGGCTTATGACGTTGTCATTGATGTCGTACTGCAGAGTCGATGGCAGGCCTGTACTGATGGTCGACGAAGGGCTGACAACCGAAATCTGTGCGATGCGATTGAGGCTGTCCGGAGTGTAAGAATACTCAGACTGCGGATCCTGATAAATCGAGCGGGATTGCAGCAGTCCGTTTGGGTAGTACGATGTGATTTGGCCGCACCCGGCAGCGCAGGACGTTGTGGTGTTATCTTGCGCCAAGGTTCCGAGTTGGATCAGACGCTCGAAAGGGTCAAAAACCAGGCCGAAACAGAACTGCTCGGCGCCATTTTGGGAGCATGCGGGCCCTTCGCTCGATGCGCTACCAAGAAAGCTCCGAATTGCGACAGGTTTACCGAAAAGATCAAGGTTAAAGGAGTTCGTCCAGCCATTCGCGCTAGCGCCCGATAAGGTAGTCGCAGACACGGAGATCGGACGCATAGCAGAATCGAACGCCGGGGCGAAGACTGTTCCGCCCGTCTGCCACTGTGTCGTGTTGCCGGCAAGATCGAAGCTGTAGTTGGTCTGGCTGAAGGGATTTCCGAGAGTCCAAAGAGTATCGGAGGTCAACAAGCCGCGCGCATCATATGTAAAAACATGGTTGTTGCCATTGGCGTCGGCAAACATCGTGACGCGGCCATCGGCATCATATGCGGGCTTGGAGAACGGATTGATAAACGGCGGTCCTCCGCCACCGACTGCCAACGAGATTACACTTAGACGACCAAGTGAATCATAGCTGAATGAAGTCTGAGCACCGTTGAGTGGATTGGTGACACTCGAAATCTCGAGATGCGTGTTAGGCGGATAGCTGTTAGGCGTCTGGCCGTTGAGCGTTTGATAGCCAATTTGCGCAACGTGCCATTCCTGCGCACCGATCCGACCGGACAGCGTTTGGTCTGTGTAGCCGGCCTCGACGATTTGCTGGACGAATGGCGTTGGGTTCTGTTGAGTACAGCCGACCTCAAACGAGCCTCCGGTCGTATAGTCCCACGCCAGCGTGTGGAAATGACTCGGGTTGCCGTCAACCGAGGGCCGAGACACGACCAAAGGTCGCGATGTAGCTGAGTAGCAAATGGTTGTCGTGCGAGGTGGTGCCGCTACGACTCCACCAGAGGAGCCCGGAGTGGAGGACTCCACGATGGTAGTGGGGTTCCCGAGCCCATCGTACGAGCTAAAGGAAGTCACATTTCCCAAGCCATCGGTGTGCGCGGCTAGCGTCAGGTTCGCGTTCCACTTCCACGACTCACTTTGCATTTCACCCGAAACGCCTGTTCCTGCAGTGGAAGTGATTGAAGTCAACCGCGGATCAAATTGATCAATATACGTCGAAGTAATAGTTTTGCTACCGCCATTGAGAGTGGCAGTTGTGATGATTTGATATTGGAACGGTGGGCCTCGGTGATTCAAAAACTGGGGCCCGTAATTGAGCTGAACGTCGCGCAGCAACTGCCCGGCTACGATTCCTGATGCTGCCTCTGCCACCGCCGGTGCATTGGTGGCAGCATTTATGTAGTTGAACAATCCGAGGATGTTCTCGGTAATGCTTACGCCAATGTTCACTCCGCTGCTATTTAAGAACGGACTGACTTTCGTGATGGCGGCGTAGCCGGTTAGCTGTCCGATGCCCGTCGCGGGTGAAAAAGTCCTCCCGCCAAGCGATTGCGGGCTGTAGGAGTAGAGAGTCATTCCATGGACGGCATTTGCTGGTATGCTGGAGTTCGGGATTGTAACCGTCTGTAACAGGCCAGTTCCGACTTGCGAGAGCCCGGCCGGGCATGGGATGAAGCGCGTGGGAACACAGGGTACCAGGCCCGGAATAGAGGGTGGCGTATAGCCGTACAGCCAAGTTGCGCCCGCGGGATCAGAAATGCTCGAAATGTGAGATCCGGAAAAGGAAAAGTCAAGGCTAATTCCTTTGCAGCCAAATTCACGGGACGGTAGTGCGCAATTTTTGGAGGTTACGGAAGAGATCTGCGTGCCCATCGAGTACGTGATTTCAATCGCGAAATTGTCAACTGGCTGGATCACGAGCAGTCGTCCGGAGCTATCGAAATAATAGCTTGTCCCGAACTTGTCCGTGTATGCAGAACTATAAGTGAAACAGCGTGGTGGACATGGAACTGAATTGACCACAGTGACCAGAGATCCGAATTCTCCGTTTTGCGCTGTCCAACCCGTTCCGTTAAAAGTAAATTGAATTACCCGCCCTGTGTCGGCCACAATGATCGCTGTATTTCCTTTTATGGCAATTGACCATGAGTAGCTGTGAGTCCAGTTGGGGCCAAGGCCGATGTCGGCGCCGTTACCTTGACTGTTGTAGTAGCGAACAAAATCGAGATCAGGCCCGAAAGGCGGGTGCACATGCATATCAAGCTGTGCAAGAAACAGATTTCCCGTCGCTGCGTTAATGTCGTAACCCAGACTGGCATCTTCGCTGCTTTCCGCTGCTGGCCCCAGAGTCGGGTTGCAGGAGAAATAGCCGGCATAGATTGTGGGGCAGATTGTGGCTCCCTCGCAGTTCGGCCCGCCTAGACAAGGGGGGGCGGATTGTGATTGCCCGGAGAGACTGGGTGGGGCAATAACTTGCCGACGCGCCGCACAAGCCGTTAACGCAATTGCCATTACCATTACGAATCCGATGGACAGTCGCCGCATGTTACGCCTTTCCAAGACCAACCCTGGTCTCACCCCTACGATGATGTAACAACCGATGGCGCCCCCCAAGTTGTCTAGTTAGTTAGATTGCTACACAACAATTGTCCAACAACTTTCATACGGAGGATCCTTGTTTCGGGTCATCCGCTCGTGCACTTCATCAAGGTGGCGAGGGTTTCAATCCATAGGGCCCATGGAACTCCATTGATATAAAGGGTAACAATTGACGACAACACCATTCACGTTGGAATTCCCCACTGAACCAATGCCGTTGTGCACTGCGCAAGTTTGGGCCGTGGGTTGGGTCTGAACCGTTACGTTATAACCGGCATTGGGTCCAAGTTGGGTGGAAAAGGTGAAGGGCTCGTTTGTTAAGATAGAAAAAGGCGACCTATTATTGTCCAGAAGCACCACAGTGCCGCCAGTAAGACCGGACACAATTCCACTGACCGTAAATTGCGCCTGAGCAAGGTAGGGCCAACTAAGAACATAAAGCGCCACTAGAATGGCATAGTAGATCCACATGGATGTGAACATTTGTGGTCCTCGGGGGAATGATCGCCGGGATTTCCATTTTGACTTCCCGACCGAGCGTTTAATGTAGACCGGAATTTCCTTCTCGACCCCAATAAATAGAGTACTCTGTGTCGGCTTCCAGGACGTAGAGAAAGCCACCATTAGCCCGGTGGTTTTCGGTCAACACACTTATGCCCTATTGGCGAAATCGGCGAGGAGAAGACCCCCTCGGATGCGAAGCGAGGAATCGCTTCATCCTTCCTTCGCCGAACCGAGATGAAGATATGCGGAAAACGTTAGGTTGTCAATGATGACGTATGCGTGTGTCGGTAGCACATGATATGTCCGGTTGAGATAGCACATGATATGTCCGCTTTGCG